>Ga0207667_10008665_pt1 | contig 12058 bp, 10 predicted proteins | sample KBSCornC52_FD_184301 | JGI IMG/M metagenome (GOLD analysis project Ga0207667, IMG submission 184301) | Corn rhizosphere microbial communities from Kellogg Biological Station, Michigan, USA - KBS Corn C5-2 (SPAdes) (version 2) | ecosystem: Host-associated > Plants > Roots > Rhizosphere > Soil ...
CGAGGTGGCCGCCTACGTGCGAGAACTCATCGCGTCCGGCGAAGTCCGTCCCGGCGAGTTCCTGCGGATCGAACGAATCGCTGAAGCAGTGGCAGTCAGCCAGACGCCCGTCCGCGAGGGATTGCTCCTGCTGAAGAGCGAAGGTCTCGTGGACCTGCTCCCGCGTCGCGGCTTCGTCGTCAATTCGATCTCGGCCGAGGATGTCACCGACCTCTTCTGGGCGCAGGCTCAGGTCGCCGGAGAGCTCGCCGCCCGCGCTGCGGACAGGATTACCGATGCGGAGCTGGAGGTCCTTGCCGCAAACGTCGCGGGATACACGCGCGGTGTCGAAGCGGAGGAGTGGGAGCTCATCCCCCAGATCGGGCAGGATTTCCATCGCGACCTCAACCGCGTCGCCCAATCCCGCCGGCTGGTGCTGCTGCTCGAGGGCATGTCCACGAATTGGCCGAATCGTTTCTACGCCTCACGCAACCCCGAACACACCGACCGCGAACACCCACAACTGCTCGAGGCGCTCCGGGATCGTGATCGCGAACGCGCCCGTGCGCTGATGGTGGCACACGTCGTCGGTCAGGGCCGACGGCTCGTCGAGGCTCTCGCTGACGGGGGCCACGGGGCCGGATCCGCGCAGGTACCATGACCGGCGCAGCGTCGCTCGCCCGCACTACCGACGCTACGCGGCGCCGAACTGCGCGAGCACCGGAGCGACGTCCGGGGCCGCCTCGAGCGCCATCACCGACTCCACCGCCCGGCGTGCGCACTCGGGCGAGAGAACCCCCTCGACGTTGCGGATGAACTTCGCGATGAGCTCAGCGTCGCTCGTGCCGACGCCGCCGCCCGCAGCCGGCGTGCCGTGGGGATAGCGCAACTCTGAGACGAACGTCGTGCCGCGGGCGTCGATCTCGATACGAGAGGGGCGCGCAAGCGGGTCCTTCGTCATCGACGAGACCCAGTCCGGGTGGCGGGTGTAGGTCACCTTGTGCATTAGGTCCAATACGCCATCGTCGAACAGGACGCTCGGCGACTGCCACGCCTTGCTCGGGGCGATCTGCTGGGCGCCCACGGCGAGCCCGTGCGCGATGCTGAACTGCGCGTCGACAGCTCCCCCGATGTCGGTCGTCAGCCAGGAAACGCGCTCGACGTGGCCCTCGCCCCACGCGCGGATGGCGTCGATCTCCGCCGCTTTGATGCTGTGTTCGTCCATCGTCTGGTTGAGCAGGTCGAGCAGCCCATGCAGTGCTCGGCAGTGCGGGTAGTGCTTGAACGAGTTCTCACGGGGGAAGTACCAATGGTCCCCGAGGCCTTCGAGGATGCTGCCCGGCTCCCACCGCGTTGTGCCGATGTACCGGGGATAGCCGTACTCGACGTCGTCGAAAGCCTGCGTGTCGCCCGTGTGGCCGAGGCGCGCCATGTGCGCGGCCGTGAGCGCTGCGTGCACAACCGGGCCCGCCATCGTGTACTTGATCGTCGAGACCGGGACATGCTCCAGCCAGGAGCGGTGCGAATTGACCGGCGTGATCGATGCGGCGACACCCAGCGCGTTCGCAGTTGCCTCTGCGCCTGCTGACCACAATCGCATGATCGCCGCGGTGGCGCCAAAGATGGTGCTCGTGTAGCCCAGCACGGGCGGCATCGCGACGGTGCCGTCCCTCGTGTCGCGGATGTAGTCCATTGCTTTACCGAACCGGTTCGAGATCTCATGGGAGATCGCGATAGCCAGGACGAGCTCGCGGCCAGACACGTGATCGGCCTCCGCAACGGCAAGGGCGCCGGGCAAGACGTACGGCGAAACGTGCCCCGGCGGTAGCACCGCATCGAAGTCGAGCGCATTGATCAGCTCACCGTTCGCGAAGCCGGCTCCGAAAATCGAGCCCCGCTGCTGGGAGCCGAAGATCGTCGCGGAACGGTCACCGCCACTGAGGAGTCCAGCAAAGTCGATTCCGACCCTCCCCTTGATGTGATCGATGCCGCCGATGGCACATCCGACCGAGTCCAGGAGGATGCGCTTGGACTCGTGGACGACATCGGCGGGCAAGTCGTCGAACGACATCGACTCGACGAAGTCGGCTAGCGCATGAGGTGTCGAGTGCGTCATGGCCCTCTTCCGGTTACGGGACGGCAGCGGGCCTAGCTGTGCACGCTGCATAGCACAGTTCATATATCATCGATCCCGTATGATGCACTAGTCAAGCTTCAACAGGCGATGTTGCGAGAGGCGCCTGCTCGATAATATATTGTTCCTACTCGACCTGAGCCTCGTCGTTCGACCGATGTGTGCGTATCGGCCCCCGACTCACGACAGGCGCGGCCATCGATGCAGTCGAGGACTGCCAGGAGGTACCTGTGGACGTGTTGACCAGCCACGATGCCCTGTTCATCGGAGGTGAGTGGGTGGCACCGGCTGGCCGAGATGTCCTCGAGGTCGTCTCACCGTGGACGGAACAGGTCGTGGCATCGGTGCCATCCGGGACCACGGAGGACATCGACCGCGCCGTCGCCGCCGCGCGTGTGGCGTTCGAGTCCGGCACGTGGCCCGCCCTTCACGTGGAGGACCGGATCGCGCTGATCATGCGCCTGCGAGACTTGATTCTGGAGAACGCGGAACAGTTCGCTCACGTCATCACCGCCGAGATGGGCGCACCCATCACGCAGTCCCGCACGATCCAGGTACCAAACCCACTGCGGATCCTCGAGGCATACGTCGACGCAGCGAAGGAGTACCCGTTCCAGTCGGTCCGTGAGTCGGCGAACGGTCAGGCCGCCTGGGTCCTGCGGGAACCGGTCGGCGTCGTCGCCGGCGTCGCACCGTGGAACGTTCCGCTGTCGCAAAGCATGCAGAAGCTCGTCCCGGCGCTGCTCGCTGGCTGCACGATTGTCCTGAAGCCGTCCCCGGAGACCCCGCTGGACTCCTATCTCTTGGCCGAGCTGGTTCAGAATGCCGGCTTCCCACCCGGGGTGGTCAACATCGTCCCGGCCGACCGGGAGGTCAGTGAGTACCTCATCTCGCACCCGGGAGTGAACAAGGTTACGTTCACCGGCTCGAGTGCTGCCGGCCGGCGTATCGCCGAGCTGTGCGGTAAGGACCTGCGCCGCGTCACACTGGAGCTGGGTGGCAAGTCAGCAGCGGTCATCCTCGCCGATGCCGACCTCGACCAGGCCGCGGAAGCCTTGCGCATGGGCGCCTTCCGCAACAACGGCCAGATCTGCACGCTGAAGACGCGCATCATCGTTCCCCACCGCTTGCAAGACGAGTTCGTGGACAAGCTTTCGGCGATGGCCGATACCATGCCGGTGGGGAATCCGTTCGACGAGGCAACCCAGATCGGCCCGCTGGTCTCGCAGCGCCAGCGGACGATCGTCGAGGGATTCATCGCGTCGGGTCGCGCAGAGGGCGCCACCTTGGTGCGAGGCGGAGGACGCCCCGACATCGACCACGGCTGGTTTGTCGAACCCACAATCTTCACCAACGTCGACCCGGACGCGACCATCGCGCAGCGCGAGATCTTTGGTCCGGTCGTCGCGGTGATCTCCTACCGGACGGAAGACGAAGCGGTGGCCATCGCAAACAACTCCACCTACGGGCTGAACGGTGCCGTCTTCAGCACCGATCCGGAGCACGGTCTCGAGGTGGCTCGGCGTCTGGCCACCGGCACCGTCGAGTTCAACGGCAACGGCGCCGGTTTCCTGGCCCCGATGGGCGGGGTGAAGCTGAGCGGCTTGGGCCGCGAGTTCGGGCCTGAGGGAATCGACCCCTTCACCGAGCTGAAGTCGATCGGGATCCCCCAGCACCTGGCGAGCTCGCTTCGCTGAGCGAAGTCGCGGGCGGGCAGCCAACGCGGCGGGGTCAACGACCACGAGGAATGAGGAGAGGCTCGACTCGTAGCGGCGACCACACCTTCCAACTTGACCGCGATGTCGATCGCACGCCCGTGCGGTTCAAGAACCACTTCGGCATCGAGATCGCCGCGGACCTCTACGTTCCAAGGAACCGGACAGACAAGCTTCCGCTCTGGCGGTGAGCGGGCCGTTCGGTGCGGTCAAGGAACAATCGGCCGGCCTCACGCCAACGAATTCGCCGGCCGCGGCTATGTCACGCTCGCGTTCGATCCATCCTTCACCGGAGAGAGCGGCGGGGACGTTCGCGATGTTGCATCGCCCGACATCTACACAGAGGACTTCAGTGCGGCGGTGGAGTTCCTCGGGATGCAGGAGTTCGTCGACCGCGAGCGGATCGGCGTGCAGGCCGTCTGTGGCGTGAGAGCGGTATGGCCATTACCGCGGCCACGGCGGACAGCCGCACATCAAGTCGGTCGCTACCGCGTCGATGTACGACATGTCATGCAGCATGTCTCGCGGCTACCGGGACAGCTACCCCCGAGCAGCGCTGGCGGATCGTGGACCACCTCAGCCGGCAGCGGTGGACGGACACCGAGAACGGGAGCTTCGCCCGGCTCTCCACGAAGTCCCGGTCGCCGCGGACGGCAACCTGGCCCTCAGCGACCGGGTGCTTCCCGAAACGCTTGCCGCCGACGCGGGCCCGGTGATCGCAAGCTTCTTCGACTATTTCCGGACCGCGCGCGGGTTTCATCCGCGATCGATCGACTCAACCACCGGGTAGACCGCGACGACGCCCATGTCCTTCTTCGCGTTCCCGTTGATGGCGAACATCGACATGATCGCGCCTCGGCCCGTTCTGCTGGTGGCCGGCGCCGAGGCGCATTCCCGCTACTACTCCGAGGACGTCCACGGTGCCGCGCCGAACATCGTCGAACTCTTGATCGTGCCGGACGCCGACCACGTGGACCTGTACGACCGCAAGAACCTCATCCCGTTCGACCGTCTCGACGCGTTCTTCAGCGCGAACCTGAAGTAGCCGGACCGCTTTCAGGAGCCGGCTGCGGCCCGCCTGGCCGATGGGGTCGAACCCGACTGCGCCTCGACGAGCGCAAGTCCGTCAAGTGCGCGATAGGCGTTGATGGTTCGCAGGAGACCGTCTTCCATGGAGTAGGTCGGCTCGACACCAAGCACTGCCTTGGCTCGTCGACCGTCGAAGCGGTACATCCAGTTGGTTTGCGCCCCGGGTTGCAGTCCCGCTGCCTCGCCGCCGTCCTGCAACTGCATCTGCGCGTCAGGAAGCACGCTGCGCACGAACTCGAACGCCTCCCGGATCGGCCGATGGTCGCCGATGGTCACGAAGCTCTCACCGGCCCCGGCGCGGGAGTTGAGGGTCGTGACGAAGGAACGCGCGACGTCCTCGATGTAGTGGAAGTCCATGCTCTGCTCCCCGAAGGGCACGACGTTCGGGCCGAGCCCGCGCGCGGGCCGCTCGACGAGGTTCGGAAACCAGGTGTTACCGCCGCCGCGGCCGGCCTTGACGTGCTCGCCGAACCCGTACACCTTTCCCAGCCTCAGGCCCACCGCGTTCAGGCGATGGTTCTCGTAATAACGACGGGCCAGCTGCTCGACGAACGCCTTGCAGCTTCCGTAGGTGCTTTGCGGATCCAGAGGACTCTCGTCGTCGATTCCTCCCCACGGCCGGAGTGATCGCGGCCCGAAAACATTGATCGAGCTGGCCCACACAACTCGCTGCACGCCGTGCTTGAGCGCGGTCTCGAACACGTTGACGCTGCCATCGACGTTCACGTCGATCGCTCTCGGGATGTCGCGCTCGGAAGCGCCGGCGACGATGGAGGCGAGGTGAATGACGCCCGTGACGCCGTGACGCTCGATGGTGTCGCTCAACGCCTCGCGGTTCCGGATGTCGCCGACTACGACCTGCACGCGGTCCCAGCCGACGTCTCCGACGATGTGCCGCGCGTTGTCGAGGTCGGGGCGCGCTTCGGAGTCGGCGACGCCGCCGAACCATCCGTACAGCACGACGTCCTCACCCGCCGCGACGAGATCGCGCACGATGTAGCCGCCGACGAAACCGATTCCGGTCACGAGCACGGACATGGTGAAACCCTCTCGTGAGAAGCGTCAGGCCGACGTCGATCCCGGCTGGAACCGGAAGTCGCTCACCGCCGCGCCGTCGTAACGGAACTCCGTCGGCAGTTCGGCCGCAGCCCCGTCCACCAGCGCGAGGGCCGGGACAGTGTCGAAGTCTCCCATGTTTGCCTGCCGAGTGAGCTTCCAGAAGTCGATCAGGCGCCACGGACTGTTGGTCACGACACGACCGCGCGAATTGCGGAAGTAGGTCGACATCCCGGGATGGCTCCAGATCATGTTCTGGTGCATCTGCTGGATCCTGACGTTGTACGCGTCGTACACGTCTTGGCGGCACTCGACTTCCGCGAGGCCGTACTCCCCCATCTTGCGCAGTACGTCCAGCAGGTAGTCGACCTGGCATTCCACCGTGAAGATGAAGCTGCCGCCGTGGCCGAGCGCGGTATTGGGTCCGTACAGCATGAAGAAGTTCGGGAACCGCGGCACGACCGTGCCGAGGTAGGCGCGGGAGTCGTCGTCGTCCCAGGCGTCCCGGACCGAGACGCCACCCTTGCCGATGACCGTCACTGGGGCCAGGAACCGCGCAACTTCGTAACCGGTCGCGACGATGAGCACGTCTACCTCATGGGCCTCGCCATCAGCGCTGATGACGGCGTTACCGTCCACCTTCGCCACGGCGCTGTCGACGAGGGTGACATGCGGCTTGAGCAGGGTGGAATACCAGCCGTTGTCCAGCAACATCCGCTTCCCGAACGGCGGGAACGTGGGCGTCACTTTGTCGATCAGGTCCTTGCGGTCGCCCAGCTGGTCGTGGATGTAGCGCGTGAAGACTTCGCGATGACCTTCATTCGCAGCATTGATCGAGCGCTCGGGGTACTTCCAGTCCGGGTCCTTCTGCAGCGCCTCGTGCACCTGGCTGTCGAAGATCCAGCTCAACCGCAGCCGGTACAGCCACTCGTACTGCGGCACGACCCGGTGCAGGAACCGGACCGGCTCGGGCACTGGCTTCTTGAACTTGGGGAAGGGGGCGGCCCACTGACGCGAGCGCTGGAAAACGGCCAGTGAGCGTACGGTGTCGGCGATTGCCGGGACGAGCTGCATGGCGCTAGCACCGTTGCCAATGACCGCCACGCGCTTGCCCGCAAGGTCGAGCGCCGGGTCCCATTGCGATGTGTGAACAAGCGGTCCGGCGAACTCGCGCAGTCCTGGGATCGATGGCCAGCTCGGGGTTGTGAAGCCACCGACGGCGGAGATCACGACGTTGGTCACAAGCTCTTCCTCGGAGCCGTCCGGCAGGCGCAGGCGCGAGCGCCAGGCGCGGGTCGACTCGTCGTATCGCGTGAGCACGCACTCGGTGCCGTAGCGCACCTTGTCGGCAACGCCGAAGTCCTTTGCCACCCGTTGGAAGTAGCCCTCTACCTGTTCCTGGGACGGGAAGTATCGCGTCCAGTCACCACCGGCGAAAGTGTAGGAGTACAGGTGCCCCGGGGTGTCGACGCCGCAGCCGGGGTAATGGTGGGAGTGCCAGACGCCGCCGGCCTGATCCTGCTTCTCGATGATGACGTACGGCACGCCGGCTTGTTCGAGCCGGATGGCGGCCGCGACGCCGGACATTCCCGCTCCGATGATCAGCGCCCGGAAAGCAGCGGGCAGGCGGACCGGGTCCGGCGTCGCCCCCGCATAGCGCCGCAGCTTGTGGCTCATCATCTCGGCATACTCGGCTGGGATCGGCTCGGCCTCGGAGAAGCTCAGCATCGCGACGAGTTCCTCGTCGGACAGCTCCGGCTTCGCCATCGGCTTGCCGGCCCGCCAGGCTGTGATCGCGTCGAACGCCGCCTCCCGGACCTCCTGCTGCATGGCCGGGAGAAGCCCACCCGAGTCGTTGTCGTCCCACCGGCTCTTCACCGGTGTGAACGGGGGAAGCAACCACCGCTCCTCGCCCGTGAGCTGGTACAGCAAGAGCAGCAGCGTCGGGATGTTGGCGAACTCGAGCGCCTGTGCCAGCTCGTCATCGGCGGCACTGCTGTCGCGTTCTTGCGTCACGCTGACCTCAACCGGTTCCGTCACGATCACGGATCATATATTCTCGATTAGATTGGGTCAACGAAGTGGCCGCACGTTCGGCGTGCATCTTCCCCAGCATCACATATAATGTATTCTACGTCGCGACAGGCACCACGAAGCAGGAAGGCGGCCGATCATGACCATGCCCGGAACCCCCACCTACGACTTCACGGGCCAGGTCGCGCTGGTTACCGGAGCGTCCTCCGGCATCGGACTGGCGACCGCGCGACTATTCGCGGAATCCGGCGCCGCCGTGATCCTGCTCGATGTCAACGCGACCGCGCTTGCGGCCGTCGAGCAGGAGTTGAAGAACGCCGGCCACGAGGTACTCGTGGCGGTCTGCGACGTCTCTGACGAGTCGCAGGTCGAGGCCGCGGTCAACAAGGGAATCGAGACGTTCGGCCGACTGGACATGGCGGTTAACAGCGCCGGCATCATCGATCCGCCCACCGATCTGGCCGACCTGACCGCGGAAGCATACGACCGCATCAATGGCGTCAACGCACGCGGCATGTTCGCCTGTCTCAAGCACGAGCTTCGCGCGATGCGTGAACGTCGTAGCGGAGCCATCGTCAACTGCTCGTCGCTGAGCGGTCTGGTCGGCGCGCCGCTACGCGCCAACTATCACGCCTCTAAGCACGCCGTGCTCGGCCTGTCGTCGAGCGCGGCGGTCGAGTACGCGTCGCGCGGCATCCGGGTTAACGCCATCTGCCCCGGAACGATCGATACGCCGATGGTTTCCGACATCGTCGCCAAAGGCGAGCTGGATCTGGACGAGGCCATCGCCCTCATGCCGATCGCGCGCATCGGCCGACCCGAAGAAGTCGCCGCCGCCGCCGTGTGGCTCTGCAGCCCAGGCGCGAGCTTCGTGGTCGGTGTCGCTCTGCCCGTCGACGGCGGGTTCGTCGCCCGGTAGCGCGGCGCACCACGCGAAAGAGGGCTTCCGTGCGCCTTCGCAACCTGACCCCCGCCGAACTGACCCCTGCTCAACGCGCGCTCTACGACCAGATCACCTCCGGGCCACGCGCCGCAGGCCCGCAGCACTTCGGGCTCGTCGATGACGCCGGAGCCTTGGCCGGCCCGTTCGGACTCATGCTCTACCAGCCGGAACTCGGTAGACCGCTCCAGGAACTCGGCTCGGCTATCCGCTACCGCACCAGCCTGAGCGACCGGCTCCGGGAGATCGCCATCTTGGCCGTCGCAGCGGCGACGACCAGCGCATTCGAGCAGTACGCTCACGAGAGGGTCGGCCGCGCCGCCGGGCTGACCGAACCAGAACTGGCCGACCTCGCCGCGCGTCGATTCGTCCCCGTCGATCCGACGGAGAGCGCTGGCTACCGCGTATGCGAGCGGCTGCTGGACGGCACGGCAGGCCTCACCGACCTCGAGTACGGCGAGTTCGTCGGAGCGCTAGGCGAACGCACCTTGATGGAACTTGTCGTCCTCGTGGGCTACTACCGCACGCTGGCGCAACTCCTCGATGTCTTCGACGTGGGGGCACCGGACGACACCCGACTGTCACGCCGCACTCAGTAGCGCGGTTCCACATCCGCTGGCCGATTGGATTGATATGCACCCGGACAAGACGCGCGTGATCGTGACGTGCACCGACGGCGACGGTAAGTCCCTGTTCACCGAGCAGGTCGTCGAGACAATCGTCGAGACCGACGAAAACGGTCAGCCCGTGTACAGGGTGTCCCAGCTCTGGGGTACGCCACCCGGAATCGGCACGGTCGGGCCGGACCAGAATCCGGAGCAGGTCCTCAATCCTTGGTACCCCGAGCCAGGGGGCGTCCGCTTCCGCTTCTTCACTTTCGAACCGCTCGGCGCCGGCGCGGTGCACGCCGAGGCCGGGATCCAGCAGGTTGCCCACGACGACGGGTCCGGGTTCGCCGAAGCCTTCGACCCGGAACGTCCCGGAATGCACATCTCGGACTCCGTCGACTTCGTCCACGTGCTCTCCGGCCAGGTCGTCCTCGAACTCGAACGCGGCGAGACGCTGGTCAGAAAAGGCGACATCGTGATCATGCGCGGCGGCTGGCACAACTGGCGCAACGAAACGACCGAGCCGTGCACCGTCGCGTCGGTCATGGTCGGAGCGACGCGGGCCTGACCGCGTCCCGAAGACACCACATCGCCTTTGGAGGGCGCTCATGCGGGGGGTTGTGTTCTACGGCGAGCGCGAGATGGCGATCGAGGACTTCCCGGATCCTGTTCCAGCGAGCACGGACGTCGTGGTCGAGATCAAGGCCTCCGGCATCTGCGGATCGGACCTGCACACTCTCCGCGGCCCCCGGCGCGAGCACCCCGTCATCGCCGGACACGAACCCGCCGGCGACGTCGTCGCGGTCGGCCGCGGTGTGCCCGAGACCCTCATCGGACGCTCGGTCATGATCCATCACTACTTCGGCTGCAACAGCTGCGACCAGTGCCGATCGGGCTGGACACAGATGTGCCGGAACGGAGCCACCGCGATGGGCGCGACCGCGCCCGGCTCCCACGCGGACTTCGTCACGGTGCCGGTCAACAGTGTCACTCCGGCACCGCCTGGCCTGAGCTACCTGGCTTCAGCCGCGATCAGTTGCGGAACCGGAACGGCCTGGGGCGCGCTCAAGCGTCTTCGGCTCCGCGGCGACGACACGCTGGCCATCTTCGGCCAGGGCCCCGTGGGCCTGGCCGCGACGCAGCTTGCCACCGCGATGGGCGCGCGCGTGATCGCGCTAGACATCTCGGCCAGCCGGCTCGCCCGGTCACGCGATTTCGGCGCCGCCGAGATCATCAACCCCGGCGACGTCGACTCGGCGGCGGACGCGGTCGGTGACCTCACCGGCGGCCGCGGCGTCTCCAAGAGCCTCGAAACCTCCGGAGCCTCCTCCGCCGCACGGGATGCGCTGCACGTCCTCGACCTATGGGGCACTGCTTGCTGGGTCGGCGTCGGCTCGACCATCAACTTCGAGCTCACCGAGCACCTGTACAAGCAGATCACCGCTGTTCCGTCCTGGACGCTGTCGCTTCCGGCGCTGGAGCAATGTGCTCGCTTCGTGCTCGAGCGCGGCATCGACGTCGACGCCCAGTTCACACACACCTGGGCGCTCTCCCAAGCCGAAGAGGCGTACGCGCTGACCGAGCAGCAGACCGCAGGAAAGGGAGTGCTCGTCCCTTAGTGAACGCCCGCGCGCGTTCGAGGAACCTGGAACACCTTCGCCGCAGCCGCGGGTGCCCGACCCGCTCGGCGCGCGAGCAGGTCCGGTCGTTCGATTACCAGCGCTTTCGGCAGCACCCTAATCCAGCCGCGCGCGGCAAAGGAGTGCAAAATCCGGTTCACCGACTCCCGCGAGATCCCGATGAGCTGCGCCAGCTCCGTCTGAGTCAGGTCATGCCGGACGAGCGTTCGTCCTCCTCCGCTCACAACGCCAAACCGGCGGCCCAGCACCAGCAGGTGTTTGGCCACCCGAACGCCCGCGTCGTCGAACATGCAATCGGCGACCAGAGCGTGGGCGAGTCGCAGCCGTCGAGCAAGCAGGCGCAGCAAGCACAGGCCAAGTTCAGGACGTTCGGTCACAGCCGCGCGCAGCAGATCCGCATCGACGGCCAAGACCACAGCCGGGCCGACAGCCAGTGCGGCCATCGGCTGTGGTTCCGGATCAAGAAGGTCCCACTCGCCGAAAGAATCGCCCGGACCGAGGAGACCGACCAGACGATCCCCGCCGGCACAACGCCACGCCAATTTCACCTTGCCGCGCACGACGATGAACAGGCCATCCTGGCTGCCGGCTTCGGCGGATATGTCGCGGCCTGGTGCGACGTGAAGCGTCGTGGATGCGGCGCAGATCGCACGGATGGCCTCGTCACTGGCCGCGTCCAGTGCGGCCGAACAGCGAAGCAGCGGGTATGCAATTCGCGCGGCAGGCGACACCACTGACGTGGTCATCTCGATACTATATTATGTATGTCATGCCTGCCGCCAGGAGTTTCGACCCATCTCCTCGGATAGCGGGGTCCACGCCTCGACGGCTTCTCGGACGCCTGGTCTTCCTCGATAGGGCGC
>Ga0207667_10008670_pt1 | contig 12054 bp, 9 predicted proteins | sample KBSCornC52_FD_184301 | JGI IMG/M metagenome (GOLD analysis project Ga0207667, IMG submission 184301) | Corn rhizosphere microbial communities from Kellogg Biological Station, Michigan, USA - KBS Corn C5-2 (SPAdes) (version 2) | ecosystem: Host-associated > Plants > Roots > Rhizosphere > Soil ...
ATATGGAAAGTTTGCAGATGAGCCAATTTACGGCGCAGCTGCGGCCAAAGGAGCGTGCTTGATCTTGACCGCGATCTCCATGAAGGCCAGCGCGGCGCGGCTCAGCGCTTTGTCTTTGCGAAAGACCAGCGCCAGATCACGGCGAAGAGAGGCGTCTGCCATGGGGATTGCCGCCAGCACGCCGGCTTTTACGTCTTCCATGACGTTGGAGCGGGCAATAAAGCCAACTCCAACGTCAGCGGCCACAAAGCGTTTGAGCAGCTCGCTGGAATCGAGTTCCATGGCGATCCGGGGCTTGAGGCGGCGTTCTTCAAAGAGATTTTCTATTGAGTCACGGGTGCGTCCAAGCTTGGGAAGGAGCAGCGGAAAAGGAACCACGTCAGCAATGCTGGCCTGAGACATGAGACTGAGCGGATGGCCGGGCGGCGCGATGATGACCAGTTCGTCGCGATGAATATTCACTACGGTGAGGCGCTTGTCATCTACGGGAGCGGAGACTACGCCAAAATCCACTGAGTTCTCAATGATCGACTCCAGAATTTTGGCGCGTTCCAGCCGGCTGATCTGGACTCCAACGTTGGGATAAAGCTTTTTGAATTCAGCAAAAACTTCCGGCAGGATGTGGAGACAAGTCCCTTCATTGGCGCCGACAACGATTTCGCCGCGTGGCACACGCTCCATTTCCGCAACGGTGGTAAGCATGGTTTTGCGGGCATCCAGGGTGTGCTCCGCGTATTGCTGGAAAACCTTGCCCGCACCGGTGAGCGCTACCTTACCGCCGCTGCGGTCAAACAGACGTGCCCCAATCTCTTCTTCCAGCGCGCGGATTTGCGATGAGATGGCCGGCTGCGTGCGAAAGCGCTTCTCCGCCGCGCGGGAAAAGCTCGTGTGGCGCGCGACTTCAAGGAACGTTTCCAGCTGATCAAAATCCATGAGGTTGTCTGATTCGTGGCTGAGAACGGTATAACATGAAATCCGCTGTGGAAAAGCAGGTAAAGACTCCTTTAGTATCCGCGCGGAGGCGGTTCATCTGCCATGAAAGCTGTGATTGCCGAGCAATACGGTGGCGTTGAAGTACTGGAAATTAACGATGATCTGCCCATGCCGCGCGTTGGGCCGAACGGTGTGCTCGTAGAGGTGCGCGCCTCGAGCGTGAATCCGGTGGACTGGAAGCTCAGACAAGGATTGCTCGATGCCGTGAGGCCTGTGGTCTTTCCTGTGATCTGGGGATGCGATTTTTCTGGGGTGGTCAAAGAGGTCGGGCCATCGGTAACGTTATTCAAGGCTGGCGACGAAGTCTACGGGATGAAAGATGGATACGTCGCCAAGACATATCGAGGCACGTACGCGGAATATGTGGTGGTTCCGGAAAAATCCCTGGCGACAAAACCCAAAAATTTAAGCCATGAACAAGCAGCCGCGGTGCCGTTGACCGCGTTAACTGCTTGGCAGGCCATGGTGAACCAGGGAAGACTCAAGCCGGGGCAGCGGGTGCTGATTCATGCCGGCGCGGGCGGAGTGGGTGTGATGGCGATCCAGATTGCGAAGGCCTTTGGCGCTTACGTTGCCGCCACGGCCAGCACACGCAACCAGGACCTATTGCGTGACTTGGGCGCCGATCTGGCGATTGATTACACACGCGAGAAGATTGACAGAGTGCGTCCGAAATTTGACCTGGTGCTGGATGGCGTAGGCGAAAGTATGTGGGCAGAATCGTTTCGCGCGTTGAAAGTGGGATGTCGGCTAGTTACTCTGACTGTGCCCATTCCGGAAACGCCAGGTGGCCGGCTGAAATTTTTTGCGACGGCTATCCCTCGGGTAGCGTTCGGCATCGTGCGCGGATTGCTGGGCGGCAAACGATTGTCGATGACACGCGTTAAGCCACGCGGCGGCGAACTGGAGAAGATCAGCGCACTAATTGAGGCAGGAAAGATTCGTCCTGTAATTGAAAAGGTATTTCCTTTGGAGCAGATTGCCGAAGCCCATCGGTTAAGCGAAGCCGGGCACGTGCGAGGCAAGCTGGTGATCAGCATTCGCGATTAAGGGAAATCTCGTATGACGATGTTCAGGGGTTTGGCCTAGATTTATTTAGGGTGAAACAATTTGCATGCTTCACCATACATCGATATATGTCAATATAATCCGGCGAGGGCAGCGTTCGGCGTGGAATCGCTGGAGGACCAGAGCCATTGTGTAACACGGTAAATTCTCCTTCCAGAGTGAACTCCTTACACGATTGTGAGTTGCTGGATTCCAGCATCAACAAACCATCCTGTTTAGATTCTGTGTTGCGCTTTAATTCCAGATTTTGGAAGTAAAGCTGCATTGATGCCGCGCAACAAATTAAATCAAAAACGATTGTCCGCAACTGCAAGCGCGTAAACAACTATTTCCCCGGTTGTTATCTGTCGTTCTTGAAAAATCAAAAAAGTGAGGTTGGATGAAAATAGCTTTGACGCTCTTCTTGTGGAGTTGCCTGTTCATAGGAGTTCCGCTTGCCCGAGCCGCGCAGCCGACTGCCATTTTTACGGACCTACAGGGCGGTCCTAACGCGGGCGGACGGAATAACCAAGGGGCTATTGTTACGATTTACGGCTTTGGTTTTGGCGGCACGCAGGGAAATTCTACTTTGACAATTGGCGGAGCGGCACCCGCGGCATATCTCCTGTGGTCTGACAACAAGATCAGCTTCCAGGTCGGCAATTCTGCGATCACCGGAAATATTGTCGTGAATGTAGCGGGCGTTGGAGCGAGCAATGCCATGCCCTTCACGGTTCGTTCAGGAAGGATTTTCTTTGTAGCACCAGGCGGTTCGGATGCAAACGTCGGCAGCTTCACCGCTCCGTGGGCCACACTGCGCCATGCCAAGAATACAGCGGCAGCCGGTGACACCATCTACCTGATGAATGGAGTGAACGAAACGGGGCTTGATGGTTCCAGCGCAACTCTGGCGATTGCGAAGAGTGGATCTTCTGGCCTGCCGATCGCGATGGTTGCATACCCGGGCGCGAGCGCCACGATTGGCTCGGCTACAGGGCAGCAATATGGCATTCGCACGACAGCGGCTTCGAGCTACTGGGTACTGGCAGGAATCAACCTCCGCGGGGCTTTCAGCGCCTTGACGGTGGCGAGTTCTTCAAACTGGCGAGTTATCGCTAATGACATTTCCTGCCCGAACGGATCGGGAACCGGGGCATGCGTGGCGTTTTCCGGCGGCCAGAACCTTGCATTGTATCGCAACCATATTCATGACAATGGTTCCACCACCAGCACCAGCATCAAGCTTTATCAGGCGGTGCAGTTTGAGGGCGGCGCGAACAGAATTGACTTTGGCTGGAATGAGATTGCCAACACACGCTCCTGCCGGGCGCTGCAGTTTTATTCCGACACCACGCCTCTCTTTAACGTAAAGGTCCGCAACAACTCCATTCATGATTCGCGTTGCGACGGCATCAACTTTGCGACGATTGATCCGGCGCAAGGCGCGGTGACGGCCTATAACAACGTGATTTACCGCGCAGGAACAGGCCCCGCACCCGGAGGAGTGGAAGCAAATTATGCCTGCATCAATGTGGGTGGAAGCGGTTTAGCAGCGGTGCAGATCACCGGCAACACGCTTTATGACTGCGGACGCCGCGCCAATGCCGACTCTGGAGCCGTTTCCGCCTCTGTGGCTGTGAGCCTCACGGACAACATTGTGGACGCGGCTGCCGGAGAAACTTACACAGCACCAAATTCTTCACCGGCAAATTTCTCCGGGAAGAACAATTTGTTTTTCGGCGCTGGAGCGACGCCCTCGTTTTCGACCACAAGTCTGAACGCCGATCCAAAGTTTGTTGACCCGACCAACAGCAAATTTCAGCTCCAGTCCGTGAGCCCGGCAATAGATGCGGGCGCGAATGACGGTATCTCTCGCGACATCATTCAAACGCCGCGTCCACAGGGCGCAGCTTACGATATTGGCGCTTACGAATACACTGGAACGGCAACCCAGCCTCCGCCGACGCAAGGCTCGCTGACAGTCAACCCGCTGTCGCTTGCGTTTGGCAATGTGGTGATTGGTACGAGCGCCAAGCAAACAGTAACGCTCAGCAATAGTTCAAGTACTTCCATTACAGTCAGCAGTATTGCAACTACGGGTACCGGGTTCAGCCAGAGCAGTCCGGCACTCCCTCTGACACTGGCTTCAGGACAAAGCAGCAGCGTTATCGTGACGTTTGCTCCGCAAAACTCCGGCAGCGTTTCCGGGGCCTTGCAGATCGGCAGCAACGCTTCCAACGCTTCAGTGAGTGTCGCGCTTTCTGGAACAGGATCGACGGTGCAGCACTCGGTAGCCGTGAACTGGAGAGCAAGCACGTCCACGGTTGCCGGTTACAACGTCTATCGCGGCACGCTGAGCGGCGGACCGTATTCCAAGATCAATGCAACGCTCATCACCGGGCTGACCTACACCGACAACACCGTGAGCGCAGGAGCCACTTATTACTACGTGATAACGGCCGTCGCGGCCGATGGGACGGAAAGTTCATTCTCCAACCAGGTGCAGGCGGTCATCCCCACTCCGTAAGCCGGACACCAATGTATGCCCAAAATATCTTTACGCCGGAAGGATTTAATGAGGACCAAGTTCATCAAGTTTTTGAGTATCGCAATGATTACGCTGGTGGTTTTCTCCACCGCAGTGCTGGCCCAAACTTCAACGCCGCGGCTTTTTTATTCCGATCTGGAAAGCGGGCCGAACACGGGCGGGCAAAACAATAATGGCGCATTCGTCACGATCTGGGGCAAGGGATTTGGCACAAGCCAGGGCACTTCCTCGGTGACGGTGGGCGGTGGCGCTGTGGCCGCTTACCAGTTGTGGTCGGATGGGAAGATCATCGTGCAACTAGGGGCAGGAGCCGTGACAGGCAATATCGTTGTCAAGGTCGGCTCAGCCGCCAGCAACGGGGTTCCATTTACAGTGCGTGCCGGCAACATCTTTTTTGTTTCCACCAGCGGCAATGACGCCAATGCGGGAACGTTTGCAGCGCCGTGGCGGACAATCCCAAAGGCCAAGAACACGATTGCCGCTGGAGACATTGCTTATATGGAAAATGGCGTGATGCAGACCACCGAAGATAACTTCACCGCCTATCTCAGCATGGACAACAATGGCTCCAGCAACTCAGGCACCGCCTCCGCGCCTAAGGCGCTGGTTGCCTATCCCAACGCTTCAGTAACTGTGGGGGTGGCGGGCGGACTGCACTATGGCATTCGCACGCCAAACATCGGTGTGAATATAGATTACTGGGTGATTTCACAACTGCATATCATCGGCGGAACCCAGGCTATGGACATCGGCGGCGCGGGCTGGAAGATCGTGGGAAATGAAATGCAGTGTCCGAACGCCGATGACCAGGTGGGATGCTTTGAGATGAGCGGGGGCAATCAGGTGAAGTTCTGGGGCAATGAAGTGCACAACGCGGGCATCAATCCCACTTCATCCAAGTACTACCATGCGGTTTACTTCAGCACGGATTCCAATCATATCGACGTGGGTTGGAACCATATTCACGACAATTACACCTGCCGCGCGTTGCAGTTTCATTCCTCGCCGCTATGCAGCCCGTCCTGCGGATCAGGCGATACAACGGGCTTCGACCAATACGACTTGCACGTGCATGACAACTTGATTCACGGCGATAACTGCAATGGCATAAACTTTGCCACGGTCGATCCATCCAAGGGCACGGTTGAGGCCTACAACAATGTCATCTATCACGTTGGGCTGATGGATCCGCTGCAACTGGGCGCGAGCTTTTCCTGCATCTACGTGGCCGGTATCACGAATAACGGGACGGCGGGAACGGGAACTGTACAGGTGTTCAATAACACGCTTTCCGATTGCGCTGCCAACAACTCTTCCAACGCCAGCGGATCGCGGGGAGCGTTTGGCGTTGGTGGCGGCCCGTCAACCCTGCTGATGAATCTGCGCAACAATGTTGTGCAGCAGAATGCCGGCGAGATTTACATCGACGGAAGCCTCAGCCAGATCAGGGGCGACCATAACCTTTGGTTCGGAGTTGGCAATGGCCCCGCGCAGACGACGAATAACCTGAACGTAGACCCGCAGTTTGTGAGCCGCAGCAGCGGAGACCTGCATTTGACCAGCACGAGTCCCGCCAAAGACGCTGGTCTTACCGTGGCGCCAGCGGACTCCTTTGTTCCTAATTCGAGCCAGGTGCGCGATAAGGATGGAACACCGCGTCCGCAGGGGACGGCGTTTGATCTTGGCGCTTACGAGCTAGCTGTCGGCGGTACAACAACGTCGACGCCTCCGAATGCGCCAGGCAGCGTCAGCGTGGTAGTCCACTAGTTAGATTGCAATCAACAAACAAAATGGCCCGCCGAGTAATGGCAGGCCATTTTTTTGTCTAGGGGATGGGAATTTGTGTTGCCTGAAATGACGGTCCAAGGCTTGTTAAAGCTGCGGGCCCGTCATTTTCACGCCGTAATACAAGAGGCTAAGCTTTACATCCAGCCTTTACGGCCCGGGTTCAGCGACACTGCTGCCTGCACTTGCGGGTGCTCCATTCGCGACAGTAGCGCCTGTTTCCTGGCGAAGCTGTGCCAGTTCATGCTTATAAACATGGTTGTCAGGGAATTGCTGTGCCAGATTTTCCATCAAATCAAGCGCCTTGGGTTTGTTGTGATCATGCAGCGCGGCGATCACCAGGAACACCTGGGCAAAAGGCGCCAGGTAGTGACCTTTTTCAGCGACAATCTTCAGGTTCTTCAATCCCGTGGCTTTGTCAGTCTGTGCTCCACCGGCGCGCAGGAACCAGCGTACGGCCGACGACTTAAGACTGGTCATATAGTTTTCCACGCCAATGGGAAGATAAGCGTCGTAACTGTCAGGGTTTGTTGCAATCAAAGTTTCAGCAAGAGCGCGCGACTGCTTCAGATATTTCAACGCGTCCCGCTCCTTGTCCTCAACCAAAGCAAGATAGTCACCCCGCAGGCCATCCATCAGGATGCGAGCAAAAATTGCCGTTGTGTCTTTGGGATCCTTGGCCAGCCTGGCTTCAGATAATGTCCTGGTTTTTTCCAGCGCGGCTTCGAACTGAGCTTTCACTGCGGGATCAGGCGTGAGCGCTGTAGACTTATCAGTCTTCTTATCGTCCGTTAGAAACTGGGCTTCCAGTATGTGTAAGCGATCACACTCTGAAAAGAGGTACACGGCTGCGCCGGAAACCGGCCCCATCGGATCATCGGGGTGCTGCTCCTGCCATTCAGCAAAGGCACGGTGGGCCTGATCGAATTGCAGGTTATACACACTGCGATACCCTGCTTCAAGTGCAGAAGTCCAAGAATTACTTTGGGCCTGGACCGGCATTGCACCGAGCAGCAACATTACACTACCCGCAGCTAAAGCCAGATATCGAAATGCATTCATGGTGTTGCCCAATAGCGCTTTTTGCTGGCGCAGAATTTGAGTCAACATTTTTCGCCCTTCATTGTTTTGTTGGATATTGCTTGCATATCGCATGGATGGTGATTCACAAAGGCTGCCAACTGCCTTGATACGGGGGATATCACAGTGGCTGCGATCAACTCGAAAGGGTTTTGGGGATTGGTTTGTCCCTGCTATTCGATGATCCGGCGGTGGCGTGGGTCGCTAAAAAACAAATATTTCTTGAATGTCTGTTCGCAATATTCCATCAAATATGTGCACCGATTTGCAGTGGCGGGTTGATGTAGATCGGCGTACTAGTCCGTTTAGGACCTTATCCAAAAGCCATTTCCCGCGCGCGAAAGCCATGGCAGCGCGCTAAAATTTGAATCCCCGCTGCTTACAATTGAGTCTTGCGTTAGTCTCTTACTATTTCCAAAGGAAATCGATGAATCCACTTCGCCTGCTTGGCTTATTGCTGCTATTGATCACGACCGTCATCGCCCAGAATCCCACGCCTTCACCCACTCCACCGCTCCTTAAGCCGGATGAGCGGCTGAAAGTTGATGTGCTGCTGATCGTGGCGCACCCAGACGACGAGACTGGTGTGGTGCCGTACCTGGTGCAACTCATTGATCAGCACAAGCATGTGGCAGTGGTCTACACCACGCATGGCGAAGCGGGGCACAATAACATGGGGCCGGAGCGGGCGCAGTCACTGGGCGCGGTGCGGGAGATGGAGTTGCGGCATGCGCTGGCGAGCGTGGGAATAGACAACGTATGGTTCCTGAGCGGACGCGATACGCCGAGTCAGAACGTTTTAGAGTCGCTGGCAAACTGGCGACAGGGCGAGGTGGAGGAAGAGTTGGTAAGGATGGTCAGGCTGACGCGTCCTGAGGTGATTATCACGTGGATGCCGGGATATTTTGTAGGCGAAAATCACGGCGACCATCAGGCGGCGGGCGTGCTGGCGACTGAGGCGTTCGATAGCGCAGGCGATCCTACCGTGTTTCCAGCGCAGCTGGCAGGGCCGGTAAAAGTGAATGAGACGCTGCTGGACGGCTTGCAGCCATGGCAGACCAAGAAGCTGTATTACTTTCCCGATTCGGCGGATGACATCTTTAAAGGCACCGGCCCAACTTACCAGACAAATGGAATGTCCAAGGCGCTGAAGATTCCGTATTGGCGCGCGGGATTTGAGACGTTCAAGTATCACCTGACGCAATATCGCAAGTTCATTGAAGGGCTGAAAACAATGGACGAGAAGCAAGTAGCCGAACAGGAAACGAACTGGGGCGGCAAAGGCAGTTTTGTTTTTGGCAGGTCGCTGGTGCCGGGGAGCGTGACGGGAGACGTTTTTGAAGGGATCACGCCGGGATGGATCGCGTTTGTGCCGCCGGCAAGAGAAGCCTACACGCAGCCTGCGGCGCTTTCTGTGGAGCTGGGCGGGCCATGGGGATTTTATGAAAAGTTCAGGCGCGCGCACGGAATAACAAGATTACCGCAGGCCAAAGAACCCGAGATTGCGATTAAGCGCGGCGCGACTTTGCTAGTCCCGCTGGAATTGCACAATCACACAGATGCGGCAAAGAACGTAACGATCGCGGTGAAACTGCCGGAGGGCTGGACGACCGAGAGCGGAGCGGGCAGTCTTACACTCGGTCCGCAAGGCGATTACTACTGGCAGGTAACGCTGGACGCGCCGAAAGCGGAAATGAAAGAGCGCCAGGAAATTGAATGCACCGCAAGCGCGGACGGGAAGACGCTGGCGACGATCAAAATTTCAGTGCAGTTGAGGAATGGCGGGCTGCCGCAGAATTGAAATGCCTCAGCGCGGACGCAAAAAGCACGGGCGCAATGGCAAGTCTCGCCAGCGCCCTTTTGAAATGTTAAATGTGCGTCGGTCTATTCGTTCACCAACTTCCAGGTTGCATCAGGATGGTATTCTTTGATCTCAGGTGCAATCTTCGCCGTGTTGGCGCCAAGATTTTTCTGGTAGACACGTCCCTGCTGGTTCACCATGAACGTCATCACGCCGGAGCTACCCCATTTGTCGGGATAAGCGATCAGGGCATAACCGGCAATCATGTTTCCGTTGATGATGTAGTCATATTTTCCGCCGGGAGCGTGCGGTCCCTGCTTCTTCAGGATCTTGAAATAGTATCCGTGATAGGGAGTGCGCGGCGGGGAGCGGCTTTCTCTTTCTCGGTTGTGGCGGCAGTTCTGGGCTTGCCGGTGTTGGTATATCCTTCCAGCCGCGCAGCCGCTACAAGAGCGCCCATGGGGCTGGGCTTTTCGCCTTCCACGGTTTCCCAGTAGAGCCCATCTTTTTGCCCGGGAGAGCTGGAGAAATGCTGCGCGTATTCGGCGACGCCGTCGGTATCATGGTCGCCTTCAGTGAAGTATTCCCATTGCGCGAGGACATAGGCGCGGCAGGTGGCGATGGCGGAGAGTTCGTTTTCGCCAATCCGTCGATTCAATATCTCTTCCGTACCGGCTTTGGTATCAAAGCGCCATTTATGTTCTTGTTTCACGAGCGGAATGGGGAACGGCCAGTTGTCGGCGCCTACGGTGAGCGTAACTTTGTCTCCGCTGGCCGAGGGCTCAAGCTTCGCGGAGAGGTCGAGAGCGGCGGCGAACTGGTCCAGTTCGTGATCGTCCTGTACAGGATCACCGGAGAGCAGCTTGTCATTGTCCGGCCCAAAGATCTCGCCTAACAATGCGCGATCTTTGGCTTTGGCCGCGTCCACCAGGGCTTGCCTGGCTGCCTCAGGAGTATCAAACAGACTCTGCCTGCCATCCGCGGGAGTTGCGGCAACGGCCGGCAGGGCCGTAGCCATCAGCAGAACAAGTCCTAGAAAAAACGATGAATATAAATGCCCGGAGCGCGAAGCAGTTATTTTTTTCTTGATCATAAGTCCAGCCCTTTCATGTTTCCGATGATTGATCTGTGCCGGCTGTTTCATTAGCGCCCCCTGCCGCGTCGCTGGCCCTGCTGGCCTTGCTGTGGATTCTGGACATGTTGCTGTGGGGCCTGTTGCCTTGGAGCCGGAGGCGGTGCAACCGTGCGATTCTGCTGCTGGCGACTCTCCTGACCGCGCCGGCTGGCCGCACGTGGGTCAAATGAACCACCACCGCCACCGCCGCCGCCTCCTCCTCTAAAAACCGATTGCGGTTGACGTTGTACATCTGGCTGGCGTTGCTGCTGAGGAGCTGGATTTGTCCTGGGTACCTGCATGGGCAGAGTTGTGTGTGGGACCTGTTGCGCTGTATCAGGGCGTCGTCCTTCACGCCGGGAAATATCCGGCTGACGGACTTGCGGTTGCTGAATGTCAGGGCGGCGCGCTTCAGGTCGAGGAGCTACGGGTTGATTGACTTGTGGCTGCTGCTGAATATCCGGGCGGCGCCCTTCACGCCGGGAAACGTCCGGCTGGCGAACCTGCGGCTGCTGAATGTCAGGGCGGCGGGTTTCGGGTCGAGGGACCTCAGCTTGGCGAATGGGTGGTTGCGACTGGGGTAATTTACCGCGTCCGCGATTCGCGTCAATCCGGGGATCGTTAGGATCCATGCTGCGACGAATGATTTTGTTGTCTTGATGCGGCGTTCCAGGAGTTGTCGGCACGGGACGAGGGCCAGCATCGGTGCGCCTGCCGGCATCATTGCGCGCGCGCCGCACATTGCTGTAATCCACGCCACGATGCACGCTGTTGTAGCGCTCCAGAGCGCCGTAATTAACATGCCGATCGAGTACGCGACGATTTGGCGCCACGTTGCGGTAAACATTGTTTACGTAAATGTTATTGATACGGATGTGAGGGCTGAGCGTATGACCCAAACCGGCCCGCCACCTGCCCAGCCGTGATAATAGACGCGATGGTGTCCCCAGTCACAGTCATGGTTCAGCCATGCTCCGATAAAAAATCCCGCGCCGAACCAGATGGCAGGGCCAACGTGGAATCCTGGGTGATCCAGGAAGACATAGCCTGGATCATAGACCGGAACATAGATGTATTGTGGTTGCGCGGGATAAATATAAAGATAACCATCGGTATCGACGATTTCCTGCTGGGCAGAGCTGACCAGGTATCCGCCGGAGCGGGTCCGCCGGCGCAGGCGTTGGACAGCGTCCATTACGTCAGAAGACTGATTCACATAAGCCTGGCCGAGCGAGGTGGTCCAATCAATTTTGTCAGCCATCATGGAAAGCACCGTGGGATAGTGCGCCACCGCTTTCACACTTACGTCCCACGGCGTGGAATCCACGGCGTAACCGGCGCCATATGCGCGGACGGTGCGGGCCGCTTCATCAATCTGATCAGGAAATGTTGCCGCCAGCAACACCTGCGCCAGCAGCGGATCAGGATAAAGCGCTACGGGCGCGACCAGGTTCTCCAGTTGTTCGGATGAAAAGTAGGTTTCATAGTCTTCATCTTGGAGCGCTAACGCGTTCGCAAGTGGCCGGGCCCCCGCGGAAGGAACAGCGAATGTGATTGCGAAGATAAGTAAGAATGCCAAAAGTTTCTTCATGCCCAATCCTTCCCTGGTACACAAACTCTTCTCCCGGCGCGTTTAAAAGACGGACGCCAAGACATTACGAGTGTGGCATCCATGCGAGATTTTTT
>Ga0207667_10008673_pt1 | contig 12051 bp, 13 predicted proteins | sample KBSCornC52_FD_184301 | JGI IMG/M metagenome (GOLD analysis project Ga0207667, IMG submission 184301) | Corn rhizosphere microbial communities from Kellogg Biological Station, Michigan, USA - KBS Corn C5-2 (SPAdes) (version 2) | ecosystem: Host-associated > Plants > Roots > Rhizosphere > Soil ...
CAGGAACGAGAACATCGCGCCGAGCGAGTACTGGATCGACTGCCCGTACGCGGCCTGCACGCGCTTCGGGTCCTGCCAGACCTCGCTGGTCGACTGGCCCTGAGCCGGCTGCGGGCCGTAGATCGAGCCATCTCCGATCTGCGACCACGGCACCAGTTGCGGCAGCGGCGCCCACGGCGTGTGCGACGAGACGAAGTCGATCTCGGCCATCACCGGGCGATGGGGCTGTGCCAGCTGCGTGTCGAAGAAGTGCTTCCAGGTGTACTGATCGGGGATGCGCGCGTAGCCGAACGACGGACCCAGGTACCCGACGTTGTTCGCGTCGAGCAGCGTGCCGTAGTGGTAGAACGAGCTGCCGTAGGTCCACGGATGGGTGTCGGAGGGGATGTCGCTGACCGTGTCCCAGCCCGCGTTGCGGAAGGCGTCGCTCAGCGTGAACCGGGTGCTTCTGATCAGCTTGCTGTAGACCTGCTGCTTGTCGATCCACAGCCCGGACTGCAACGTCGAGTGCGCGAGCCAGCTCACCCCGCCGAAGGTGGGCGAGGTGAGGAACGCGCTCTGCGCGGTGTACCCGTCGGCCGCGAGCTGGGCGCCGCCGTCGCGCAGCACCCGATCCACGCCGGCCGAGAAGCTGGTGCCCTGCACCGCGACCTGCCCGTAGCTCTCGATGAAGGCGATGACCACGTCCTTGCCCCTGAGCCCGGTCAGCAACTGGGATGACGGCATCGCCGCATACCGGTCCGTCGCGATCTCGTGCGGCAGCTGGGCCTGCGCGGTCAGGGTGGCCGAGGCCAGCGACGAGGCGGACGCGATCGCATCGATCGACGACGCGGCGGCGGCCGGCTGGCCGGCGACCAGCTGCGATCCGACGAGAGCCGCGACCACCCACGCCGCGGTGACCGAGGTGATGGTCCAGGCCGCCGCGCGACCGCGTCGCCGGATCGCGGCATCCACCCGCAGGGCCGCCCAGGCCAGCGCCACCAGGGTCGCGACCGCGACCAGCGCGAGACCGATCAGCACGGCGATCGCCGCGGGCGCGCCGATCGAATCCCGCACGACGCCGAATCCGTCGCCCACCTGCTGCCAGTCGCTCGCGTCGAAGTGGGTGGACAGCGCATATTCGAACGCGCCATCCAGACCGGCGAACACCAGGGCGGTCACGATGAACGCGCCGAACAGCAGGGCGACCGCCCGCCGGGCCGCGCGCCACGGCAGCAGGGCGAGCACCAGGATCACCAGGATCGACTCCACCGGCAGTCGCACCAGTGCCGCCGGCGAGCGCTCGGTGATCACGCCCGGGGCGAGGGGCAGGGCGAGCAGCAGGACCACGGCGAGTCCGAGCGCCGTGCGCTGCACCCACGGCCGGTTCCGCATCCGGTTCCGCGGCCGGTTCTGCAGCCGGGTCGGCGCAGGGACCGTCGACAGGCGCGACGGCATGCGCCGAACGGCGTTCACCGTGCCTCCACCGGCAGCGTCGCAGGCACGGCGCCCGCGCCCAGGCCGGCGAAGCGGCTCGAGAGCGCGTAGCGCAGCAGCACGACATCTCCGAGCTGACGCGTGTCCACGAGTTCGGCGCGGCGGGCCGCTGTCCACGGGAACCGCGCGGGGCCGACCACCCTCGGCGCGCGGGCCTCGCCGACGAAGAACGGCGCAATCACCAGGTGCAGCTCGTCGACCAGGTCATCGGCGAGGAACTGCGTGAGCAGCCGGCCCCCGCCCTCCACCATGAGCCGCCGCACTCCGCGCTCCTGCCCGAGGTCATCGAGCAGGCGGTCCATCGTGACCCGGTCGCCGAGGCCGATGACCTCGGCGCGCCCACCGAGTCTCGCCTGAAGCCGGCGCGCCCTCGGCTGCGGGCAGTACACCAGCCGCGGCACGTCACCGGTGGTGAAGAACTCGGCGTCGACCGGCAGATCACCGGTGGATGTCACGGTCACCTTGGTCGGCGACCCCGGCCTCCCGGCCGACTCGCGCTGCCGCCGCCGCTCCGCGCTCTTGACCAGTAACCGCGGATCGTCGCGCCGCACGGTCGACGCCCCCACCATGATCGCGTCGTTCTCGGCCCGCACGGCATCGACGCGATCCAGGTCTTCGGCGTTCGACATCGCGAGCCGGCCGGCCTCGGCGCCGTCGAGGTATCCGTCGATCGACATCGCGCAGCTCAGGGTGACATAGGGGCGGTCGCTCATGCTGGGCTCTCCTCCGGCAGCGCGCGATGGGTGCGGATGGGGCGGGTCGGCTCGGCGGCGCCGGCCCGGTCAGCGGCTCTGGCCCGATGGGCGGTGCCGACCCGGTCGGCGATCAGCACGACGGCACCGGGCAGCACCGCGACGATCGCGAGCACCCCGAACGCGGCGGACGCGGCGACGCCGGCGCCCGCACCCAGGCCGATCGCACCGAAGGCGGTCGCCGACGCCGCCTCGCGCGGACCCCACCCGCCGACGTTGATCGGCAGCGAGCCCGCGGCCAGCGCGACCAGCGCCAACCCCACGAGCTCGCGCGGCGGGGCGGTGATGCCCACCGCCAGGCAGGCTACGACGAAGGTGCCGGCGTGGGCCGCGACCACGATCAGCGATGTCACGACGATCGAGATCGACGAACCGGGCGAGCGGAAGACCGCTCGCAGCAGCGACAGCTCGCGGGTCAGCCTCCGCCTGCCGCGGTGCGTCGCGGCGGCGATGCCGGCGACCGCGACCAGCGCCACGACGATCGACGCGGCCGCCGCGCCGGAGCCCCTGACCACCGCCGCCGGCCATCCGCCGTGACTCGAGGCGAGCCCGAGTGCCGCCAGCACGGCGACGGTCGCGCCCGCTTGCACCAGTTGACCCGCGATGCGCTCCGTCGCCACCGAGCGGGCCGCGAGCGCCAGCTCGCCACGGGGGGCGCCGTGCCGGTACGCCCTGTGCAGGTCGCCGATCACTCCTCCCGGCAGCACCGAGTTGACGAACTGCGAGCGGTAGTAGGCCGCGAGCGCGGCCCGCCAGGGCACGGGCAGGCCGAGTTCGCGCGCGACGGTGCGCCAGCGCCAGACCGCGGCGCCCGTCGCCACCGCGGTCAGCAGGACGGCGGCGGCGATCGCGGCGGGCGAGACCGCGGTCAGGCCGCGCAGCAGGGAGCCGGCGCCGACGATCCCCACGGTTCCGGCGACGATCGCGGCCCCGAATGCGAGCCGGAGGGCGCGACGAACGCGCGGCCCGACGGTCAACGCGGCCACGCCAGCACATCCTGATGCTGCACGACGACCCGGAGCCGCCCGCGTGCGAGGGCGTCCGTGCGGCGCCGCCGATACTCGGCTGCCTCTGCCTTCAGTTCGGGGCGCTGCTCGACGGCGGCCGCGATCCATCCGTCGAGCCACTCGGCGATCAGGGCGCCGTCGCCCGCGTCGAGCCGCCACGGGGTCCGCTCGGCGCGCACGCGCCATCCGGCCTCCGCGAAGAGGCGGCGGATGCGCGGCGCGGCATCCGGGCCCAGCAGCCGCCGTCCGCCGGCATTGCGGCGCTGATGGTCGTTGAAGGCGGTGGCGAATGCGGCATCCGACCGGTCACGCGGGGTGAGCCGCACGCCGCCGGTGACGGTGAGGCTGAACAACGCGGGTACCCCCGACGCGACGCAGGCATCGACGACGGCGCGCGCTTCGCCCTCGGTCAGGACGTCGAGCAGGGCGGATGCCGTCACGACCGAGGCACCCGCGAACGCTCCGATCGGGAGGTCGGCAAGCTGCTCCACCCGGGTGCGCACGGTCACGGGCAGACCCGACCCGTCACGGGTCGAGCGCGGATCGACATGATTCAGGATCGCCGGGTCGGCGTCGTGCAGCACCCAGGCCTGCGGTCCGGGCAGCCGTGGAGCAAGCCACCGCATCATCGCGCCGGTCCCGCTTCCGAGGTCGTGCACCACCAGCGGACCGGGCCCGATGCGCCGCGCGATCGTCTCGGCGAAGCGCGCGGAGCGCGCCAGGTCGTCAGCACGGGCACGCAGCGCGAGCCAGCCCGCCGAGACAAGGGTCGGCGCGCTCATGCCGCCCTCAGCACGCCGTCGATGCGGTCGATGGTGGCCGACCAGCGCGGCGACCGGGCGCGGGCCCCGGCGGCCTCGGCGCGCAGCCGAGAGCGCAGGGCGGCGTCGGTCATCCAGCGCTCGAGGGCCGCCGCGAGGGCCGCGGAGTCGTCGGGCGGCACCAGGATCGCGCCGCCCCCTGACACCGCCTCCGGGATGCCGCCGACCGCCGACGCGATCACCGGAAGGCCCCGCCGGCGCGCGTCGGCGACCGCCATGCCGAAGCTCTCCACGCGGGAGGGTGCGACCAGCACTCCCGAGCGCAGATACTCGGCGCCGAGCTCGGCCTGGCCGAGCACACCGGTCAGGCGGATGCGCGACCCGAGCCGCTCGGCGGCAGCCGAGACGCGCGCGGAGTACACCGGGTCCACGGCGCGGGAGCCGGCGACCGTGCACCTCCAGTCGAGCCCGCCCAGACGCCCCAGCGCGTCGAGCAGGATGTCCTGCCCCTTGTGCGGCGCGACCGCCCCGACGCAGAGCAGCCGGCCGGCCTCGCCGCGCGACCGCGGCCCGGCTGCCGCTCCGGGAAGAGCAACGGTCACGCGCCGCCGATCGACGACCCCGCGGCGCACCAGCTCGGACGCCGTCCAGGCACTCGTCGCGATCACCGCGTTGGCGGCGCCCAGCGCGCGGCGCTCCCGGTCGACCGCGAGCGGATCGGCATCCGGGAACGCCGCGAGCACCATGTGGGCCAGCACGATGACCTGCGCCGTCGCGGCCGCCGACTCGACCGATTCGGGCGACCACGCGGCGACGAGCCCGTCGATCAGGGCGGTGCCCCCGTGCGGCACCTCGGCGAGGGCTGCGCCGACCGCCTCTCCGTCGGCGACCTCGGCCGAGGTGACGGTCCACCCCTTGGCGACCAGGCCATCGCGCACCCGGCCGTCGTACACGTTGCCGCCGCTGACCCGCTCGGCGTCGTCGACGCCCTCGGGCACCACGAAGCGCAGCGCGCCGGCGCTCACAGCGCGACCTCGTACGACGCCCAGGCGATGTGCGATTCGTGCAGGGTCACCATCACCCCGGTCAGGTGCGCCGGCGCGAAAGCCCCCGACCGGGCCTGCGCCGCGAGCCGGTCACCGATCAGCTGGCACAGGCGCTCCGTCGTGGTGTTCACCCCGGCCAGATCGGTCTCGTCGTCGAGATTGCGGTACGAGAGCGACGCCGTGATCGACGCGAGCGCCTGCGAGGCCAGGCCGATGTCGATCACGATGCCATCGGCATCCAGCTCGGCCGCCCGGAACGTCGCGTCGACCAGATAGGTCGCCCCGTGCAACCGCTGGGCGGGGCCGAAGACCTCGCCGCTGAGGCTGTGCGCGATCATGATGTGGTCGCGGACCGTCACCGAGAAGGTCACGAGCGCGTCCAGTCGATCGTGTGGCACAGCCCGCCGGCGGGCCCGCTCGCCGAGCCATCGGCGATGGCTGCCATCACCGCGGGCAGCTCGGTCCACGGCGACGAGCCGTTCAGCAGCACGTCGAAAACGGGATCCTCCAGCAGCCGCAGGGCGAGCTCGAGCCGCTGACGCGAGGTGCGCCGGCCGCGCTGCGAGGCGGCGACCGCGCCGACCTGGCTCGACACCAGGGTCAGCCGGCGCGAGTGGAAGTCGGCTCCCAGGTCGAGAGTGACCGGCCGGCTTCCGAACCAGCTCGCGACGATCACCGAGCCGTCGGTCGCGGCCAGTTCGAGAGCGCGGCGCAGGCCCGACTCGGTGCCGCTCGCCTCGATGACGAGATCGCGGTCCGGCTCGGCGCCATCGGGCGCCGTGAACCCGACTCCCAGCAGGTGCGCCACGGGCGCCTTGGCCGGGTCGACATCGACCAGCGTGACCTCGACCCCCGGGATGCCGGCAGCCAGCCGCGCGATGCAGCACCCGATGATGCCCGCCCCGATCACGGTGACGCGGTCGCCGAGCGCCGGACGGGCATCCCACAGCACATTGATCGCGGTCTCGACCGCGCCGGCCAGCACCGCGCGCTGCGCGGGAACGGCTGCGGGCACCGGTGTGACCGCGCCGACCGGAGCGACGAACGCCGACTGATGCGGGAAGAGCGTGAAGACGGTCCGGCCGACCAGAGCCTGCGGTCCGCGCTCGACCACCCCGACATTCAGGTAGCCGTACTTCACCGGGAATGGGAACGCGCCGGATTGGAAAGGCGCGCGCATCCGATCGCGCTCCGATTCCGGCACCTCGCCGCGCATCACCAGGCTCTCGGTGCCGCGACTGATCCCGCTCCACAACGTGCGCACCAGCACCTCGTCGTCTGCCGGCTCGGGCACCGGCTCCTGGCGCAGCTCGCCGAGCCCCGGGCCGGTCGCCCAGAACGCGATCGGCGCCTCGTCGCGCGGGTGAACCATCCGCCGCTCGGAATCCGTTCTCAGGGTGGTGCTCACGATAGGAAGAACGGCGGCGGCATGGCATCGGTTCAGATCTGGTCCGTCATCTCGGGGGCGGTCTCGGCGGCCGGATGGGCGGCCGGCGCCGCCTATCTCGTCGCCTCGACGGCCCTGGTCGTGATCGCCCTGGTCCGCAGCGGGGCGCCGCGGTTCGGACCGGCCAACGCGGTCACGGCCGCTCGCTCGCTGCTGATCGCCGGCGTCACCGCGCTGGTCGTCACCTCATTCAGCCAGGCGGTGCCGCCGCTCCTCCTGGTCGCCGTGGCGGCGCCCGCGCTCGCACTGGATGCGGTCGACGGCTGGATCGCGCGCCGCACCCGCACCGAGAGCGCGGTCGGCGCCCGCTACGACATGGAGACCGATGCCTACCTGCTCCTCGTGCTCAGCGCGGCCGACGTGCCGCTCGTCGGCGGCTGGGTCCTCGCGATCGGACTGATGCGGTACGCGTTCGTGGCGGCCGGATGGCTGCTCCCGTGGATGCGCGCGCCGCTGCCGTTCCGCTACTGGCGCAAGGTGGTCGCTGCGGCGTGCGGGGTCGCATTGCTGCTGGTGGCATCCCGGCTCCTGCCGACGCCGATCGATGCGCTGGTCGGCGCGGTCGCGCTCGGCCTGCTGGTCGAATCCTTCGGCCGCGACGTGGTCTGGCTGGTCCGGTTGAACTCTTCGCGGCGCGCTCTCGTGTACTCGCCATGACGGCAACCACGATGTCTGCATCCAGCCATGGCGCCACGAGGGTGTTGAAGGTCCTCAGCGCCATCCTCCTTCTCGCCGTGGGTGGCATCCACCTCTTCCTGGTCTTCGACGGAGTCGACGGCACACTCGGCCTGCTCTTCGTGCTCAACGCGGCGGCCGCGCTGGTGCTGGCGATCGCCGTGCTCGCGCTGCGCGGCATGCTGCTGAAGCTCGCCGTCGTGCTCGGCCTGCTGTTCCTGCTCGCGAGTCTCGCCTCGCTGCTGCTCGCGCTGACGGTGGGACTGTTCGGCATCACCGAGGTCTGGAGCTTCACGCTCGTTCCGCAGACCGTGGTGGTCGACGCGATCGGCATCGTCGTGCTGGCCATCACCACGGCCGTCGTGCTCCGCCGGGCGCCTTCGGCCTGAGCGCGGTCACGCCGCCAGATGGAAGGTGCTGGCGAACCGGCCGAGCAACTCGCCCCGCCCGCGCAGCAGTTCGACCGCGCCGCTGGCGATCGCACGATCAGGGGACAGCTCGCCCGAGATGAGGCGGTGGATGCCGGGGCCGGCCGAGAAGGCCAGGTCGACCGGTCCGTCTCCGCGCGTCACCTGCAGGGCGGCTCCATTGACCCGGACCAGCAGCTCGACGCCCCCGACCCGCGCGCCGTATGCGGTCGCCGGCAGGCTCGCCGCCACCGACGCGCGGAAGGCGGCGCGCAGATCCATCGTCATCGAGTCGGGGGTGATGATCTGCTCATCGCGCGGCTCGCCCATCGCCTTGAACCCCCACGCGCCGAACGCGAGCACCACCGGCTCGAGCTCGCGGCCGTACGGGGTGAGCTCGTAGACGATGACCCGCGACCGCGGCGCCCTGCGGATCACGCCGGCCGCCTGCAGCTCTTTGAGCCGCGCCGCCAGGATGTTGCTGGGGATGCGGGGCAACCCGGCGGCCAGCTCTCCGTAACGGCGCGGCCCGATCAGCAGATCGCGCACGATCAGCAGGGCCCAGCGCTCGCCGACGAGTTCGAGGGCGCGGGTGACGCCCCCGTACTCGCCGTAGTCGCGGGCCGCCATCTCGTGCGCCTGCTTCTGACTCAGGCCTGCTGCGCCGCGAACGCCTCAGGGCCGACCTCGGCCGCCTTCGGGTCCATCCAGCCGAAGTCGACGGTGTTGCCGTCGGGGTCGGTGAGACCGCGCTGGTACATGAAGCCGTAGTCGGCGGGATCGCCGACCTCGGCGCCGCCCGCCGCGACCCCGGCCGCCACGGCGGCGTCGACCGCGTCACGGCTGTCGAGGAAGATTGAGGTGCCCGCGGTGGGGTGCACCTTCGGATCGCCGATGACCAGTTCGGTCATCGACTGGTAGAACTCCCGGGTCTCGATCATGAAATAGCTGTGGCCGTCTTCGACCACGACGCAGGCCGCGTTGTGGTCGGTGAAGAGCGGATTGATGGTGAAGCCGATGGCGGTGTAGAACGCCTTGGCGCGGTCCAGATCGGTCACTGGAAAGTTGACGAACATCCCCGTCACGGTCATCGTGGTCTCCTTCGCTGGTGGGTCGATGTCTCGATGGACCTACACTTGCAAAAAACAAGTGCGGAGTCAACCCCGCCGCTGCCCCGCCGCCCCGAGCCCGCCCGTCCCGTCACTCCGCCAGCACGTCACGCAGGGCGTCGATCACGCGGGTCGCGCGCAGGTCATCCGCCTCCATGCCCGCCGTGAGGAACGCGAAGCCCAGTTCATGCTCGCGATCGGCGAACGCCACCTGGCCGCCGGCACCGTCGTGGCCGAAGCTCGAGTCGGAGAGGTATCGCCGCGCGTCGGATCCGAGTTGGAATCCCATGCCCCAGCGCGGCCAGGGCGGCGGCGAGTCGAACACCGGAGGTCCGTCCACCTGCGGGACGAGAGCAGCATCCAGCGTCGCGTCGTCGAGCAGGCGGACGCCGTTGGTCTGCACCACCGTCGACGCCCAGATCGTGGCGAGGGCGCGAGCATTGGCGATCCCGCCCGCGCCGGGGATCTGCGCCGCCCGGATCCGCGGATCGTTGAACCCGGTGCCGTCGCCCACCAGGTCCGCGGGAAGTGCGCCTCCCAGGGTCATCGCCCGCTGCAGCCATTCCTGGCCGGGATCGTGCTGATCGCGCTCCCGCTGCTCGGTCAGCTCGAGCAGCGACTGCGCGGCCCACATGTATGCGACCCGGGGACCCTGCTCGGCCGGGAGCCCGATCCACGCGTCGACGCCGAGCGGGGCGACGACCGAGTCGCGGAAGTAGTCGCCGACGCTCATCCCGGTCAGGCGGCGGACCAGCTCACCGCCCAGCCAGCCGTGCGTGATCGCGTGATATGCCCAGCCTTCGCCGGGAACCCACAGCGGCTCCTGCCGCGCCAACAGCGAGGTCGCGCGCTCCCAGTCGACGATGTCGTCGACCGTCATGGCCTCCCGGGGTGCCGAGAGGCCGGCCTGGTGCGCGAGAAGGTCGCGCACGGTGGCGGAGCCCTTGCCCGCAGCGCCGAACTCGGGCCAGATGTCGACGACCGGTGTGCCGTAGTCCACCAGCCCCTGCTGCACCAGTTGCGCCACCATCAGGGCGGTCAGCCCCTTGGTGCACGAGAAGATGACCGAGACCGTCTGATCGGTCCACGGGGCGCCGGTGCGGCGATCCGCGACACCGCCCCAGAGGTCGACAACGAGCTCGCCGCGCCGCGAGATGGCGAGCGACCCGCCCGCCGCGGGATCGTTGCCGAGGGCATCCCAGAACGCCTCGGCGACGGCGTCGAATCCGGCTGCGGCGTGACCATGGTGGATCATCTGATGGCTCCTATTCGTTCGACCTGCAATTGGCCGCCGGCCCCCCAGCGCAACGGGGCAGGGTCGGAGAGCCTGCCCACGAAGGCGCCGCGCTCGCCGGCGTTCTCGAAGCCCAGCAGCATCCATTGGCCATCGCGGGCCTGCACGGCCCGGCCGGCATAGAGCCGGTCGTCGGTGAGTCGCACCGCCGCCGAGAGGTCGATGTGCTCGCCGAGCTCCGGAGCGGCGACCGTCCAGATCCCGCCGCCGTCCGACCGTGCGCGGTCACCCGCCAGGTGGGGGGTGTCGCACGAGAAGACCAGTGCCGGCCTGCCCTCGATCCGGACCCACTGAACGACCTCGAGATGGGCGAATCCACTTCCGGCGTCGCTCAGCGGCGGCAGCACCGTCCACTCGACGAGGTCGCCCGAGAAGGCGTGACCGATGACGCCCCGGTCGCGCGCGGTCGCGCCGCCCGCGTTCGCGCGCGCCGTGATCAGCATGTGCCACCCCGATCCCGAAGGATCGCGAACGACCCAGGGGTCGCGCCAGGCCTGCTCGTGCCAGGTTCCGTCAGACAGCACCTCGTACCATTCCGGATCGGCTTCCAGGATCGCGCCTGGCAGCGTCTGCCAGGCAGCCAGGTCCGGTGAGGTCGCGGCCACGATCGACTCGACGTTGGTCGCCCGTTCCGCGTCGAGGAAGCGCGAGCCGGTGTAGAACATCCACCAGTCGGGATCGTGACGCACCACGCTGCCGGTCCACGAGGCGGTCTCGTCGGCCGAGCCGGCCTGCCCCGGCCCGATCACCCGGCCGTGATCTGTCCAATCCGTCAGGTCGACGGAGCTGGCGTGCCCGATCACGGCATTGCGGTGCCGCAGCTGCGGGTCGCCGAGCGACATCGGCGCGTGCAGGTAGAACAGGTGGAACCGGTCGCCGTCGTCCGCGATCCAGAAGTCCCAGACCCAGTGGTCGGCAAGCGAAAATGTCACAGCGGCTCCTTGCCGTCTCGATCGTGAATCATCGGCGGGGCGAGCGCCCCACCGTGGGCGGGGCTCACCCCTTGACGGCCCCCTGGAGCAGTGCCTTGATGAACTGCCTCTGGAACACGACGTAGACCACGATGGTCGGCAGCATGACGATCAGGGCCGCCGCGAACAGCAGGGGCAGGGTGTCGATGTACTGGCCCTGGAAGGCGCCGAGCGCGCCCGCCATGGTCCGCTTGTCCGGGTCATCGACGAGCACGAGCGGCAGCAGGAACTGATTCCAGGTCCAGAGGAAGAGCAGGATGCCCAGCGCCGACAGCGCAGGGCGCGCCAGCGGGATCTGGATGAGCCGGAACTCCTGAAGCACGCCGGCCCCGTCGACCCGGGCCGCCTCGGAGAGTTCGCGCGGAACCCCGATGAAGTGGGCGCGCATCCAGAACACCCCGAACGGCATGTACAAGCCGATCAGCGGCAGGATGATCGCCCATTGCGTGTTCAGGACCCCGTACGAGGTGATCTGGTAGTACAGCGGGATGACGATGGCCTCGAACGGGATGGTCAGCCCGAGCACCATGGCCACGAGCACGACCTGCCCGCCCTTCACGCGCAGGTTGCCCAGCGCGTAGCCGGCGAGCGTCGCGAACAGGAGGCTGACCGGCACCACGACGACGACGATCAGCAGGCTCGACCCGAGCAGGATCCAGACGTGGCCGACCGTGAAGGCGGTGACGAAGTTCTCCCAGTGCGGGTCGGTGGGCCAGGCGAACCCGGTCGGAATGCGGTCTGCGGGCTGCAGCGCCGCCGACAGCATGCTGAGCAGCGGGAGGACCGTCAGGATCAGGATGACGATCAGGATGATGCGGCCGGCGACGACCTCGGTGCGGCTGGTGATCATCAGTCCTTCTCCCGCGAGATCCGCTGCACCGGAAGGACGACCGCCAGCACGAGGATGAGCAGGACCACGCCGAGGGCCGAGGCGAGTCCGACCTGGCCCTGCACGAACGCGAGTCGGAAGATCGAGATGCCCGGGACGAGCGTCGTCGTTCCCGGGCCGCCCTTCGTGGTCGTGTAGATGATGTCGAAGCTGCTGAGCGCCGAGATGACGGTGATCGTCACCAGGACGGTGATCTCCTGCCGCACCCCCTGGAGGG
>Ga0207667_10008674_pt1 | contig 12048 bp, 5 predicted proteins | sample KBSCornC52_FD_184301 | JGI IMG/M metagenome (GOLD analysis project Ga0207667, IMG submission 184301) | Corn rhizosphere microbial communities from Kellogg Biological Station, Michigan, USA - KBS Corn C5-2 (SPAdes) (version 2) | ecosystem: Host-associated > Plants > Roots > Rhizosphere > Soil ...
ATTCTATTCTCCTTTCTATGGATACGCTTGTTTCCACGCAGGCCGGAGAAAAGCCTGGAGGATTTCATCATCAATAAATTCGGCAGGCAACTGTATCTGCTGTTCTTTAAAGACTATACTGAGAAAGTATGGGGTGTCCCATGCCATCAGATCTCCGCAGAATGGGGCGCCCAACGGATAAAAGGTGTGTCTCTTAGCAAGGCCATTGCCCAAGCTGTAAAAAGCATTCAAAAGGATAAGGGCCAGGACATCAGTCAGAAAGGGACGGAAACAAGCCTGATAGAGCAGTTCCTTTATCCAAAAAAAGGGCCCGGTTCATTATGGGAAGAGGTCGCCCGGCAGGTGGAAGAAATGGGAGGCGAGGTCCATCTGAACCAGGACGTAACGCAAATATGCCAGGCGGAAGGGGTGATCAAGGCCGTGACTACGGTCGATATTATCACTGGGGAGGCGAGGACCTGGGAAGGTGACTATTTCTTTTCTACCATGCCTGTGCAGGAACTAATTGCTGGCATGGATGGAGATGTTCCCGAAGATGTTCAAAAGGTGGCCGCCGGATTGCAATACCGGGACTTCATCAACGTAGGTATATTATTACGAAATCTGTCCACACGAAACAAGCAAGGTAAGTACGAGAAGTTGGAGCTTAAAGACAATTGGATTTATATTCAGGAACGGGACGTGCGGGTCGGCCGTCTGATGATCTACAACAATTGGGGCCACGGTATGGTCAGTGACCCTAATACGACTTGGATTGGAATGGAATATTTCTGTAATAAAACAGATGAATTCTGGTCTATGGATAATGAGGCCATCAAACAGGTGGCTATACAGGAACTGGAGCAGATGGAATTGGGCCGGGTGGAAGATGTCCTTGACACCACGGTCAGGCGCATGGAGAAGACCTATCCAGCCTATTTTGGGACGTACGATCAATTTGACAAAATACGCGTCTTCACGGATTCATTCCCCAACCTCTTCCTGATTGGTCGAAATGGCATGCATAAGTACAACAATGCCGACCATTCCATGCTGACGGCCATGGTGGCAGTAGATAATATTCTTACCAGCGTCACTTCAAAGGAAAACCTTTGGTCTATCAATACAGAGCAGGAATATCATGAGGAGAAAGCAGCTGTTCGACAAGAGTTGACGCCTTCCTTTTTTGATTATGTGTGGAAAAACAAGCTGAACAGAGCATATGTCTTGTGTGCCTTTGCATTCTTCCTGTTACAGTTCATCCTTTTTAAGGCAAGATATCCATTCGCCAATTATATGCCCGACTCGTACAGCTATCTGGAGGCAGCCTATACCAATGCCGATGTGAATATGTGGCCGGTGGCTTATTCAAAATTTCTCCGGCTGATCAGCGTGTTTACACATTCAGATAAAATCCTGGCAGGCTTACAGTATTTTGGAATGCAGGCCGCTGGGCTGCTGTTCCTCTTTACGCTGTTCTATTTTCTAAAACCTGGTAAGGCCATCAGGAATACTCTATTAATTTTTTCCTTCTTCAATCCCGTGCCCCTTTATATCGCCAACTACATTTCAGCGGATGCTTTGTTTATCTCCTTGAGCCTGCTGTGGTTCTCCAGCCTGGTCTGGATCATTTACAAGCCACAGATATGGCAGATCTTCCTGCAGGCAGCTCTATTACTGGCTTGTTTCACATTGAGGTACAATGCTATCTACTATCCTTTAGCCGCTATTGCCGCCTTTATCCTGGCCCGCCGCACTATAATATGGCGATTGGGAGGCGTCGCATTAGGCCTGGCGCTGATATTAGGATCGATCACCTACACCAGCCATAAAATGAAGGAGCTTACAGGAAAGCCGCAGTTTTCTGCCTTTGGGGGCTGGCAATTGGCGAATAATGCCTTGTACATGTACGAACACATCAAGCCATCCGAGAGGCGGCCTGTTCCTGCGAGATTTGCGTCCCTCGAGACTATGGTCCGTCAGCATATGGATACGCTGAGAAGGGTAAAATTGACCCATGAAGACTCTGTAAACAGTTACTTTTATCTATGGAATGGCCGCGGGCCGCTTATACAGTACCTGAATCGGCAATTTAAAAAAGATAGCACCACGTCTTACCTTAAACGCTGGGCAATCGAAGGTCCCTTGTATCTGGACTATGCTCAATACCTCATCCGTCAATATCCATGGTCATTCCTGCAAAATTTCATGCTACCCAATGCAGTGAAGTGGGCAATGCCGCCGACCGAATTTCTTGGGACTTACAACATGGGAGGAGACAGTGTGGGAGCACTGGCAAAAAATTGGTTCCATTATAAAAGTCAAAGAGTGACGGCACAGAATAAGAGGGTATCCCTGATATTATTCACTGAGTGGTATCCTATATTTTCGGTGTTGATCAACCTGCTGCTGTTAATTCATTTGACTGGAATGATAGTATTTGGTAGCTGGAGAGGTCAATCTGGTGAATTCGTCAGGCTTCTTATCATTTCATTGACGTTGTGGGGACTAAATGCAGGGTTTAGCATATTTGCCTCTCCTATAGTCTTACGCTATCAATACTTCCCTATACTCGTCAGCTTTTGTTTTGCCCTCTTTATAGGAGAAATTATATATAAACAGTCCACCAATCAAAAAATGTAACTAGATGAAAGCTCTTATTATTATAGCTATGCTTGGCTTATCTACCTGGGGATGCAGCACTCGGGGCGGAGAAACCCTACCTTCCTTTGACTTATTGTTGTCCGACAGTACTACTACTCTTCATACGGCTGATATCCGGGAAGGAAACCCTATCGCATTGCTTTTCTTTAGTCCCGATTGTGAGCATTGTCAGCATGAAACAGAAACCATTATACATCATATGGATTCCTTAAAGGGCGTCAGGTTCTTTTTTATTACGAATGATCCATTGGACAGATTAAAAATGTTTGACCATGTATACAAGTTAAATAAATACTCAAATATTACCCTGGCCTGGGATAACCAATTCCTCTTTCCCCGTCATTTTAAAGGCGCTTATCCCCCGTATCTCGTCATATACGATCGGGATAGGCGAATGCGAGGCGCATTTGAAGGAGGCCTGGAAGCTAACAAAATGATCCAATTTGTCAACAGCTTATAAATTTATGAATAATTTATCTAATATATCTGCCATTACGGATTATTCAGAGGTCTTAAAGACATATGGACTGGAATACACTCCATCAGGTCTTTACTGGCAGGTGGGAAAGATCAGTAAGACGCAAGGTTGGATTGTTCATTTGTCGGTCATCGAGATCCAACTATTGGAGTTATTAAGCCTGGTGATCCCAGAACTGGTAGATGAAGAGATATCCTTCAAAATAGTCATGGAAAAAAATACAGCAGTCTTCATGATGGCAGGCTCGTACGGTTATGATCAGATCGGGAAAATGGTGAGCATCTATCCAGAAGAGGATGCCCTAGCCAATAGGTTCGCGAAAAGACTGATAAAATTGACCAGCACGTTCCGAGGTCCTGCCATTCCTACGGATCGTCATTTAGGATCCATTGTATATACCCGCTATGGCTCCTTCAATCCAGTGATGGTGCCTAATGCTACCGGGCAGCCCGTTAAGTGCATATATAATCATGAAGGTCAATTGATCCCCGACCCTTATACCATACCTTTTGCCCTCCCTAAGGGGATTACCTGGCCCTTCCAGGACATTACCAGCCCTACTCCACCCAAGTCACCCAAATTGTTAAATGGAGTCTATTATCCTCTTTTTGATATCAAGCCAGACTCGAAGGGAAATGTAATGAAGGCTATCTATTTTAAAAAATTTTGGCAGATCAAATCCTGTATTATTAAGCAAGGGCATCCCAATATGCTGGTGGATAATGCAGGGAGAGACATGAAGGACAGATTGAAATGGCAATTTGAGCTTTACCGGGCATTGAAGAATGATATCCCCTTGCCTGAAGTATACGATTATTTCATTTCCAATGAAGATGCCTACCTGGCAATGGAATTCATAAAAGGCATTTCACTTACACAATGGATTGAGGAGCAATGCGATAATCGCTCCTGGGTATCCTTGGACAGGCCAAAACGTTTGCTGCTTTTGGATAAGTTACTTACTATAGTGGATATAATCCGTCGGCTGCATGGTAAGGGATTTATTCACCGGGATATCACCTCTGATAATTTCCTGATAGACGGCCGGGGAAATCTATTTCTAATAGATATGGAACTAGCCTGGTCTGCGGTCGATCGATATCCCAATCCTCCTTTTGTGTGGGGTACGCCCGGTCATATGTCTCCCGAACAGATGGCAACAGAGGCTCCGACGGTCAAACAGGACATTTACGGATTGGGGGGCCTGATGGTCCTTTTCTTTACCAATCTGCGGGCATTGCAGTTCCATCAGCAGTCTGCTCCTCAATTAAGAGAAACCTTACGTTTCTGTACTGGAGAACCGTTATTGGCAGATATGGTAGCGGGATGTTGGGAGGTCTCTCCTGATGACAGGCCAGATCTGGCCGCTATATACAATACGTTGGCAGAATATTCAACCGTTCAAAGAAACGAGAATAGATCAACACCCCGCCCAACCGCCCATTATAAGAGCCGTAAGAAAATAACGGACATAATAAACGCGGGCCTGGCCGGGCTGGCCCTACCCCAATTTTTGAATCATCGAGGCAGATGGGTCTCTCGTGTGCATAAAACAGAGGATCGCATAGGCAACGAACAAATGGACATGACCTTGTCTGAGGGATGGCACACTGGTATGGCAGGGCCCTTGTGGCTGGTCGCCCGAGCGAAATCAGCAGACTGGAATATTGACAGTTGCTTAACTCCATACCGGCAAAGCTGGGACTATCTTGAGAAAAACTATCTGCCAACAGTCGCGAGCAATCCACCGGGGTTGTATTTCGGTGCGGCCGGAATTGCCCTGGCAATAGTGGAGGGATTAAACAGTGGGCTGCTTGCACCAGACTCCTGTACTCTTCAGCAGCTTCGGAACTGTTTCTCACAAAAAGCACGAGGCCTTAGTCTGGCTTCCGGAGTAGCAGGTCAGGGAATGGCCGTTTTACGATCCGGGCATTGGTTGAAAGCGGAGGATAGGCAATCGCTGCTAAAATCATATCTCGGCGATCTGCTTGAAAGCCAGTTACTCGATGGGTCCTGGATCACAGAATACAATATGGGCACTAAAAAGGAGAAGATCACAGGCATGGAATTTGGCATCGCCGGTATAATTTGGTTCCTCTTATCTTGTTTAGAGGTTCATCCGGAAAAGAGCCTTGAGCATTCGGCGGTAAAAGCCTTGGACTGGATGGCCGGTAAAATGAATAAGAAGTCCCATAATTGGCCAATCAGCTCCAATAGCAGCGTCGTTGATAACTGGACGCTTAGTCATGGAAGTCCAGGAATTGTCCTGGTGTTCATAAAAGCATATGAAGTCTTTAAAAATTCGCTATATGCCGAAATCGCTCAGAGATCTTTGTTGAAAGTTAACCCTTATCCCTCAAGAATGGATTTCTCTTTGGCAACAGGGTTGCCAGGATTAGGCGAAATCTATCTGGAAGCGGTCAAAGTTTTCGAAACGCAGGAATGGTCCCAACGATGCGACTGGGTTGCCAATCTGCTGGCTAATAGTTACAGCAAATTCGACGGATCAACTTGTTATTGGACATCCGGATTGAATACATCAACGACAGCAGATCTGTTTACAGCCAATAGCGGAATTCTGCATTTCCTGATCCGGCATGCAAATGCTGCCTCATTCGGTCACCCGCTATCGGGATAAAAATCTCATTTATGTAAATGAATTTCATTTTTTAATTATATAAAACATTTGTGCACAAACAGGGGAAACCGAAAACCTGAAATAGAGTAGGTATTATTCTAACATAAAGTTTTTGTGGCTTTTTGCATACAAAAGCCTCACATTTTATGAAACGCTCAAAAATTTTCTTAGGAGTTACGACTTGTCTATTAGCTATCGCAGGTGTTGCTGCTGCTAAACGATATGGAAGCGCCACTACCAGGTATTATTGCACCGCTGGCAATGGAGGAATAACCAAATACTGCGCGTCAACATCTTCATTCGACCAACTCAGTACAGACATTACAAAGCCGCTAGCAACCGTTACGTTCACTGAAAATAGCACAAGTTATACGCACCTCCTTTATACCGCAGGAACTGACGCTGCGGGAACAACTTGTGGTGGCACAACAAACTGCGTCCATTCGTTCCATTTCGATGGCACTAATTGATACTTCTCATTCTTCATTTAAGATAGATAATTAATATTCGGAAATTTTAATATGCCGGCTTTTGCGCCGGCATATTTTTCGATTATCTAACAAAAATAAATTTCTATCTTTCCTCGACCATGGTCTATAAATATCCAGGATTTTGTATTAAGTTATGATCCAGGTTTATTTCACCTTGAGGTATGGGAAAAAGCTGCCAGTCACTACTCCAATCTCCTCCTTTTAAAGGAGTTATGACACTCATTACAGCATTCGAATTCCCAGTACGGATCAAATCAAACCACCGGTGCCCCCATTCGCAAAAAAATTCTACCTCTCTTTCGTGCAATATGGCTGCCAATATAGATGTTTTATCTATAGTTCCCATGTAATCAGCAAGCCCAGCCCGATGCCGGATCATATTTAGGTCTGCAATAGCATCATTTAGGTTACTCCCCTGCTGAGCTCTCGCCTCTGCCCGTATCAGATATTGTTCCGCTAAACGCAGAATCATCGTGTATTCAGTGACATTCGAAGATCGGTAAACTTTATATTTATAAGGAAAATAGTATGATATCGCAGGAATGCCTTTGGTAGTATACGCTCCTATCCATTTTATTCTCCTTAAATCTCCCGTCTCGAAGCTATCAAGCAGCATGCTACTGATAAGGCTTGTATTAGCAGTCCCTCCACTCGCAGGAGGCACTATTAATATGAAATTATATCCATCTTGGGTATTTATAGTTGTAGGGAGAGGCACCGCCAATTGCCAGATTGTTTCTTTACTATTGGCTTTAAACACATCATTTAAGCTATCCACAATACCATACACGGAATTATTATTAATAACTATCGTAGACATCTTCTCGGCATTAACAAAATCTTTTGTATACAGATAGACGCGGGCAAGTAAAGATATGGCAGCCCATTTTGTCGGCCTTACTCTTTCTGAGGTATTAGTCGTATCTGTGCCATCTACATAGTTGCTACTTAATAAGTTTTCAGCATCTGTCAAGTCAGCAACAATTTGTTGATATACTTTATTTTTCGGGCTACGTGCAATATTGGCATTAATTGTATAATCTGAACTAAGCACCAAGGGTATATCCCCATAGCAGTTAACCAAATAAAAAAACCAGAATCCGCGTACAAATTTAGCTTCTCCTTCTAACTGGTCTTTAATCGCCTTATTAAGTGCGTTGCTATGATCCAATTGCTCTATTATCGTATTTGCTTGATAAATATACTTATAAGCCTCCACCCAAGGCCCAGCATAAGTACCGCTACTGGAGGCCATCGCATTTTTGAAATAGTGGATTAACGAAGTATTATTCGTAAGACCTATGTTTAATTCGTCACTTAAAAGACCGCAAGTTTGCGACATGTTAAAGGAAGAAAATTGCATTTGGGTATATAAAGAAGTAACTGCTGCAGTTGCAGAACCGGAATTGCTGAATGTGCTAGTCGTTACAAGTTGTGTCACAGGAGCTGGAATTTGAACAAACTTTTTGCAACTGCAAACAAACCATGCCATATAAATCATGAAATAATTCATTTTATTTATACAAATTTTCATATTCGCAATTATTTTAAATTTAAAAGGTTACATTAAACCCAAGTACTATCGTTCTCATGGGGGGCAGGTTCAATCCACCCGTCTCGGGGTCCATACCAGCAAATTTTGTTATGGTCAGTAAATTTTGACATTGAACAAAGAGGCTGGCTTCTTGCAAAGAAGCCTTATCCTTCCATTTGCCGGGCAAATGGTAAGAAATATTTACATTTTTTAAACGAGCAAAAGACTGATCAACTATCACTCCATCCGAGGAAGTAAATAGTCCATTCGCCTGATCCGCTGGATAATAGCTTCCTTGAGTAAATCTCTGGACTACTGCCGCATCACCTGCTTTTTGCCAATGATTATTCATAATAAGGACGGGTACATTTTGGTTCATTATCCCCGGGCGATCGAAGCTAGTGATATAACTATATCCGAGTTGTTTTACAAATTGAATAAGAAAATCCAGCTGAAATCCCTTGTATATTATGGTATTCTGTATACCTCCATGATAGCTTTGAGTAATAGGTTTAGAAACTATAAGATCCTCTGGAAATTTAGGTATGCCGTTACTACTTTTTGACAAAACGCGGTATAAGCCAGTTTGCGGATCCACCCCTATATAGTGATAGACAAATCTACTGAATATTGAATGACCTACTGCATAGGTAGTAGCATAAGACGTCTTTTCAATCCCAGGATAAGCAACCAGTTTATTACGCGGCAAAGAGAAATTCACTGCAATATTCCACGTCAAATCTCTCTTTTTTATAGCAGTAGTATTAATACCACATTCAACTCCTGCATTTTGTATAAGAGCAGGTAAATTCCCCTGAACATTTGTAAATCCTGTAAAATAAGGTAAGGGGAAACCCACTAATTGATCTTTGGTCCTATTTCGATAATAGTCAACTGATATCAGTACTTTATTTGCTAAAATCCCTATATCTAGTCCTGCTTCCATTTTGTTCACACGCTCCCAAGCGAAGTAGGGGTTAGGCATCCTGGTAGGATAAAGCCCCGTCACTCCTTGATAAGATAATCCGTTGGGAGTATATGTGCTCATATATTGATAATCTATTATTTGGTCATTTCCGGTAGATCCGTAACTGATACGTATTTTTCCAAAATCGAGCCTAGGAAGTATATCCTGAATAAATCTTTCTTTTGAAAAAACCCATCCAATACCTACGGCACCAAAATTCCCAAATTGCTTTCCCGGGCCGAATCGGCTACTCCCATCCCTCCGTGCTGTAATATTCAATAGATAGGTTTCTTTCCAATTGTAATTGATCTTTCCATAAAATGCATTATAACGATACAGTGTAAAATTATTCCCTGCTACTTTGGAACTACTAGCGGCCAATGGATTTGTAATCAGCGCATCGCTGGAAAACCCCGTTGCTATTACAGTATTGGACTTAGCTGTATTCTCCTGGAAAGTTCCTCCAACCAGTAGATCCAATTGTCCCTTTCCAATCCTTGCTAAATAGCTGGCTTGTGGTTCAATAATCCAAGTATCAATTTCCGTACTTCCGAATACGCTACTTCTTAAACTGGGAAAATCGTTGGGTGGGGGAAAACTATTTGACGGAGAGATATTAGTTTGATTCAATTGCCCACGACTAAATCCAAAATTACTCGATAAATGCAGACGTGAAAAGATCTGATAATTCAGCTGCAAATTACCTGATAAAAAATGTGAAATCGCTCGGGCATATGCGGCGGTGTAACTAAGAGGATTATCAAATGTGGCCCCACCATTAAACACTTGCCAATTCAAATTGCCATTCGCGTCAAATAAAGCAGGAGCATCTGGTGCCAAAGTTATATTTTGGGTCGGATCCACACCTGGGAGGTTACTATTATCATACGAATAAAAGGCTGATAATTGTGTGACAAGCCTATTATTGGGGGAAGTGTTTGATAGACTAAAATGAATAGAACCTTTCTGATCGGCATAGCGACCTGGAAATACAACTCCCTGTCTGGTATAACCGGCGCCAATGGCAAATTGCGTACTCGTATTGCCACCAGAGATACTTGCCTGCGCGTTGGTGAAATTATTCGGCTGGCTGATAAGCACTTTCTGCCAATCAGTATAGCGGGTAGAGTCCCATATCATTATGTCAGGGAAATACATGGCATATTCTGGCACCAAATACTGGTAGAAATTATCATTTTTTAATGCTTCGTATCGCATATTCAGATATTGATGAGTATTCAAAAGATCCAATTTTCGGGTAACTTTTGAAGCACCTGTGGATACATTGATATTTATTTTTGTCTGGCCAACTTTTCCTTTCTTAGTTGTAATGATAATAACTCCGTTAGCCCCGCGCGATCCATATATAGCAGTCGCATCGCCATCTTTCAAAATGTCAATTCTCTCTATATCCGCAGGATTCAAATAATTGAACGGACTCATACCTTGTCTTTGTCCTCCGACAAAAAAAGGTCTTCCCAAAAGTCCACCTCCATAATATGGATCTGTTAAAGTTTGCGAACTGAAAGGAACTCCATCTACTATGAACAAAGGATCATTTGCCGTTATAGGCTTGGCGCTTGTATATATACTATTCTGTCCCCTAAGTTGTATGGTGCTGTATGCTCCCGGCGCACCCGAAGTTTGTGATATATAAAGTCCTGGCACCCTTCCTTCCAACGCCAGCAAAGGATCAGTCACAGGTTGCCTCGCAATATCCTCCCCGCTAACAGTAGCAACAGAGCCTGTATTCAGCTTATTAGAAGTCTTATAGTACCCTTTAACCACTGTTGCATTTAGTCCTTTCACAGCTACAGGAAGGTTAACAGTAAGAAAATTATCTTTTACTAATACTATTTGGTCCGAGTACCCAATATGACTTATCACTAGCACGGAACCTGCCTCAAGTGATGGGAAAAAGAATCTCCCATTCTCATTCGTTAATGTCCCCTTCCCGGTTGCCCTAATGGTAACAGACGCTTCCGTTATAGGCTGCCCGTCCTCATTCTGTACAATCCCCTCCACCTTCATCATCTTCTCACCTTGACTGGAACTCAGCCTCTCCACCATCCTGGGATTGGCCTTCACCGTATTCACCACCACCACTCTATTGATCACCTGCCAGCTGAACGGCAATCCATAAAACAATTGCCGCAACGTCTCTCCAATGCTGGCACTCACCACTTTTACACTGACGAGATGGCTTTCACTGGTCAGGTCTTTCGCATAAACAAAGTAGTATCCAGTTTGATGTTCTATCTCCTTACATACCTTCTCCAACGGCATATTCGTCACTGATAAAGTCACAGTCTGCGCCGTCCCTCTCGCTCCGGCATGCAGCACAAATGCAATAAGCAGTATTATAGTCAATCTCATGATTAGCAGGCATTTTCGCCACCTGCAATAAGCAGCTGGTTCATGAAATATATATTTCATAAATTTGTTTTGGGTTATCAGTATGTTGTTAGGATTGAATAATAGCGTACAATGGGGTAACCCGATAAAAGCCGGCTCCGGTGCAATGGTCGCCGGTTTTTATTTTTAGATACTCCAGAATAGAGAGCGTTAGCCTGTGTTAGCCAATGAGTGTAAAAATTTGTCCATGGTAGGTGGGCTTTGGTTTACTAATCAGTTTCTAAGTTGGCCTAACAGGAACAGGAAGGACTATCATTATGGGAATACAGTTACCTTCTTGCCATCTACCCGGAAATGCACCCAGCCAGTGGCCTCGAGGATCTGCAATAGCGTGGACAAATTGACTTGCCTTGGGACTGTTCCATTAAACTGCTGTTTTACTTCACCGGAATAGTCCACCTCTATATCATACCACCGGGCGGCTTGGCGCATAATGGATTGTATCGAGGCATCGTGAAATTGGAATACACCATTCTTCCAGGCAACAATCGTTTCTAGTTCGGGATTATCGATAAGATTTAAAAGAGAAGTCTGTTTGTTAAGGACGACCTGCTGATCGGGCTTCAGCTCCATTTTTTTATCTCCACTCCAGACGACCACATCTCCACTGATCAGCGTAGCAGCCTGGTGATCTTCATCTCCATAAGCCATCAGGTCAAATTCAGTACCCAGCACCTCCACCTCCATCCGGCCGGGGGTAGCCGGCGCCCCGGGTAGTGGACTCACCTGAACCCGAAATGGCCTGGCCTTGTCCTTCTGCACCTGAAAATATCCCTCTCCCATCAACTCTACAGTCCTTGTATTGCCCGCAAAAGAAGTAGGGAATCGCAGACTACTGGCCGCATTCAGCCACACCTTACTTCCGTCCGGCAGGATCACCTG
>Ga0207667_10008676_pt1 | contig 12046 bp, 9 predicted proteins | sample KBSCornC52_FD_184301 | JGI IMG/M metagenome (GOLD analysis project Ga0207667, IMG submission 184301) | Corn rhizosphere microbial communities from Kellogg Biological Station, Michigan, USA - KBS Corn C5-2 (SPAdes) (version 2) | ecosystem: Host-associated > Plants > Roots > Rhizosphere > Soil ...
AACTGACGGCTACGGATTGTGGATGATGTCCTGGATCTGCATGGTGTCGCTGGCGCCGACGACCAGGGCGTAACTCACTCGATTGAAGGTCTTGAAGACGAGGAGGGTGCCGACCCGCTCGTCAGGGAGCTGCACCTTCTTGGCGAACGAGGTTCCGTAATCTTGCTTGTTCCGGCTGGCCGCAGCATTTGCGTATACATCACGGACGCGCTCGCCCGCTCGATCAACAGCGAGGACATTCCCGTTTGCAAGGCCGTCGCGCGTGCCGCGATTGAGAGCAACAACTTGATATTGACCGATCAGGATCGTCCCATCGACAACGGCGATGATGCGGCCGTTGACGTTGCTGCGAGGCGCGCTGGGCATGAAGTTCAAAGGTACGTCGGTGTCGACCGGCATCACCTTGTCGCCGCGCAGCGTTTCGCGAGCTGTGTCGACGAGAACTGCCTTGGTGACCTCGCCGGGTTTGGAAACCAGCGCGGTTGCGGTGTAGATACCCTGGTAGCCAACGACATCGCCGTCGTCCGGGTCCCGGAGCGGATCGCCGACATGAACCACGCTGTAGCGCGCGCGCTCAGCGGCGTTCAGGTTTCTGACGTAGATCTCGTTACCCGTGCCGGCAATTTCGTGCTGATCCCGAAACGCGAGGACATAAGGCGCATGCTTCACTTCATCCGAGGTGAGGATGCTCGGCCTCGACAAGAAGGCTGCGATCGCCTGATACGGAATCGTCGGGATCGCGCCGTTGAGCGGGTCACTGCGGAGCCGCGGATTGAGTCGTGCGGCGCCGCCCTGCTCTAAACGGATCTGCGGGCGGCCATTGGCGCCATAGGCGAGGGCGAGGGTGTCACCGGGGTAAATGAGGTGCGGATTGGCAACCTGGGGGTTGACATACCAGACCTCAGGCCATAACCAGGGATCCTTGAGAAATACCGAAGCGATGCCCCAGAGGGTATCGCCGCGTTTGACGACATAGCTCTTGGGTGCGCTCGGATTGATGAGCGAGGCATCGGGAGGGGTGGAGGACGAAGTCACTTCGTTCGACGGCGAGGCGGCGATAGCCGCATCAACGGCCGTCACGTCCGCCGGAGCGGTGGACGTCTGTGCATCGGCGACGACTTGGCCGGTGGGGGCTGCGTTGGCGCTTTCGCTTTCGCGGGAATGCCGCGTGGAGCACCCTGCAACGGTGACGGACAGGGCGAGCAAGCCCGCAACGACGCGACCAATGACGTGACTCGAGACCATGCACCTCTCCTGCTTCGCCACAGTAGCCGCCTCTGCATAGCGACCTGGCGGGCGAGTCTAGTTGTTATACTGTCGCGTAGCTGAGCGGCACACGATTTAATGTCAACTTTGTGCGCCCGGTCACGGGAGTGACGAGCACGTCGGAAGGCGGCGACAGCACCCCCAATTTAGAATGGGTACAGAACGTTGGGTCGGCGTCGCGGTCCAATGAGACAGAATCAGAGTTTTAGCCATGGCCCTCAGAACCATTCTCGAATATCCCGACCCCCGCCTGCGGACCCGCGCGCAGCCCGTGACCCGGTTCGATGCCGAGCTGGGAGAGCTGATCGACGACATGTTCGAGACCATGTACGCGGCTCCCGGCATTGGTCTGGCAGCGACGCAGGTCGACGTGCACCAGCGCCTAGTGGTCATCGATATTTCGGAAGAGCGCAACCAGCCGCTGGTCTTCATCAACCCCCAGGTTCTCTCACGCGAAGGAGAGGAAGTGTCCGAGGAGGGCTGTCTCTCGGTCCCCGAGAACTTTGCCGAGGTGAAGCGCGCTGCCAGGGTGCGTATCCGGGCACAGGATCGAACGGGCGAGGTTTTCGAGCGGGATTACGAGGGAGTGCTGGCGGTGTGCATTCAGCACGAGATCGATCACCTCGAGGGCAAGCTGTTCGTCGATTACCTCTCGGACCTGAAGCGTGAGCGTATCCGTAAGAAGCTGGAAAAGGAGCGCAAAGAGCGCGCTGCTCGGACGCGAGGCGCGGGCACGGTCCGTCGCGCGAATTAGCTGCCGGAGACTCGTCTGACTCACGCTCGCCTACTGCGGCCGCAGGCGCTTCGCTTATTGGCCTGCGGGCAGGGCTCGTGAGCGCCCTGCGAGTCGCTTTTGCAGGAACACCTGATTTTTCCGTTCCCGCCCTGAAAGCGCTGCTGTCCTCGGCGCATACCGTTGTCGGCGTACTGACCCAGCCTGACCGCCCCAAAGGGCGCGGGCGCCAGATCGCCGCCAGCCCCGTGAAAATTGCCGCTCTGGAGCACAATCTCCCGGTATCTCAGCCTGAAACCCTAAAAACTGACGCCGGGCGCGTCGAGCTGGCTTCGTGGGAACCGGACGTACTGGTCGTAGTCGCCTACGGGCTGATTCTCCCGCCGGCCGTCCTGAAGCTTCCCCGCTTGGGCTGCCTCAACATTCACGCTTCCCTGCTGCCTCGCTGGCGGGGCGCTGCCCCGATCCAACGCGCAATCCTCGCGGGAGACGAAGTCACCGGCGTAACCATCATGCTCATGGACGCCGGTCTCGATACGGGACCCATGTTGCTCAGGAGGGAGCTACTGATTGGCAGCAACGACACGGGAGGTTCCCTGCACGATCGCCTGGCGATCCTGGGTGCGTCCGCGGTGCTGGATGCCTTGCAGGGCCATGCGACGGGCGCGCTAACGGCGGTACCTCAGCCAGCCGAGGGCGCGACCTACGCATCGAAGATCGACAAGGCGGAGGGTCTCATCGATTGGGGACGCACTTCGGTCGAGATCCAGCGCCAGATCAGGGCCTTCAATCCTTGGCCCGTGGCCGAGACTCGTCTGGAGGGCGAGCAGCTGCGTGTATTTGAGGCCGCCGCCGCGGAAGCGGGCAGCACTGCCACGCCGGGTACCATAGTCGCAGCTCGCGACGACGCCCTCGTGATCCAATGCGGCCAAGGGCGCTTGGCTCTGCGCCAGCTGCAGCGGGCCGGCCGGCGCACTGTATCTGCCGGCGATTTCATCCGGGGCGCCGGCACGGACCTCATAGGCAAGCGCCTTGGCTAGAACCCCCTGGGCCCCCGGCGCGCCGGCGCTAGCGGACGCAGCGCGCGCGATTGCCTCCGTGATCAGCGACGGTCGGTCCGCTGATATCGCGCTGGCACCCTTTGACGCCACGCCGCAACGAGCAGCGGTCCGCGCGATCGCGCTAGGCACACTTCGTTGGTACTTGAGGCTGGCCCCGGCAGTAGACACGCTCTTGAATCGGCCGAAAGGGGTCGATCCCCGGCTCCACGCTCTTCTGGTCGCCACCGCGCACCAGATCGAGTACTCCCGCAATGTGCCCCAGGCCACCGTTCACGCTGCCGTCGATGCGGCACGCATCCTCAAGGAGGAGCGCGCAACCGGCCTTGTCAACGCCGTCCTCCGTCGCTTCGTCGCCGAGCGCAGCACCCTGCTGGGCAAAGTCGACCGAGACCTCGCAGGCCGTACCGCTCATCCCTCGTGGCTCGTAAAACGCATGGCACAGGCGTGGCCGCAGCAGGTCACCACCCTGCTGGAGGCCAACAACGCACATCCCCCGATGGTGCTCCGGGTCGATCTGTCGCGATGTACTCGCGAAGACTATCTGGCGGAGCTCAAGAACGCGGGCATCGCGGCCCAGCCCATATCCTGGGCACCCTCCGCCGTGCGTCTCGAGGAGCCCATTCCCCTGGCGCAACTCCCTGGCTTCCAAAGTGCCGTCCCTGACGGTGCCGTGGCCGGTGCCCAGGCGCCCGGCGATCGAGTAGCGGGGGGCGTATCGATCGTTTCCGTGCAGGACGCCGGCGCCCAGTTAGCCGCGCCCTTGCTGGGCGCGCGGGCCGGAATGCGTGTCCTCGATGCCTGCGCCGCCCCAGGCGGGAAGACCGGGCACCTCCTCGAGCACACCCCCGGATTGGCCGAGCTGGTGGCGGTTGACATCGATGCCCAACGGGTAGAGCGCATCGAGGAGAACCTTGCCCGCCTGCAGAGAACTGCCAAGCCTGTGACTGCCGATATTCGCAAGCCTGAGAGCTTCTGGGACGGTAAGCCATTCGACCGCATTCTTCTGGACGCGCCCTGCTCCTCGACGGGCGTGATCCGCCGCCATCCTGACATCAAGCTGCTGCGTCGCCCGGACGATATCCCGGCTCTTGCCAAGACTCAGCTTGAGATTTTGCAGGCGTGCTACCGGATGTTGGCCCCGGGAGGGCGGCTCCTGTACTGCACTTGCTCAGTCCTCGCGGAGGAGAACGAGGCGGTGGTAAGCCTTTTTCTGCGCAATGAGGCGACCGCACGGCTGATTCCCACGGCGGGCGGTCCGGCGGCCGACAGTTCGGCTGCGGCCGAGCTCGTGCCCGGGGCTTTGAGTGTCGGCATCGGGCTACAGCTCCTGCCAGGAGCGGAGGCGGGAAGCGACGGGTTCTATTATGCTTGTGTCGAAAAGACAACGGCCGGAACCTGAGCGTTTATCATTACTTCAAGCTTCATTGCACGGTCTATCGTTGCATTCATGCTACGTGGCCAATCGAATCGCTCGACGCTGCACCGGCTCGTTCTGACTCTGGGTGTCGTGGCTCTTGCTGTCGCGAGCGTATTCGCCTTTGCGGACGCGCTGGACGGCGTCCTCGAAGTCCGTTCCGCATACGTCAACATCGATAATGGCGTCTTCCTCCTGCACGCGCGCATCGAGTACCCGGTGAATCCCGCCATCCGGGACGCCTTGCGCGATGGGGTCACCCTGACGTTTGATCTGGAGACTCGGGTCGATCGGGAGCGGCGATTCTGGTTCAACGCGAATATCGTAGAGCTCACCCTACGGCGGGAGCTCGCCTATCACGCCGTCAGTGACCGTTATGTCGTGCGCGACGTACGCAGCGATGAGCAGCAAACGTTTCCAACACTGGAGGAGGCTCTCGGCTATCTCGGCAAGGTGGACGGCTGGCCCATTCTCGTCGAGCCGCAACTCGATGGAGGAAACTACGTCATCAGCGTCCGCGCCGGCGTCCGTCGTGGCAAGCTGCCTGCTTCGTTGCGGGCGCTCATGTTCTGGGCGGATGACTGGCATCGCGTGAGCGAGTGGTATTCATGGTCACTTCCGGTGTGAACGAGGAGACGAAAGCACGCTTGCGGCCAGGAAGCGCCGCGCTCCTTATTTTATGGACCGCGATCGGAGCGGGCGCGCTGCTGCTGCTCCTGAAGAGCGTGCAGAACTCCGCCGAATTCGGCCGTCTGCAGCCGGCGGTACTGGTGTTGAACGTGATCGGCGTGATCGCGCTGGTCACATTGCTGACACGCAAGCTGTGGCAGCTCGTGCGCGAATATCGGGATCACGTTCCGGGCTCGCGTCTGATTGCCCGCACCGTGCTCATTTTCGGCGCCCTGGTGGTCGCGCCGCTGCTCATCGTATACCTGTCCTCACTGGAGTTTCTGGATCGCGGCATCGACAGTTGGTTCCAGGTTGAGGTGAAGCAGGGCTTGAACGATGCCGTACGTCTCTCACGAGCGGCTCTCGACCTGCGCATGCGCGAGTACTCTGAGCGCACGCAATCATTCGCACGTACGCTCGAGAAGGTCTCGGCGGCCGACCTCCAGACGCGGCTGGATGACGAGCGCGTAATTTCCGAGGCTCTGGAGATCGTTCTGTTTGGCGGCCATGAGCGCATCATTGCCGCCAGCCTGGAAAATCCCCTCGAGACTCTCCCTTCGCGGCCACCGTCGGATCTGCTGCGTCAGGTCGGACAGCTGCGTCCTTACGTCAGCCTCGAGCCGCAGACCGGCGGCAAGTACATCATCAGAACCGCCGCCGCACTTCGCGACCCGTTGGCGAGCACCGACAGTCGTTACGTGGTTGCGATCTATCCGGTGCCGGCGCAGCTTTCGGCGCTTGCGGAAGCTGTGCAACGGTCGTACTCGCAATACGGTGATGTCGCAGCCATGCGTGAGCCGCTGAAGTACAGCTTCCGACTCACGCTGACGTTGGTGTTGTTGTTGGCGATGCTCGCGGCCATTTATGGGGCCATCTTCTCGGCACAGCGCCTGGTTAGTCCGGTGCAGGACCTGATCGCCGGAACGCGTGCCGTAGGCAAAGGCGATTTTGGAACCCGCCTGCCGCTACCGTCGCGGGATGAGATGGGCTTTCTCGTGCATTCCTTCAACGACATGACCAAGCGCCTACGACGCGCCCGCGAGGAGGCTCTGCACAGCCAGCAAGCGGTCGAGCGCGAGCGCGAGCGCCTGGCGATCATTCTCGCGCGGCTTTCCACGGGGGTCGTCGCGGTCGACCGCAAGTTGACCGTAAGCATGGCCAACCATGCCGCCGGATCCATTCTCGGCACCGATCTGTCCGCCGCGACCGGCCGGGCGCTGCCCGAGCTCGCTGCAACCAACGAGCGCCTCGGACAATTCGTAGCCGCTATTGCCGTCCGTTTCGCGGGCGGGAGGGAAGAGTGGCGCGAGCAGCTGGATCTGGACAGCCAGGCGGGACGCCGCACATTGATGTGTGCCTGTACGCCGTTACCCGGCGAGGATAGCGACATGGGGTACGTGATCGTATTCGACGACATCACGACACTCCTGCAGGCGCAGAGAGACGCGGCTTGGGGCGAGGTTGCCCGCCGCCTGGCGCACGAGATCAAAAACCCGCTCACTCCTATCCAGCTCTCCGCGGAGCGCCTACGGCGGAAATTACTGTCGGGCATGAAGGCGCCGGATGCGGAAATTCTCGATCGAGCCACACACACCATCGTGCAACAGGTCGAGACCATGCAGCAGATGGTGAACGCTTTCAGTGAATATGCGCGCGCGCCCGAAATGCGCATCACGCGCTTCAGCCTCAATCAGCTCGTCACCGATGTAGCGGATCTCTATCGTTCCCAGGATCCCCGCGCGGATATCCACCTCGTGCTGGATGCCCAGCTCGACATGATCGAGGCCGATCGCGGCCGAGTACGCCAGATCCTGAACAACCTGGTCACCAATGCGCTCGAAGCGCTCGAGGGTGTCGCACAACCCCGACTCGAGATCACCACACGATCGGAGAGCGGTGGGGATGCCGCATATGCGGTCATCTCGGTGTGTGACAATGGCCCGGGATTCCAGCGTGAGCTGCTCGGCCGTGTCTTCGATCCCTATGTCACGAGCAAGCCCAAGGGCACTGGCCTTGGACTTGCGATCGTGAAGAAGATCGTCGAGGAGCACGGCGGGCGAATCGATGCGGACAACCGATCTGAAGGTGGGGCACGCGTGCGCGTCGTGCTTCCGGTAAAGGACAGCACACGTTCCGCCACGGGAGGCACGCGCACTCGTAGAGCACTGGCCGAGGGAGAGAGAGCATGAGCGGTCCACACATTCTGGTGGTCGACGACGAGGCGGACATCCGCGGCCTCTTGAAGGAGATTCTCTCCGAAGAAGGCTACGAGGTGGATGTGGCCGCGAACGCGGCACAAGCCCGGGCTTCCCGCGCGCGCCAAAGTCCCGACCTCGTGTTGCTCGACATCTGGATGCCGGATGTCGACGGCATCAGTCTCTTGCGCGAATGGTCGGCCTCCACCACCGATGGTTGTCCGGTGGTGATGATGTCTGGCCACGGCACCGTCGAGACGGCTGTCGAGGCGACTCGTCTGGGCGCATTCGATTTCGTCGAGAAGCCGCTTTCTCTGGCGAAGCTCCTGCGTACAGTGGAGCGCGCTCTCGATGCCGGCAAGCGCCGCCGCCAGTCGGGAAAGCTGCTCGCGCCTCAACTCCTCGCGCCGGTAGGCAAGAGCAAGATCATGCAACAGCTGCGCGCGGAGTTGCAGCAGGTTGCGGGTAATCCATCCTCGGTGCTCCTCATCGGCGAGCCCGGCTCGGGCCGCGAGGCTTTCGCACGTTATATTCACGAGCGTAGCCCGCGGGCTGGCGCACCTTTCGTGGTGCTCGTGGCCAGCAGCTTGCGCGAGACCGACGCGGAGAGTCGGTTGTTTGGCCGTGAAGGCGCTGGTGGTGTGCAGACGGGGGTGTTGGAAGAAGCTGCGGATGGGACGCTGTTCATCCACGAGATCGAGGATCTTCCCGTCGGGGTGCAGCGGCTCCTGGTTGGAGTGCTCGAATCAGGCCGCTTCACGCGGTTGGGTGGCACCGAGCAGATCGAGTTGCGCGCGCGAGTCTTGTCATCGGCCCAGCCTGGAATCGAGAACCGCGCCGGCCCGGAGGGCTTCCGCAGAGATCTGCTGGCGCATCTCAACATGTTGATTGTGCGCACGCCGCCGTTGCGCGATTACGCCGAGGACGTCCCCGAGCTCCTGCGTCACTATGTCGACCGTCTGGTCGATGCCGAAGGGTTGCCGTTTCGGCGCTTCAGTGTCGCTGCCCAGAACCGGCTGCGCAACTATCCCTGGCCGGACAACGTCCGCGAGTTGAAGAACCTGGTGCATCGGCTACTCATCCAAAAAGGACCCGAGGAAATCCGGCTGGAGGAAATCGAGCGCGAGCTCGCCGTCCAGGCGCCTCCGGGAGAGCCGCTGGTGAAACAGGATCTGCTCGCCTTGCCACTCAGGGAAGCGCGCGAGCAATTCGAGCGGGCCTATCTGCAACAACAATTGCTGCTCTGCAATGGTAAGGTTGGGCAGCTGGCGAAGCGCGTGGGCATGGAGCGCACTCATCTGTACCGTAAACTGCGGTCGCTCGGGGTGGATTTCCGCAGCATCAGCGAGGACTGAGCTGTCCGTGGTGTAGTGCGAAAATAAAATCTCGCATCAAGCTGAGATATTTGGCCCGGTCCCCACAGTGTGTATGCGAAAGCACAACCCTAATGGGTGAACGGGACTGCCTTGGCCCCGCGAAAATGGCGCCGCTCGACAACTAGCGAGGCGACTTGGTTGCCGTATGCGTCACGGCTGCGACATGCGTCGCGGCCGCGGTTCCCACCTATGGATGGGGCGGGCGCGTCTTGTATGATGTTCGTGACAAGTTTCCTGCAAGGGCGGGCGGGAAGAGGAGCCGAGCGAGGCTCCAAGGAGTGGCTCGCGCGCCGGATCTCGTGGCACGCAGTCATTGGCCAACAGAGGTTCCGGTGTTGGACGGCCTGCGAGTACTGATCGTCGAGGAAGCTGCCGCGGCCGCCGAGCGCGTGCGGCGACAGCTCGTTCAGGGCGGCATCGCCTGTACATATCTACAAGTTGCCTCGGAGAAGGACTTCCGCTCCGCTTTACGGCGCTTCCAACCTCAGCTGATTCTCTCGGAGCTGATACTGCCCGGTTTCCACGGCTTCGCCGGGTTGGAGATCGCGGCCCGTGAGCTGCCCGATGCTCCGTTCATCTTCCTTTCCTCTGTGTCAGGCGAGGAGCATGCGGTCGAGGCCATGCGTCGAGGGGCGGCGGATTATGTCCTGAAGGCGAATCCTGCCCGCCTGGTTCCTGCTGTGTCGGATGCTTTGCGCGAAGTCAGGGAGCGCACGCGCCAACGGGCAATCGAGCATCAGGCGCGCGAGGAAGAGCAACGCCTGCACAGTCAGCAACAGGAACGGATCGCCCGCCTCACGCGCATGTTGCAGATGCAAAGTGGCATCAACGCGGCCGTGGTGCGGATTCGCGATCGCGAAGATTTGTTGCGTGAGGCGTGTCGGCTGGCGCTGCAAGTCGGTGGCTATGAGCACGCGATGGTCTCGCTCGTCGCCGCGGACGGCCGGCACGCGCGCCCCTGGTATCGCCTCGGAATGCAACCGGGTTACATGGAAGATCTCGACTTTCCCATCAGCGACGGCACCGAGCCGGATACGAGCCTAGTTGGGCGCGCGCTGCGCACCGGTCAGATCACCATCAGCACCGACCTGACACAATCGGAGCCGCCGGTCGCCGGGCGCCTCGAATTGCTCGCGCTTGGATTTCACTCGGTGGTCGCTTTGCCCCTGACGGTGGACGGGGCTCGCATCGGCGTTTTGTCGCTCGCTTCCCGCGAAAGCGATCTGCTGAGCGATGAAGAGCTGCGGGTGTTGCAGGACTTGATCGCGAATCTGTCTTTCGCGCTGCAGTACCGCCAGAAAGAGACGACCGTCCAATATCTGGCCTATTACGACCCGCTCACGGGGTTGGCGAAACGCGGTTTGTTCTGCGAGCGGCTCGACAAGCTGCTCCAGAATCGTGTGGGTCCGGAAGGGATACCGACCGTCGTCGCCTTCGATGTCATGAACCTGAGCAATGTCAACGACAGCTTTGGCCGGCACGTGGGTGACCTCCTCCTGCAGCGCGTGGCGGAGCGCTTCAAACACGCCATCGACGACGACGAGCGCCTCGGTTACCTCGGTGGCGGTACCTTCGTCATGGTGCGCCAGCTGGAAGTATCCGCCGATAACGTCACGGCCCTGTTGGAAGACACTGTTTTCCGCGATGTGTTCGAAATCGAGGGGCGCGCCATACGGACTTCGTTCAAGTCCGGGCTCGCGCACTATCCGGCTGACGGCGAGGACGCCAGCACGCTCACGCAGCGCGCGGAGGCGGCTTTGAAGCAGGCCAAGGAATCCGGCGAGCAATATCTGCATTATCAGATCCAGATGCACAGCGACATTGCCGAGCGGCTGGCGCTCGAGCACAAGCTGCGTATCGCACTCGACGAAAAGCAATTCCTGCTGCACTACCAACCGCAGATCAACGTCGCCACGGGGCGCATCGACTCCGTCGAGGCACTGTTGCGCTGGCACGATCCCGATGAGGGGCTCATGCATCCGGCGTTATTTTTGCCGGTGCTGGAAGCCTCAGGGATGATCGTGCCGGTGGGCGAATGGGCTCTGCACGAGGCGGTCAAGGACTCTCAGCGTTGGCACGCGCTGGGGTTAGGGCCGGTACGCGTCGCGGTGAACGTGTCAGTGCAACAGGTGCGCCGTCGTACTTTTGTCGAGCACGTTCTCGCTGCCACGGCCGAGGCCAGCTCGCGCGGGTTTGGTGTGGACCTGGAAATCACCGAGACGGGATTGTTACACGACATGGAAGGCGCGAGCCGCAAGCTGCGCGAGTTGCGCGCGGCGGGTATGCGTATCGCAATCGATGACTTTGGGACCGGCTACTCCTCTCTCGGGCTACTCTCGAAACTGCCCGTTGATATCCTCAAGATCGATCGCTCCTTCATCAGCGGGCTGCCGGCGGATCGCGCCAGCGTGACCCTGGTGTCGAGCATCATCGGGCTCGCCTCCGCCTTCAATCTGACAGTGGTGGCCGAAGGCGTCGAGACTCTCGGACAGCTCGAGCAGTTGCGCCGCCTCAGATGCAACTATTCACAGGGATACCTCCATTCGCGCCCGGTGGCGGCGGCGGAGATCGAGCGGATGCTCGCCGCACAACGTGTTCGGTCGACCCGTGCGACCCAGGCAGGGAAGATTTCCGGCTAGTCAACGCGGGACGTGAAGATTTGCGGCTAAATGCCCCCTATGGCCCCGACCACGACCGCGCGGCTTGAGCGGTCTGAGCGGACACGGAGTCGAGCGCAGTGTTCGTCGCCGTCTCGAAGGCGGCCACTACCGCGCCGAGTTTGTTGGCCGTCGCCGTGGCCGAACCTTCGGCGAGAAAGCTCGCGATGACCTCACGCCCCTCACGTTTCCCCAACATGCAATCGAGCACCACATGAACCTCCGGTGCCGTGTTGCCGCCGGTGTAATCGGCCTCGAAGCGACGCACGAACACCTGCAGCACGTAGTCAGCAGGGAAGGACGTCGTCGAATCTCCCACTGACTGCCACAAACCGGAGCCCCGCAGCTTTTCGACCGTGAGCGTTTCAATGACCCTGGAGGTCGGAGCGGCCCAGCGACTGGCGAGGTAGAAGCTCATGCGGCGATCGGGCTGTACCAACACGATCTGGGCGGATTCCAAGCCCGGAGCGGGAATCGGTGGGCTCAGTCGGAGTGACACCCTGAGAGGCGCAGCCGATGCGCTTCCCTGGATGGGCGTGGCCCGCAGAAAGTAGACCTGGTCGGGACGTGCATTGCTGTGGAGCAAGCCACCGCATCCGGTGATGGCTAATGACAACACCATCACCCACAGCGATCGTATCACGGCGGAATCTCCACGCCTTTCTGCGCCTGTTG
>Ga0207667_10008678_pt1 | contig 12045 bp, 7 predicted proteins | sample KBSCornC52_FD_184301 | JGI IMG/M metagenome (GOLD analysis project Ga0207667, IMG submission 184301) | Corn rhizosphere microbial communities from Kellogg Biological Station, Michigan, USA - KBS Corn C5-2 (SPAdes) (version 2) | ecosystem: Host-associated > Plants > Roots > Rhizosphere > Soil ...
CCCCGCTTGCCAACACCCGCCCCGCCGCATAGCCAAGCGGCATGACCCTCTCGCCTACCCTGCTGGCGCTGGCCGGGCTGCTTCTTGCGGCCTGGGCGCTGGTGGCTGCCTGGTTTGTCCTTGCGGAGCGGGCGCGGGAGAAGCGGGCGGAGACGGCGCTGCGCAATGCGCGGCGGCTGGCGCGGATGGTGGAGGAGAGCCCGGCGATCCCGCTGCTCGTCCGCGCCGACGGGCGGATCGAGGCGAGCCCGCGGCTGGCCAAGTGGATCGGGCTGGAGCGGGTGCCCGAATATCTGACCGAACTGAAGGAGGATGGCGCAGGGGGCGGCATCCCTGTCATCCAGCTAGGCGAGCTCAACGATGCCGTCCGCCGCTGCCAGAAAACAGGGGCGCCCTTCCGCATGGTCGTCACCCCCTCGGGCTCGCGCCGTTCGCTCTCCCTGCGCGGCCATCTCGCCGATCCGCAGATCTCGCCCGGCGGCGCGGCGCTGGTCTGGGTCTTCGACTTTTCCGAGAGCGAGGGCGAGCTCGTCCGCCTGCGCGAGGAAGCCACCCGCGCTCGCGCCGATTTCACCGCCCTCGTCGGCCTGATCGAGGCCGCGCCCATGCCGATGTGGTTCCGCGATCGCGACGGCCGCCTGCGCCTCGTCAACCGCGCCTATGTCGAGGCCGTCCAGGGCGAAAGCGCCGCCGCCGTGGTCGAGGCCGGGACCGAGCTCGTCGAGGCGGTCGACGGCCTCTCCGCCGCCCAGGTCGCGCTCCAGGCCGCGCGGATGAACCGCCCGATCGAGCGCATGGTCCCCGCCACCATCGCCGGGCAGCGCCGCACGCTGCGCCTGTCCGACCTGCCGCTGGGCGAGGAAGGCGTCGCCGGCTATGCGGTCGATATCGAGGACATGGAGGAGCTCGCCCGCTCCCTGCGCGCCTTCCGCGAAGCCCAGCGCGCCATGCTCGACCAGCTCTCCGCCGGCGTCGCCCAGTTCGACGCGGCGCGCACCCTGGTCTTCGCCAACCAGCCGTTCCAGCGGATCTTCGCGCTCAAGCCCGCGGTCCTGCTCGATCCCCCGCCGTTCGAGCGCCTGCTCGACATGGCCCGCGACGAGGGCCGCGTCCCCGAACTGCGCGACTTCCCCACCTGGCGGCGCGAGAAGGCCGCCTGGTTCCGCGACAGCGCCGCCCACGAGGAGGCCTGGCCGCTGCCCGACGGCACCCACCTGCGCGTCGTCGCCCAGCCCATGCCCGATGGCGGCCTCCTCCTCATTGCCGAGGACCGCACCGAGGAACTGCGCCTCTCCGCTAACCGCGACACCCTCCTGCGCACCCGCACCGCCACGTTTGACAGCCTGTTCGAAAGCCTCGGCGTCTTCGCCCCCGATGGCCACATGCAGCTGTGGAACCGCCGCTTCGCGCAGGACTGGGGGCTCGACGGCGAGTTCCTCGACACCCACCCCAAGATCGACCTCCTGCTCGAACGCATCGCCAGCCGCCTGCTCAAGCCGGCCCAGGCGAGGCTCGTCGGCGACGTCGTCCGCGCCGCCACGCTCGATCGCCAGCAGACCGGGGGCAGGGTGGTCCTCGCCGATGGCCGCACCCTCGAATTCGCCGGCGTGCCCCTGCCCGACGGCAACGGCCTCCTCACTGTCCTCGACATCACCGACAGCCAGAAGGCCGAGGCCGCCCTGCGCGAACGCAACGCCGCCCTGGTCGAGGCCGATGCGGTGAAGACCCGCTTCCTCGCCAACATGAGCTACGAATTCCGCACGCCGCTCACCTCCATCGGCGGCTTTGCCGAGCTGCTCGAGGCCGGGATCGGCGGCGAGCTCAACGAGGCCGGCCGCGAATATGTCGCCGCTATCCTCGCCTCGGTCCATGCGCTGGGCGAGCAGATCGAGACCGTGCTCGACCTTTCGCAGAGCGAAGCCGGCCTCCTGCCGCTGGCCGAGGAGGAGATCGAACTCCTGCCCTTCGTCACGAAGCTGGTCGAGGAACGCGCCCAGGCCGTCAGCGAAGGCGGCCTCACGCTCGACCTACGCGGCGACAAGGGCGCCGGCCGGATCAAGGGCGATCGCCGCCGCCTCGGCCGCGTCATCGGCCACCTGATCGACAACGCCATCGCCGCCACCCCCAGCGGGGGCCGCATCCTCGTCGACCTTGCTCCCACCCGCGACGGCCCGCGCGTGGTCGTCTCCGACAATGGCCCCGGCATGGACGCCGCCACGCTCGCCCGGGCCCTCGAAGGCCTCAAGTCCGGCCCCACCGGCAGCCTGGCCGCAGTAGGGGATCGGCGCCGCGGCCTCGGCCTCCCGCTCGCCCGCCGCATCGTCGAGGCCCACGGCGGCACCTTCGAGCTGCTGTCCGAGCCGGGCGAGGGCACCGCCGCGATCATCCAGCTGCCGTGAGCCGCACCGCGCTGCCCGATCTCGCCGCGATGGAGGCCTACGGCGCGCGCATCGCCCGGGCCCTGCGCCCGGGCGACGTTATCGCGCTCTCCGGCGGGCTCGGCGCGGGGAAAACCACGCTCGCCCGCGCGATCCTCCACGGCCTCGGCCATGAAGGCGAGGTGCCGTCGCCCACCTTCGCGATCATCGAACTCTACGATCCCCCCGGCGTCCGCCTGCCGGTGATCCACGCCGATTTTTACCGCCTCAAGGACCCGTCCGAAACCGAGGAACTCGGCCTTGACGACTATCGCCACGGCGCCGCACTCATCGCCGAGTGGCCCGAAATGGCCGGCGGTTTCGCCCATGAGGCGGGCTGCCTCAGCATAAAGTTGGAAATTGGCCTGTTGGAAAGTGCGGGGGAGGGGCGCGTGGCCATTGCGAGCGCCGGGCCCGATTGGCTAGGGCGCATGCCATGAGCGGCAACATTCCCGATACGGTCGAACCCTTCCTGCGCGAGGCCGGCTGGGCCGGGGCCGAGATCGATCCGCTCCCGGGCGACGCCTCCTTCCGCCGCTACTTCCGCCTCAAGAGCGGCGAGAAATCGGCCATGCTGATGCACGCCCCGCCGCCGACGGAAGACCCGGTGCCGTTCCTCCGCGCCGCCCGCTGGCTCGAGGATTCGGGCCTGCGCCCCCCGCGCATCCTCCACGATGATGCGGCCAAGGGCCTAGTCCTCCTCGAAGACTTCGGCGACGTGCGGATGCGCGACTATCTGGACGACTGGCCCGACGACGAGCTGGAGGTCTACGCCGCCGCCGTCGATGCCCTGAAGGCGCTCCACAAGGTCCCGCCCGGCCCCTTCACCGCCTATTCGCTCGCCGAATACCAGCGCGAAGCCAAGCTGTTCGTCGACTGGTACTGCCCCGCCCAGAACCTCTACGTCGATGGCAAGGGCTGGGCCGAGGCCTGGGACGCCGCGCTGATGCCCCTGCTCGGCCGCCAGCGCCCGGGCGTCACGGTCCTGCGCGATTACCACGCCGAGAACATCATGCTGCTCGGCGCGCTCCACAAGCAGGGCCTTCTCGATTTCCAAGACGCGCTGGTCGGCCACCCGGCCTACGACCTCGTTTCCCTGCTGCAGGACGCCCGCCGCGACGTCTCGCCCGAGCTCGAGGAGCAGATGCTCCAGCACTACCTCAAGGGCCAGCCCGATCCCGAGACCTTCCGGGCCGACTACGCCCGCCTCGGCGCCCAGCGCAACGCCAAGATCGTCGGCATCTTCGTCCGCCTGTGGAAGCGCGACGGCAAGCCGCGCTACCTCGACCTGATCCCCCGCGTCTGGGCCCTGCTCGAACGCGATCTGGCCCATCCGGCGCTCGCCGCCGTCGCCGCCTGGTTCGATGCCAACGTGCCCGCCGAGCTGCGCCAGGCCGGAGGTGGCCGGTTCAATCCATGAGCGCGAAGCTCGCCTCCGACACCGCCATGGTCATGGCTGCCGGTCTCGGCAAGCGGATGCGCCCGCTCTCCACCACCCGGCCCAAGCCGCTGATCCCCGTCGCCGGCAAGCCGCTGATCGACTGGAGCCTCGATGCCCTGCGCTCCGCCGGCGTCGCCAGGGCGGTCGTCAACGCGCACTACCTGGCTGACAGCCTCGAAGCCCACCTCGCCGGCTACGGCCAACGCCATCCAGAATTCGCCATCACCGTCTCCGACGAACGCGCCCTCCTGCTCGAAACGGGCGGCGGCATGGTCAAGGCCAAGCAGCACCTGCCCGATCCGTTCTTCTGCCTGAACTCCGACAACATCTGGCTCGATGGCCCCCGCAACGCCTTCACCGAACTCAGCCTCGCCTGGGACGCGGCGAAGATGGACGCGCTGCTGCTGGTCGTTCGCCACCCCGCTGCCCACAGCTACGACGGCCTCGGCGATTTCCACCTCGATCCGCTCGGCCGGATCAGCCGCCGCAAGCCCGGCCGCGTCGCGCCCTTCATCTACACCGGCATCCAGCTCGTCTCCCACCGCCTGCTGCGCGATGCGCCGGAAGGGCCGTTCTCCACCAACCTGCTGTGGACCCGCGCGATGGAAGAGGGCCGGCTCTATGGCTGGGTCCATACCGGCGAATGGTTCGAGGTCGGCACCCCGCAGGCGATCGGGCCCACCGAAGCCCACCTGTCGCGCGGTTGATCATGGCGGCTGAGCGCCAGGCCCCCAGCCTCTATTCCATCGCCGCACACCGGGGCTTTGCCGACGCCTTGGTCGCCGGCCTCGTCCCGCGCTACGCCGATCCGCACCTCGGTCTCGCGCGCCTCACCCTGCTGCTCCCCAGCCGCCGCGCGGTGCGCACCGTCACCGAGGCCTTCATCCGCCATTCGGGCGAGCAGGGCGAGGGCAGGGCCGGCCTGCTCCTGCCGCGCATGGCCGTCGTCGGCGATCTCGATCTCGACGAAACCCTCGGCCCGCTGCTCGATCCCCTCGGTGCCGGGCTCGATATTCCCCCCGCCGCCGATCCGGTCCGCCGCTGGCTGCGCCTTGCCGATTTCCTGCGCGAGGAACAGGCGGAGAAAGACCCGTCCGCCCCGGCGCTGCTGCGCCAGGCCTTCGAGATCGGCCGGACGATGGACCGCCTGCTGGTCGAAGGCATCCCGCCTGAAGACCTGCTCGCCGAGCGCGTCATCGGCGTCGTCGGCGAACAGGCCGAGCACTGGCGCGCATCGATCCGCCTGTTCGCCCGTGTCCGCGCCCGCTGGCTCGCCGAACTGGCGGAACGGGCCGAAATGGACGCCCCCGAACGCCGCAACCGCCTCTTCGCCGCCGCCGCCAGGGCATGGGCCGAAACCCCTCCGACGCACCCGATCGTCGCCGCCGGCGTCACCAGCGCCTCCCCCGCGCTCGCCCGCCTGCTGCGCGTGGTGGCGGAAAGCCCGCGCGGCGCGGTGATCCTCCCCGATCTCGATCTCGCGCTGGATGACGAGATCTGGGACAGCCTCGGCACCGCCGGCGCCCCCGCCGAAGTGGCCGATCCGCCCATTGGCCGCACCGACGCGGTCACCCACCCGCAATACCACCTCAAGCTCCTGCTCAACCGCATGGGCGTCCGCCGAGACGAGTTCGAGCCGTGGCACCGCTCCGGTATGACAGCCGCGCCGCCCGCGCGCAGCCGCGCCATTTCCAACCTGTTCCTCCCCCCCGAAGCCAGCGCCCGCTGGGTCCGCCTCAAGGCCGAAGACCGCCGCCTCTCCGGCGTGCGCCTGATGGAAAGCGCCCATCCCGGCGAGGAAGCCCAGGCGATCGCCATCCTCATCCGCGAGGCGCTGGAACAGCCTGAACGCCGCGTCGCCCTCGTCACGCCCGACCGCGCGCTCGCCGCCCGCGTCATCGCCCACCTCGGCCGCTGGAACATCGCGGCGGACGACACCGCCGGCCAGCCGCTCTCCGCCACGGTGGCCGGCCGCCTGTTCCTCCTCCTCGCCGAAGTCGCCGCGAGTGCCGCCGCGCCGGTCCCACTGGTCGCCCTGCTCAGCCATCCCATGTCAGGCCTCGCCGGCCTGCCCGCATGGGAGGGCACCCGCGCGGATTGGCTCACTCACGCCCGCCGACTCGACCAGGCCCTGCGCGGTCCCCGCCCGGAACCCGGCTTCGGCCACATCCGCGCCGCCGTCGCCAAGGTGAAGAACCCGCGCCTCGCCGAATGGTGGGCCGCCGTTGAAGCCTTGCTCCAGCCCCTGCTCGGCAGCGACGAGGCGCCGCTCGCCGAGCTGCTCGACCGCCTCGCCGCCGCCGCCGAGGCGCTCTCCGCCGGCGCGGTCTGGTCCGGCGCCGACGGCCGCGCGCTCGCTGCCTTCGTCGAGGCCCTGCGCGCCGCCGCCGCCGAAACCGGCACCGCGCTCACCCCCGAAGACCTCCCCACAATGCTGCGCGACGCGATGGAGCGCGAGGCCGTCCGCCCGCCCTGGGGCGGCCACCCGCGCGTCGCGATCTACGGCCTGATCGAGGCCCGGATGAGCCGCGCCGACCTCGTCATCTGCGCCGGCCTTACCGAAGGCACCTGGCCCGGCGCCCCTGCGCAGGACGCGCTGCTCGCCCCCGCCGTCCTGCGCGCCCTCGGCGTCTCCGGCGCCGATTTCCGCATCGGCCTCTCCGCCCACGATCTCGCCGCCGCGCTCGGCGCGCCCGAAGTGGTCCTCAGCCACGCCCGCCGCGATGAGAGCGGCCCCGCCATCCCCTCGCGCTTCGTCCTGCGCGTCCGCGCCATGCTCGGCGAGAAGCTCCTGAAGGACCATCTCGAAACCGAAGCGGTCGACCGCGCCCGCGAGATGGACGACGCCGACCCCGCGCCCCCCTATCCGCGCCCACAGCCAAGCCCCAGCGCCGCCCAGCGCGACGTCCCCATCGCCGTCACCGGCCTCGATCGCCTCCGCGGCGATCCCTACCAGTTCTACGCCAGCGACGTGCTCCGCCTGCGCGCCTGGGACGCGCTCGACGCCGAACCCACCGCCGCCTGGAAGGGCACGGCGGTCCACGCCATCCTCGAGGAATGGCACAAGGCGGGCGGCGACCTCCTCCTCCCCATCGCCCAGGCCGAACTCGCCAAGATGAGCGCTCACCCGCTGGTCCGCGGCCTGTGGTGGCCCCGCCTCGTCGCCGCGCTCGAATGGGTCGAACAGGAAATCGAACGGCTCGAAGGCGAGGGCAGGGCTGTCGCCCTCAGCGAAGCCCGCGGCGAGATTCTCTACAAGGGCGTGCGCATCCACGGCCGGGCCGACCGGATCGATCGCCTGCCCGACGGCACCCTCGGCATTGTCGATTACAAGACCGGCAGCCCGCCCAGCCCGCGCCGGGTAGCGGAAGGTTTCGCCCTCCAGCTCGGCCTGATCGGCCTGATGGCCCGCGAAGGCGCCTTCAAGGACAAGCAGGGCCAGCCGGTCATGGGCGAGCCCAGCCGCTTCGAATACTGGTCCCTCGCCAAGTCGAAGAAGAGCGACACCGGCTTCGGCGAATGCAGCGAACCGATCCTTGAAGGCAAGAAGCAGAGCGGCATCCCGCGCGAGGACTTTCTCCCCGAAACCGAACGCTACCTCGCCGATGCGATCGACCGCTGGATCAAGGGCAGCGAACCCTTCACCGCCCGCCTCAACCCCGATCTCCCGGGCTATACCGACTATGACCAGCTGATGCGCCTCGACGAATGGCAGGCCCGCATCGGCGGCACGGGGGCGGACGTCGAATGAGCCGCCTGTTCCCCCTCCAGGACAACCAGGCCAAGGCCGTCGATCCGCGCCAGACCGTCTGGCTCTCCGCCTCGGCCGGCACCGGCAAGACCCAGGTCCTCTCCGCCCGCGTCCTGCGCCTGCTGCTGCAGGAGGAGGTTCACCCCTCGCAGCTGCTCTGCCTCACCTTCACCAAGGCGGGCGCGGCGGAAATGGCGACCCGCGTCAACGAGGTGCTGGCCGACTGGGTGCGCATGCCCGACGACCAGCTCGCCATCCAGCTTGCCCACATCGGCGCGCCGACCAATCCCGCCACCCGCGCCCGCGCCCGCACCCTCTTCGCCGCCGTGCTCGATTGCCCCGGCGGCGGCCTCCGCATCAACACGATCCACGCCTTCTCGCAGTGGCTGCTCGCGGGCTTCCCCGAGGAGGCCGGCCTCACCCCCGGCACCCGCGCCATGGAAGACCGCGACCGCGCCGTGCTCAGCCGCGAGGTCCTCTCCACGCTCCTGCTCGAAGCCGAGGAACGCGGCGACCACGCCCGCCTCAAGGCCCTCGAATCGCTCTCCCTGCGCATGGCCCCGGAAGACGTCGAGCGTTTCCTCCAGCGCTGCGCCGATTGCCGCGAGGCCTGGTTCGGCACCGGCTCCTGGACTCCCCCGCTGCGCCCGCGCGTCGAAGGCCTGCTCGGTCTCCCCGCCGGCGCCACTCTCGCCGAACTCTGCGAAGACGCGACTTTTGACGTGCGCACCCTCAAGCGCTGCATGGAAATCAACGCGGCGTGGACCGCCGCCACCGGCCAGAACAACGCCAACGCCATCGGCGACTGGCTGGCCAAGGAGCCCGCCGCGCGGGGGGAGGGAATCGATGTCCTCGCCGATGTCTTCCTCAAAAAGACGGGCGAACAGCGCGCCAACAAGTCGCAGGACAAGCTCGATCCCAACTATTCCGGCCATGTCGAACGCGTGCTCGATTGCATCCACCTCGTCCGCGAACGCAAGGCCCTGCTCGAGCTCGCCCACTGGCTCACCCCCGCGCTCGAACTCGGCCGCGCCTTCGCCATCGCCTGGGACGAGGCCAAGCAGCGCGAAGGCCTGATCGATTTCGACGACCAGATCCGCCAGGCCGCCGAACTGCTCAACCGCTCCGAGCTGGCCGACTGGATCCGCTACAAGCTCGACCGCCGCTTCGATCACATCCTGATCGACGAGGCCCAGGACACCAACGCCGCCCAGTGGCAGATCATCGAAGCGCTCACCGGCGACTTTTTTTCCGGCGCCGGCCAGCACGGCGCCGATGCCCTGCGCACCCTGTTCGTGGTCGGCGATTACAAGCAGGCGATCTTCCGTTTCCAGGGCACCAGCCCGGAAAACTTCGAGGCCGCCCGGATCAAGGTGCGCGAGCAGATGTCCGGCGCCGCGGCAAACGCCGCGCAGCAGCGTTTCAGTGCCGTTGTACCCACGTTGCAGGAACTGGGCCTCGACCGCTCCTACCGCACGGCCTCGTCGATCCTCGCCTATGTCGATCGCACCATCGCCCACGTTGGCCATTCGCGGTTTGGTCTCAAGGACTTGCCGGAAGGCCACGTCGGCCAGGACCGCCCCGGAACGGTCACCCTGTGGCAGCCGGTCGGGGTCGACCGCGACGAACAGGACATGGCCGAGGACCAGCCGGAGGAGGGCGAGCAGACCTGGCTCTCCCGCCCCGATCGCCAGCTGGCCGACCGCGTCGCCCGCCAGATCGCCCTCTGGCTGGATACGAGGAACTCCGGCTATCCCCTTGTAAAAGACCACCATCGCCGCGCCGAGGCGGGCGACATCATGATCCTCGTGCGCAAGCGCAAGGAGCTCGCCGGGCTGATCGTCGCCCGTCTCCACGCCCGCGGCGTCCCCGTTGCCGGCGTCGACCGCCTCCGCCTCGGCGCGCCGCTGGCGGTGCAGGATCTCATCTCGGCCCTGAGGATTGCCATCCAACCCCTTGACGATCTTACCCTTGCCGCCCTGCTCGTCTCCCCGCTGCTCGGCTGGACCCAGGCGCAATTGCTGCAGCACGGCTGGCGCGAAAAGGGCGTCGCCCTGTGGGATCACCTGCGCCAGTCGCGCGATCCGCTGGTGGTGGCGACGGTCGAACAGCTCATCCAGCTTCTGAACAAGGCCGACTATGCCCCTCCGGCAGCTCTGCTTCACTGGCTGCTGGTCGGCCCGTGGCAAGGCCGCCGCAAGCTCGTCGCCCGCCTCGGCCGCGAGGCCAATGACCCGATCGACGAACTGCTCAACGCCGCCCACGCTTATGCCGCGGGCGATGTCCCCAGCCTCGTCGGCTTCCTCCACTGGTTCGATGCCGGTGACGGCGAGCTGAAGCGCGAGGGCGAGGCCGGGGGCAACCTCGTCCGGGTGATGACCGTCCATGGTTCCAAGGGCTTGCAGGCGCCGATCGTCATCCTGGCTGATGCCGCTGACAACCCCGACCGCGGCATGCCAACCGCCCTGGCACTCACCGAGGAACGCCCCGCCGGAGCGCCCGACATCTACCACGCCCCCCGAACTCTCCCGCTTCCGGGCCTGAGAAAAGAAGAAAAAGTCGGCCGCATCGCCCGCGCCGAGGCTGCCGCTCGTGCCGCCGAGCGCGAGGAACACTGGCGCCTCCTCTACGTCGCCATGACCCGCGCCGAGGAAGCCTTGTTCGTCACCGGCTCCCTCGGCGCCCGCGAAGCCGCCCCCGCGCCCGATTCCTGGTACGCCAAGATCGCCGAGGTCATGCCGGAAGAGTCGTGGAAACCCAGCTTCGTATGGGGCGCAGAGGCGGTCGAGGGCACCCCGCCGGAGCCCGCCCCGCCGCGCCCCCCGGAAACCCAGCAACTCCCGCTCCCCGCCACCCGCCCGCGCTGGCTGACCACGCCCGTCGGCGAGGAACCCGTGCCCCCGCGTCCCCTCGCGCCCTCATCGCTGGGCGAGGACGACAGCCCCGACCCGCCCCATCCCCCCGGCGGTGACGGCATGGCTGCCCTGCGCGGAACCTTGATCCACAAGCTGCTGGAACGGCTGCCGGAAATGCCGTCGGCGGCCCGGGCCGAAGCCGCCGCGCGCTGGCTCACCCGCAATGCCGCAGCCCTGCCGGAAGGGACCCGCGCGGAGATCGCCGCGGCCGCCCTGAAGGTGCTGCAAGTCGCCGAGTGGGCAGTCCTGTTCGGCCCCGACGCCCTCGCCGAAGTGCCGATCGCCGCCACCGTTTCCGGCCGCGTCATAGCCGGCACGATCGACCGCCTGCTGGTCACGCCCGACCGCCTGCGCCTCGTCGACTTCAAGACCGCCCGCCGCCCGCCCGCTTCGCTGGAGCAGGTCCCCGTGGCGATCCTGCGCCAGATGGCGGCCTATGCCGCCGCGCTCGAAGTCACCTTCCCGGGCCGCACCGCCGAAGTCACGCTGCTCTACACACACGAACCTCGCCTCATTGAAATCCCATCGGGAATCCTCGCCCAGCACAAGCCAGACTTCGCCTGAAGCGATTATTGCTATCGGGACAGCCGTGTTGCGCCCTGCGCCAGAGTGCCTAGATTGCCCTTAAACCGATAACCCAGGAGTTCCCCCGAAATGTCCACCAAGGCCGTCACCGACGCCAGCTTCGATGCCGATGTCCTCCAGTCCGGCAAGCCGGTCCTCGTCGATTTCTGGGCCGACTGGTGCGGACCCTGCAAGATGATCGGGCCGAGCCTCGAGGAAATCTCCGAGGAACTGGCCGACAAGGTGGAGATCGCCAAGGTCGACATCATGGAGAACACCGAGACGGCAAGCCGCTTCGGCGTCCAGTCGATCCCGCTGCTGATCCTTTTCAAGGATGGCCAGCCCGTCGCCCAGAAGCTCGGCGCCGCGCCCAAGAGCCAGCTCAAGGCCTGGATCGAAGGCGCGCTGTAAGAAAGCGGACCGCCAAAGGCCGGTCCCCCACAATCCCCCTTCCCGCTCGCGGGAGGGTCCGGGGGAGGGCCTGTTAAGCTGAGGGCTCCTGCCAACAAGCCCACCCCAAACCCCTCCCGCCTGCGGGAGGGGCTTACCCTTGCATCAGGGCGCTACCGCACTCCCCTCCCGCAGGCGGGAGGGGCTGGGGGTGGGCAAACCCCACCTCTCAACTCAAAGCAGAGCCATCCGCTCCGCCAGCTCATCCCACAACCGCGGACTAGCCGCCGCCAGCAATCCCGGCGCAAAGTGCCCGTCTACCCGGTAAGCCGAACCATCCGGCCGCGCCGCCTTGCCGCCCGCCTCATTGACGAACAGCACCCCCGCCGCGTGATCCCACGCATAGGTCCGCTCGAAAATCGACAGGTCATTCTCCCCCACCACGATCCGCGGATACTGCTCGGCCGCGCAGCGCGGGATATCGGCCAAGGTGTAATGCGGGGCGATATGGGTCTTGAGCCCCTCGCGCCGGACCGGATCGGCAAAGAGCAGCGAGATCGCCGCCAC
>Ga0207667_10008692_pt1 | contig 12035 bp, 11 predicted proteins | sample KBSCornC52_FD_184301 | JGI IMG/M metagenome (GOLD analysis project Ga0207667, IMG submission 184301) | Corn rhizosphere microbial communities from Kellogg Biological Station, Michigan, USA - KBS Corn C5-2 (SPAdes) (version 2) | ecosystem: Host-associated > Plants > Roots > Rhizosphere > Soil ...
GCTCACCAAATATCAGGTGCCGTTCTGGATCGGCATGCCGCTGACGCTGGTTTTCATGTTCGCATTCGGCATCGCGATCCAGATCGTGATCCTGCGGCCGATGATCGGGGAGCCGATCATTTCGGTGATCATGGTCACGATCGGGCTGTCGACGGTGTTTCAGGCCTCGCTGAAATGGATTTTCGGCGTCAATCCGCAGCCGTTCCCGCGCGTGTTCACCAGCCAGTCCGTGAGCCTGCTGGGCCTGCAAATCCAGACCGTCTATGTGATGAGCCTCGTCGTGTCGGTAGCGATGATGGTCGGCATGGCCTGGTTCTTCCGGGTTTCGAAATACGGCCTCGCCATGCGCGCCACCGCCTTCAACCAGCAGGTCGCGCAGTCGCTCGGCATTTCCGTCAAAAGCGTGTTCGCGATAGCGTGGGCGATCTCGGCCACCGTCTCGGCGGTGGCGGGTGTCGTTGTGGCCGTCGTCAACGGCGTATCTTCGGGTCTGTCGGCCTATGGCATCAAGGTATTTCCGGCGGCGATCCTGGGCGGGCTGGACTCAATCGGCGGGGCGGTGCTCGGCGGCATCATCATCGGCTTGTTGGAAAACATCGCGCAATATGTCGACAGCGAATATCTGCACTGGGGAAATTTGTATGAAATTGCGCCATTCTACGTGCTGATCATCATCCTGATGATCAAGCCCTACGGCCTGTTTGGCACCAAAGACATCGAGCGGGTGTAACTTTCAATGGCAAGTCCCTCTCTCATTCCCTCCGGCGAATTCCGCACCTCCTATGCGGCCGACACCACGATCTTTCCGACCACGACCAGCCGCAACGCGGCGATTGTCGGTATCGTGCTGATTTGTTTCGCGCCGCTGGTCTTGAGCGAATATTGGCTCAGCATCCTGATCCAGATCGGCATTTTTGCGATCGCAGCGCTTGGCCTGAACATTCTTGTCGGTTTTACCGGGCAGATTTCAATCGGTCACGCCGCGTTCTTTCTATTCGGCGCCTTCACCTCGGCCTATATTTCGAACACGCTGCCGATCCCGGTATTCTTCGCCATTCCGCTGGCGGGCGTTGTCACGGCCCTGGTCGGCCTGATCTTCGGCGTGCCGGCGGCCCGGCTCAAGGGACTTTATCTCGTCATCGCGACGCTCGCCGCACAATACATATTGCTCGATTTCTTCTCGCGCGCCGACTGGTTCTCGGGTGGCTCGGTGCCGGCCAGCGCCAACCCGTTCTCGATCTTCGGCTACACCTTTCGCGGCGACCGGCAATATTTCTACGTGGTGCTGGCCTACCTGCTGGTCAGCTACCTGCTGGTGACCAATTTGATGCGCACGCGCGACGGCCGCGCGCTGGTCGCGATCCGCGACCACTATCTGTCCGCGGAAATCATGGGCATCAACCTCACCAAATACCGCACGCTGTCATTTGGGCTTGCGGCGTTCTTTGCGGGGATAGCGGGAGCGCTCTATGCGCATTATCAGCTGGTGGTCTCGAATGAAGGTTTTGGGATCGAACGCTCGATCATCTTTCTCGCCATGATCATCATCGGCGGCACCGGCTCGATCATGGGCACGCTGATGGGCACCGCCTTCGTGGTGTTGCTGCCGGAATCGATGGAGTGGATCAGCCTGAGCCTGAAAGGCAGCGCCATCGACAAGGCGCTATCGCTCCACACCAACATCTCCTTCCTGCGCGAGATCGCGATCGGGCTGATTATCATCGCGTTTCTGATGTTCGAGCCGGACGGGCTCGCGCATCGGTGGCGGCAAATCAGGACTTACTGGAAACTCTACCCGTTTTCGCATTGAGGTTGGAACGGGACCGGCTACAATCGATACCAACGACCAAACGGAGGAAGCACAAAATGACCATGAAATCCCTACTCAGTACCGTTTCGCTGGCGCTGCTGCTCGGCGGTGCCGTAACAGCGGCGCAGGCCCAAATCGCGATCGGCCATCTCGCGGATTATTCCGGCGGCACGGCGGAAGTCGGAACGCCGTACGGACAAGGTGTCGCGGACACCTTTGCCTGGGTCAACAAAAACGGCGGCGTCGACGGCAAGCAGCTTAAGGTCGACACCAACGATTACGGTTATCAGGTGCCGCGCGCGATCGCGCTCTACAAGAAGTGGTCCGGCGCCGACAAGGTTGCGGCGATCATGGGCTGGGGCACCGCCGATACCGAGGCGTTGACCGGCTTCGTGGCGCAGGACAAAATCCCGTATTTCTCCGCCTCCTATGCCGCAGCTCTCACCGATCCGGAAGGCACCAGCGGCAAGGCGAAACCCGCACCCTACAATTTCTTCTATGGCCCGAGCTATTCGGACGCCATGCGGGCGCTGCTGATCTGGGCGGCGGAGGACTGGAAGGCCAAGGGCAAACCCGGCAAGCCGAAGTTCGTCCATATGGGCGCCAACCATCCCTATCCCAATGCGCCCAAGGCGGCCGGCGAAGCTCTCGCCACCGAGCTGGGGTTCGAGGTGCTGCCTCCGCTGGTGTTCGCTTTGGCGCCCGGCGACTACAGCGCCCAGTGCCTGAGCCTGAAGAGTTCAGGCGCCAATTACGCCTATCTCGGCAACACCTCCGGCTCCAACATATCGGTGCTGAAGGCGTGCAAGAGCGCCGGCGTCGATGTGCAGTTCCTGGGCAACGTCTGGGGCATGGATGAGAACGCTGCCAAGACCGCGGGCGACGCCGCCGACGGCGTGATCTTCCCGTTGCGGACCGCTGTGATCTGGGGCGGCAACGCGCCGGGCATGAAAACCGTGATGGACATTTCCAAGATGTCCGACCCTACCGGCAAGGTCTATCGGCCGGTGCATTACATCGCGGCCGTTTGCAGCGCGCTGTACTTGAAGGAGGCGCTCGACTGGGCCGCCAAAAACGGCGGCGCGACCGGCGAGAACGTGGCCAAGGGCTTCTATCAGAAGAAGGATTGGGTGCCGGCCGGCATGGACGGCGTCTGCAATGCCTCGACATGGACCGACAAAGACCATCGCGGCACGCTCAAGGTCGATCTCTATCGGTCGAAAATCTCCGGCTCGACCGATGGCGACATCAACGATCTAATGGCCAAGGGCACCATCAAGCTCGAGAAGGTCAAGACTGTCGAGTTGCCGCGCAAGCCGGAATGGCTTGGATGGTGAAGCGCTCTCTGTAGACGTCACGGCCGGGCAAAAGCGCGAAGCGCGTCTTCGCGCCAGATGTCCCGGCCGTGCGCGACAAAAGACGTGGATGCGCCGGGACAAGCCCGGGCATGACGAAGCTATCCGGTAGATGACAAGGCACCCATGACCGATGCAGACACAGTCCGCGCCGCCCCAAGCGCCGTCACGGCTCCCGCCCCGCTGCTCAGCGTGCGCAACATCGAGGTGGTCTATGACGACGTTATCCTGGTGCTGCGGGGCTTAAGCCTCGAAGTGCCGCAGGGCGCGATCGTCGCGCTGCTCGGCGCCAACGGCGCGGGCAAGTCGACGACGCTGAAAGCGATTTCCGGATTGCTCAAGACCGAGGACGGCGAAGTCACTCGCGGTGAGATCGTCTTCAACGGCGAGCGCATCAACGGCATCGATCCCGACAAGATCGTTCGCCGCGGCATCTTTCAGGTGATGGAAGGCCGCCGCATCATCGCCGACATGACGTCGCTGGAAAACTTGAGGCTCGGCGCCTTCACCCGCAGCGACAACGATATCGGCGCCGACATCGACATGGTCTACAATTATTTCCCGCGCTTGAAGGAGCGCACCGGCCTGGCCGGTTATCTCTCCGGCGGCGAGCAGCAAATGCTGGCGATCGGCCGCGCGCTGATGGCGCGCCCAAAGATGATCCTGATGGATGAGCCGTCGATGGGTTTGTCGCCGCTGCTGGTCAAGGAAGTGTTCGGGATTATCAGCAAGATCAACCGCGATCTCGGCGTCACCATCCTGCTGGTAGAACAGAACGCGCGCGCCGCGCTGTCAGTCGCGAGCCACGGCTACATCATGGAACAAGGCAAGGTGGTGCTCGACGGCAGCGCCGACGAGTTGCGCGACAATGAAGACGTCAAGGAGTTTTACCTCGGCGGCGCCGGCGACCAGCGCAAGAGTTTTAAGAATTTGAAAAGTTTCAAGCGGCGGAAGCGGTGGCTGTAGGGCTGCTGCCTCTCCCTCGTCATGCCCGGCCTTGTGCCGGGCATCCACGTCTTACAGACTTCGCGAGAAAGAAGACGTGGATGGCCGGGACGAGCCCGGCCATGACGGTCAAATTCAGGGAATACCAATGACCGATCACTACGACGTCCTCGAGACGCGCGAGCCCGCCGAGCGCGAGGCTGACCTGTTCTCGCGGCTGCCGGAGGTGCTGCGCAGGGCGATGGTGGCGCCCGCCTATGCCGAACGCCTTAAGGGCATCGATCCGGCTTCCATCACCAGCCGGACGGCGCTGGCGCGCCTGCCGGTGCTGCGCAAATCCGATCTCCCTGCCCTGCACAAGGCCGCGCCGCCGTTCGGTGGATTTGTCTCAGGGCGCCCCGGGTCGTTCGGGCGCCTGTTTACGTCGCCCGGCCCGATCTTCGAGCCCGAGCCAACTCACGCCGACCCTTGGCGCGGCGCGCGGGCGCTGTTCGCGGCAGGCTTCCGGCCGGGTGACGTGGTGCTGAATACCTTCAGCTATCATCTGACGCCGGGCGGCTTCATCTTCGATGCCTCCGCGCGCGCGCTGGGTTGTGCGGTTATTCCGGCAGGTCCCGGCAATACCGAAGCGCAATTCGAGCTGATCGAGGCGTACCGCCCGGTCGGCTACAGCGGCACGCCCGATTTCCTCAAAATCCTGCTCGACGCGGCCGCAAACGCTGGGCGCGATGTCTCCTCGATCAAGCGCGCTCTGGTATCCGGCGCGGCGTTTCCGAAATCATTGCGGGACGAAATCAAGTCGCGCGGCGTCGACGCTTATCAGGCGTTTGGCACCGCCGATCTCGGCCTGATTGCCTTTGAAACCCCGGCCCGCGAGGGCATGGTCGTCAACGAGGACCTGATCATGGAAATCGTGGGGCTGGGCACCGGCGATCCCGTGCTCGAAGGCGAGGTCGGCGAAATGGTCGTCACCTCGCTTGACCCTGATCACCCCTGGATTCGCTTGGCGCTCGGGGATCTCACCGCGGCGATGCCCGGCAAAAGCTCCTGCGGACGCAGCAACATGCGCATCAAGGGCTGGATGGGCCGCGCCGACCAGACCGCCAAAGTCAAGGGTATGTTCGTGCGGCCGGAGCAGATCGCGGAGATCGGCAAGCGTCATCCCGAGTTGGGGCGGTTGCGTCTCGTCATCACGCGCGAAGGCGAGACCGACTTGATGACGCTGAAGGCCGAATGTGCCTCGCCAAGCGAACCCCTTCGAAGTGAGGTCACCTCAACGTTGCGCGCAGTGACAAAACTCGGCGGCCTGGTCGATCTGGTGCCGACCGGTTCATTGCAAAATGACGGCAAAGTGATCGCGGACGAACGCAAGCCCGGCTAACGGATTCCCGCGGAGCCCGCGGCGATCAGAATTTCCGAACCAGATTGATCACCTCGTCCTGCTGATCCCGCGTGATCTCCGCAAACATCGGCAGCGATAAGATCCTGCTTTGGTCGCGATGCGCATTGGGAAACTGCTCGGGACGATGCTCGAGCCGACCATAGGCGGCGAGAAACGGCAACGCGGTCGGGTAGTTGATCGCGGTCTGAACGCCGTTGGCGCTTAAGTGCGCCGCCAGCGCATCGCGGCGCGGATGCTGAATCGTATAGAGATGATAGACGTGGGTGCGATCCGCCGCGACCGAGGGCACAACGATATCTTCGATCTGGTTGAGGCCGGCGTCGTAAATCATCGCCGCATCCTGGCGCGCCCTGGTCCAATCAGACAGATGCGGTAGTTTGGCCGACAGGATCGCCGCCTGCATGCCATCGAGCCGGCTGTTGATGCCCTCGATCCGATGCTGATGCTTGATGAGGCCGCCATGGCGCGCCAGCATGGTCATGTGCTCGGCCAGCGCGCCGTCGTTGGTGACGACGGCGCCGGCGTCCCCCATTGCTCCCAAATTCTTGCCGGGATAGAACGAATAGGTCGCCGCGGCGCCAAAAGTCCCGACCGGTTGGCCCTTGTAGCGCGCCAGATGCGCCTGCGCACAATCCTCCACTACCCAGAGCTTGTGCTTGCGCGCGATCGCCATGATCGCATCCATGTCCGCGGGCTGCCCGTACAGATGCACGGGAATGACACCGACCGTCCGCGGCGTGATCGCGGCCTCGATCGCCGCCGGATCGATCGTGAAGGTGGCGCCGTCGGTGTCGCAGAACACCACCGTCGCCCCGGCATGCGTGATCATCGCGGATGTGCTGATCCACGAATGCGCCGTGGTGATGACTTCGTCGCCGGTCCGAACATTCAGCGCGGCCATGGCAAGATAGAGCGCATCGGTGCCGTTGGCGCATGACACGCAGTGCTTGGTGTCCGCGGCGCTGGCGAATTCCCGTTCGAAAGCATCGACATAAGGCCCGCGAATGAACGCATTGTCTCTGATGACCGCGGCGATTGCGGCATCGATCTCGCCCTTGATGGTTTGATACTGAAGCTGCAGATCAGCGAAGGGTACCGGCATCCGTGGTCTTCCTTATTTCCGCTAACCAAGCCGGCGCGCCGGATTTCCCGCATACGTGCCGGCCGCGGTGATGTCTCCGGTCACGACGGAGCCCGCTCCGATCACGACATCGTCGACGATACGCACCGGCATGATCGTGGCGTTGGATCCGATCGAAACCCGATTGCCTATCACGGTCTCGCGCCACAGTTCCTTGCGCCCCCCCGACGGACCTCCGCTCGAGAACGTATCATTGATGAACATCACGCCATGGCCGACAAAACAACCTTCCCCGATCGTCACCAGCTCGCAGATGAAGGCATGCGATTGCACGCGGGTACCGGCGCCAATGCTGACGCCTTTCTGGATCTCGGTAAAAGGTCCGACAAAGCAGTCATCGCCGATTTTGCAGCCGTAGAGATTGCAGGGCTCGACGATCCTGACCCGCGCGCCGAACTCGACATCGCGGACGCCGATCTGACGAATGTCCGGCTGGTTCATGACACCACACCAAGCCGGCTCAGCCGGGGCGTGAAGCGCAGCGGGACTTCCTGGCCGGTCTCGATCGATTCATAGAGCGCAGAAATCAATTCCAGACTTTTGCGCCCCTCGAGGCCGTCCACCAGTGCCGCGCGCTGATGGATCAGACAATCGATCACGTGCTGGTAATAGGCCTGGTGGCCGAAGCCGTAGACGTTCGGCGGATTAACGGAAAATTTCTCAACTACCTCTTTGTCAGAGGGGAGTTCGTCAACGAAGCGCCAATGCCTGATCTGGTTGACAGCGAAGCCAGCGATTTCGACCGTTCCCTTCTCGCCCAGGATCGAGAGCGACCCTTCGAGATCCGTTGGCCGTGCGGCGGTCGTCGCCTCGATGATTCCCAGCGCGCCGTTGCGGAATTTCAGTGTCGCGACCGCGGTATCTTCAGTTTCGATCCTTGCAAGTGCCGTGACCGCGCGCGCATGCACGCTCACGACATCACCGAAGAACCATTCCAGCATATCGACGTGGTGGCTGGCCTGGTTGGTGAGCACGCCGCCATCATAGGCCCACGTGCCGCGCCATTCATCCTGATCGTAATAGGCCTGGTCCCGGCACCAGCGCACGCGCACGGTGCCCAGAACAAGCCGTCCGAACCGGCCGGCTTCCAGCGCCTCGCGCGCCTTGACGACAGGAACGTTGAAGCGATTCTGCTTGACGATGAACAGCTTGACCCCGGCTTCGTCGCACGCGCGGATCATGTCATCGGCGTCCTGCAACCGAAGCGCCATCGGCTTTTCGACGACGACATGTTTTCCAGCCTTGGCGCAGGCGATCACGTGTTGGGGATGCATCCCGCTCGGCGTCAGGACCGCAACCGCGTCGATATCCTTTCGCGCGAGAAAGTCATCGATATCGTAAAGGCCGGGAATGCCGAACTTCGATGCGACGGCATCGGCGCGCGCGCGGATGGGATCGCAGACAGCGACGAGACTGGCCCGGTCGATATGACCACCACCCAACAACTCGGAATGACGCTTGGCGATGCGCCCACATCCGAGCAGGCCAAATCTAATCATAAGACTTCCTTGCTAGCTGCGATCGTCTTCGCAGGCAATTCAAAGGCTGGGCAGCACGGCGGGCCCCAATATAGACCAAGTGTTTTATATTAACAGAAGCCGCTGTAAATCAAGACGCCTGCGGGTCTTCGCGATTGCGGCGCATCGACGTCGTTTGAAATTCGAAAAAAATAGGCCCTCGGCGGTCACATTCGCCCGCCTGAATTGCACATTGTACCCCTCTGGCTATTGGGGTATCTGACAGGACAACAGGATCCCGCTCGATGAATATGGTCAAGAATTGGTGGTTGGCCGGCGCCAATTCCGAGCGCCGCGCACTGGCATTCCTGATTTGCTTTCACATCGTGCTGTGCTGCGTCTCTCTCGCTTATGTTTCGCAGTACCATGATGCGTTCCATATTTTCTACGACCCGGCCCGGCTCTACGTCGCCGTTATCCTGGTCGCAGCCTTTGCGCTCGTCTCATATCCTTTCACACGCGTTGATTTCAGCTTCGGTTACTTCGTCGGATTCTATTTTTATACGATGGTGCTGGGCTATCTCTGGCTAAATTGCTTCTCGGACCTGGATTATAATCACCGATTGGGCGGGCTTTCCGCTGTGGCCTCGGCGATTGCGTTTCTGCTACCTGCCCTGTTTATCTCATCCCCAATCCGACAGCGATACGTGATACCGGCGAAGGCATTTGAGCACCTCTTGACGCTTATTCTGGTGCTGGGCGCGGCAACGATCTCTTTCAGCGCGACCTACAATTTCAGATTTGTCTCGATTGAACATATCTATGACTTCCGCGGCGACCTCGACTTCCCGATTCTGCTGAATTACTGGATCGGAATTACGTCCAATGCGCTATTGCCGTTTGCGTTTGCATGCTTTGTGACGCGCCGCAATTACTGGCGCGCCGGCATCACCCTGGCCCTGCTGCTGCTCTTTTATCCGATCACCCTGAGCAAACTCGCGTTTTTCACGCCAGCGTGGCTTTTGGCCATTACCTTGCTTTCGAGGTTTTTCCAAAGCAGAATCACCGTTGTGCTTTCTCTGGTTTTGCCGATGCTTTTCGGAGCGATCCTGGTCGCTTTGTTCAAGAAGGACGCCATACCCTATTTCGACCTGGTCAATTTCCGGATGGTCGCGGTGCCATCAAATGCAATGGACATATATAACGATTTCTTTTCGGCGCACGATCTCACCTATTTCTGTCAGATAAAGATTTTGAAACCAATGATGCATTGTCCATATCCGGATCAGTTGTCCATCGTGATGGCCAAAGCCTACGAGCTTGGCAATTTCAATGCGTCGCTGTTCTCGACCGAGGGTATCGCTTCGGTCGGACCATTATTCGCGCCGGTATCGGTCTTCGTGTGCGGGCTCGTCGTCGCCCTCGCCAACCGTTTATCCTCCGGTCTTCCACCTCGCTTCATCCTGATTTCAAGCGCGGTCCTTCCCCAGATTCTTCTCAATGTACCGCTCACGACCGTTTTGCTTTCGCACGGCGCGGCGTTCCTTTTTCTGCTCTGGTACATCACCCCGCGGACGAAGTTGCAGCAGGAATCATCAAAAGAGCAGCCTTCGCTGGTTCCGCGCGAAGCTCGCACTGCCTATGCTGGCGTGTAATGACGCCGATCGTCGCGCTATTGACGGCCCGAATCCGACCGATTATCACTCCGTGCCAGCGGAATAGCCGGCTCGGGACAAGGTCCCCGAAGGCGCGATCTGGTTTGCGCGTTTTGCCGAACAGACGACGCTTGGTTTCCAGAGTAGTGGCGGCGGTTCATCCCGTTTCAGGAAGCATCTTCGGGTATCAGACAACCAAGGGGCTCCGATGCAGAGCGTTCTGATCAGCGGCGGCGCCGGTTTCATCGGCCAGAACCTTGTGCATGCGTGGCGCGCGGCGCGTGCCGACGACCGGCTGGTCGTCGTCGATGCCATGACCTACGCGGCAAACCTGCGAAGTCTCGAACCGCTGATCGCCGACCGCAGCATCCTGTTCGTCAAGGGCGATATCGGGGATGCAGTTCTGATACGGCGGCTGTTCGAAGAACATAAATTCACGCGCATCGTTCACCTGGCCGCGGAGTCCCATGTCGATCGATCGATCGTCGATCCCGAGGCCTTCCTGCAAACCAATGTGATCGGCACCTTCACGTTGCTCAAGGCGGCGCTGGACGCCTGGCACGCATCCAGCATGATCGATCGTGCGCGTTTTCTCCACGTATCGACCGACGAGGTCTACGGCTCGCTCGGACTGAGCGATCCCGCCTTTTCGGAATCCTCGCCATACCGCCCCAATTCACCTTACGCCGCGAGCAAGGCGGCCAGCGATCATCTGGTGCGGGCGTTCGTTGCGACCTACGGGATGCCGGCCCTGATCACCAATTGCTCGAACAATTACGGTCCCTACCAGCACCCGGAGAAATTGATTCCGCTGATGATCATTCATGCGCTAGAGGGAAAGCCGCTGCCGATCTATGGCGACGGCTCCAACGTCCGGGACTGGCTGCACGTGTCCGATCATTGCGATGCGTTGATGGCGGTGATCGAGCGAGGCCGCATTGGGGAAACCTATAATGTCGGCGGCGGCAACGAACAGAACAACAGCGGCGTCGTCGGTCTGATCTGCGACGCGCTCGACCATGCTTTCGCCGCCGATAAAGCTCTCGTGGCACGCTTTCCGTCCTGCCCCGCGGCTTCGGGAACTACTTGCCGCTCGCTTATCGCTTACGTGCCCGACCGGCCGGGCCATGATCACCGCTATGCGATCGACGCCACAAAGCTCGCCGGCGAACTCGGCAACCGATGCAAGATCGGGTTCGAGACCGGACTCCGCCAGACCGTCAGCTGGTATCTTGACCAGCAAGATTGGTGGCGCGAGGTCACCAGCGGCGCCTACAAGGCGTGGATCGACAAGAACTACGGTCTCCGGCGGATCGCGGTCTAGAAGACCACGCGGCGGACCCGGTAGAGATAAGGGCTTCGAGACAGTGGATTCGACCAATTCAAAAACGAGATCCGAGACTGGCAATCCAATTCGGCTCTCGGATTTCCAACCTGTAGCCTGCGATGCGCTTGCGCGCATCGGCAGCGAAAACGATGGCGGATATGTCGTCCCGCTCGACGCAGTAATGGCAGCACACGCATTGGTCTCGTTCGGCCTCTCCCATGACTGGACATTTGAGCGTGACTTTGGAAAGTACAATGCGGATGCTATTATTCATTGTTACGATCATACAGTCTCTCTTCGAACAGCCTTCGAATATTCGATCGGTCAGTTGTTGCGTTTTGTCCTACTGTTAAGGCCAAGCGCCCTACGAAGGGCGCTTACGTGGATCGACTACAAAACCTTTTTTCGGGCAGACAGAATTCATTTCAAACAAAGAATCTGGCGGGACAACCAGGACAACAGCGCGACCATAGAAGATGTCTTCGGGCGCCTGCCGGCGGAATGCCCCGTGTTTGTGAAAATGGACATTGAAGGAAGTGAATATTTCGTCCTCGACGATTTGCTCCGGCATTCCAAAAATATCGTCGCGATAGCTATCGAATTCCATGATGTCGACACAGCTTCTGGCCTGTTCAACTCTCTCGTCGAAAAGATCAAGCGTGACTTCCATATCGTGCATATTCACGGCAATAACATGGGAGGACTCGCGCCGTTCAATTTTCCGATTGCCCCGGAAATTACATTCCTCAACAAGCGCTTCTTCAATTCGACCCCGCCGCCGTCTCGTTTGAAATATCCAGTCCCCGGGCTTGATCGACCCAATAATCCCCGGCTTCCAGATTTCGTATTTGAATTTTGATCTGTCATTATCGATGAGCGCAATATCGCTATAGCAACTCCCGCAATAAACCCTGCAACTGGGCACCGTAACGCGCCGGTGTCA
>Ga0207667_10008695_pt1 | contig 12034 bp, 13 predicted proteins | sample KBSCornC52_FD_184301 | JGI IMG/M metagenome (GOLD analysis project Ga0207667, IMG submission 184301) | Corn rhizosphere microbial communities from Kellogg Biological Station, Michigan, USA - KBS Corn C5-2 (SPAdes) (version 2) | ecosystem: Host-associated > Plants > Roots > Rhizosphere > Soil ...
CGGCCGCGGGGTTCTCACCGGCGGCGGCGAGGGCGCCGACGAGCTTGTCCATCGCGTTGTGGCGGCCGACGTCCTCGCGAACGGCGCGGGTGGCACCGGTCTCGTCACAGAAAGCGGCGGCGTGGGCGGCGCCGGTCTGGCGGGTTAGGGGCTGATGATCGCGCAACGAGGCGAGGGCGGCGAAGATTGCCGCTTCCGCAAGCGCGGCGTGGGCGGGGACTTTGGGCAGCGGCCGGGCGACGGCTTCCAGGTTCTCGATCCCGCACAAGCCGCAGCTCGATTCCGCGACGCGCGCGCGGACTCGTTCGGTCAGCTTGTCGACGCCGAGGCCAGCCAAGCTGGCGCGGACGATCCAGCCGAGATCGGTCTCGGCGACGGCGATGTCGCTCACGTCGGCGGGAGCTTTCGCCAGGCCTTCGGTCAGCGCGAAACCGCGGGCAAAATCCTCGAGGTCGGCCGGGGTGGCCATCATCACCGCGTAGGAGAGGCCGTTGAACTCGAGCGCGATCGGAGCCTCGGGCACCCACTCGCGCGCTTTCGCGCGGCGAGTGCCGTCGCGGCTTACCTCGATGGGCTCAGCCCGCGTCGGAACGGCCGACTCCATCGACATCGTTCCACTTCGTCGCGCGGGTCTGCGAGCCGGGGTGGCCTTTTTCGGCCAGGTGCTCGATCGCCTCCTTGGCGATGGGCACGAGCTGCGAGTGATCGTCGGCGAAGATAGCCGCCTTCATTCGCGGGTCCCAGAACTGGTAGATGTGGTCGGCCGTCGCCAGCACCGCCTTATCGTGGCCCATAGACTCGAAGTTTCGGGCGATGTCGCCGGCCATCCGGCGCAAGGTTTCAATCGTCGAGCTCATTCGGCCGGCTCCATCGCCGGATCGATGCGGCGCGAGCGCTCGGAGAGCTCGGTGTAGCCCTCCTGCCACTCGCTAGGGCCATTCGACGGCATCACCTGTACCGCGGTGACCTTGTACTCGGGGCAGTTGGTTGCCCAGTCGGAGAAGTCGGTGGTGACGACGTTCGCCTGGGTCGAGGGGTGGTGGAAGGTGGTGTAGACCACGCCGGGCGCCACCCGGTCGGTGACCAGCACGCGCAGCGTGGTTTCCCCGGTGCGACTGGCCAGGCGCGCCCAGTCGTCGGTCTTGAGGCCGCGGTTCTCGGCATCGACCGGGTGCATTTCGAGCAGGTCTTCCTCGTGCCACACCACGTTGCCGGTGCGACGGGTCTGCGCGCCGACGTTGTACTGGCTGAGGATGCGCCCGGTGGTCAGCAGCAGCGGATAGCGCGGGCCGGTCTTCTCATCGGTCGGCACGTATTCCGTGACCACGAACTTGCCCTTGCCGCGCACAAAGCCCTCGACGTGCATCACGGGCGAGCCTTCCGGGTGCGCCTCGTTGATCGGCCACTGGACCGAGCCGACTTCGAGCAGCTTGTCCCAGTTGAGACCGGAGAAGCTCGGCGTCAGGCGGGCAATCTCGTCGATGATCTGGCTCGGGTGGGTGTAGCTCCATTCGGCGCCGAGCGCGTTGGCGAGCAATTGGGTCACTTCCCAGTCGGCATAGCCGTTGGCCGGCTCCATCACCTGACGCACCGGCTGGATGCGCCGTTCGGCGTTGGTGAAGGTGCCGTCCTTCTCGAGGAACGTACTGCCGGGCAGGAACACGTGGGCGTAGTTCGCGGTCTCGTTGAGGAACAGGTCGTGGACGATGACCAGTTCCATCGCCTCGAGCCCGGCGGAAACGTGCTTCGTGTTGGGATCGGACTGGAGAATGTCCTCACCCTGGATGTAGACCGCCTTGAAAGTGCCGTCGCAGGCGGCGTCGAGCATATTGTTGATCCTGAGGCCCGGTTCCGGGTCCAGGCTGACGCCCCAATCCTTCTCGAACGAGGCGCGGACCTCTTCGTCGTGGATGTGGCGGTAACCCGGCAGCTCGTGCGGGAAGCTGCCCATGTCACAGCTGCCTTGCACGTTATTCTGCCCGCGCAGCGGGTTCACGCCGACGCCCGGGCGGCCGATGTTGCCGGTGCACATCGCCAGGTTGGCGATGGCGATCACCGCCGAGCTGCCCTGGCTGTGCTCGGTCACGCCGAGGCCGTAATAGATCGCGCCGTTGCCGCCGGTGGCATAGAGCCGCGCGGCCTGGCGCAGGTCTTCGGCGGGAACGCGCGTGACCGCTTCGAGGAACTCGGGGCTGTGCTTCTCGTCTGATACGAAGCGGGCCCAATCCTGGTATTCGTCCCAGTCGCAGCGCTCGCGGATGAACTTTTCGTCGGCGAGGCCTTCGGTGACGATCACGTGCGCCAGGCTGGTCAGCACGGCGACGTTGGTGCCGGGCTGCAGCGGCAAGTGGTATTCGGCCTCGATGTGCGGCGTGCGCACCAGGTCGATGCGGCGCGGATCGATGACGATCAGCTTGGCCCCTTGGCGCAGGCGGCGCTTCATGCGGGATGCGAACACCGGGTGCGCGTCGGTCGGGTTGGCGCCGATCACCAGCATCACGTCGGCGTCCATCACGCTGTCGAAGTCCTGGGTGCCGGCGCTGGTGCCGAAGGTGGTCTTGAGGCCGTAGCCGGTCGGGCTGTGGCACACGCGGGCACAGGTATCGACGTTATTGGTGCCGAACACCGCGCGGACCAGCTTCTGCACGAGGTAGGTCTCCTCGTTGGTGCAGCGGCTTGAGGTGATGCCGCCGAGCGCGGCGGGGCCGTGCTCGGCCTTGATCGCGTTAAGCTTGCTTGCGGTATGGCTCAGCGCTTCGTCCCAACTCACTTCGCGCCATGGCTGGTCGATGCTCTCGCGGATCATCGGATTGAGGATGCGGTCCTTGTGGTTGGCATAACCGTAAGCAAAGCGGCCCTTGACGCAACTGTGCCCGCGGTTGGCCTTGCCGTCCTTCCACGGCATCATCCGCACGAGCTGCTCGCCGCGCATCTCGGCGCGGAAGGTGCATCCGACGCCGCAATAGGCGCAGGTGGTGACCACCGCGCGTTCGGGCAGGCCGATCGCCTTGACGCTCTTCTCGCGCAGCGTCGCGGTCGGGCAGGCCTGCACGCAGGCGCCGCAGCTGACGCATTCGGAGCTGAGGAAGTTGTCCTCGTCCTGCCCGGCCGAGACCATCGAGGCGAAGCCGCGTCCGTCGATTGTCAGCGCGAAGGTGCCCTGGACCTCATCGCACGCGCGCACGCAGCGGCTGCAGACGATGCACTTGCTGGGGTCGAAGTCGAAATAAGGGTTCGAATGATCGGTCGCGAGGGCAAGATGGTTGTCGCCTTCATAACCGTAGCGCACGTCGCGCAAGCCCACATTGGCCGCCTGTTCCTGCAGCTCGCAGTCGTTGTTGGCGCTGCAGGTCAGGCAGTCGAGCGGGTGGTCGGAGATGTACAGCTCCATCACGCCCTTGCGCAGCCGTTCGAGGCGCGGGGTCTGGGTGCTGACGACCATGCCGGGTGCGACCGGGGTGGTGCAGCTCGCCGGGGTGCCCTTGGCGCCTTCGATCTCGACCAGGCACAGGCGGCAGCTGCCGAACGAGGCCATGTTGTCGGTGGCGCAGAGCTTGGGGATCTGCCCGCCGATCTCCGCTGCGGCGCGCATCACGCTGGTCCCGGCGGGGACGGTGACGTCGCGTCCGTCGATCGTCAGCGTGACCTGCTCGGTCGACGGGGATTCGGGGGTCCCGAAATCCTTCTGGTGTTCATAACCCATGGCTTCGCTCCATCGCCGCCAGGTCGGCCGGCGTGTTGATATTAGCAGATTGCAGCTTCGTTTTCACGGCCCGCGCCCCCAGGCCTTCCGCGAAGGCGAGCATCGAGTGCCGCCCGTCGCCCTCGAGAATACGCTCGACGGTCGCGCAGGCTCCCACCGGCCACAGCCCGACAACCGGCTGGTCGGCGAGGTAGGCGGGACCGGGCGAGAGCATTTCGAGCAGGTTGTCAGGCAGGTCGACCGAATCCACCCCGCAGGTGAGCACGGCTTCGTAGTTCTCGTCCTGTGCCAGGCGCAGCGCCGCGGCGATCCCGCCGAGCGGACCCATCCCGGCGCGCGGCCAGTCGGGGATGACGTGGCCCGGTCCCTTGTCGCGCCCGGCGACGACGACGAACTCGCAGAAACCCGTCATCGCGTCGTAAGCCCACGCCAGCAACGTGCGCCCACCGAGCTCGGCGAGCGCCTTGTCGCTGCCGAACCTGGTCGACTGGCCGCCCGCAAGGACCACGCCGAGGATCACTCCGCGGCCTCAGCCTCGGCCGCGGCCCTGCCGGTAAAATCCTCTGGCCAGTGCTTGAGCGCGCTCATTACCGGGAACGGAGTGAAGCCGCCCAGCGCGCAGAGCGAGCCGAACTTCATCGTCTCGCACAAGTCGGTGAGGAGGCCGATTTCCTGTTCCTGGCTGCGGCCGTGGCGCGGGGCGTTGTGCATCACGTCGAGCCGCTCGACATGATCCGGCGCGCGGCCCCCACCCGTTTTGGCGTCGCGGATGCGGTCGATGATCTCGACTCCGCGCACCGCGCCGATCCGGCACGGGGTGCACTTGCCGCAGCTCTCGGCGGCGCAGAATTCCATTGCGAAGCGGGCCATCGAACCCATGTCGGCGGTGTCGTCGAACACGGTGATCCCGCCGTGGCCGATCAGCGCGTCGGCGGCGGTGTATTCCTCGTAATCGAATCGGATGCCGAAATCGTCGGGGTGGATATAGGCACCCAGCGGGCCGCCCACCTGCACTGCTTTGACCGGGCGGCCGCTCTCGGTACCGCCGCCGATGTCGTTCACGAGCTCGCCCAGCGTCACCCCGAACGCCGTTTCGAACAGCCCGCCGTGCTTGATGTTGCCGGCGAGCTGGATCGGCATCGTGCCCTTGGAGCGAGCGAGGCCGAGCTGCTCGTAAGCGCTCGCGCCGCCTTCGGCGAGGATGTGCGGCACCGCGGCGAGGGTGAGGACGTTGTTGACCACCGTGGGCTTACCGAACAGTCCCTCGATCGCCGGCAACGGCGGCTTGGCGCGCACTTCGCCGCGCTTGCCTTCGAGGCTGTTGAGCAGGGAGGTTTCCTCGCCGCAGACATAGGCCCCCGCGCCGACGCGCACCTCGAGTTCGAATGGCGCGACCAGCCCGGCCGAAAGCTCGATCGCCTTCTCCAGCTTGGCGATCGCGTCGGGGTACTCGCTGCGGATGTAGATGTAGCCCTTGTCGGCCCCGACCGCCTCGCCGGCGATCGCCATGCCTTCGATCAGAAGGTACGGATCGCCCTCCATCAGCATCCGGTCGGCGAACGTACCGCTGTCGCCCTCGTCGGCGTTGCAGACGATGTACTTCTGTGCGCCCTCGGCGCGGGCGACGGTCTGCCACTTGATCCCCGCGGGAAAGCCCGCGCCGCCGCGGCCGCGCAGGCCCGACTGGGTGACTTCGGCGAGGATCTGTTCGCTGCCCATCTGGCGCGCGCGCTTGAGGCCGCTCCAGCCCCCCGTCGCCTCGTAATCCTCGAGCGAAAGCGGGCGGGTCTTGCCGGCGCGCGAGAATGTCAGCCGCTGCTGCTTGGCGATGAAAGGATGCTGCTCGATCGCGCCGATGGCAATCTCGCTCGCCGCGCCGTCCAGGATGTCGTCGACGTCTTCGAGCGTGGCCGGGCCGAAGCCCTGGCCGTCGATCTCGACCAGCGGTTCGAGCCAGTGCATGCCCCAGCTGCTCGTGCGCTGGACCTCGTGGCCCTTGCCGGCGAAGGCCGCGGCCAGCTCGTCGGCGCCGAGGGCGCGGGCGAGGGCGTCGTCTGAAATCCGGATGATCATCACGCGTTCTCTACAATCTGGGCGAGCTTCGGCCCGTCGAGCCGGGCGTAAAGCCGATCACCGACGCGCGCGCTTGGGCCTGAACTGCACAGCCCGAGGCAATAGACTGTCTGCACCTTCACGCGGTCGCCAGCGGCGGCGGTCGCCTGGGCGATGATCGCCTCGACCCCCCGGGCCTTGCAGGCCTCGGCGCGGCAGACCTGCACCACCGGGCGCAGTTCAGGCGTGTCGTGGAAATCGTGATAGAAGCTGACCACGCCGTGGACGTCGGCGCGGCTCAGGTTGAGGCCCTTGGCGATCATGGCCTCGCTGTCGGCATCGACGCAGCCGAATTCGGCCTGCACCGCGTGCAGGATCGGCAGCAGCGCCCCTTCCCGGAGGTGATGCTCGGCGACGATCTCGCCGATCTTGTGTTCCTTGGTACTCATGCTTTCAGCCTTTCAGCATGCCAGGCGACGTGATCGTCGATGAAGCTGGACACGAAAAAATACGAATGATCGTAGCCATCCTGCATCCGTATCGTTGCGGCAATATTCGCGCCTCGGCAGGCCTCGTCCAGCAAATGCGTCTTGAGCTCATCGTCGAGGTAGGCATCGGCGGTGCCCTGGTCGACGAGCAATCCGGAAATGCGCGCGCCCTGCTTGATCAGCGCGCAGGCATCGTATTGCCGCCAGGCGGCCATGTCCTCACCGAGATAGCCGGTCAGCGCCTTCTGCCCCCACGGGCAGTTCATCGGGCTGACGATTGGCGCGAAGGCGCTGGTCGAGCGGAACCGTCCGGGATTGCGCAAGCTCACCGTCAGCGCGCCGTGGCCGCCCATCGAATGGCCGGAGATGCCTTGCCGATCCATGTCCACCGGAAACGCCCCGGCGACCAATTCGGGCAATTCCTGCTCGATATAGGCACGCATCTTGAAGTGCGTGGCCCAAGGTTCCTGCGTCGCATCGACGTAGAACCCCGCGCCCTTGCCGAAATCGTACGCCGGATCGTCCGGCACGTCGTCGCCGCGCGGGCTGGTGTCGGGGCCGACCAGGATCACCCGATGCTCGGCGCAGGCGCGATGATAGTGGCACTTGATCATCGCGTTTTCGTGGGTGCAGGTCAGGCCTGAGAGCCACCACAGCACCGGCAGCTTTTCGCCGGCCGAATGCTCCGGAACATAGACCTGGAAAGTCATCGGCGTGCCGGTGGCCGAGGAGCGGTGGGTATAGACCCCCTGGCTCCCGCCAAAGCACAGCGACTCGCTTACGCGTTCCATTCCAGATCCTTCAGGCCATAGTCTACGCGCCAGGCGCGCAGAAGGCACAGAGCTTGTTGCCGTCGGGGTCGCGCATGTAGGCGCCGTAGATCGGCGGCTCGCCATAGGGGCGCTCGCCAGGCGGGCCTTCGTCGGTGCCGCCATTGGCCATGCCAGCGGCATGCCAGGCGTCGACCGCCGCGCGATCCTTGGCCTGAAAGCCGATCGTACCGCCGTTTGCGTGCGTGGCGGCCTGCTCGTCGCGCGGAGTCGTCACGCCGAACATGCCGGTTTGGGGGCTGCCGTAGAACGCACCTTTCGGCGTATGCTGGCCGGAAATGCCGAGAGCGCCGAACGCCGCGTCATAGAATGCGCGCGCCTTGTCGGGGTCGTTCGTGCCGACCATCACGTGAGAGAACATCGCGCTTATTCCTTCGGGCCGGCGTTCGGCGTGAACACGCAGATCTTGTTGCCGTCGGGATCGCGCAGGTAGGCGCCGTACATGTTGCCTGGCGAGTTGGCGCGGAAGCCGGGTGCGCCCTCGTCGGTGCCGCCGGCCGCGAGGCCTGCTTCGTGCCACAGATCGACGCTGGCGTAGTCGGGCGCCTTGAAGCCGAGCGTGTGGCCGTTGGAAATGGTCGCTTCCATGCCGTTGAGCGGCTTGGCGATGATCAGCGAGCCGTTCTCTCCGGCGTAAACGGTGCCGTGAGGCAGAGGATGCCCCGCAAAGCCGAGCTTGGCCATCGTCGCATCGTAGAACCTGCGGCTGGTCTCGATGTCGTTGGTGCCGAGGAATACGTGGTTGAACATGGGGTCATCTCCTCTCGGGGCGCGCGGAATCGCTCGCTCCGTGCTTTCTTATCGCATAGACGAAATTTTCGGGCTTGTGAAAGACCGAATTCGCCGAAATCTCTAGTAGGTCACCACGCCGCGGATGCTCTTGCCCGCGTGCATCGGCTCGAAGGCCTTCTTGACCTCGTCGAGGACGCGGGCGATCATCGGGCGAGCCGCTCCGGACGTTGAGTTACTTGAGGCGGTGCAGGGCGCAAATCTTGTTGCCGCCGGGGTCGCGCAAGTAGGCGAGGTAGAGCACGCGGCCGCCGGTGGCGTTGCGCGGGCCCGGCGGGTCCTCGATCGCGGTGCCGCCGTTGGCGAGCCCGGCGGCATGCCACGCGTCCACTTCCTCGGGCGAACTCGCCTGGAAACCAAGCGTGCCGCCGTTTGCGCCGCTCGCATGATCGCCGTTGAGCGGCGTGCGGACGACGAAGCGGCCGCCATCGTGCGCGTAGACCGCCCGCCCCAGTTCGTCGACCTCACCCGCGGGCACCCCGAGCGCACCGAGTGTGGCGTCGTAGAAGCGCTTCGAGGCTGCGACATCGTCGGATCCGAGCATCACGTGGCTGAACATTGGAGGAGGCTTTCCTTGTGTTTCGGTCGGTAATGTCAGGCATCCACGGCAACGGTGGCCGTAGCAGGGTCGCCGGTGTTGGGCATGCCGGCAGGGTCGATCAACAGCACCTGGGCTTCGCCGTCGCGTGCGCAAGGCCGGTGCTCGGTCCCGCGCGGAACGACGAACAATTCGCCCGGCGCCAGCGAAACGGTGCGATCGCGCATCTCGATGTCGAGGCGGCCGTCGAGGACGAGAAACAGTTCGTCGGTCTCGTCGTGCTTGTGCCAGATGAACTCGCCCTCGACTTTGACGATGCGCACTTCGTTGTCGTTGTAGCGCGCGACGATGCGCGGCGCCCACTGCTCGGAGAAGGTGCCGAGCTTGTCCGCCAGGCTGACCTTGCCACCCATCAGTAAACCACGACCGAGCGGATGCTTTCCCCCGCGTGCATCAGGTCGAAGCCCTTGTTGATCTCGTCGAGCGAGAGGACGTGGGTGATCATCGGGTCGATCTGGATCTTGCCGTCCATGTACCAGTCGACGATCTTCGGCACGTCGGTCCGCCCCTTGGCGCCGCCGAACGCGGTGCCGCGCCAGTTGCGCCCGGTGACGAGCTGGAACGGGCGGGTGGCGATTTCCTTGCCCGCCTCGGCCACGCCGATGATCACCGAGGTGCCCCAGCCGCGGTGGCAGCATTCGAGCGCGGTGCGCATGACTTCGGTGTTGCCGGTGGCGTCAAAGGTATAGTCCGCGCCGCCGTCGGTCATCGCGACGATCTTGGCGACGATGTCCTCGCGGCTTATGCCCTTGGTGTTGACGAACTCGGTCATGCCGAACTGGCGGCCCCAGGCCTCGCGGTCGGAATTGATGTCGACGCCGATGATCTTGCCCGCCCCTGCGAGCCTGGCGCCCTGGATGACATTGAGGCCGATCCCGCCAAGGCCGAACACCACGACGTTGTCGCCGACCTGGACCTTGGCGGTGTTGACCACCGCGCCGACCCCGGTGGTGACCCCGCAGCCGATGTAGCAACTGGTCTTGAACGGCGCGTCCTCGCGGATCTTGGCGACGGCGATCTCGGGCAGCACAGTGAAGTTCGAGAAGGTCGAACAGCCCATGTAGTGGAAGATCGTCTCGCCCTTGTAGCTGAACCGGCTGGTGCCGTCGGGCATCAGGCCCTTGCCCTGGGTGGCGCGGATCGCGGTGCACAGGTTGGTCTTGCCGCTGAGGCACGACTTACACTGGCGGCACTCGGGTGTGTACAGCGGGATCACATGGTCGTCGGGTTTGACCGAGGTAACGCCGGGGCCGACCTCGCGCACTATCCCGGCGCCCTCATGCCCGAGGATCGAGGGAAAGATGCCTTCGCTGTCCAACCCGTCGAGCGTGTAGGCGTCGGTGTGGCAGATGCCGGTCGCCATGATCTCGACCAGCACCTCGCCGGCCTTCGGTCCCTCAAGATCGACTTCGACGATCTCAAGCGGCTGCTTGGCCTCGAAGGCGACGGCGGCACGCGATTTCATACGTATTCTCTCCGATTAATCGATCGCGGCGCCGGCAGGCATTCCGGCCAGGTCACGCTCGGCAATGTCCACGTCCGCGTCGCGCAGCGGCAGCAGCCAGATCATCAGCGCGCCGGCGACCGCGCCGAGCGACATGATTGCCGAGACAGTGAACAGCTGCGCGTTGCCGAGGGCGGCGAACAGCAGCCCGGCGATGATCGGCGAACCCGCGGCGCCCGCCCGGCCGACGCCGAGCGCGAAGCCCGTGCCGGTGGCGCGGGCAAAGGCGGGGAAGCCGCGCGCGAAGGCGGCGTAGTACCCGACGATCGCGGCGTTGAGGAAGAACATCGTCAGGAAGGCAGCCATGCGCCAGCCCCACAATGTGCTCTGGCCCAGGCCGAAGTACGCCACCGCGACCGCGCCGAGCAGAGCGCAGACGATCGTCGGTCCCTTGATGTCCCACTTCTTGAGCAGCAGCCCGAACAGCGCCCCGCCGATCGCGCCGCCGATGTTGGCGTAAGTGAGCACGCTCGCCGCCTGCGGCGGGGCGATGCCGGTGTCGGCAACGACCTTCACCGCCCATTTGAGGATAAAGTAGAAGGTCAACGTGTGGAACATGTAGCCGAAAGCCAGAAACAGCGTGGCCGGACGCAGCCGAGCGTCGGAAAGGATGTCGGTCACCTTGGGCTTGCGCGCGGTCGGCGAAACCGCCGGCATCGCCGGGATCGCCGGCTGACGCAACGTGGCGAGCGAGCGATTGATCTTCTCGAGCGCGCCTTGGGGCCGACGCGCCGCGAAGAAGGCCGGAGTCTCCGGCACCAGCCACATGATCAGCGGGATCATCGCCGCGGTCACCGCCGCTCCGAAGTAGAACACCGATCGCCAGTCGTAGTGCACCAGCAGCCAGCCCTGGGCGATGAAGCCGCCCGCCACCGCGCCGAGCGGATAGCCGATGACGTAGAGCGACATCGCCAGGCTCCGGCCCGCGCGGCTCGACACTTCGGCGGTCACGGCGTTGGTGGCGGCGAGCATGCCGCCGATGCCGAGGCCGGTGAGCAGGCGCCAGACGATCAGCGCGTCGACCGACTGCGCGGCGTGGGCCATGTACATGCCGATCGCCATCACCACGAGGCACAGCAGCATGTCGAGCTTGCGCCCGATCGCGTCGGCGAGGCTGCCGAGCAGGATCGAGCCGAAGCCCATGCCGATCAGCTCGGCCGACAGCACCACGCCCAGCGCGTCACGCGGGATGCCCCATTCCTTGCTGATTCCCGGAGAAGCGAACGCGCTCGACAGCACGTCGAACCCGTCGAGGGCATTGAGCATGATCATCAGCACCACGACAATCCACTGCCGGGTGCTCATCGGGTTGTCTTCGATCACGGTGCGCGGGTCGTTCGCCGCGGCTGCAGTGCTGGCCATCGTTTCCGTTCCTCTCCCAGGAATACGCAAGATCAATCGTGGATTCGTGCGAGCATTTCCACCAGTTTCTTGACTTCGTCCGGACTGAAGCGGCCCTTCAGCCACGCCTCGTGCTCGGCGATGCAGCCCTTCGCTTTTTGCAGCGCCTTGCATCCTTCCGGCGTCAGGAACAGCGCCTGCTTGCGCGCGTCGCTGGTCGAGCGTTCGCGGCGCAAGTAGCCGCGCTCCTGCAAGCGGTTGACTATCGTCATCGTCGTCGCCCGGTCCATCTGCAGCCGCTGGCCGACCGCGATCTGCGAAATCGCCGGATGATCGTCGACCAGCCACAGCACGCTGACCTGCTTCTGCGTCAGGTCGATGTCGGAGAAGGTTTCGGTGAAATGGCGATAGACGGCCACGTGGGCCAGGCGGATATGGAACCCGACGATGTCGGCCAGTTCGCCCAAGTCGTCGCCGTCGTTGTTCCCGGTCAAAGCCGTTGCTGACGCCACTCTGCTACCCCTCGCCCGACTTATAGATATTGCCTAATTGTTAGTGGAGCATACAATCAGGCGCAAGGAGAGGACGCCGCGCATGTCACAGTTTCCCGACACCCTTTCGTTCACCGGGTTCAACACGCCGAGCCGGATCGAGGCCGACATCGAGGACCTGCAGCACACCGGCACGATCCCGCCGGAGCTCGACGGGGCGTTCTACCGCGTCCAGCCG
>Ga0207667_10008696_pt1 | contig 12034 bp, 10 predicted proteins | sample KBSCornC52_FD_184301 | JGI IMG/M metagenome (GOLD analysis project Ga0207667, IMG submission 184301) | Corn rhizosphere microbial communities from Kellogg Biological Station, Michigan, USA - KBS Corn C5-2 (SPAdes) (version 2) | ecosystem: Host-associated > Plants > Roots > Rhizosphere > Soil ...
GCCACACCCAGCAGCAGCGCCGAAACGCTGAGAATCACATGCTGGCCCAGATAATCGGGCAGAAGCCCCCAGGCTTCGCGAACGCTGTCGTTCATGCGTTCAGCATTTCGGCCAGGGCATGGGCCCGGCGGCGGGGATTTTCGATTAGCTGGGTGACGAAATCGTCGGCGGGGCTGGCCGCCAGCTCGCGGGGCGTTCCCACCTGGATCAGACGGCCGTCCCGCATCACCGCGATCCTGTCGGCCATCAGCAAGGCTTCGGTCATGTCGTGGGTGACCATCAGGGTGGTCAGCCCCAGCCGCTGGTGGATCTGGCGGACATCGGCGGCGACCGCTTCGCGGGTGACCGGATCCAGCGCGCCGAAGGGTTCATCGAGCAGGATGACCGGGGGGCGGGCCGCCAACGCCCGGGCCAAGGCCACCCGCTGACGTTGCCCGCCGGACAGTTCCGCAGGCAACCGGTTGGCGAAAGCGCCTTCCTCCAGCTGGACCATGACCAAAAGCTCATGGACCCGCGCTTCGACCCAGGCATCGTCCCGGCCCAGCAAACGCGGCGTGACGCCGATGTTCTCGGCGACCGTCATGTGCGGGAAAAGACCAGCTTCCTGAAAGACATAACCGATGTTGCGTCGCAACATAACGGGATCGGATTCCAGCACATTCTGGCCTTGGATGCGGATCTCGCCGCCATCCGGTTCCACCAGCCGGTTGACCATGTTGAGGGTGGTGGTCTTGCCCGAGCCGGATGGCCCGATCAGCACCAGGAACTCGCCTTCCAGAACCGTAAGATCAAGGTTCGAGACGGCCTGGGTTCCCGATCCGGCATAGGCTTTGGAAAGTTGAAGAATTTCAATCAAAGGGCGGGCGCTTTTTTTGGAAAGCGCTATCCTGCGCGCCCTTGCGCCGCCGCGCAAATTCAGCGTAAATCCGCCCCATCCTGGGAAAAAAACGGTGATTTTACCGTCGCTTAAGCCATTAGGGTTAAGCCTTCCAGGGTGCAGACTTCGAATTCGGCGGACGGAACGGCGACTGGTTCATGACGAAGGGCTCACACAGCGGAATGACGGGAGGGGAAGTTTCCCCTGGCGTCGCCCTGCGCCCTGTTTCAATAGCCCGTCCTTCCCTCGGTTCTTCGTACGCGCTTCTGCTTCTTCTTAGCTGCCCCTAGGCGCCTGATGGCGTGCGAAACTCATCGCGCGCGGGTGTTTAGGGGATGAACTGCAAAGGAGAAACAGAACCGCCAAGCGGCGAACAGAAGGACATTAGGTCATGACCAACACGGAACTGAAGAAGATCAAGATTTTCGACACCACCCTGCGCGACGGCGAGCAATCGCCCGGCGCCGCGATGACGCATGAAGAAAAACTGCGCATCGCTGAACTCCTGGACGAGATGGGTGTCGACATCATCGAAGCGGGATTTCCCATTTCATCGCCCGGCGATTTCAAGGCGGTGAGCGAGATCACCAAGATCGTCAAACGCGCCTCGGTCTGCGGCCTGGCGCGCGCGGGCATCAAGGATATCGACCGCGCCGGCGAAGCATTGAAAGCCGCGCGTCAGCCGCGCATTCACACCTTCATTTCCACCAGCCCCGTTCACATGAAGCACAAGCTGAATATGGGCGAAAACGCGGTACTGGAAGCGATCGGCGCGTCGGTGACGCGAGCCCGCAACTTCACATCCGATGTGCAATGGTCGGCGGAAGACGCCACCCGCACGGTGCCGGATTTCCTCTGCCGCTGCGTGGAAGTGGCGATCCATTCCGGCGCCACCACCATCAATATTCCCGACACGGTGGGCTACACCACGCCGCAGGAATATTTCGAGATTGTCTCCATGCTGCGCAACCGCGTGCCCAACGCGGACAAGGTGACTTTCTCCACCCATTGCCACAACGATCTGGGCCTGGCGGTGGCCAATTCGCTGGCCGGCGTCTTGGCGGGCGCGGGCCAGGTGGAATGCACCATCAACGGCATCGGCGAGCGCGCCGGCAATGCCGCGCTGGAAGAGATCGTGATGGCGTTGAAGGTCCGGAAGGACATCATGCCCTTCGGGACCAACATCAACACCACCATGTTGTCCAAGGCTTCCAAGCTGGTCTCCAATGTCACCGGCTTCCCGGTCCAGTACAACAAGGCCATCGTAGGCAAGAACGCTTTCAGCCACGAAAGCGGCATCCATCAGGACGGCATGCTCAAGAATGTCGAGACCTATGAGATCATGCGGCCCGAAGATGTTGGGGTGAACGCCACCTCCCTGATGCTGGGCAAGCTGTCGGGCCGCCATGCATTCAAGGACAAGCTGGAAAGCATGGGCTACACGCTGGAAGACGCGGCGTTCGAAGATGCCTTCCGCCGCTTCAAGGATCTGGCCGACAAGAAGAAGCATGTCTTCGACGAAGACATCGGCGCCCTGGTCGATGACGGTTTCATGCGCGGCCAGGAAATGATCAAGGTCGTGTCGGTCCGGGTCGAAACCGGAACCGGCATCAAGCCGCAGGCGACCATGACCTTGTCGGTCCATGGCGAAGACAAGCATGTCACCACCAATGGCGACGGCCCAGTGGACGCGGTTTTCCGCGCCATCCACGAGGCCTATCCGCACACGGTGGTGTTGCAGCTGTTCCAGATCAACGCCGTGACCGAGGGCACCGATGCCCAGGCCACGGTGAATGTGCGGCTGGAAGAGAATGGACGCACGGTCACGGGCAAGGCTTCCGACACCGATACTTTGGTGGCGGCGGCTTATGCCTATGTGAACGCGCTGAACAAATTGTTGGTGAAACGCGAGAAGCAGGCGCCGGAAGCGTTGACCGTCGCGCGATGAACAAAGGCCCCCGGTGCAACGCCGGGGGCCCCATCGCGGGAAGGTCGTCAAGGGGCATGTGTCGCTTAAGTCAGGAACGGGCAGGTAATTTATGTTCGGCAGTCTTCTTGGCGCTCTATCGAGCGACATGGCCATCGACCTTGGGACGGCGAACACGCTTGTCTATGTGAAAGGGCGCGGTATCGTGCTCAACGAGCCGTCGGTGGTGGCCACCATCACCACACGCGGCGGCAAGAAATCGGTTCGCGCGGTCGGCAACGACGCCAAGATGATGCTGGGGCGCACCCCCGGCAATATCGAAGCCATCCGCCCCATGCGCGACGGCGTCATCGCCGACTTCGAAGTCGCCGAAGAGATGATCAAGCACTTCATCCGCAAGGTGCATAACCGCCGCTCCTTCGCCAATCCCATGATCATCGTCTGCGTGCCGTCCGGCTCGACCGCGGTGGAGCGCCGCGCGATTCAGGAATCGGCCCTCTCGGCGGGCGCGCGCCGGGTCTTTCTGATCGAAGAGCCCATGGCGGCGGCGATCGGCGCCGGCCTTCCGGTGTCAGAACCCACTGGTTCGATGGTGGTGGATATCGGCGGCGGCACCACGGAAGTGGCGGTTCTGTCGCTGGGCGGCATCGTCTATTCCCGCTCCGTCCGGGTGGGCGGCGACAAGATGGATGAAGCGATCATCGCCTATATCCGCCGCCACCAGAATCTGTTGATCGGCGAAGCCTCGTCGGAGCGCATCAAGAAGGAAATCGGCTCGGCCGCGGCGCCGGATGGCGGCAGCGGCGTCACCATGGAGATCAAGGGCCGCGATCTTCTCAACGGCGTGCCGAAGGAAATCACCATCACCCAACGCCATATCGCCGAGGCTTTGGCCGAACCGGTAGGCGCCATCGTCGAAGCGGTGAAAGTGGCGCTGGAAGCCACGCCGCCGGAACTGGCCGCCGACATCGTCGACAAGGGCATCGTGCTGACGGGCGGCGGCTCGCTGCTTGCCAACCTGGATTCGGTGTTGCGCAACGAAACCGGTCTTCCGGTTTCCATCGCGGATGATCCTTTGTCTTGTGTGGCGCTCGGCACCGGCCGGGTTCTGGAGAATACCAAGGTGATGCGTCACGTGCTTTCCACTGCGTTCTAAGCTTCTTAAGCGCATGAGCTGAAAGGGGTTCATGGCCAACGGCACCTGGAAGATCGCCCGCCGCAGCAATGCCCAGCTTCCGCTGGTCATCGTGATGGCGCTTGCGGTGGTTCTGGTGCTTTTGGGCAAGGCCCAAGGCGGGCTGTTCGACCGTGCCCGCATGTCCATGACCGACTGGATGCAGCCGGTTCTGTCCGTGGTGCATGCGCCTTTGGTGCAGTTCGATCGCTGGATCGGGTCGGTGGACGAGCTCTTCAGTGTCTATCAGGAGAATTTGCGCCTCAAGGACGAGAATGCGCGGCTGCGCCAATGGCGCAATGTCGCCGTGGTGATGCAGGACCGGGTGGCGCGTTATCAGAGCCTGCTCCATGCGGTCCCCGATCCGGGCGTCGATTCGGTTCTGGCGCGGGTGATCGGCCGGGCCAGCCGCCCGTTCCTGGAAACCATGATCCTGGATGCCGGTTCCTCGCACAACATCAAGCCGGGCCAGGCCGTGGTGGATGCGCGCGGCATGATCGGGCGCATTTATCTGGCGGGCAGCCGCACCAGCTGGGTGATCTTGCTCACCGACCTCAACAGCCGCATTCCGGTGAGCGTTTCACCCGGCAACCGCCAAGCCATCATGGTGGGCGACAACACCGCCATGCCGAGCCTGGACACGCTTTCCCAGATCGTGACGTTGCGCGCGGGCGATCAGATCGTCTCGTCGGGCGATGGCGGACTTTTGCCGCCGGGCCTTCCCATCGGCACGGTGGTGGAGCAGGGTGGCAAATACCGTGTCGCGCTCCTGGCCGATGCGTCCTCCAGCGAAGACGTCGAAGTACTGGCCTTCCGCAAGCCGCCCGAGCAGCTGCCGTCCAGCTTGGAGCTTCCCGCCGTGGCGGCCGGATTGCCGCCCGCCACCGCCACACCACCCGTCTTCACAATTGCGCCCGAGCCGCCCGTGACGGCCAAGCCCGCCGCACCTCCCGCTGCCTCTGCAACATCGCCGGCCGATCAGGCCGACGAAGATCGATGAGCGGCGCATGGATATCGCCGAGCGCACAGGGACACTGATGAGCTGGCGGTCTTTCTCTGTGCTGGTCCCGTTCCTGTGCGGTCTTTTCGCCGTGCTGGTCTCGAACCTGCCCTTGTCGCTCACCAACGGGCTGATTCCGGCGCCGCTCCTGGCGCTGGTGCCGATCTATTTCTGGTGCCTGGTGCGGCCCGACCTGATGACACCGGCCGCGGTTTTCGGCATCGGCATCCTGCAGGACATCATGGCGGGCGGGCCACCCGGCATCTGGACTTTGTCCTTCGTCATCACCTATGCGGTGATCGACCGGCAACGGGACGCTTTCGCGGGTTTGCCGGGACTGGGCGCCGTGCTGGGCTTCGCCACCGCCGCGCTGATCGCCTGCGCCAGCGCCTGGCTCATCATCGCGCTTTATTACTGGCAGGTGCCGCTGATCTCGCCCATCGTCGCTGAGCTGGCGATGACGGCGGTGTTCTATGTTCCCGGCGCCTATGCGGTGGGCCTGATCCATCGGCGCATGGTCGGGCCGCTCAGGAGCGAACCCTGATGCCGCTGTTCGATAAGAAGGACAAATCGCGCTACGCCACATTCACCCGCCGCTCGCTGGGGTTGGGCGGCGGCATGGCGCTGGTGTTCGGAATCCTGGCCGGCCGGCTTTACCAGCTGCAGATCCGCGACGGCGATCAATATATGACCGAGGCGGAAGACAACCGCATCAATGAGCGGCTGTTGGCGCCGCCCCGCGGCCGCATCTTCGACCGCTTCGGGGTGGAACTGGCCAACAACCGGCGCAATTACCGCGTCCTGCTGGTGGCGGAACAGGCCACCGAAGGCGTGGCGGAAGCGCTCGAGACCATCGGCAAGGTGATCGCCCTGACCGACGCGCAGAAAAAGCGCGTGCTGACCACCCTGGCGCAGAACAAGAAATTCGTGCCCGTGCCGGTGGCGGAAAATCTCAGCTGGGAGGAATTCTCCCGCATCAACATGCATCTGCCCTATCTGCCGGGCGTGCAGCCGGATGTGGGCGAGACCCGCGATTATCCCTTCAATGATGAGCTGGTGCACATTCTGGGCTATGTCGCCCAGGTCTCTCCCGGCGACAAAAAGGGCGATGAAGACGCGCTGCTGGATATTCCCGGCTACCGGATCGGCAAGAAGGGCATCGAGCGCCAGTATGACGAAGTCCTGCGCGGCAAGGCGGGCGCGTCGCGGGTGGAAGTCAATGCCTATGGCCGCGTCATCCGCGAACTGGGCCATGAGCCGGGCGTGCCGGGCCAGGATATCTGGCTCACCATCGACCATGACGTGCAGCAATTCGTTTCCAAGCGGTTGGGCGGTGAAAGCGCGGCTTGCATCGTTACCGATGTGGCGACAGGCGACATCATCGCCATGGCATCGACGCCGGGTTACGATCCCAATCTTTTCAATATCGGCATTTCGCCGGACCAGTGGAGGGATCTGACCACCAGCGATCACAAGCCGCTCCTGGACAAGGTGATGAGCGGCGTCTATCCGCCCGGCTCCACCTTCAAGCCGGTGGTGGCGCTGGCGGCGGTGGAAGCGGGTCTGGCGACGCCGGATTATCGCGTCTCCTGCAACGGCGCCATGACCTTGGGCAACCACACCTTCCATTGCTGGAAGAAAGGCGGGCACGGCACGCTGGATCTGGAAGGCGGCCTGAAGAACAGTTGCGACGTGTTCTTCTATGAGACGGCGCGGCGGCTCGGCATCGACAAGATCCAGGAAGTGGCGCTGAAGCTGGGCATGGGGGCGCCCACCGGCATCGAATTGCCGGGCGAAAAATCCGGCTTTATTCCCAGCCGCGCCTGGAAGCAGAAACGCTATGGCGTGGCCTGGCAGCAGGGCGACACGCTCAGCTGCGGCATCGGTCAGGGCTATGTCACCGCCACGCCCTTGCAGATGGCCCTGGAAGTCAGCCGCATCGCCTCGGGCCGCAGCATCAATCCCCGCCTGGTGCATATGGTGGGCGGGGAATTGACCCGTCGCGAAACGGCGCCGCCGCTGGACCTGTCGGAACAGGGCCTGGCCCGGGTGCGCGAAGGCATGAATCAAGTGACCAATGTCCCGGGCGGCACCGCCTATGCCTTCCGCATCGCCGAGCCCGGCTTCGAAATGGCGGGCAAGACCGGCACCGCCCAGGTGCGCGCTTATAGCCAGGAAGAGCATCTGCGCGGCGTCACCAAGGATTCCGCGCTGGATTGGAAACTGCGCGATCACGGATTGTTCATCGCCTTCGCGCCGGTGGCGACGCCCAAATATGCCTGCGCCTGCATCGTCGAACACGGCGCGGTGGGCCATCCCCAGGTGCTGATGGCGCGCGATGTCCTGCTCTATACCCAGAAGCGCGATCCCTTGGGCATGCCCGCCGCCTATCCGATCAAGGCCGCCGCACTGATGGGAGGATCGGTGCGATGATCTCTCGCGCTTATGATGAGGGCTCGCGATGATCTCTCGCCCCTATGCCGCCGCCAAACGGACTCTCAGCGTCGCCGACAAGCTGCTGGAAGTGAATTGGGGCCTGGTCCTGCTCATCACCCTCATCGCCACCGGCGGCATCGCCATGCTCTATTCAGTGGCGGGCGGGCATTTTCATCCCTGGGCGCTGTCGCAGCTTTCCAAATTCATCGTCGGCCTTTTCATCCTGGCGATCGCGGCCACCATCGATGTGCGGGTCTGGATGAGCCTTGCCTATCCCGCCTATGCCGTGGCGCTGCTTTTGCTGATAGCGGTGGATGTGGCCGGGCATGAAGGCCTGGGCGCCCAGCGCTGGATTTCACTGGGGCCGGTCGATCTGCAGCCGTCCGAATTGATGAAAGTGTCGCTGGTGCTGGCGCTTGCCCGCTTCCTGCACGGCAAGAGTGTGGAGGAAGTGTCCAAGCCCCTCAATCTGGGGATCGCGCTGGCCATGATCGGCATCCCCGCCTTGTTTGTGGTGATCGAGCCCAATCTGGGCACCACCCTGATCATCGTGGCGGATGGCTGCGCGCTGCTGTTTCTGGCCGGGCTCAGCTGGTACTGGATCACCCCGGCCCTGGCGGCGATCGCCACCGCGGTGCCTCTGGCCTGGCGCTTTGTGCTGCACGATTATCAGAAGGCGCGGGTGATGACCTTCCTGGATCCGGAAGCCGACGCCTTGGGCGCAGGCTGGAACATCACCCAAGCCAAGATCGCCATCGGCTCCGGCGGCCTCTCAGGCAAAGGCTTTCTCAACGGAACGCAGAGCCGCCTCAACTTCCTGCCGGAAAAACAAACCGACTTCATCTTCACCAATTTCGGGGAAGAGTTCGGGTTCGTGGGCAGTGTCGCGCTTCTGATCCTGTTCGCGGTGGTGCTGTTCTATGGCGTGCAGATCGCCACCAGCGCCCGCAGCCAATTCTCCCGTCTGTTGGCGATGGGAATCACCCTGAACTTTTTCTTCTACATCATGATCAACGGGCTGATGGTGATGGGGCTGATCCCCGTGGTGGGCATCCCCATGCCCCTTCTGTCTTATGGCGGCACCGCCATGCTGACGGTGATGTTCGGCTTCGGGCTCCTGATGAGCGTGCATGTGCACCGGCAGGTGGAAATTCCGCGCCATTCTGGCGGGATTATCTAATTTGCCCCCATCTGTCTTCCTCGGGATAAACCCTCGGAAGACATCTTCCCCCGCCAATGGCTCCGCCATGCGGGGAAAGAAAGCCTGGGGCGAGACGCGCTGCCCCGAAGCGAGCCAGAAACTGACGGATCGCCCAGATTTTCCAGGGGTGTGGACCGAGTGCGTAGCTTTCTGGACAGGGGGGGACCCCTCTGCTAAGAGGCCCGTCCTTGCCGGCACTCAGAACCGGTGGGCGTGGGTGATTAGCTCAGTTGGTAGAGCAGCTGACTCTTAATCAGCGGGTCGTAGGTTCGATTCCTACATCACCCACCAATTTTCCAAGACATTGATATAATTGCATAAATTTCGAAACCTGCGACGGGAACGCCGCCCGTTTCGCGTCACCGGTGACGCCGTTTGTGAATTTCCGGCAACGCCTAAGCAATCTTTCCGAAACCGGCTATTGTCGCCGCGCCCGAACGCCGCTCCTGCAGTTTGGAGCGCTGGCCGGACGGTTTTCGCGGCGAACCATAAGCATCAGCCATCACCATCAGGGAGGTTAGCTTGGAACAGAGTTCGCGTAAGGGACACGATCGCCGGTCGTTCCTCAGGAATGCAGGACTGGGCGGCGGCGTTCTGGCGCTTGGTCCTTTGGCAGCCAGCATTGCGGCCAGCGCTCCGGCAGCAGCGGCGCCGATGAGCGGAAAATTCGACTTCGACACGCCCTATAACCGCATCGGCACCGACAGCGTGAAATGGGACATGCCCGTTCGCGTCAATCACATGAGCCGCATCATCGCCGGCATGACCACCGCCGACATGGACTTCAAATGCGCCCCGTCCATCACCGCGGCGCTGAAGAAGCGGATGGAGCATGAGAATTGGGGCTATGTCGACATGGCCTCGCCCGGACCGACCGCCTTCAAGAAGGGCATCATCGCCTGGAACGAGCGGCGCTACGGAATCAAGAACATCGATCCCGAGCAGCTCGGCATCACCACCGGCGTCCATGCCGGCATCATCGCTTCGATGCGGGCGCTGTGCCCGCCCGGCAGCAAGGTCTTGATGGCGACGCCGATCTATAGCGGCTTCTACAGCGATGTCCGCTTCACCAACACGGTGGCCGAAGAAAGCCTGATGAAATACGTCAATGGCCGCTATGAGATGGACTGGGAGGATTTCGAGCGCCGCATGACGCCCGACGTCAAGGTTTCCATCCTCTGCAATCCGCAGAACCCGGTGGGCCGCGCCTGGACCAAGGAAGAGCTCTCCCGTTATGGCGAGCTATGCCTCAAGCACAATATCGTGGTGCTGTCGGACGAAATCCATTGCGACTTCATCTCCAAGGGCCAGAAATACGTGCCCTTCGCCACGCTCGACGACAAGAAGATCGTCAATAACAGCATCACCTATAAGTCGGGCAGTAAATCCTTCTCGCTGCCGGGCATGAAATGCGCCTGGTTCTTCTCCAGCAACCAGGATCTGTTCCGCAAGACGCAAGCCAACAACCATGCCGACCTGTCCACCATGGGCATGCTGGCCGAGCAGGCGGCCTATTCCGGCGGCGGCGAATGGCTCGACCAATGCGTCGCCTATATCGACGGCAATCACGACTTCACCAATCAATATATCAAAGCCAACATTCCCATGCTGAAGGTGGGCAAGAAGCCGGAATCCACCTATCTGGCCTGGATCGATGTCTCGGCGGTGGCGAACAAGATCAATGCCCAGAAGATGGCGGACGACATGAACAAGAATCCGCCCATCAATCCCGCCACCGGCATGCCCAAGAAAGTGACCTCGGCCGACATGGTCAATCTGTGGTTCGCCCAGAATGCCTTTGTCGCCATGAATTCGGGCACCAACTATGGCAAGGGCGGCGAGAATTTCATCCGCATGAATCTGGCCACCTCGCGCGCGACCCTGAAGGCCGCGCTCGACAGCATGGCGGGAGCTCTGAAGAAAATCTCTGCCTGAATTGACGGCAAATGCTTTGACAGGCCCGGATCGAAAGGTCCGGGCCGTTTTTTGTCTCAGCTCGGTTGGGGTACCGTGATACTGGAACTGAAATGGATGTTGAAGGTCGAAACCAGCGGCAATGTATAAGTCTGGTCGTAGGAAGCGGTGATGACCGCCGTGCGCAAGCCGCCAGAGACGGACGAGTTGTAGGACACGGTGGCGTTGGGCAGGGCCATGGACGACAGGCGGTCGTTCACGGCCTGGGTGATGGCGGTCTGGGTCACGGATTTGTTGATCTCGGCCAGGCGCGACGCGCTGGCAACGGCCCATTCCAGGCTGAGATTGTTGAACAGCATGAGGCCGACGTAACAGATCCCCATCACCAGAGCGATGAAGGCGGAAGAGACCAGCGCGAACTCTACAGCCGTGGCGCCGCTTTGATCCCGGGCGAAGTTTCTGTCCGGCAGCCGCATGATCATTGCAGGCGGACCGTGCGGGTGATCGACTTGTCGAAACTGATCACGCTGCCGCCCATATGTCCCGAAGCGACCACCTGGAAGAAAGTCTGCGGGATGGAGCCGTCGGGGCAAGGCTGGCCACAGGTGCCAGCGGCGCCCGCGCATTGACAGGATTGCGAGGCTGTCAATGTCGCTCCCGTCGGCTTGTCGGCCCAGGCGTTGAGGCCGATGGTCTGCGCCTGCGTCATGTCGGTGCCGCCGCCCATGGCATACTGGATGCTGGCGCGGGCCGCGCCTTCCATCTGCATCACGCCCGTCGCCGCCTGGCTGATATCGGGCAAGGTGATTACGATCGCGGCGAGGATGGGCAGGACCAGCGCGAATTCCACGGCCGCGACACCCGAAGATGACGAGAAAAGCGATTTGAGGCGGCGGATGGTCATGACTTACTCCACAAGCGAGATGCTGCCCGGCACGGGAATGGTCTTGATCCCTTTGTTGGTGCAGTTGGTCGAGAAGGTTGCCGACCCGGTATAATAGATGGTGTCCGCAACGACCTGGGTGCAGCCATTCGAGCCGCTGAAATTGCCCAGGAAGTCCACTTCCTGGCTGGGGAAGTAGATGGCGCCCGTCAGGTTGGAGGTGGCGTTACCGTTGATGGTGTTTTTGGCCGTCAGTTGCGTGCGATCGCCATAGAAGAGGACGCCGGAATAGGTGCCTGTGGTCGGTGCGGCCAGATTGAGGGTTGCGTTACCGTTGATCTGCAAGGTGGCGCCGTTGGTCAGGAAGAAGGTGACGTCGGTGCCGGTGATGTTGGCGTTGGCGTTGATCTTGAGGTCGCCGCCGGAGATCACATAGACGCCCGCATTCAGCGTCACAGTGCCGCTGAGCGACAGGCCGCCGCAATAGGTGCCGGGATTGAGGGGCGAGCCGGATGAAGAGGCGCAGCTGCCGGTCGAAGGCGTGGGCAGGCTGGCATAGGGGTCATAGACATAAGGCGCCTTGGTGGTGACGCTGGAGCAGGAGGTGAGGGTAAGGGTCGCG
>Ga0207667_10008697_pt1 | contig 12033 bp, 11 predicted proteins | sample KBSCornC52_FD_184301 | JGI IMG/M metagenome (GOLD analysis project Ga0207667, IMG submission 184301) | Corn rhizosphere microbial communities from Kellogg Biological Station, Michigan, USA - KBS Corn C5-2 (SPAdes) (version 2) | ecosystem: Host-associated > Plants > Roots > Rhizosphere > Soil ...
CTTGCCGGCGCCGGGCGCCGCCACCAGCACCGCGAACGGGCCTTGCGCCAGCGCCGCCAGCAGGGGTGGCAGCACCGCGTCGATGGGCAGGGGAGCGAGAGGCGAAGCCATATCGGCTTGGTAGTGGAAACGGTCGGCAGCGGAAAGAGGCAGGCGCAAGGACCACCAGCCGAGGCGTCGATCAGGCGGGCGGCCGCGCCCAGTGCGTGAGGCTGACCTGGGCGGCGGGGTCGATCAGCTCGATGCGGACCGGCCGCAGGCCGGCGGCAGCCAGCACGGCACGCGGATGGCCGCCGCTGAAGCAGGGCCGGCCGTCGGGCAGGACGAGGTCATTGACCTCCGCCAGGGCAAAGGCGTCGAACAGCGGCAGGAAGGCGTCAAAGACGCGGGTGCCGCCGGTGACGGCGACCGTGCCGGCGCCGATCCCGAGTTGCGCCAGCACCGCAGCGAGGGACGCGCCGGCGGGATTGTAACGGGTGGCGTTCGGGCCATCGGGCGCGATGGCGGGGACGCTGGAAGTCAGCACCAGCCGGGGGCGGCCGGGATTGGGGTGGCGCTGGTGGCCGAGGCGGCCGAGCACCACCAGGGCACTGGCGTCGAGCGCCGCCTGAAAGCGGCGCCAGTCCTCGGCGTTGCGCAGCGCCCCGGGCATGCCGCCGGTGGCGTCGGTGATCATGCCGTCGGCGGTGACGATGGCGTGCCCCTCGAAGCGGAGCGCGCGAGGCAGGCCGGCGCGGGCGAAGGCTGGGGCGGGCACCGGTGTTTTCTCCTGCGGTTCGCGCCGTCATCAGCCGGATTGCGGTGAGCGTCAAGGTGGGGCGCCCGTTGAGTGGCGAGGGCGTCGGGGCCCGAGGGGTGACGATCGTCCCAGAGCGGCGCGGGCGAAACCCGCGCGCAACGGTCGCCCGGGTCTTTCGAGTGGGTCATTGCCGCGACAATGGGGATCGCTGTTTCCGACGAAGGAGAGGTTGTGCGTTCATTTGAACGCCTCAGGGGCGATCCCCGAGTGTACCCAAACCGAGATTCCCGCTGGCGCGGGAATGACGCGGTGGGTGGGCGAGGGATGTGACGGGCCAGGGGGATGGCATGGACGGGCGCCCGGCAGTTGCCCTTCGCGCCAAACCCAATGGCGCGACAGCCAGCCGGCCGGACAAAATTTTGGCGGGCTGGTTTACCTCTGCGTCGCGGTAGGCTATCTAGCCGCATCGGCGGCGCGAGCCGGCGATCCCGAGGGATGGGTGTGTAGCTCAGCGGGAGAGCATCGCCTTCACACGGCGGGGGTCACAGGTTCAATCCCTGTCACACCCACCATCCTTAGCTGGGCCGGCGCGTTTCCGATTTCGGTCTCGTCACGCCTCGCCGCGCAGCCAATTTTCCGCCCCGCGCCCTGATCCTTAGTCTGGGCGGGGGCGTAATTTCGCGCAAGCCGGTGCGCCAGCCACCTTTGCCGGTTCCTGTCTGGTCCCGCGCCCTATGCGCGCCGATCGCGCGGCAGGCCGCCGCGCAGCTTCCGCATCACCCGTCCGAACACCGCCTTTGATGCAAACATGGCGTGCCCGAAGAACCTGACCTCGGTTGCGATGCTTTCGCGGATAGGATCGGTCTTGTTGAAATAGTCCCGGTCGAGCCCCAGCTCGGCGCCATCGATGGCGCCGGCATAATAGGTGCCGAACAAATGGTCCCAGATTGGAAAATAATTGGCAAAATTGCGGTTGTGGTGCTCGCGTCGCTTGGAATGATGGATGAAATGATCGCGCGGCGACTGGATGACGTATTTGCCGAACCAGCCATGCCAGGGAATGGCGCTGTGCTTGATATAGCCCACCGCCCCAAAGGCGATCACCACGATACTGAATTCGGTGGTCGGCAGGCCGATCACCAGCGCCGGGACCACCATCACCATGATATTGATCGCCTTTTCCAGCGGATGTTCGCGCGTCGCCGTCAAGGCGTTGAATTCCTCGGCGGCGTGGTGAAATTCATGTAGTCGCCACAGCACCGGGATCCGGTGCATCAGCCGGTGCTGCCAATAGCTCAGAAAATCCGACAGGATCAGAAACAGGATGACGTGCGCCCAGCCCGGCAGGCGCATGCCCAGGTTCAGATGCGTGGCGTCCTGCGCCAAGCGGCTGATGTAGTAGGACAGCCCGAATGATGCCAGCGCCGCGAACAGCGTGATCATCCCCGTCGCCTGCAGAAGGAAGAACACGATGTCGGTGACAGTCGACTTGCTGCGCTCGAAAAACACGCGCCGGAACCCCGACTGTCCATAGCCGACATAGGCCATTTCCAGCGCAAAAACAGCCAGCACCAGCCCGATGGCGATGGCGAAGCTGATGCCGATCCCCGAGCCGCTCAGATAGTAGGTCTTGTAAAGGAAGCCCCACACCTTCCCCAGGCCATACTCGATGAGCGCCATGGTACAGCCACTCCAGAACCCCCTGCAGCCCAGACAAAATACCGGGAACCGCGCGGCCCGACCATAGCTCTTAAGGTCGTTCAGCGATCTAGCCGATGCGCCGCTTGCAGCAAGATGGCGGGCTAATAGCCTGTGGCCGGGACTATTGCCTCATCCTCACGATGAAGTCCGCTTTGGTGACGAGCCGCGAGGCACTCGACCGCCCGTGACGATATCGAAGGCGCCGGCTGCAAGTCGCTCTGGGTGCTGGCGAGCGCCTTGATGACGTCAAGCGTCGCGCCGGCCGGCCGCTTCATTCCCGCGGTTGATGCAGGCGCACGCGACGGGTGACGGCGCCGGGTGGGGCCTGCCGCCGCAAGGTCACCCCCGTTGCGCCGCTTCGATGGCGGCGACGTCGATCTTCTTCATGGTCATCATCGCATCGAAGGCGCGTTTGGCTTCGGCGCCGCCGGCCGCCAGGGCGTCGGTCAGGGCGCGCGGCGTGATCTGCCAAGAGACGCCCCACTTGTCCTTGCACCAGCCGCACGCGCTCTCCTCGCCGCCATTGCCGACGATGGCGTTCCAGTAACGGTCGGTTTCGGCCTGGTCGTCGGTGGCGATCTGGAACGAGAAGGCCTCGCTCTGCTTGAAGGCGGTGCCCCCGTTGAGGCCGAGACAGGCAACGCCCGCAACGGTGAATTCGACGGTCAGCACGTCGCCCTCACTGCCCGAGGGGTAGTCGCCCGGCGCACGACGGACGGCGGTCACCGCGCTATCGGGAAAGGTCGCCGCATAGAAACGGGCCGCGGCCTCGGCGTCCTTGTCGTACCAGATGCAGATCGTGTTCTTGGCCATTTGCGTGTCCTCCGCTTTTTCAAACATGCAGGATGTCTTCCAGACGCAAAGAACGCTCGGCCGCCGATGACGTTCCGCCGCTGCATCGGCCTCGGCCGAGGTGAAATGCCTTCCACGCGTGCTGCGGAAAACCGCTGCCTCAGGAGGCAGCGTAGGTGCGGTAGGTGGAGGCGCTGAAATGCGCTTCGAGGCTCGACACCGCGCCTTCGACATCGCGGGCGTCGAGGGCGTCGAGGATTTTCAGGTGCTCGCCGATGGTGGCGCTGAGCTGGGTGTGAAACTTGCGCTGGTGCACCCGGCGCGCCATCCACAAATTGTCCTGCAGGCGGGTGTGGGTGACGAGGACGGTGCGGTTCTGCAGCGATTCCACCCAGGCCCGGTGCATCTGGCGGTCGAGGCTGAGGAATTTTTCCTGCACCGCCTCATTCGGCTCGCTGGTGTCGAGCTCGATGCGGCTCGCCTCATGACGGGCGCGGATGTCGGAGACCCAGTCGCGGCTGACGGTGGCGGCGAAATTGCGGATGGCGTGCGTCTCGATCATGATGCGGAACTGAAAATTCTCGCGGATGAAGGCGACCTCCGGGTAGACGACGCGGATGCCGGCGCGTGGCTTGATCTCGACCAGGCCGAACTCCTCGAGCAGCACCAGCGTCTCGCGCAGCGGCGACAGCGACAGGCCGAGCAGGTCGCAGAGCTCGTTCTGCGTCACCGTCATGCCCGCCTCAATGCGCCCGTCCTGCAGCGCGGCGCGGAACCGGCGGTAGCCCTCATTGTCGCGGACTTCCATCACGCCGGTCTCTCCATGGCTCGTCCTCCGCCGCTCTAGCCGCAGCGGTCCCGCGCCGCAATCGGCGGGGCGGGCGGTCCCCCGCGAAATTCAACCGCCGGGGCGATATCATCGTATCAACTCTGAGATATCAATGCGCAAAAATAATCGAATCAGGCTTGACCGAGCCGATTCTGATATACCAATATCGCCATAAGATATTTCAGTGCAACATCGAGTGTCGCCTTTCATGCAGATCAAGGGTTTCACCGCTTGGCTCGTCGAGACCGAGCCCGGGCCAAAATTCATCTGGCGCGATGGGCTCCCCGGCTCGCATGGCGATATTCCGAAGGGCAGCAAGCCGCGCAAAGCGGTGCTGCGGATGGAGACCGACGAGGGCGATTTCGGCGTGCTCGAAATGGGCCGCGGCGATGCCGTCATGGATCTGGTGCGCCGCCGCTATCACCATTTCATCGGCGAAAACCCGCTGCTCACCGAGCGGATGTGGCACCTGATGTGGGAGATCGACCGCATCGAGGAAGTGCATATGCGGGCCTTCGGCATGCTCGACATGCTGTGCTGGGACATCAAGTCGAAGCGCGCGAACATGCCGTTGCACCAAATGCTCGGCGGCAATGACCGGCAGGTGCCGGCCTATGCCTCGACGGTGACTTTCCCGACGCTCGGCGAATACGAAAAGCACATCAAGCTGGCGCAGGACCTCGGCTTCAAGGCGTTCAAGCTGCACGCCTGGGGCGACGTGAAGCGCGACATCGAACTGTCCACGGCGCTGCGGAAATGGGCCGGCCCGGATGCCGACCTGATGTTCGACGGCTCGGCCGGCTGGGATTATGTCGAGGCGCTCGAATTCGGCAAGGCCATCCAGGACCTCGGCTTCCTCTGGTACGAGGAGCCGATGCGCGAGTTCTATCTCGGCGCCTATGCCAAGCTCGCCGACAAGCTCGATATTCCGATCCTCGGCGCCGAGACCTCGGACGGCATCCATTTCAACATGGCGACCTGGATCGAAGAGGGGGCGCTCGACATGGTGCGCGTCTCCACCTTCTACAAAGGCGGCTTTTCGGGCTCGATGAAGATCGCGCACCTGGCCGAAAGCTTTGGCATGCGGGCGCAGGTGCACGGCATGGGGCTGGAGAATGCCCAGCTGTGCGGCGCCATCCGCAACAACGACTATTACGAGCAGATCATCATGAACGAGAGCCAGATGCGCGGGCTCGCCAAGCTCGGGCCGCTGGCGGTCGTCGACGGCATGCTGACGGTCAGCGACCGGCCGGGGATCGGTTACGACTACGATTTTGCCGACCTCGACAAGCGGGCCGTCGCCAAGCTCGAGGTCACCGAACGGCAGTTCTGAATGCTCCGCGCAAGCGGGAATGCCGGCCGAAGGTGCCGGTGCAACGGGAGGACAGACTGATGAGGAATGGACTTGCCGGCAAATGGGCCGGGCTGTGCGGCGGCGTTGCCGTGGCGGTTGCGGCAACGGCGTTTGCCGCCGCCGCGGCCCTGGCGGCCGATCCGGTGACGATCAATGTCTGGTCGGACACCCCGCGCCTGCCGGCGTTCGCCGCCTACCAGAAGGCCCATCCGGACGTCAAACTCAAGGTCACGACGATCGCCCCCGAGCAATTGGTGGCCAAGATCCAGCTGGCGCTGCGGGCGCACAGCGAAATCCCCGACGTGATGTTCATGGCCGACGTCAACTATGCGGCGATGCTGTCGACGCGGCGCGCCGATTACCTGATGGACCTGACGGCGGCGGTGCCCAAGGCCACGCAGGACGAGTTCTATCCCAACGCCAACGTGCCATGCATGATCAACGGCAAGCTGATGTGCCTCCGGAACGACATGGCGCACATGATCATCTGGTACAACAAGCCCTTGCTCGACAAGCTCGGCGCCAAGGTACCGACCACCTGGGAAGAGTTCGAAAAGACCGGGGCGGACCTGGCCAAGCAGGGTTATATCGTCGGCTCGGGCACCGAGCCGGTACCGGTCATCAACATGCTGGTGTCGGATGGCTGCGATCTCGGCATTCCGGACCTCACCAAGGCCGACACCATCAAGATCGACCTCACCACCGACGCCTGCAAGCGGCCGGCGCAGATGATCGACAACATGCTGGCGAGCGGCGCGCTGTCGAAGGCGGGGCCGTTCGAGCCGGCGTTCATCAACGAGGCCAAGGCGGGTAAGCTCGCCATGATGTTGGGGCCGACCTGGTTTGCCGAATTCGTCATCAAGCCGACCTATGGCTGGGCGCCGAAACTGCTCGCCGCCGCGCTGCCGCCGAAATGGGACGACCAGCAGCAGCCCTCCACCTGGAGCTGGGGCGGGGGCACCTATGGCGGCTGGAAGGATACCAAGCATCCCAAGGAAGTGGTCGACATCCTGACCTGGGTCGCGACCAACGTAGATAGCCAGAAGGAAGCCGTCACCATGCCGGCCGACAAACCGGCCTCGATCGCCTGGGGCGCCAAGCTCAAGGCCGACGGCTACTATGCCAGCCCCGATGTGTTCGATATCGAGCTCAAGGCCGCCGATTACGGCAATCCCGGCTACGGCACGCTGCGCTTCAGCCCCGCTGACGCGGTGGCCAAGATCGTCACCCCGCAACTTGCCAATGGCAAGAAGCTCCTCGACCTGCTGCCCAGCCTGCAGCAGGAACTGATCAACGGCGCCAAGGTCGCGGGGTATCAGGTCGAGCCGTAGGCGTGGGGGCACGTTTGCCGGGGTGGGGGATCGGAAGAACCCCCACCCCATCCCACGCCACTGCCGTGGCCTTCTTCACTCAAATCGCTCCACCGGAGCGATTTGCCCCTTCGGGTCGCTTCGAATCCCCGCAAGGGGGAGGGAGACGAAGGAGACGCGGAGGCTGAAGTTAGTTTCGCGATTGGAACGGTAGCGGATGAGGGGTAGGGGGTGGCGGTAGCGGATGGCATTGCGGGGGGCGCCTTGCGGCGCGCGGCCCGGGGGCGGCGGCGCGGCATCCTGGTGTCGTACCTGTTCCTGCTGCCCTATCTGGCGCTGCTGCTGATGTTCGGCGTGCTGCCGGTCTGCTACGCCTTCGGTCTCAGCTTCTTCGATACCATCGGCGGCACCTTCTGGTGGTTCACCAACTACGCCACCGCCTTCGCCGATTTCCGCCTGAGCGCGGCGATCCTCAACATTCTCGCCTATGTGGCGATCTGGGTGATCGGCACCGTCATCGGGGTGCTGGCGCTGTCGCTGATGCTGGATACGCTGCGGCGGCGGGTGGCGACGACCCTCCGGACGGTGTTCTTCCTGCCGGGCGCCATCACCTCGTCGGCCATCGTGGTGCTCTGGCTGTTCCTGCTCGATCCGCTGGTGAGCCCGTTCCAGCCGCTGTTTCACCTCGTCGGGTGGACGTCGCGGCAGAACGTCATTTCCGATGTCGGGTTTGCCGGCATCTTTGCGCTGATGAGCTATTTTTCCGGTTCCGGCGGCTGGATCGTGGTGTTCGGCGGGGCGCTCGCCAGCATTCCGACCGAGCTGACCGAGGCGGCGCGGATCGATGGCGCCAATCGCTGGCAGATGGCGATGCTGATCAAGCTGCCGATCATCTGGCGCTCGGTGTCGCTGATGGCCATCCTGTGCTTTGCGGCGGGGCTGCAGATCTTCGTCGAGCCGCAATTAATGGAGCTGGCGGGGCTGCAATATTCGCGGCCCGACTGGTCGGTCAACCAGCTCGCCTTCAGCTACGCCTTCAGCATGGGCGATTTCGGCACCTCGGCGGCGCTCTCCACCATGCTGCTGACGGCCTCGATCGCCATCGCGCTGGTGATCATCTTCGCCACCAAATTCTACAAGCTGGACTAGCGATGCTGCCTCGATCCCGCGCCGTTTTTGCCCACCGAGTCGTTCCCGCGAACGCGGGAAACCCCGTTTCCCGGCAAGCCTGGGCGGCGCGGCCAAACAGAGATTCCCGCGTTCGCGGGAATGACTTGGTGGAACAGGCGACGGCGTCGACGGGGAGCGGCAGACCATGACCGCCCGCGCTGGCCGACCGCCGATCTCCATCGGGCGCCTGGCGGTGTTCGCGGTGCTGGCATTCGCCGTGATCTTTTATGGCGTGCCGCTGCTCTGGCTTTTCGTCGCCGGCACGCGTTCGCAGGCCTCGCTCTACAGCGGCAGCCCCTACGATATCGGCGACTGGGCGACGATGGCCAAGACGTGGTCGAACCTCACCACCTACAACAGCTTCGAAATGCTCAACTGGGCGGGCAATTCGGTCATCTACGCGGTGGGCGGGGTGGCGCTGTCGCTGCTGACGGCGATTCCGGCGGGCTATGTGCTGGCGCTCTACGAGTTCCCCGGCCGCAAGCTGCTGCTGGTGCTGACCCTGATCGCCATCATCACGCCGAGCTCGGCCATCGTGCTGCCGATCTTCCTCGAAATGACGCTGATCGGGCTCAACAACACCTATCTGGGGCTGATCCTCGCCACCGGTTTCTTCCCCCTCGGCGTCTATCTCGCCTATATCTACTACGCCTCCTCGATGCCGGCCGGGATCATGGATGCCGGCCAGATCGACGGCTGCAACCGCTTCCAGTTGTTCCTCTATATGGGATTGCCGCTGGCCGGGCCGCTGATCGCGCTGGTGGCGTTCTTCAGCTTCCTCGCCAATTGGAGCAATTACTTCCTCGCCTTCGTCCTGCTGTCGGACGACCACCTCTACAATCTGCCGGTGGGGCTCACGGCGCTGATCAGCGGCGCCGGCGCGCTCAACAATACGGCGGCGAGCGAAATCCCGATCAAGATGCCGGAGGCGATCCAGGCCTGTATCCTGGTGGTGGCGCCGGTGCTGGTCATCTTCCTCGTGTCGCAGCGCTTCGTGCGGGCCGGGCTGCTGTCGGGGGCGGAAAAGGGGTGAGGTTCTGGCGGGGCGCGCCGCATACACGGAGCGTGTGGCGGGTACCCCCACCCTTGATCCCCGGCCACTGCCGTGGCCTTCTTCACTCAAATCGCTCCACCGGAGCGATTTGCCCCTTCGGGTCGCTTCGAAGCCCCGCAAGGGGGAGGGAGACGAAGGAGCCACACACTTTTCTCCCCGGCTTACTGCTCGTCGGAAAAATATTCCGGGTGGGTGGCGCGGATGTGGTCGAGCTCGCGGACCACCGAGGTCAGGTGCCGGCGGATCGAGGCTTCGGCGCCGTCGGGGTCGCGGGCCTTGAGGCGATCCAGGATTTCCTGGTGTTCCTTGACCAGGCTGAACATGTGCTCCTCGCTGAGCAGCGACAGCCGCCGGACGCGATCCATGTGGAACTTGGCCTCGCGGACGTCGTCCCAGATCGATTCGAACCCCGCCGCCTTGGCGATCAGGGCGTGGAAGCGATCGTCGGACTGCATGAAGCTCTGGTCGTCGACGAGCCCGGCGAAGGTGCGCTGCAAGGCGATCTCGCGCTCCAGCAAGGCCTCGAGGTCGGGCGCCATGTGCTCGGCGGCCAGGCGGGCCAGCGGCCGTTCGAGCGCTTCGCGAATGAAGCGGGAGCGCTCGACGCGCTTGAGACTGAGCGGGGAGACCAGCGTGCCGCGCTGGGGGAAGATGTCGACGAGGCCGCGCCGGGCCAGCCGGGCGAAGGCCTCGCGCACGGGGGTGCGGCTGACGCCGAGCTCGGCGGCGAGCCGGGCCTCCGACAGCTCCTGGAACGGGCGCAGCTCCATGTCGAGGATCTGCGTCATCAGCCGATCGTAGATCTGGGTGGCGATCGAACCGCTGTCCTGCCGGTAGGGGTAGGTCCGCTCGGAGCGGCCGTCGATGACAAAGGGTGCCTTGCTCACGGGGCCCTCACTTGTTGTCGAGCTGCAGGCCGGCCATGAAATAGCGCCTGAGCAGGACGAAGAGCAGCACGGTGGGCACGCTCGAAATCAGCGTGGCGGTGATCACCACATTGGGGCCAAGGGTGGAGTAGGTGCCCTGCAGCGATTGCAGCGCCACCATGATGGAGCGCACCTCGATGCCGTTGGCCAGGATCGAGGAGAACAGCAAATCGTTCCAGATGAAGGTGAACTGCAGCAGGAACAGCGCCACCAGCGGCCCAAGGCTGTTGGGGACGATGATCGAGCGGAAGATGCGCCATTCGCTGGCCCCTTCCACCCGCGCCGCCTCGTCGATCTCGTGGCTGAGGCCGCCGAAGGAATTGCGCAGCACCAGCAGCGGGAAGGGGATGCAGACCGCGGTATAGAGCAGCACCATGCCGAGCCAGGAATTGGTGATGCCGAGCCGCTGATAGCCGAACAGCAGCGGCACCAGGTACATCTGGAACGGGAACAGCGTGCCGGTGAAGATCAGCATGAACCAGCCAGTGGCGCCGAGCAGTTTCAGCCGGGTCATGCCATAGGCGGCGGCGGCGGCGAAGAACACCGCGAGCGCCGCCCCGACCAGCCCGTAGGTCAGCGAGTTGAAGCCGGCCGAGGCAAGGTGGGCGATGTTCCACGCCTGCATCACGTTATCGATGAAGGGAGCAAGGGAATCGGGCAGTTCCAGCACGCCCTTCTGGGCGTATTCGGGCGTCGTCTTGAACACCGTGACGACGAGATAATAGAACGGCAGCAGGTAGATGATGGTCAGCAGGGCGATCGGCAGCACGATCCAGCCGCCGCCGCGACGGGCGTGCCGGCGTTCCCGTTCGATCAGGCCGGCGATGAATTTCGGGTCGGTGATATCGACCGCCATGAGGTTCCCCTACAGCCCTTGCAGTGTTGCGGAATCGCTCCGCAGTCTCCGGCTTCTAGCGGATGTTCCTTTCGACGCGCGACTGGATCCACGCCAGTGCGGCGCTCGCCACGATGACCATGAAGCCGAGCACCACCGCGACGGCCGAGCCATAGGCCCAGCCGCCATTGGAGAAGGATTCGTAGTACATGTAGACGGCGAGCGAGAGGGTGCGCTTGCCCGGATAATCGCTTGCCATCACCCACAGCAGGTCGAAGGTGGTGAAGCCGGCGGCAACATTGAGAATAGTGACCACCAGCACGGTCGGCAGCAGCAGCGGCCAGACGATGTGGCGGAAGATCTGGCCCGGCGAGGCGCCATCGACGCGGGCCGCCTCGATGGGGTCCTTCGGAATCGCGGCCAGCCCGAGCAGCAGCAGCACCATGGTGATGCCCACTGTCTGCCAGACGAAGGTGACGATCACCGCCGGGGTGACGGTATTGTCGTTGTAGAGCCAGCCGAAATCGAAGGGGTGGCCGGTCAGGCCGGAGACGATCGAGTTGATCACCCCATGCGGTGCGTAAACGTAATACCAGATGGCGCCGACCGCCGTGGGGGCCAGGACTTTCGGCAGGAAATAGAGGCTCTTGAAGGTTTCCTGGAAGGCGATGTTGCGCAGCAGCAGCGCGAGACCCAGCGCCACGGCGAGCGGCAGCACGATGGCCCCGACCACCCAGAAGGCGGTGTTGGTCAGCGCCTCGGAAAAGTAGGGCACCGCGAACAGGCGGGCGTAGTTGGAGCCGCCGGCGAATTTGTCGAGCCCGGTGAACTTCTGCCATTTGGTGAAGCTCAGGATGACGTTGACGACGACCGGCAGCAACAGGAACAGCCCGACCATCAGCACCGCCGGGGCGATGAACAGCCACGCCACCCGCGTCTGCTGCCAGGCGACGCGCCGCTCGCGGGCCCGCGCCTGTCCGAGCAATTCGGGCGTCAGCAGCGATGGGGCGGCGGGGTCGGGCATGCGATTCCTCTGTTGCGCGGGGCGCGCTGTGCAGCGACCTCATCCTGAGGTGCGAGGCCGAAGGCTGAGCCTCGAAGGATCCGCGTCGATCACCGCGGGTGGTTCGAGCCCTCGGGTGAAGCCCGAGGGTCCCGCCTCACCATGAGGGCGGGGTGGGAGAGCAGGCGATGCCAGCCACACCGAGGCGTGGCTGGCGGGGGCGAAGACCGTTACTTGCTGGCCCAATAGTCGGCGTTGATCGCCTGCATCTGCTTCATCACCTTCTCGCCATTGTCCGGCGTCGGGTTCAGCATGAACGA
>Ga0207667_10008700_pt1 | contig 12032 bp, 12 predicted proteins | sample KBSCornC52_FD_184301 | JGI IMG/M metagenome (GOLD analysis project Ga0207667, IMG submission 184301) | Corn rhizosphere microbial communities from Kellogg Biological Station, Michigan, USA - KBS Corn C5-2 (SPAdes) (version 2) | ecosystem: Host-associated > Plants > Roots > Rhizosphere > Soil ...
CTGGAAGCCGGGGATGACCGCGATCTCGCCCGCCTGCATCGAAGCGACCAGCGCCTCGCTGTCGATGTCCTCGATCCGCGCCCGGGCATGGGCATCGTCGGTCTTCACCGGCAGCTGCCAACCCAGCCACGAGCGCGCCTTGCAGCCCAGCGATTGCAGCGTCAGCGCCAGGAGGCCCGCAGTCACCTGTTCGCCGCTGGCGACGACCACGTCGTACTCGGCCGGATCGTAGAGCGCGCTGGCCTCGCGGCAGAACCCGACCAGCCGGTCGGTCTCGCCGGCCATGGCCGAAACCACCACGGCGACCTCGTGCCCGGCCTCCTGCTGGCGCTTGACGATGCCGGCCACGCGGCGGATGCGCTCGGACCCGGCCATCGACGTGCCGCCGAATTTCATCACGATGCGCCCCACCGGCAAATGCTCCTGCTAACTGACGCAACTGAAACCCTGCCCGCCAGCCCGGTGGACCGGAGGGCGGGGGCGCTTTAGGAAGGGTGCATGGCTAATGCAACCTTGAACGAACCGGCCACGATCCGCGCCGAGGAAGCCGCCCATTTCGGGCGGATGGCGGCCGATTGGTGGGACCCCAAGGGCTCCTCGGCCATGCTCCACAAGCTCAACCCGGTGCGCCTTGCCTTCCTGCGCGAGGCGGTGGACCGGCACTGGCATGGCGATTCGCGCGGCCTGAAGCCGCTTGCCGGCAAGACCGCGCTCGACGTCGGCTGCGGTGCCGGTCTGCTGGCCGAACCGCTCGCCCGATTGGGAGCACAGGTCACCGGGGTCGATGCGGCGGCCGAAAACGTCGCCGTTGCCAGCGCCCATGCGGCTGGCAGCGGCCTCGCCATCGCCTACCGCCATGGCGACCTTGCCGCGCTTGGCCTGGGCACCTTCGATCTCGTCTCCGCGATGGAAGTGATCGAGCATGTGGCCGACAAGGGCGCCTTCGTGCGCGCGCTCGCGCAGAGTCTGGCGTCGGGCGGCCTGATGGTCCTGTCCACTCCCAACCGCACCCTCGCCTCGCGCCTGCTGCTGGTCGAGGCCGCCGAGCGCCTGGCGGGCATTCCGCGCGGGACGCACCACTGGGCCGACTTCATCACACCCGACGAACTGCGCGAGCTGCTTTCCGCCGCGGGCCTCGCCATGGGCGAACCGCGCGGGATCTCGTGGAACCCGCTGGAGGGGCTTCACCTCTCCGCCGACCTGTCGCTCAACTACATCGTCACGGCGGTGGCGGCCTGATCAGGCCGCCGCCGGCCGGCGCCTCACCCCAGCGCGGCTTCCCATTCGGCTTCGCGAAAGCCCACCAGCAGGCCGCCGGGATGTTCGACAACCGGCCGCTTGATGCAGCTCGGATGGGCCGCCATCAGCTTCACCGCCCGCGCCTCGTCCAGTCCCTCGCGCTCGGCCTCGGGCAGCTTGCGGAAGGTCGTCCCGGCGCGGTTGAGCACCTTCTCCCAGCCCGCTTGCCGGCACCAGCCGGCCAGCTTTTGCGCATCGGCGCCGGCCTTCTTGTAGTCATGGAACACGTAGGCGAGGCCCCGCGCCTCCAGCCAGCGCCGCGCCTTCTTCACCGTGTCGCAGTTGGGAATGCCGTAAAGCGTGATCGTCATCGCCTGCTCCTGTCGGCAGAGTGACTAGCGGCTTTGCGCCAGCCTGCAAGGAGGTGGCGGCGATTGGCCGTAATCGCGCTTGCGGCTCGGGCTAAACCGCGCGAAATCAGGCGGATGGCCGAACCGCTCAAGCGCTTCCGCGTGATCGCGCGCGATAACAGCGGCGATATCTTCGCCTTCGAGACCGACAACCGCGAGCGGGCCGAGAAGAAGCAGCGCCAGCTTTCGCGCCGGCCGGAACTGCACGACGTGCAGCTGATCCGCCAGCGCTGGCTGTGATCCGGGGCCGTGGACTTTTGCCGCAAAAGGCGCAAAAGCGCAGCCCATGTCGTTCAACACCTTCGGCCGCCTGTTGCGTTTCACCACCTGGGGCGAAAGCCATGGGCCGGCGCTGGGTGCCGTGGTCGATGGCTGCCCGCCGCGCCTGGCGCTGAGCGAGGCCGACATCCAGCCGTTCCTCGACAAGCGCCGGCCGGGGCAATCGAAGTTCACCACCCAGCGCCAGGAAGCCGATCGGGTCCGCATCCTGTCCGGCGTGTTCGAGGGGCAGACCACCGGCACCCCGATCAGTCTGATGATCGAGAACACCGACCAGCGTTCCAAGGACTATGGCGAGATCGCCCAGGCCTATCGCCCGGGCCATGCCGACTATGCCTATGACGCCAAGTATGGCCTGCGCGACTATCGTGGCGGCGGGCGCTCCTCGGCGCGGGAGACCGCCGCGCGGGTGGCGGCGGGGGCGGTTGCCCGGCTGATCATCCCCGAGGTGAGGATCGCCGCCTGGGTCTGCGAGATCGGCGGCGATGCGATCGATCGCGACAATTTCGATGCCGCCGAGATCGGCAACAATCCGTTTTTCTGCCCCGATCCGCAGACCGCCGCACGGTGGGAGAAGCTGGTGGACGAGGCGCGCCTGGCGGGTTCGTCGCTCGGTGCCGTGGTCGAATGCGAGGCCGTGGGCGTTCCCGCCGGCTGGGGCGCGCCGCTCTATGCCAAGCTCGACAGCGAACTGGCCGCCGCGATGATGAGCATCAACGCGGTCAAGGGTGTGGAAATCGGCGACGGCTTCCACGCCGCCCGCCTCACCGGCGAACAGAACGCCGATCCGATGCGGCCTGAGGACGGCCACGGCGGACCGCGCTTCCTTGCCAATCATGCGGGCGGCATTGCCGGGGGCATCTCTACCGGCCAGCCGGTGCGGGTGCGGGTGGCGTTCAAGCCGACCAGCTCGATCCTTACCCCGGTCGATTCGATCACCCGCGCCGGCGAGGCGACGCAGGTGCGCACCAAGGGCCGCCACGATCCGTGCGTCGGCATTCGCGGGGTGCCGGTGGTGGAGGCGATGATGGCCCTGGTGCTGGCCGACCAGAAGCTGTTGCAGCGGGGGCAGTGCGGGTAACCCGGCCCACCTTGGCGCGACGGTTACGGGATTGGGTTCGCGCAAAGGCGCGAAGGCGCAAAGAAGAAAAGATTGGTTCGCGCAGAGGCCGCAGAGGCCGCGGAGAGCGCGGAGACGGCGCGGCCAACCGCGAAGCGGCTGCAAGTTCGCCACTGATTTGCTTGAGAGCGGCTTCGCCGCCCGCGCAACACCTCCGCGCCTTTGCGCCTTGGCGCGCGTTTCCCCGTCTCCGCGCCCGAGCGGCTCCGCGTGAAACCCGGATCCTTGCGAATGCCTCGCATCTGATCGCCAAAATCGATCAGCCTCCCGCTGATCGCCGCGACAAATCTAATTAATCGGGAATCCGCATTTCCCGACTCGAACCCTGCGGCCTATCTCCTCCCCTGTCGCTGAAGCTTCACACAGACGGAGAGTTTTCCATGGGTATCATTGGCAGCAAGCTGGCCCCGTTCTCGGCCACCTCGTTCAAGGACGGCAAGTTCGTCGACATCACCGAGAAGGACGTGCTCGGCAAGTGGGCGGTGTTCTTCTTCTACCCGGCCGACTTCACCTTCGTCTGCCCGACCGAACTGGAAGACCTGGCCGACAAGTATGCCGAGCTTCAGGCCATGGGCGTGGAAGTCTTTGCCGTCTCCACCGACACGCACTTCAGCCACAAGGCCTGGCACGATACCTCGCCGGCGATCAGCAAGATCAAGTACCACATGGTGGGCGACCAGCATCACACGCTGACCAACCACTTCAACAACATGCGCGAGGGCGTGGGCCTGGCCGACCGCGGCACCTTCGTGACCGATCCGTCGGGCGAACTGCAACTGGTCGAGGTGACCCCGGAAGGCGTCGGCCGCAACGCCGCCGAACTGGTCCGCAAGATCAAGGCCGCCAAGTACTGGCAGGAGCATCCCGGCCAGGTCTGCCCGGCCAAGTGGGAAGAGGGCAGCGAAACGCTCGCCCCCTCGATCGACCTCGTCGGCAAGATCTGATCCCCTGAATCCCTCCCCGCCAGCCTGTACGAGGTTGCGGGGAGGGGGCCACCGGAACGGTGGCGGAGGGGGCTTTCCGGTCAAGCCCTTGCGCAACCCTGAGACCCCCCTCCGCCAGCCGCATCCCGGCTGCCGGCTCCCCCTGCCTGCATTGCAGCCCTGGGGGAGGACCAACAAGGAACCGCCCGTGCTCGACGCCGCCACCACCGAACAGCTCAAGCAATACCTGGCCCTGCTGCGCGAGCCGATCGCGCTTGTCGCCACGCTGGGTGGCGATCCGCGCTCGGCCGAGACCCGCCAGCTGCTGGAGGCCATCGCCGGCCTGTCGGACAAGGTTTCGGTACGGTTCGACGGGACGGACAGGCGCGTCCCTTCCTTCTCCATCGCCCGCGCCTCGAACCCGGAGGCATCTGTTCGCTTTGCCGGCGTTCCGCTGGGGCATGAATTCACCTCGCTGGTGCTTGCCCTGCTCTGGGCCGGCGGCCATCCGCCCAAGGTGGACGAGGCAGTGCTCAAGCAGATCCGCGAGCTGCCGGGCGAATACGACTTCGAGATGTATTTCTCGCTGTCATGCCACAACTGCCCGGACGTGGTGCAGGCGCTGGCGCTGATGGCGCTGACCAACCCGCGCGTCCACGCCGTGCTGATCGAGGGCGGCGCCTTCAAGGGCGAGGTCGAGGATCGCGGGGTCATGGCCGTGCCGGCGGTGTTCCTTGGCGGGGAGATGTGGTCTTCGGGCAAGGTCACGGTCGAGGAGATCCTGGCCAGGCTGGACACCGGCGCGGCCGACCGCATGGCCGGCGAGATCGCCGCGAAGGCGCCCTACGAGGTGCTGGTCGTGGGCGGCGGGCCGGCGGGGGCGGCGGCGGCGATCTATACCGCGCGTAAGGGCATCCGCACCGGCGTCGCGGCCGAGCGGTTCGGCGGGCAGGTGATGGACACCATGGGGATCGAGAACTTCATCTCGGTGCCCTATACCGAAGGGCCCAAGCTGGCCGGGGCGCTGGAACAACACGTCAGGCAATACGAGGTCGACGTGATGAACCTCCAGCGGGCCGACCGGCTGATCCCGGCCGAGCGCCCGGGCGGCTATCACGAAATCGTGCTGGCCAACGGGGCTTCGCTGAAGGCGCGGACCGTGATCCTTTCCACCGGCGCGCGCTGGCGCAACATGAACGTGCCGGGCGAGGTCGAATACAAGGCCAAGGGCGTGGCCTACTGCCCGCACTGCGACGGCCCGCTGTTCAAGGGCAAGCGGGTGGCGGTGATCGGCGGCGGCAATTCCGGCGTGGAAGCGGCGATCGACCTTGCCGGGATCGTTGCCCATGTGACCCTGATCGAGTTCGACGACCAGCTCAGGGCCGATGCCGTGCTCCAGGCCAAGCTGCGGTCCTTGCCCAACGTGACGGTGATCGTCTCGGCCCGCACCACCGAGGTGCTGGGCGACGGAGCCAAGGTGACCGGCCTTGCCTATGAGGACCGCACCGGCGGCGCGGAGCACCGGGTCGAGCTGGACGGCGTGTTCGTGCAGATCGGCCTCGTGCCCAATACCGAGTGGCTGAAGGGCACGATCGCGCTTTCGCCGCGCGGCGAGATCGAGATCGACCAGCGCGGCGAGACTTCGCTGCCCGGCGTATTCGCGGCGGGCGACGCGACGACCGTGCCTTACAAGCAGATCGTCATCGCGCTGGGTGCGGGGGCGACTGCGGCGCTTTCGGCCTTCGATTACCTGATCCGCCTGCCGGCCGAGGAAACGGTCAGCGAGGCCGCCTGAGCACGATGTAGACCGCGCCCGCGCCGCCGTGCCTTGGATGGGCCGGGCGCACCGCCGCAATGCGGCTGGCGTGGGGGCCGGCGGCGAGCCAATCCAGCACCTTGGCGCGGATTGCGCCGCGCCGCTCGCCTCGGCTGGCGTGATCGTCCGACGGGCGGGGGCGGCCAGTTACCAGCAGCACCACCCGCGCGCCCATGGCGACGGCCTGGGTCAAGCCATGATCCAGCCGGGCGTGGGCGCTGTCGAGCGTGTGGCCGTGGAGGTCAAGGGTGAAGTCCGGGGCGATGGCGGCCTTGGCGAGCTTGCGATCCCATGAGGAATCGAGGCCGTGGCGATCGAGGGGACGAGGCGGCGCGGCGCGAGGCGGCGCGGGCGGGAGCGGCGGGGGGACGCGGCCCTTGAGGCGCTTGGCGGGCGCGAGCGGTGACGGCGGCGGTCCCCCACCGTCAGCGGTGCGCGGGTCAAAGTCGCCGCGGGTGGGGAGGCTTTTGCGCAGCGGCTTCACCGTCGCGGCGACTTTCGCCCACAGCTCGGCTTCCTCGGGGGTGAGCCCGCGCGGGGGGCGGTTCATTTGCGGGCGGCGGTGGACGCGCCCGTTCCGGCCAGCCGCGCGAGGGTGCCGACGGGGACGAGCAGCAGGGCATCGCCCTTCGCGCTCATCCCGCCGGCGATCTGGCGCGCGGTGGGGCCAGCGCCCCAGAACGAATCGAAGCGGTTGGGCCCCTTGATCGCGCCGCCGGTATCCTGCGCCACCCACAGGCCGGTGGTTTCAGCCCGGTCGGTCGCCAGCCAGACGGGCGCGCCGAGGGGGACCATCAGCGGATCGGCGGCCAGGCTGGCCTGGGGGCGGACCGGAACGCCCATCGCGCCGATCGGCCCATCGCCGGTGATCTCGCGGAAGAACACGACCGAGCGGTTGGAGCGCATCAGCGCCCGCCCTTCCTCCGGGTTGGCGCGCAGCCAGGCCATGATCCCCTGCATCGAGCCGGGATATTGCCCCGGCCCGGTGCCGATCAGCCCGCGATCGCGCATGACCTGGCCGATGCCGGTATAGGGCAGGCCATTCTGTCCGGCATAGCCGATCCGCATGACCGTGCCATCGGGTGCCAGCAGCCGGCCAGAGCCCTGGATTTCGAGGAAGAACAGTTCGATCGGATCGGCCGCCCAGGCCAGTTCGAGCCCCTTGCCGGCGAGCGCCCCGTCCTCGATCGCGGCGCGATCATAGTAGGGGACGAACTTGCCCTGGGCATCGAAGCGGCCGAGCGGGGGCTGGCCGGTGCGCTGGTCGAACGGGGTTTCGAATGGCCAGGCGCGGACGAGATCGGGCGGGAGACGATAGACCGGGACTTCGAAGCCGGGGGCCTTGACCCGGCTGCCGGCTATCTCCGGTTCGTAGTAGCCGGTAACATAGGCCCTGCCGTCGCCGACCCGGACCGTCTCGAAGTAGCGGGTAAAGAAGCCGGCGGCATCGGTTGCCGGCCAGGTCGGGGCGGCGCCGCAGGCGGGCTGCCAATCGGCCGGGCGGGTCAGCCCGCTGGCATCGGTTCGCGCGAGCAGCGACCGGCAGCTTTCCACGAACGAGCGCAGCGCCGCCCCGGCGCGGGCCGACCCGAGCGACAGGCTGGCGGGCGCGGGGCCGGGCACGACGCCGGTGAGGAGGGCGGTGGCCGGCGGCTTGGGAGCGGAAGGCGGGGCGGCGGGTGCGGTCGGCGGCGGGCGCTGGCCGGCTGGGCCCGACGGTGGAATGATCGTGCAGGCGCCGAGCAGAAGGACAACCGCCAGTCCGGCCTGTCGTAGAGGCGATAGTCGTGCGCTGCCCCCCACTGGCGGAATCAGGCCTCGTCGGTCTCGTCGAGCAGCCAGTCCGGGCCGACGGCGGCGACATCGCGGCGGAAGGTCCACAGGTCGCGCGCTTCGATCGCATCGTCGAGCGAGCCGGCGATTACCGTGCCGGCGGCATCGCGGGTGACGGCGGCGATATCGGCGGTGAAGCGCACGGTGATGCGCGCCACGCTGCCTTCAAGCACGGCATCGACGATGCTGGCATCCTCGATCCGGACGAGCCGGTTGTCGAGCGTCTCGCCGGCGGCCTGGCGGGCATCGATCGCGCTGGCGAAGCCTTCGTAAACGTCGCGGTCGCACAGTTGCGCCAGCTGATCCTTGTCGCCCTTCCAGAAGGCGTCGAGCACGAGGCGATAGGCGCCGCGCGCGCCCTGGAGAAACAGCAAGGCATCGAACCGGCGATCGGCCGTGGCAATGTCGCGCAGGCCGCGTTCGGCGGCGGGGAGTACGCCGGGCAGTTCGCGGCGGACCGGCTGGGCCACGCGAGGCGCCGCCCGTTCGGGCAGGCGCGGCTGGACGGGGCGGGGGGCGCCGGCACCAGCGGATTCGCGCGGTTCGATCCGGCCCTGAATGGTCTCCTCCTCATGTTCGGCGCGGCGGCCGAGCACGGAATAGAGCCGCAGGCCCAGGAAGGCTGCGATCATCGCGAGGATCACGACTTCAACGGTCACGTCGGTTTCGCTTTCGTTGGCTGCGGAATCCCTGGCGGGCCCGCGCAGATCAATGTGCCCCAGATAGGTAAGCTTGACAAATGAACAACGCATGATCGTCGCCTCCGTGCAAATTTCGCGCCCGAACGATGCGCCCGGGCAACGATTGAGCGCCGATCCGATCTTCCCCCTGGCAAGTACCGCCCCAAAACCACTGGTCCGCCGCCCGCCCCGGTGCTAGGCGCCACACCCATTCCGTCCATTCCGTTCAAGCGCACAAAGGCAGTTCCATGGCCGACGAAGGCAACGTCATCTCCGACCTCAACCTCGATGCCCCGGCCGGCAACGGCCAGGATACCGGCCCCGCCGCCGGGATAATTTCCCAGTACATCAAGGATCTCTCGGTCGAGAATCCGAATGCCCCGGCCTCCTACCAGTGGCAGGATTCGCCGCAGCTCGACGTGCAGTTCAACATCCAGGCCACGCAGGTCGAGGGTGAGATCCATGAGGTCGAACTCAAGATCTCGATGAACGCCAAGGCCCAGAGCGGCACGGCCTACATGATCGAGCTGGCCTATTGCGGCCTGATCGGGATGCGCGGGCTTGCGGCCGAGCAGGAGCATGCCTTCATCTATGGTGAAGCCCCGCGGATCCTGTTCCCCTTCGCCCGCCGCATCCTGGCCGATGCCGTGCGCGATGCCGGCTATCCGCCGGTCTTGCTGGAACCGATCGATTTCAACGGCCTCTACCTCCAGCAGCTCGCCCAGGCCGCCCAGACCAGCGGCGAGCCCGCCGGCAACGCCTGAGCGGTCCATGCTCCCCGGCCGTTCGTGCTGAGCCTGTCGAAGCACCGCGCGCAGCGTTCGGGCCTTCGACAGGCTCGGGCCGAGCGGACGTGGGGATTGGCCGCGCGGCGGGTACAGGGTTGACCGCATGAACCTGCTCAAGGCCACCGGGACGATCGGCGGGCTGACGCTGGCCAGCCGCGTGCTCGGCCTGGTGCGCGACAGCCTGTTCGCGCGGTTCATCGGTGCGAGCTTTGCCTCGGACGCCTTCCTGGTGGCCTTCCGCCTGCCCAACATGTTCCGGGCGCTGTTCGCGGAAGGCGCCTTTGCCAGCGCGTTCATCCCGATGTTCAACCACAAGGTGGCCAACCCCGAAGGGCAGGGGCTGCGCGACGGGCTGGCTTTCGCCGAAGCGGCGCTGGCCGTGCTGCTGCCGGTCCTGCTGGCGATGACCTTGCTGCTGGAAGTGTTTGCCTGGCCGGTGACCTTCGCGCTTTCGGGCAAGTTCAACGGGGTCAGCCACGAGCAGTTCGCCTTCGCGGTGGAACTTTCGCGCTACACCATTCCCTACCTGATGCTGATCAGCCTGGTGTCGCTGTTCGGCGGTATCCTCAATTCGCTGCACAAGTTCTGGGTGAATGCCGCCGCGCCGATCCTGCTCAACCTCACGCTGATCGCCGCGCTGTTGTTCTTCCATACTGCCGATCCGCTGGCGACGGCGCGCAACCAGGCGATCGCGGTGTCGGTCTCGGGGCTGTTGCAGCTGATCTGGCTGGCCGCCGCCTGCTGGCAGAACGGGGTGAGCCTGCGCCTGCGGCGGCCGCGCCTGACGCCCGAGGTCAAGCGGCTGCTCAAGCTGATCTGGCCGGCGGCGGCGGGCGCGGGGGCGGTGCAGATCAACCTCGTTATCTCGACCGCGCTGGCCGCGAGCCTGTTGGCGCACGGTTCGGTGACGTACATCTACATGGCCGACCGGCTGAACCAGCTGCCGCTGGGCCTGATCGGGATCGGCCTGGGCACGGTGCTGCTGCCCACGATCTCGCGCCAGCTTGGCGCGGGCGAGGACGGCGCGGCGATGGAAACGCAGAACCGGGGGCTGGAACTTGCCCTCCTGCTGACCCTGCCGGCGACGGTCGCGCTGGTCATCGCGGGCGAGCCGATCGCGGCGGCGCTGTTCGGCTATGGCCGGTTCACGGCTGAGGATACCCATTTCACCGCCCAGGCGCTGGCGGCCTTCTCGATCGGGCTGCCGAGCTACATCCTGGTCAAGGTGCTGACCCCGGGGTTCTATGCGCGGCAGGATACGCGCACCCCGGTGCGCTATGCCACGCTGTCGATGGTGGTGAACCTGGTTGGCAACCTGGCGCTGATCGTGCCGCTCCAGCACATGGGCCCGCCGCTGGCCACGGCCATCGCCTCGACCGTCAATGTCGCCATGCTCTACCGCACGCTGGTGGCGCGCGGGCACTTCGCGGCGGATGCCCGCCTGCGCCGGCGCGCTCCGCGGCTGGCGCTGGCGGCGCTGGCGATGGGGGTGGCGCTGTGGTTCGGGCAGGGGCTGCTGATGCCCTATGTCCACGGCTCGTGGCCGGTGCGGTTCGCCGCGCTCGCCGTGCTGGTCTCGGCCGGGATGGTCGTCTATGGGCTCGCCACCATCGCGATGGGCGCCTTCTCCAAGGACGACGCGCTTCTCCTGCGGCGCCGCCGCTCCCAACCGGCAGAGTGAACTGAAATGCGCATCGTTTCCGGCATCCAGCCCACCGGCAATCTCCACCTCGGCAATTACCTGGGGGCGATCCGCAACTGGGTGGCGATGCAGGACGAATATACCGCGCGAGGGGCCGACTGCCTCTATTTCCTGGCGGATCTCCACGCGATCTCGATGCCGCACGTGCCGGCCGAGCTTGCCGCCAACACCCGCGAGATGGTGGCCGCGCTGGTCGCCTGCGGGATCGATCCGGAGCGGTCCACCCTGTTCAACCAGGCCCAGGTGCCCCAGCATGCCGAGCTGCAATGGCTGCTCAACGGCACGGCCCGGATGGGCTGGCTCCAGCGGATGACCCAGTGGAAGGACAAGGCGGGCAAGAACCGGGAAGGCGCCAGCGTGGCCCTGTTCACCTATCCGGTGCTCCAGGCGGCCGACGTCCTGCTTTACCAGGCCACCCACGTTCCCGTGGGCGAGGACCAGAAGCAGCACCTCGAACTGGCCCGCGACATCGCGCAGAAGTTCAACAACGATTTTGCCACGGAAGCCGGGCCGGTGTTCACCCAGCCCGACCCGATCATCCCGCCGCAAGCCGCGCGGATCATGAGCCTGCGCGATGGCACGGCCAAGATGAGCAAGTCCGATCCCTCGGACATGAGCCGGATCAACCTGACCGACGATGCCGACACGATCATGGCCAAGATCAGGAAGGCCAAGACCGATCCCGAGCCCCTGCCGTCCGAAGCCGCGGGGCTGGAGGGGCGGCCCGAGGCGGCCAATCTGGTCGGGATCTACGCGGTCATGGCGGGCAAGTCGGTGGCCGAGGTGCTGGGCGAGTTCGGCGGCAAGGGTTTCGGCGCGTTCAAGCCGGCGCTGGGCGAGATGCTGGTGGCCAGCCTGGCGCCGATCAACGATCGCTTCGTCCACCTGCGCCAGGACCGCGTCGCACTTGACGCGATCCTCGCCAAGGGGGCGGCTCGCGCGCGCGAGCTGGCCGTGCCGACGCTGAACCGCGCCTACGAAGCCCTCGGCCTCGTGCGGGGCTGAGCCCGGCAAGCCGTTCGGTCGGTCAGCTTCCAGCAAGCTTTGGCCGGGCAGGGTGAAGACGGGGCTGCGTTTCGTCAGAATTGAGGATCGCCGCCGCTTGTCCCCGTCCCACCCCGCCTTCTACGGCCCGACCCGGCGTGAGCGGGCGGTCTCCGCCGCACTTTCGCTTGCGGTTTGCGCGGCGCTGGCCTTCATGGTCGTGCGCATGGGCGCCTTCGGGCCGAGCACCCCCGGTTC
>Ga0207667_10008708_pt1 | contig 12026 bp, 9 predicted proteins | sample KBSCornC52_FD_184301 | JGI IMG/M metagenome (GOLD analysis project Ga0207667, IMG submission 184301) | Corn rhizosphere microbial communities from Kellogg Biological Station, Michigan, USA - KBS Corn C5-2 (SPAdes) (version 2) | ecosystem: Host-associated > Plants > Roots > Rhizosphere > Soil ...
GCTCAAGCGCACGCAGCGCAGCAACACCTGGCTGTGGCTGCAATGGGGGCCCCGGCTGTGGCTGAGCCAGCGCCCCGACCAGGGCGTGTGGGCCGGCCTGTGGAGCTTCCCCGAATTCGATTCGGCCGCGGCCCTGGAGGACGTCGGCGCCGCCTGGCCCGGGTCCGGTCGGCCGCTGCCGGCCTTCACGCATGTGCTGACCCACCTCGACTGGACCCTGCTCCCGGTGCGCTGGACACTTCCCCCCGACACGCCCGCGGCGCAGGTGGATCGGATCACGGCCGGGCTGCCCGCCGGCCGCTGGGTGGACCTGGACACCGCCTTGTCCATGGGCCTGCCGTCGGCCCTGCGCAAACTGCTGCTGCGCAGTGGCGGCGACGCCGACGGGCAGGGCCGGCTCGAGGACCTGCCCGCCACCTCTACCTGACCACGCCCTTGCTGCGCAGGAACTCCCCGACCAGCTTGAGCCGCACCAGGGGATCCTCCAGCTCCATCAGCTTTTGCCGGGCGGCCAGGGGAATCGGCAGGATCTCGCACCACCGGTTGGCCACCCAGCCGGCGTCCTCGAAGCGGAAAGGCTTCAGGAACGGCTCGGACCCCTGCTGCTTGAGCGCCGCCATGGCACTGGCCAAGGCGCGCGCCGTGTCGACCAGCTCGGCGCTGGGCAACACGGTTTCGTCGTCGGGCAACAGGCGCACACGCGCCTTCCACAGGCCGTCCCGCTCCTGCCGGCTTTCGCGCAGGTCGAAGCGCTGCAGTCCCTTGCAGCGCACGTGCAGGATGTTCGCCTGGGTCGCGTCGACGTCCAGCAGTTCGGCCACCACGCCGACACCTTCGAAGGACACCGCGGGCTGCGTGCCTTCACGCGGTGGCCGCGTTTGCACCTCGCTGCCGTCGCGGATCAGCACCACCCCGAAGGTTTGCCGCTCGCGCAGGCAGGTGCCCACCAGGTCCAGGTAGCGCGGCTCGAACACCTTCAGGCTCAGCAGCCCGCCGGGCAGCAGCACGGCGTTCAGCGGGAACAGCGGCAGCACGACGGAGGGGGAGCGCGGTGGGGCCATGGCGATGGGCGGCGGGGCGCCCGGACGGGTGGAAGGAGAGGGCGGTCAGTCGCGGGCGTCGAGTTCGCGGTGGCGGATCAGCGAGACGGTGCGGCTGGAGAAATGCCGCGCCAGCAGCTCGGTGAGGTAGACCGAACGGTGCTGCCCGCCCGTGCAGCCGATGGCCACGGTGAGGTAGCTGCGCTGGTCGTTCTCGAAGGCCGGCAGCCAGCGGCCGATGAAGGCCTCGATCTGCGACAGCATCTCGCCCACCTCGGGCTGGGCCTCGAGGTACTTGACGACGTTCTCGTCCCGGCCGGTCTGCGATCGCAACTCGCGGATGTAGTACGGGTTGGGCAGCACCCGCACGTCGAAGACGAAGTCGGCGTCCAGCGGCACCCCGTGCTTGAAGGCGAAGGATTCGAAGACCAGGGTCAGGCCCAGCGTGCCGGCCTCGACCAGGTCGCGGATCCACAGGCGCAGCTGGGCGGGGCGCAGCTGGCTGGTGTCAACCACCGTGGAGACCTCGCGCAGTTCGGCCAGCAGCTCGCGCTCCAACTCGATGGCGTCGTTCAAGGCCTGGTGGCCGTGGGCGTCGTTGTCCTCCTTGCGGCGGCCTGGCGAGGCTTTGCGCCGGCTCTGCTTGGACAGCGGATGGGGACGGCGCGATTCGGAGAAGCGGCGCACCAGGGCGTCGGTGTTGGCGTCGAGGAAGATGGAGCGGATGATCACGCCCTCGCCGCGCAGCTCCTCGATCAGCGGCAGCAGGTGCGGCAGCGATCCGGCGCTGCGGACGTCGACGGCGATGGCCACCCGCCGCTGCGAGCGCTCGTGTTCGAGGCGCAGGAATTCGCGCAGCAGCTCGGGGGGCAGGTTGTCGACGCAGAAGAAGCCGGCGTCTTCCAGGGCGTGCAGCGCCACCGACTTGCCCGAGCCGGAGATGCCGGTCACGAGCACGACCTCGTTGGGCGGCGCCTCCACGGCGGCGGCGGGGGGAGGGGGCTCGGAGGGGAGGTCGCTGGTGGTCATGGGCGTGGTTTCTTGCTGCCGCCGCCCGCCTTGGCGGGGCGGATTGCAGCGCCGGGCGAGGGCGGTGCCGCCTCGGCGGCCACCGACAGCATCTCCTGCGCGTGCGCCAGGCTGGTCGACGAGAGGCGTTCACCGCCCAGCATACGGGCGATTTCGGCCACGCGCGCTTCACCCGCGGCGGGAGTGATGTCACTGCGCGTGCGGCCGTCGACGGCGGCCTTGGCCACGACGAAATGGTGGTCGGCGCAGGCCGCCACCTGCGGCAGGTGCGTCACCGCCAGTACCTGGCGGTCCTGGCCGAGGCGCTTCATCAGCCGACCCACGGTGTCGGCCACCGCGCCGCCCACCCCGGAGTCGACCTCGTCGAAGATGAGGGTGCCGGCGGCTTCGTCTCCGCCACCGCGCCGCAACTGGCTGGTGGTGACCGCGATCGCCAGCGCGATGCGCGAGAGCTCGCCGCCCGAGGCCACCTTGGCCAGCGGCCGGGGCGTGCTGCCGGCGTGCCCGGCCACCAGGAACTCGGCCGACTCCAACCCGAAAGACTGCGGCGCCTCCTGGGGCACGAGGGCGACCTCGAAGACGCCGCCCGCCATGCCGAGCTGCTGCATGGCCTGCGTGATGGACTTGCCGAGCCGCGGCGCCGCGGCTTTGCGGGCGGCGGACACGCGGCGGGCCTCGGCCGTGTAGGCGGCCTGGGCGGTCTCCAGCGCCGCCTGCAGGGCGTCGAGGTCGGTGGCGGCGTCGAGGGCGCGCAGCTCCTGTTTCCATTGCGACAACAGCGCCGGCAGCTCGGCCGGGGGACGGCGGTGGCGCTTGGCCAGTCCCATCCAGGCGGACAGGCGCTCGTCGAGCGCCTGCAGCCGTTCCGGCTCCAGGTCGGCATGGTGCAGGTAGCCGCTGAGGGTGTGGGCCGCGTCCTGCAGTTGGGCTTGCGCACTCTGCAGGATCTCGGCCACGGCCGCCAGCTGCGGATCGAAATCGGCCACCGATCCGAGCGCGTCGGCAGCCCGGCCGGTGAGCGCGTCGGCGCTGGCGTCGCGCTCGCTGATGGCGTCCAGGGCGCCACGGGCCGCGTCCATCAGGGATTGGGCGTTCGACAACCGGCGGTGCTCGGCGTCGAGTTCTTCCCACTCGCCTTCGGCCGGTGCCAGCTTGTCGACCTCGCCGATCTGCCAGGCCAGGCGCTCGCGCTCACGCTCCAGGCCGTCCTGCTGGGCCCTTGCGGTGGCGAGGGCCTCGGTGGCCGAGCGCCAGCGCGTCCACACGGCGGACAGCGCGGTGGTGTCGACCTCGGCGTACGCGTCCAGCAGCGCCCGCACCGGCCCGCTGCGGGTCAGGCTCTGCCAGGCATGCTGGCCGTGGATGTCGACCAGGTGGTCGGCCGCCTCGCGCAGCTGCGCCACGGTGGCGGCGCTGCCGTTCACCCAGGCGCGGCTCTTGCCCTGGGCGTCGATCACCCGGCGCAGCAGCAGCGTGTCGCCGGCCTCGAAGCCGGCGTCGTCGAGCCAGGGCAGCAAGCTGGGGGGGGTGTCGAACTCGGCGCTGATCTCGGCCCGGGCCGCGCCTTCGCGCACCACGCCGGCGTCGCCGCGGCTGCCCAAGGCGAGCTGCACGGCGTCGACCAGGATCGACTTGCCGGCGCCGGTCTCGCCGGTGAGCACCGAGAAGCCGGCGGCCAGCTCGACCTCGAGCGTGGTCACGATGACGAAGTCGCGCAGGATCAGTCGTTTCAGCATGGGTGGACGTCCAGGGGGTGTCGCGGTGGGATGGGGGTGGCGCGCGGTCGGCGGGCCGGCCGCTCACGGGTGGGGGGCAATCGGGCGGCCATGTTCGACGTCGTCACACCGGCTCAGCTGACCCCGGAATTCCAGTGCAGCTTGCGCCGCAGGGTGGCGTAGCAGCTCCAGCCCAGCGGGTGCAGGAACCGCACCTGGTGGGAAGAGCGGCGCACCATGATGCGGTCTCCGCGCATCAGGCTGGCCATGCTTTGCATGTCGAAATTGACGCTGGTGTCGCGGCCGGACACCACCTCGATGCTGATCTCGGCGGTGTCGGGCAGGACGATGGGGCGGTTCGAGAGGTCGTGCGGGGCGATCGGCACCATGACCCAGGCGGCGATGCCCGGGTGCAGGATCGGCCCGCCGGCCGACAGCGCATAGGCGGTCGAGCCGGTGGGCGAGGCGACGATCAGGCCGTCGGCCCGGAAATTCCCGACGAACTCGCCGCCGATCTCGACCTTCAGCTCCACCATGCTCGCGGTGGAGCTGCGGTTCACCACCACGTCGTTCACCGCGAAGCTGTCGAAGATGCGCACGCCGTCGCGCCAGACGCCGCCTTCCAGCATGGTGCGGCGCTCTTCCTCGAAGTCGCCCTCGATGATGGGCGCGAGGGCTTCGGCGAACTGGCCGATCGGCACGTCGGTGATGAAGCCGAGCCGGCCCTGGTTGATGCCCACCAGCGGCAGGCCGAAGCGCGCCAGCTGCCGGGCGCTGCCGAGCATGGTGCCGTCGCCGCCGATGACCACCGCCAGGTCGCACTGCTCGCCCATCTCCGCGTGGGTGAGGGCGTTGTAGCCGGTGAGCCCGGTGTTCAGGGCGGTGTCGCGCTCCAAGGAGACATCGAGGCCTTTGGCACCGAGGAAACGGGCCACGTCGTCCAGCACGCCGTGGATGCCACGGGTCTGGTATTTGCCCACGAGCGCGGCATGGCGGAAGCGGAGTGACATGCCCGGAATTACACCACAGCCACCGTGCGGCACCCCGTGGCGGGGCGCGGTCCGCCTACAATGAAACGATGCTGGACGAGCGTGCAAAAACACTGCTGAAGGCGCTCGTGGAGCGCTACATCGCCGACGGGCAACCGGTGGGGTCGCGCACCCTGTCGCGCGCCTCGGGCCTCGACCTCTCCCCCGCCACCATCCGCAACGTGATGGCCGACCTGGAAGACCTCGGCCTGATCGCCAGCCCCCACACCAGCGCTGGCCGCATCCCCACCGCCCGCGGCTACCGGCTGTTCGTCGACACCATGCTCACCGCACAGCCCTTCGACCCCTCGGCGGTTGGCGACGGGCCGCGGCTGCAGCCCGACCAGCCGCAGCGGGTGATCGCCAACGCGGCGCAGCTGCTGTCCAACCTGTCGAGCTTCGTGGGCGTGATCACCGCGCCGCGCAAGGCCAGCGTCTTCCATCACATCGAGTTCCTGCGCCTGTCGGAGCGGCGGGTGCTGGTCATCCTGGTGGCGCCCGACGGCGACGTGCAAAACCGGGTCATCCTCACCGCGCAGGACTACACCCAGGCCCAGTTGGCCGAGGCCAGCAACTACCTCACCGCCCAGTACGCCGGCTTGACCATCGACGAGGTGCGCCAGCGCCTGAAGACCGAGGTCGACGTGCTGCGCGGCGAGATCGCCACCTTGATGCAAGCCGCCGTCGAGACCGGCAGCGAAGCCATGGACGACCAGGCCGAGCAGGTGGTCGTCTCCGGCGAGCGCAACCTGCTCACCGTGCAGGATTTTTCCAGCGACCTCGGCAGCCTGCGCAAGCTCTTCGACCTCTTCGAGCAGAAGACCCAGCTGCTGCGCCTGCTCGACGTCAGCAGCCGCGCCGAGGGCGTGCGCATCTACATCGGCGGCGAGAGCCGGGTGGTGCCGTTCGAGGAGCTGTCGGTGGTGTCCGCACCCTACGAGGTGAACGGCCAGGTGGTCGGTACCCTCGGCGTCATCGGCCCGACGCGCATGGCCTACGACCGCATGATCCAGATCGTCGACATCACCTCGCGGCTGGTGAGCAATGCCTTGAGCAGCAAGTAGGGCGCGGCGGGCGCGCCTTCACGCCTGGCGGATCGCGTGGCGCCCACGGTGCCATGCCTACAATCACGCTCTTCGGGCCGTTAGCTCAGTTGGTCAGAGCAGAGGACTCATAATCCTTTGGTCGTTGGTTCAAGTCCAACACGGCCTACCAAAATTTTCTCAGAAGACAACAAGTGCAGTTCCCTGAGCCGACCGTCCGCTGCCGTGAAATCGGCGCCCTATGGCGGTCGGTCGGACGGACGTGCATCGTCGCGGGCGGAGGTGCGGCACCCCTTGAGCCGGAACGGGTCACTGGCCCTGGGCGCCCCCCGGTCTGCGTCAAACGCCCGCCGCGGCGCACCCCCGTGCCCACGTGCGAAGTCGCACCGCCGTCAGGCCTTCACTTCGACCACCTGTTCAAAGCCGCCGAAGATCATGCGCTTGCCGTCGAACGGCATGGGGAGGTTGCCGGGTGTGGACGGGTCCATGCGGGGGTCTTCCATCATCTTCTTCATGGCGACGTCGCGCGTGGCCTTGTCGGGCCATTCGACCCACGCAAAGGCCACCGTTTCTTCGGCCGTGGCCTGGACCGCGCGACGGAAATCGGTGACTTTGCCGTCGGGGACATCGTCGCCCCATGCCTCGATCACACGGATCGCGCCCAACTCGATGAACAGTGGGTCGAAATGACGCGCGTGCTCGATGAACTTCTGCCTGTTGGCGGTTGGAACCGCAATCACGAAACCATCTATGTAGGACATGCTTTGACTCCTGTTGGGTTGACTGGACGACGCACCCTCCTGATGAGGGCACCTCGTACCTCCACGACGAATGGGAGCCGGCCGATTCGACATTGTCCGTCCGCTGTGCAGGCGCGCGTCCTGTACCGCCGGTTCGCCCGAGCACTGCCTTTCGACAACACCCCATCTGACCGAGACCTGTTGCGGACTTTGACAGCATTGATTCGACGCACGAAGCGGTCAAAGAGCCAGCCACTCACGCACGCTCGTTGCCAAGCTCGTGAGAACGCTTCGGCCTCGACCCTCCGATGACCCCTGACGCTGAGCCTTCCTCGACCGCTGGTCCGAACCAGACCTCCCGCGCCCCGGCCGCCGCCCATCCCCCCCTGACCTACCGCCCCGACATCGACGGCCTGCGCGCGGTGGCGATCGTGTCCGTCGTGCTGTTCCACGCCTTCCCCTCGCTCCTGCGGGGCGGGTTCGTCGGGGTGGACGTGTTCTTCGTGATCTCGGGCTACCTGATCTCCAGCATCATCTTCAAAGGATTCGACGCCGGGGACTTCAGCTTCCGCGAGTTCTACCGCCGTCGCATCCTGCGGATCTTCCCGGCCTTGATCCTCGTGCTGGCGAGTTGTTTCGCCGTCGGCTGGTTCGTGCTGCTGGCCGACGAGTTGAAGCTGCTCGGCAAGCACATGGCGGCGGGCGTGGGGTTCGTGCAGAACATCGTGCTCTACAAGGAGGCCGGGTACTTCGACACCGCGTCCGAGACCAAGCCCTTGTTGCACCTCTGGTCGCTCGGGGTGGAGGAGCAGTTCTACATCTTCTTCCCCCTGGCCGCCTGGGTGCTGCGGCGCCGGCGGGGCTGGCTGTTGTCGATGGTCGTCGTCTTGGCAGCCGCCTCGCTGTGGGCCGGGATGCGTGAATTGACACGGAACCCCGCGGCGGCGTTCTACCTGTCGCCGTTCCGGGTCTGGGAGATCCTGGTCGGCAGCCTCGCGGCGCACTTCACGGTGTACCGCTCCGAGCAGGCGCTTCGGCTCACGGCGCCGGGGTCGTGGCGCCCGGCGATGTCGGGCGGCGGGGCGGCCTTGCTGGTCTTGTCGGTCGTGCTGATCGACCGGCAGAAAAGCTTTCCCGGGCTGTGGGCCTTGTTGCCGGTGGGCGGCGCGGTCCTGTTGATCCTCGCCGGACCTGGGGCTCCGATCAACCGGCACTTCCTGGCTTGCCGTCCCATGGTCTGGATCGGGCTCACCAGCTATCCGCTCTATCTCTGGCATTGGCCGGTGATGACCGGCCTGCGCATCGTCGGGGCCGACGGACTCGACATCCAGCAGGGCCTGATGGCCATCGCGGCCAGCGTGCTCCTGGCCTGGGGCACTTACCGGGGTGTCGAGTTGCCACTGCGCCGGGCCCGCCTCAAGGTGCCCAAGGTGGCCGTGTTGCTGGGGCTCGGTACCGCGGTGGTGGGCCTGGGCTGGCTGTCGTTCATCCGCCATGGCTTGCCCGACCGGCCCGGCCTGCCTGAAGCCTTGAAGGCGCGCCAGGCGTATGCGCGGTACTTCGAGAACGCCATTCCCGAGTGGTCGTATTTCATTCGGGAAGCGATTCCCGAGAAGTACCGATTCGAGTGCGATTTCTACGACACCGAGCGTTATCGCGCCGGCCGTCACACGGACGAGCCGCGCCCTGGCATCGCCCAGGCTTGCTTCGTCCCCAAGACCCGCACGAAGCTCCTGGTCTGGGGCGATTCGCACGCGCAGCAGTACGTGCATGGACTGAGCCGGACACTCCCCAGCTCGGTCTCGTCGCTCCAGGTGGCGAGCTCCGGCTGCGAGGCCAATCTGCCCGGGCAGTCACCGGGGAAACGCAAGTACTGCGACCGGTCGAACGCTTTCGCTTGGGAGGTGATGGCCAGGGAACGTCCCGACGTGCTCCTCATCGCCCAGGCGGAGCAGCACGACACGGCGAACCATTTCCCCGATCTCGCAGCGCGGGCCAAGGCCCTCGGGGTGAAGGCGGTCGTCGTGGTGGGGCCGGTGCCCCATTACGAACCGTTCCTTTTCCAGCAAGTGGTGCGCAAGCACTGGGCGCACACGCCGCGGCGCACGAGGGACGGCCTGACCCGCGCGCCGTTCGAGACCGATGCCGCCTTGAAGGCCAAGTACGCCAGCGGCGCGGGCGGCTTCGACTACCTGTCGGCCATCGACGTCTTCTGCGATGCCGAGGGCTGCCTGACCTACCTGGGCGAGGACCGCCAGACGGGCTTGGTCACGTTCGACTACGGGCACCTGACGCCCGCGGCGTCGGTCTTCTTTGCGGAGAGGGCCCTGGCGCCGCTCATCATGAAAGCGCTGGCCGCCGCAGGTGGGCCGGCGCCGGCCGTCGTCCCGACCCGCTGAGGCGCCGCGGGCCCTGGAAGGGTCTGGCGCCGATGCAGCCGGCCAGGAGCGAATCACAAGCGTGTGCGGGCCGACGCCCTTGAAGGACGTGTCGACCTCCGTCCTGCGCTGGCGGAAGTCGCAGCCGGCTTGGCAGCACAGTTTGCCGGGCCGGTACCCCCCTCGCGGCGCGCCGCGCGCCCCTCGCCCGACTCTGTCGGTGATGCCCTACAGCATCAGTCGCCGCCCACTGGCTGCCGCCTCGCGGTCGACCGCTCACCATGCCCTCTCCGGCGGACGAGGCGGCGCGCCCCCACAGCGGGCCGGCTTCTCGGCCTTGCACCGGAACGGCGCCAGGTGCCCGCGTGCCTGGATTTCATCTCCCATCACGACCCGACCCATGCACACTCAATGGCCCTCCACCCTGTGGCTCGTCCGCCATGGCCAAAGCGCGGGGAACGTCGCGCGCGACGCGGCCGAAGCGCAGGGCCTGCCGATGATCGACCTCACCTCGCGCAGCATCGACACACCGCTCTCGCCACTGGGCGTGCAGCAGTCCGAGGCCCTCGGCCAGTGGTTCGCCGGGTTGCCCGAGGGCACGGGGCCGGAGATCGTGCTGACCTCGCCTTATGCGCGGGCGCACCGCACGGCCGAGCTGATCGCGCAGCAGGCCGGCTTGAGCGGGGTGCGGCTGCGGCTCGACGAGCGCTTGCGCGAGAAGGAGTTCGGCATCCTCGACCGCTACACACGGCGCGGCATCGAACAGACGTTTCCGGAACTGGCCGAACAGCGGGCCCTCGTGGGCAAGTTCTATTTCCGTCCGCCCGGCGGCGAGAGCTGGTGCGACGTCATCCTGCGCCTGCGCAGTGCCCTCGAGATGATCACGCGCGAATACGGCGGCCGCCGCGTGCTCGTGGTGGGCCACCAGGTGATCGTCAATTGCATGCGCTACCTGCTCGAGCAGATGGACGAGCGGCAGATCTTGGACATCGACGCCCGGGGCGATCTTCCCAACTGCGGGGTCACCTCGTACCGGGCCCCGGCCGGCGGCGCACCGGACCAGCCCATGCAGGTCGACCTCGTGAACTTCACCGCACCGCTCATCGAAGCCCAAACCCCCGTCACGTCCGAACCCGACGCGTCGACGGGCGCCAAGCCATGACGGCCGGCACGGACCCGGCGCAGCGCACCCCGGTCCGCCTCGATGCGGCCGAGCTGCACCGTCATCCGATGGGCCGCACCGATCACCAGTCCGACAAGGAAGGCCGGGGCAGCGTGCTGGTGATCGCGGGCAGCCGCGAGGTCCCGGGGGCGGCGCTGCTGGCCGGTGTGGCGGCCTTGCGCGCCGGCGCCGGCAAGCTCGCCATCGCGACGGCCGCGTCGGTGGCCATCCCCTTGGCGATGGCGGTCCCCGAGGCGCGGGTGATCGGCCTGCCCGAGCAAGACGATGGCAGTCTGGATCCCGCCAAGGCGATCGCCGCGCTGGGTCGTGCGCTCGACGGCGCGGACGCCGTCGTCTTCGGGCCGGGCTTCGTGCCCAGCCCGGCCCTGGCGCGCCTGGGCCACGACATCCTCTCGCGTTGCCCCTCCGTGCCGCTGGTGGTCGACGCGGGCGCGCTGGACATGGCCCTGCTCGGCACCTTGGCGCCGAACGTCCTGCTGACGCCGCACCACGGCGAGATGGCGCACCTGCTGGGCTGCGACAAGGACGAGGTCGACGAACGCGCCGCGGTCCTGGCTTGCGAGGCGGCGGTCCGCTGGAAAGGATGCGTCGCGTTGAAGGCGGCGGCCACCGTCATCGCCTCGCCCGACGGGCGGTCCTGGGTGCACGAGGCGGGGCAGGCGGGCCTCGCCATGTCGGGGTCGGGCGACGTGCTGGCTGGGCTGATCGGCGGACTGGCGGCCGGCGGCGCGGCACTGGTCGACGCCGCGTTGTGGGGCGTCGCCCTGCATTCGATGGCGGGACAGCGCCTGGGTGAGCGCCTCGGACCCGTCGGCTATCTGGCGCGCGACCTCGCCACCGAGGTGCCGCGCCTGGTGCACGAGTGGACGGGGGCCGCGGACGCGAAGGGGACGCCGTCCGATCCGGCCAGTCCGCCTTCGGGCTGATCGGCCCGGCATGGATCCATCGATCGACGGACGGGCCCGCCACCGGCCCGAGGGCAGCGGCGAACCCTGCTGCGATGCCGGCTCTGCGGCCCAACACCGGCGGGCGCCGGGGGGCGGCTCCCCTCCGGTCGCCTCAAAAGTGGCCCCTGGCCAGCCGCGGGGTTGCAGGATGAGGGATGATCGCCGCCGCGCGACGGAAGAGGGCGACACCTTCGACGTCGCGGGCATGCGAATTGCCTTTGTTTCCGACGACCAGGAAACAGGCCCCTGCGGCCAGCGAGCCCCTTCCCGTTCCCCTCCACGGACCTGTCTCCCATGAGCGTTTCCCCACCGACCGCCAGCCACCTGCCCACGGCCTTGCAATTGCAGCTGCGCTACCGCGCCGTCCGCGCCCGCAGCGAGGCCCTGGCCGAGCCGCTGGGCGCGGAAGACCAGTGCATCCAGTCCATGCCCGACGCCAGCCCCACCAAGTGGCACCTGGCGCACACCGCCTGGTTCTTCGAGACGGCGCTGCTGCAGCCCCATCTGCCCGGCTACCGGGTGTTCGATCCGCGCTTCGGCTACCTCTTCAACTCCTACTACGAGGCCTTGGGCCCGCGCCATCCGCGCCCGCAGCGCGGGCTGCTGACCCGCCCGACCGTCGACGAGGTGCTGGCCTACCGTCGGCATGTCGATGAAGCGGTCCAGGCCTTGCTGGCGACCTTGGAGCCGGGGCCCACCGGGGTGGCCGGCGATCCCGAACGCGCGCGCATCGAATCGCTGCTCGTCCTGGGGTTGAACCACGAGGAGCAGCACCAGGAGCTGCTGCTGACCGACATCCTGCATGCCTTTTCCTGCAACCCGATCCTGCCGGCCTACCACCGCCCGGAGGCGGGCAGCCTGCTGCCGGGCGCGGCCCTGGCCGATCCGCCCGCCGCGCGCCCGGCGCCCCGCTGGCTGGACCG
>Ga0207667_10008712_pt1 | contig 12024 bp, 11 predicted proteins | sample KBSCornC52_FD_184301 | JGI IMG/M metagenome (GOLD analysis project Ga0207667, IMG submission 184301) | Corn rhizosphere microbial communities from Kellogg Biological Station, Michigan, USA - KBS Corn C5-2 (SPAdes) (version 2) | ecosystem: Host-associated > Plants > Roots > Rhizosphere > Soil ...
CTCGCGTCCTGGGGCAGAAAGGTCACCGTGTTGGCATTGCTCGTGTCGATATTGGGCGCCATCAAAATCAACTGCGAGGGCGATGAGAGCTTGGCCCAATTGCCATCGAAATCCGTCGGGCTGGAGTGTGTCGCGGAGCGATTGAGGATATTGGCATTCACGCCGTAACTCATGATCGCCGGTGGCGTCGTCTTGTCCGCGCGCGTGTCGAATGGGGAATGGAACACCTGGCGATTGGGCACGTATTGGAGCTGCAGCAGGCCAGGGGCGTAGAGCATGGTACCGGAAGGATCCTGTTGTGAGGTGGTCGACGAGTAGATCGTGCCGTTGTTGTCGTTGATGTAGATCAATGTGCCGACACCGATCTGGTGCAGGTTGTTGCCGTCGGCCGTGGCGCGCCCTCGTTCCAAAGCCTTCTGCAAGACGGGCAGCAATAGCCCGGCCAGGATGGCGATGATGGCGATGACGACGAGCAGTTCGATCAACGTGAAGGCGGCGAGCTTCTTCATAAGAGGAGGGAGAACCGAGTTGCGTTGACTGTAACGCGCTTACCGGCCGTTGTCGAGTAAGGGAACAGAAGGTAACGGCTACGTGACTCTGTTTGCAAATTCTCTCATTACTTTCGAGCGCGGTAGTGCAGGCAAGTTGTGGTAGGGAAGCCGCGCCGCCGGCGTCCTCAGATCGGCAAGGCTGTGAGAAAGCTTCCTCAAATAAGATGACGTATTCTTCGGCGAAGGACGGCGCGGCGCGCCGTCCCTACCGACGATCTCCGATGCCACACGCTCAACCATTCGCCAACAGAGCCTTAAAAGTCCGGCTCTGATGCGGCGAGGGAGGTCGCGCGCAGCAGAGCCGGTATGCCTAGCGAAGAAATCAGTAAGTGAAACGGAAGCCGGCGCGGGCGCTGAAATAGTTCAGGTCACCACGCGAGCTATTGTCATCGGGGAAATAGCGGCTGCCGAGATAAGTCCAGCGACCGTCCACAAAGATGCCGACGCGTTGAGCCACGATCGGCAGGATGTGTTGGAAAAAGCGGTATTCGAGCCCGGCGCCGGCGTGAGCTTCGGCCCATTTGCGATCCCCAAAATCGCAGCCACCGCCCACATAGACATAGGGCGCGAGGTGGCAGGATTCGATCGGCCAGCGGAAAAAGAGGTTACCGCCCACGTGGTCGCGATCCACGGTGTGATTGGTGATACGGCCCCGATTCGTGTCCGGGCTTTCATGGCCGTAGGAGCCGTAATATTCCGCGCCAATGCCGATGTTACGGGTGAAGAAGTAGTTGATTTCGCTGCCTTCGCCCCAGGTGTGTTCACGGAAAACACCGGCATGCGTCGGGCCCTTGCCGACATTGTAGATGGCGAAGTCGCCCATCTGGAATTCGTGATCTTTGAAGAGAGGTTCTTCGACTTCCTGGGTCACTTTGGTGTCTTTGGCATCGACCATTTCGTGACCGGCGAATGCCACGGGGGACACGGCCAAGGTTGCGAGGATGAGGAACTGTGGGGTTTTCATGTTGGATTTGCCTTTTGATAAATCTACCGGACGGTGCGGTGCACGCACAGACCACTGCGCACGGGATCGGTTCGCACCCTTATTCGCGGTTAGGGCAGAGGCTGGATGGGCAAACTATGCCGGCAGTTTGAAGGGGCGCGTTTCAGCGTGGGTGGCAGGGCGCGTGTTCCCACGCGCTGGGAGTGGAGTTGCCTCACCGTGATGGCCGGCTCATTCCTCGCAAATCCGCCGCGACTCTATCTCGTGAAGTCGTGCTTTCTCGCGATGAGCGACGAGATGAGGAGAATCGAAATGAGGGTGCCGAAGGGAAACGATAGGAGTCCGAATCCGCCGCAGACAAAGGCGCAATCGAGGATATATCGGCGGCGCCGATAAACCGCGGCACCCACCCAGAAGTAGAAGAGGCCGAGCGCGACGCCCACCGATGCCATCACATAGTCAGTTGTGACGAAGGGACGCGGTCGGAAATGAAACAGCCCCAACGCAATGAACACCCACCAATTGATGCCGAGCAGGGAAAACCAAATTGCCGGCCCAAGCGGAACCACGTCGATGGGAGCGCCGCCGCCGGCTTCCACGATGTTCGGTCCTGGCTTGATCGAGATACTCCTTCATGCCGCCTGGAAGTGGTTAAACTCCGCCTTTTTGCGCTTCCGCGAGGCGTTCCTGCATGTCGGCAGCCTGCAGGCTGCCGATCATTTCATCGATGTTCCCCTCGATGAAGCTGTCCAGATTGTAGAGCGTGAGATTGATCCGGTGGTCGGTCACGCGGTTCTGCGGAAAATTGTAGGTGCGAATCTTTTCGCTGCGGTCGCCGGTGCCGATCTGGCCTTTGCGCTGCGCAGCGTATTTCTCGGCTTCTTCACGTTGCTTCACTTCCAGTAGGCGGGAGCGGAGAATGGTCAGCGCCTTCTCCTTGTTCTTCTGCTGTGAACGGCCGTCCTGGCAGCGCACGATGGTGCCCGTGGGAATGTGCATGACCTGCACGGCGGAGTCGGTCGTATTCACGCCCTGGCCGCCGGGGCCGCCGGCGCGGCAGACTTCGATGCGGATTTCATCGGCCTTCAACTCGAGATCCACTTCCTCGGCTTCGGGAAGCACGGCGACGGTCGCGGTGCTGGTGTGAATGCGGCCCTGGGCTTCCGTGGCGGGGACGCGCTGCACGCGATGCACGCCGCTCTCGTAGCGGAGCGTGCGGAAGACCTGGTCGCCGGTGACCTTGAAGATGACTTCCTTCAGCCCGCCGAGTTCCCCGACACTGGCCTCGAGCGGTTCGAGCTTGAAGCCGTGCGTCTCCGCAAAGCGGGTGTACATGCGATAGAGGTCCGCGGCAAAGAGCGCCGCCTCATCCCCGCCGGTGCCGCCGCGGATTTCGACGATGGCGTCGCGATCTTCGTTCGGGTCGGGCGGGAGCAGCGCGAATTGCACCGACGTCTCGGTCTCGGCGATGCGCTTTTCCAGGTCGGGGATTTCCGCCGCCGCCATTTCCGCCATTTCCTTGTCTTCGCCCTTGGCCAGGTCCTGGTTTTCGGTGAGTTGGGCCCGCGACTTGTTCAGTGTCTCCCAGTTGGCGAGCAGTTCCTTGAGCCGGGTATGTTCGCGCAGGGTCTCACGCGCCTTACGCGGGTCGTCGTAGAGATTCGATGACGAAATCTCCGCTTCGAGTTCGCGAAAGCGTTCGGCCTTTTTTGAAATCAGGGGTGCAAAATCCATGGTCAGAAAGTTTTAGGTTTTCAGTTTTCAGTTTTAAGGCTCGAAACAGCAGCCGGTTTCGAAAAGGAGAGCCGCTTAAAACTGAAGACTTAAAACTTAAAACTCCGGCTCCCCGGTGGATGGGCAAAACAAAACGGTGAAGATGCACGCGGCATCTTCACCGTTTCTAAAGTTTTCAGATGGAGAGCTAAGCGCTCTTCTTGCGGCTCTGGGCGCCTGCGTAACGGCGCGAGAACTTCTCGATACGACCTGCGGTGTCGACGAATTTCTGCTCGCCCGTGAAGAAAGGATGGCAGGCCGCGCAAATACCAATCTTAAGGTCGCGCTTGGTCGAACGGGTGTGGTAGACAGTGCCGCACGCGCAAGCGATCGCGGTCTCTTGGTAATCAGGATGAATATCTGCTTTCATGGCTCGGAAAAGGGAGTAGGAGACTACCTGGGAAACTTTGCTTCGCAACGAAAAACTCTGATTAATTTTGCTCGTCCCCACTTCTCCTGACAATCCGATCCTGACTGCCTGGCAGCAAACCCTGGTGCGTTGTGGACAACGGCCGGCGGTCTTTGCCCCGACTGGCGCGGTGCTGCGCACCTTCGCGGAGATCGGGTTGGAAGCCCTGAAAATCGCCCGTCTTTTCGACAATATCCCCCCGCACTCGGTCGTCGCGGTGCAGATCGGCAACAGTGAAATGTGGCCCGAAGTGGTGCTCGCCCTCTGGCGAAAGAAGCTGATCCCGCTGCCCTTGGGCGAAATGACCCAGACGGAGCTGGCCTACGCGCTCGGCACCTGCCGCGCGGCGGCTTTGGTGACGAACCAGGGCGGCCCGTTGATCGTCCATCGCCGGCCCGTGCCCGACGATGCCCGCCGCTGGGTGGGACCCACGCCCGAATTCCTCAAGCTCACCTCCGGAACGACGAGCGCCCCCCGGGCGGTGCGTTTTCGCGGCTGCCAGTTGCTCGCGGATTGCGAGAACATCTGCAAAACGATGGGATTCAGCGACGCGGACCTCAATTACGCCGTGATCCCCCTCTCGCACAGCTACGGTTTCAGCAATCTCATTACGCCGCTGATCGCGAAGGGGGTGCCGATGGTGGTGAGTCACGATCGCATGCCGCGAGCGGTGCTGGAGGGCCTTCTCGTCACGAATGCCACAGTCTTCCCGGCAACGCCTTTCTTTTATCAAAAGTTGGGCGAGCTGGAGCAAACGCCGGATTTGCCGGCGCTCCGCGTGTGCATTTCGGCGGGGGCTCCGCTCACGAAGCGGGCGGGAAGCATGTTTAGCGTGAAGTTTGGACGAAAGATTCATACCTTCTACGGTTCCTCGGAGTGCGGAGGCATCGCCTATGACGCCACGGAAGAGCCGAACTACGAGGACGGTTTCGTCGGCGCGCCGATGCAGGGCGTGGAGATCGACTTTCACGCGGAGCAGGGGGCCGGGCCGATCCAGGTGCGCAGTGAGGCCGTGGGCGAAGGTTACTTTCCGGACGACGATCGGGCGGTGTTGAGCGTGGGGCGCTTCGTGCCGGCCGATCTCGTGGAGCGCCGGGCGCGGGGTCTCTTTATCGTGGGACGCACCTCGGAAGTGATCAATGTAGCCGGTCGCAAGCTCAACCCGCACGAGGTGGAGGCCCGGCTGGCCGAATTTCCCGGGGTGAAACAGGCGGTCGTCTTCGGGGTGAAGTCGGCGCTGCGGGGCGAAGAACCGGTGGCCTGTATCGCCGGGGATGGCCTGGCGCGCGAGGCAATCCTACGGTTTTGCCAGGAGAAACTCAGCCCGTGGCAGGTGCCGCGCGATGTTTGGCTGGTGGGCGAGATTCCGACGAATGAGCGCGGCAAGATTAGCCGCCGCACGCTGGCGGAGAACTATCGGGCGCGACGTTCCGAACTGTCATGACCGGTCTCTTCGCCGACGCTCGTTGCCAGGAACACGATCCCGGTCGCGGTCATCCGGAATCGCCGGCGCGTTTTGCCGCGGTGATGGAAGGGCTGAAGGGCGCCGGCTTGCTGGAAAAGGTCACGCCGATCGAGGCGCGCTCGGTGACGAGCGAGGATTTGGAGCTCGTGCACGAGAGGGATTATCTCCGGCTCGCGGAGCGCGAAATTCGCGCGGGCGCCGCGCAGTTGAGTACCGGGGACACGTCGGTCTGCGAGGCTTCCTGGGCTGCGGCCAGGCTCGCCGCCGGTGGCGCCATGGCGGCGGTGGATGCGGTGATGGAGGGCAAGGTGGGGAATGCTTTTTGCGCCGGGCGTCCGCCAGGACATCATGCATCGGCGGATCGCGGGATGGGTTTTTGCGTGTTGAACAACATCGCCATCGCCGCCCGGCACGCGCAGCGGCGGCATCGGATCAAGCGCGTGCTCATCGTCGATTGGGACGTGCATCACGGCAACGGGACGCAGGATATTTTTTACGAGGACAGTTCGGTGTTTTTCTTCAGCACGCATCAATCGCCGTGGTATCCCGGCACCGGTCAGGCCCGCGAGACCGGCGTGGGTGAGGGGAAGGGGACCACGCTGAATTGTCCGCTACCCGGAGGCTCCGGCCACCGGGAGATTTTCGCCGCCTTCCACGAACAGCTCCTGCCAGCGATGGAGCAATTCGAGCCGGAGTTTGTGCTCATCTCGGCCGGATTCGATTCCCGCGGAGGCGATCCGCTCGGTGATTTTCTGCTCACCGATGGCGATTTCGCCGACTTGACGAAAATTGTCCGCGGCATCGCGGACAAATATGCGAAGGGGCGCGTGGTCTCGCTATTGGAGGGCGGTTACAATCTGAGGGGGCTGCCCAACGCAGTCGTGGCGCATGTGAGGGAGCTGGCGGCGGGGAAAGTGGATGGTTGAGGGTTGATAGTTGATAGACCACCACCTCGCCGCTTGCAGGCGGCGCTCCGCGCCAGGGGTGTCGATCAATACTGCCGCGGAGCGGCCATTTCTTCGGCCTCATGGCGGACTATCAACTATCAACCCTCAACTATCCACTTCCCCTTACCCGTCGGACAGCCGCGCGGATTGCCCGGTGCTCTCCAGCACCGAGTGCCAGAGTTCGCTGCTCGGATCCACTTTGCGGCGACCTTGGGTGGCCAACGCGATGGGCAGGTGCACGAAGGCGCCGTGCCAGCGGCCGACGAGCATCGAGGTCTTGCCCGCCATGGCGGCGTGGACCGCGTGTTGCGCGAGCTGGGAGCAATAGACGTTGTCCTGGGCATTCGCGGGTACGCTTCGGATGATGTAGCTCGGATCGAAATACTTGAGGTTGCACTCGGTGCGGCGCTCCTTGAAGAAGGCGCCGATCTTGTCCTTGAGGAACAAACCGATATCGCCGTACTTCTTGTTGCCGCTGGCATCGGTATTCCCCGCGCTGGGAATCAAATCCTGACCGGCGCCCTCGGCGACCACGATGACGGCGTTCTTCTTCTTCGCCAACTTATAGCGCAGGGCCTCGAGGAGGCCGCGTTCGCCTTCGAGTTGGAAGGGCACTTCGGGGATGAGCACGAAATCCACGTTACCGCCGGCGAGCGCGGCGTAGCACGAAATGAATCCCGAATCGCGGCCCATGAGCTTGATCAGGCCGATGCCATTGACCGCGCCGGTGGCTTCGACATACGCGCACTTCACCGTCTGCACCGCGACCGCAAAAGCAGTCTCGAAGCCGAATGACTTGTCGAGATACATGATGTCGTTGTCGATCGTTTTCGGAATGCCGATGACCGCTTTCTTTAAGCCGCGCCGTTCGCATTCGTTGGAAATCTCCACTGCGCCGCGCAGCGTGCCGTCGCCGCCGACGACGAAGAAAAGATCGATATTCATCTCCTCCAGCAGATCGACCATCTCGCCGATCTTTTGCGGCCCGCGCGAACTGCCGAGGATGGTGCCGCCGAAATTGTGAATCTGCGAGACCGACTCCGGCTTGAGCAGCATCGGCGTGTGGCCGTAGCGCGGGATGAGGCCTTCGTAACCGTAGCGAAAGCCGAAGACCTTCGTGACCGCGTAACGATAGTGGAGCTGAGTGACGATGCCGCGGATGATGTCGTTCAGCCCCGGGCAGAGGCCGCCGCAGGTGACGATGGCCGCGGTGGTCTTGGCTGGATGGAAAAAGATGTGTTCCCGCGGGCCGGACGCCTCGAAGCTGAACTGGCTGGCATCGGCATGGGGCTCGGAATCGCGGTCCAGCGTGTGGCTGAAGAGCACGCGCTCGTTGTCTTTGCGGAAATTGACTTCGACACCGCCCCCGATGTGATGCAGGGGTGAAGTAATTTCACACGGTCCGAGTGATTTGATCCTGGTGTCCATGGCGAGGGAGATGAATGGGGGTATTCCCCGACAAGCTCAAGAAACGAATGATACGTACGCGTAAAAATTGGCACAGCGTGGCGAAAAAGCGACTGCTCCTGCAATTTGCTGGCGAACTTCTGGCGACCGTAACACACGCGCCGCTTGACCAAGCGGGCATCCGCTTCCCATCATGGAAACGAAACTGATTAACCCGGTCTCCTCAGTAAAGCAGACCGACCAACCTGAACTCATTATGGCCTACGAATTACCTAAACTTCCCTTCGCTTACACCGACCTCGAACCCACGATCGATGCGGCGACGGCGGAGATTCACTACTCCAAGCATCACCAGGCTTACGTCAACAACCTCAACAAGGCCCTCGAAAGCGCGCCGGATCTCGCAAACAAGAGCGCCGAGGACCTCATCAAGAACCTGTCGGCGGTGCCGGAGGCCATTCGCGGCGCGGTGCGCAACAACGGCGGCGGCCATGTGAACCACAGCTTTTTCTGGAAACTCCTGAAAGCGAAGGGCGAAGGCGCGCCGGTCGGCAAACTGGCTGAGGCGATCAAGAGCACCTTTGGCGATTTCGCGCAGCTCCAGGAGAAATTCAACGCGGCGGGCGGGAGCCGTTTCGGCTCGGGCTGGGCGTGGCTGGTCGTCAATGGCGGCAAGCTCGAAGTCGGTTCCACGGCAAACCAGGATAGCCCACTCATGGGCAAGGCCGTGGCCGGGATCGAAGGAACGCCGGTCCTCGGGGTGGACGTGTGGGAGCACGCCTACTACCTCCACTACCAGAACCGCCGTCCGGATTACCTGAAGGCGATTTGGAACGTGATCAACTGGGCCCAAGCCGAGGAGAACTATCTCGCCGCGCTGAAGTAAGGCGCGACCAAGGATTGATACGTAGTTTACAGAACGCCGCACTGGAAAGCCGGTGCGGCGTTCTAATATTTGCCGGGGTTGCAGCGTCATTCGTCGGAACTGACATGAAATCGTTGCATTTTTCCTTCTTGCTTATTGGTGCGCGTGGACGCTCAATTGCCCGCGTTATGGTTTCCAGAGATCGGGAGAATTACGTGAGGGCACTGACCTGCGCGTTGGTGTTGGGACTGGCCGTCGGTTTTAGCGGCTGCAAGAAAAAGGAAGTGGCGGAGGAGCCCGAAGAGGCCCCCGCAGCGGCGCCGGCCAAGCCCAAACCCGCCATACCGGAACCGAAATCGGTGGCGGTGACGACGCCCGCCCCAAAACCCGCGGCCACGCCGGCTCCGGAACTGGCCCCGCCAGGGATTTTCTATTTGGTCACCTCGGTTTCCGTCGAGACCTCGGACGGCATTCTCGGCCTCAAGCCGGGGCAAATGCTCAAGCTGGTGCGCGCTGGCGTTTACAAAGCCGACAACAATGAGGTGACTCTGCGGCCCGATCAGGTGACGAATGACCTGACCATCGCTCGCCGCGTGGCGGCCCAGGATGAGCAGACGCAGGCCGCCATCCAACAGCATCTCGCCGCGGTGCGGGCGGCCTCCGCTGCCGCTTCCTCGGCATCAGCGGCGAAAATGTCAGCCGGTTCACCGTCCTCTGCCGCCGCGGCTCAGCCTTTGCCGGCGAATGTGGCGGCGCGGCAGGAACTGATGCAGAAAAAGGAAGCGCTGATGGCGCAAGTCGACCAATTGGTAACTTCGCTCAATCGCGCCGCGGTTCCGTACGGCGGCAATTGGGGGTTGGCTTCGAAGAAATCGCCAGTGTGCTACCAGCTTTTCCAACAGTACAACGGTCTGGAAAAGCAAATCACCGACGTCAACAATCAGCTTTCCCAGATCCATTAGTCCGCCGTTCGGCAAGGAAGACGGATTCGATTTTTAAAACGAAAATTGCGCCGGTGACGAACCACCGGCGCAATTTTTTTTGCGGGAATTCTTTGCGCTTATTTGCCGAACTGCAGGCTGAGCTCCTTGCCGGCCGGATGCTGCTGCGCGGCGGTCAGCGTCAGGGTGCCGTTCGCGCCTTTTTGCAGACGCAGCGGCTCGCCTTCGAGGGCGTCGCGATAAGTTGCGGCCGTGGTTTCATCGAGCTGGGCGCCGTGCTGCAGGGCGGCATCGAGCATGGTCCGAAGGGTCGCGGTGATGAAGCCCCTTTCCGCCACCTTGAGAGTGGTCGGGAAGGCAATGCGGACCAGCAGATGGGAGTTGTTGGCCACCTCGTCACTGAGGGCTTTGAGCTCCGGTTGGGCCTGCGGCCAGGGCTTGCCAAAGGCGGCATCGACCCGGTTTTGCAAGTCGCGCCAGGTGTCGACTGCCACTTTGGTTACGTGCAGGCTGGCCAACGATGCCTTGTCGCCCGGCTTGTTCGTCTCTGCGCTGACCATGGCCGCCTGAAGCTGAGCGTCTGGCTTGCCGTCGGCCGCGATGTGCCGTTCGACCCAGTCGATGAAGATGCGTTCGCCCTTGAAAGAGGACTGGGCGGAGTGCAATGGCGGGAGGACCTTGAGCGCGGCAGCGTAGTCATGCCGGGTTTGCGTATCCCAGTCGAGGCAATGCCGCGCCGCGGCGCGAATTGCGCTGGTCTCCATGGCCTCCTGCACGAGATAGGAAATGAGCAGGTCGCCGCTGCCCGCATGCCGGGCCATGCGGTGCGCGATGAGCAGCCACTCGATGCCTTCCTTTACTTTGCCTTCGGCGAAAAGGGCCTCCGCCTGGACGATGACGATGCTGGCCATCTCGCGTATTTTCGAGATGTGCGGCAGGATCGTGGCGGGGCCGTCTTCCAAAGGCAGTCCCCAATCGCAAGCCGCCGTGGAATCGGCAGCCTTGCGCACGAGACGGAGCGTGACTTCGTCTTTGAGGAAGTCGCTGTCCTTGGTGGCATCGAAAGCTTGTTTGCCCGTGGCGACAGCCGCGAGCTCTTTTGCCTGGTCATTGCCGAGCGGCGGCAACTCCGATGCGGCCTGCCAATAGAGCAGGGCCGGGTTGATCGGCTTCGCCTCCTCCGCATAGAGCGTGGAAGCGATGGTGATAGTGAGGGCGATCAGGGTGGCTTTCATCGGATGAGGTGGGTGGATTTAGGGAAGCGGAGTGGTGAAGACGGGGTCGGAGGCGGGCAGCAGGGAGGTGGCATCGCGGTCGAGCAGGGCGAAGAGGGCGGCATCCCCTTCGTTTGCGGCGGTCTGGTAGGCGAGTAGGGAAGCCCGTGAAACTGTGGGAGGAACCGTCGTGGGCAGTGAACGGTCTGGCTGGGATGGGGTGGCGATCTTGTTCTCCGGCGACGAGCGCATCTGCCAAAAGGCGATGGAGGCGAGCAACGCCACCACCACCGCGGAGGTGAATAGGGGAATCAAATTCCATTGCGGTACCGAGGGCCCCTCCCGTTCGCGGATCCGGCGCATCGTGCTGTAGTGCAGTTGGGGATCGAAATCTGGCTTCGGGACCTGCGTCGCGTCGCGCTGGAGTGCGTCGCGCATCGGTTGGTCCGCATCGGGGTTCGGAGTGCTCATGATTTCGTTCTGTGGGTTAATGGGCCCCGCCGCGCAGGTGGTTCATTTTTTCCTTCATGCGACGGAGCTTGGTCAGCGCATGGTGCAGACGGCTCTTTACCGTGCCGGTCGAGATGCCCAGGGCGGTCGCGATCTCCGCTTCGCCGGCCTCGGCGTAAAAGCGCAGGCGCACGACTTCGCGATGCCGCGCCGGGAGCGCGGCAAGCATGGCGCGAAGCAATTCCGCTTCGGCGGCTTCCGGGTTCGGAGCCTCGCTAGTCGTGGCTGCTTCCGCGCGGTTCGCGGAGGCCTGTTGCTCCAGAGTGGCCAGCGGCAGCCGCCGCGAAAACCATCCGAGGGCCCGGCGGTGTTGCCGCAGGAGGATGACGTAGAGCCAGGTGAAGAAACGGCACGAGCCATCGAACCGCGGCAGGCTCTTCCACGCGGCGATCATCGTTTCCTGGACGAGATCCTGTGCGCGCTGATGGTCGCCGCAGAAGGCGAGGGCCTGCCCCATGAGCTGCGCCTGCAACTCCTCCATGAGTCGTGAGAAGGCCTCGAGATCACCGCCACGGGCGAGCGCGATCAGGTCGGCGTGTTGTTCGGAAGGGGTGGCGGACATGCAGTGCTGCACCTTTATGGTGCGCCGCGCCCACGAGGTTCACAAAATCTTCCGGAATCTTCTTTCCACAATCTCACTTTGGCACCGCCCCGAATGCGAGTTGAAGCCCGCCTGATTGAGGTCGGTCCACTACCCCTCCCAGCTACGACAACTGGCGTTTCCGCCGGCGGGCGGCGATCCCCAAACTCCCCAGCGCCAGCAAAACGGCGGACGTCGGCTCGGGCACACTGGGGCTGTTGATGACATCGCTCTCCGCAGTGCCAAAACGGAAGTCATCGAAGACCACCTTCGAGGGCGAACTGTTGGTGAAATTGGCCGATACCCAGCTTTGAAAAGCGCCCAGGTCGGTGGAGGAGTTGATCGTCCCCGCGACCGCTTGCGCCCCCGGATTGTTCACCAAAGTGCCGGTGCTGTCGTAGATCGAAGGAGTGAAAGTG
>Ga0207667_10008713_pt1 | contig 12023 bp, 8 predicted proteins | sample KBSCornC52_FD_184301 | JGI IMG/M metagenome (GOLD analysis project Ga0207667, IMG submission 184301) | Corn rhizosphere microbial communities from Kellogg Biological Station, Michigan, USA - KBS Corn C5-2 (SPAdes) (version 2) | ecosystem: Host-associated > Plants > Roots > Rhizosphere > Soil ...
CGGTTTCAACACAGCCACCCTGATCGATCGCGACGTCCACGATGACTGCGCCTTTCTTCATCTGCGAGACCATGGTTCGAGTGACGATTTTAGGAGCAGTTGCACCGGGGATGAGGACGGCGCCGATGACCAGGTCGGCTTCGCGTGTTGCGTTCGCGAGGTTGTAGCTGTTTGAGGCCAACGTGTAGAGGCGTCCTCCATAGAGGTCGTCGAGTTCGCGGAGGCGATTCAGGTTGATATCGACCAGCGTGACCTTGGCGCCGAAGCCGAGGGCGATCTTCGCGGCGTTGGTGCCGACAATGCCGCCGCCGACGATGGTGACGTGGGCCGGAGGGACACCGGGGACTCCGCCGAGGAGGATGCCGCGGCCGCCGTGTTCCTTTTCCAGATACGCTGCTCCGACCTGGACGCTCATGCGCCCTGCGACTTCGCTCATGGGCGTGAGCAACGGCAGAGTACCTTGGCGGTCGCGAACGGTTTCATAGGCGATGCCGGTGACCTTGGCTTCGAGAAGTTTGTTGGTGAGGCCAGGGATCGGCGCTAGATGCAGGTAAGTGAACAGGACGAGGCCATCCCGGAAGTAGGCGTACTCTGCCTCGATCGGTTCCTTCACCTTGACCACGGTTTCTGATTTTCCCCAGACGTGCCCGCGATCGCCAACGATCTCGGCTCCGGCGTTCTGGTAGTCCTCATCTGTAAAACCGGAAAGCTCTCCCGCATGGGTCTCGACCAGAACCTTGTGACCCGCTTCGGAAAGGGCTCGAACGCCTGCCGGAGTGACACCGACGCGCGCTTCGTTGTCTTTGATTTCTTTCGGTACGCCGATGATCATAGGTGCTCCTTATTCAGAGTTTCGGATGCTCATAGCCACCCTGGCGACCGCACCGGCCGGAGGGCACCGGCCTGTGCCGGAATTGTGTGGGGGAAGGGTTGTGCGGCAAAACTGAAAGCGCCGGAACCCGGGTGGAGGGGGAGGGCTGATCCGGCGCTGCGGCTCATCGCTTGTTTCCTAGTGAGACACATCGTAAGGCGTGATCGGGTTCCAATGTGTGCAAAGATCGTGTTAAATCAAAGTCATGAGCACGAAGCGTGAAGAAGAAGCCGGTTCTGCGCAAGAACCTCGCTCAATAGAGGCGAAGGACGGGCAAGGAGCTGATCTGGATGATCTGGATGCGGCGATCCTGCGTTATCTTCAGCGAAACGGGCGCGCGACGAATTTCGAAGTAGGCGAGGCGGTGGGGCTATCGGCGTCAGCCGCGTCGAGACGGATTCAGTCGCTGCAGGCTGCGGGGGTGATCCGAGGGTATCGGGCGACGATTGACGATCGGGCGCTTGGAAAGCGGATGACGGTCTATATTCGCGTGACTCTGGAGCGGCAGTCTGCGCCGGTGCTGAGCGCCTTCGAGACGGCTGTTCGGCATTGCAGAGAGATTGTGAGCTGTCACCTGATGGCGGGCCAGTACGATTACATGCTGGTGGCGCGGGTTGCGGGGATTGATGATTACGGGCGCCTCCACCAGAACGAGTTGTCGCGGCTGCCGGGAGTGACGCGATTGGAAACGAGCTTCGCCCTGCGGGATGTTCTGGACGGTGGACGGGTCTAGGCCAAGTGAACCTAGCTAGTCACTTTGTTACCGGCCAAAGAAAGCGAACTCCGCTGTAGAGTGGGGTTACCGCGGTACTTTGCTCTTGAGTTACCAACGTGGGAGAATGCCAGATGGTCTCAGCTGCTCCTGCGATGAGTATGTGCGGTCGCGAAACCCGGCGAAAGGCGTAGTTATGTTTGAGTCTGACCAACACGAGTTTGACGAAGGTTTTGACGAGCTAGGCCACGTTACGCCAGCCCCTCCTCTGGCCAAGCCAGTTCCGGAGCCGGTTGCGGCTGATGCTTCATCGGATCAAGGCACAGCGGACGAATTGAGGGCGATGCTGAAGTCGCAGCCTTCGCCTATTGCGAGTGCTGGTGTTGCTCCAGGGGCGAATGTCGCGGTGGCAGAGCCGATCGTCGAACCCGAAGAAGAAGAAGACACGGAAGAAGAGGACGAGTTCGATTACGAAGCAGAGCAGGGGACGCCGGAGTTTACCGATCCTGCCGAACGGCAGGAGGAACCGCTTTCACCTCCGGCGAAAAAGGGTCTACCTCTCTGGCTGATTGGGGGATTTGCGGCACTGATGGCTTTTGCGGCTTTTGTTGTGTATACCGCAATGAAGCCTAAGGACAACGCGCCACCGCCAGGCGACATGGGACCGGGCATTGTCGCAGCATCAGGTTTGCGGGGACACTTGAACACGCGGTGGGATGGTGATCGGAAGAGTGGCAAGCTCGTCTACCAATTGCACATTGAACCCATGGAGGAGCGCTGGCAGCCAGGGTTCTCGCATGTCCTCTTGAATCCTTCGATACCGTTGTCAGTGAACATGCGGCTGCTGGACGCAACGGGCTTTGCCCTGTGCGGGAAGGATATCCCTTTCCATTTCGATCCGCAGAATGCGGCCGTGCAGGTGCCGATGCCGTCGCCCGTGGGAGCTAATGGCAAGAAACTTTCCGCGGCTGAGCGGAATGCGGCGTACCAGGCTGCTCGGCAGAGCGCAGTTGCGCAGATGCAGGCTGCGGAAGCTGTGAGAGAACAGGGGAAGGACGTTTTTCAGAGCCAGACCGGACCTGATGGGCAGGTGACGGCAGTGAATGTGCAGGGTTCGCTTCCCTGCTCGCCCGATCAGTACAAGAGGGCGAGCTATTGGGATCTCAATACGAACTTTCCGACGCTGGATGAGCAGGCGGCGCTTCTCGATCCGCGAGCGGCAGCCAGACAGGCTAAGGACTCCGAATCAGGTTCACATTCTGCGAAGCGGGCTTCGCGACAGCCCCAAACAGGGTTCATTATTCAGGGCGATGAACGCGTGATGGAGTACGACTCAGTACGCGGGCAGTTGTGGATGCGGGGAAGAACCTTCCAGATCGACCGGCGTGTTGGACAGGTGACGGCGACGGCGTGGGCCAACAACAACACCCTGGTTCACTATCGTTGCGATCAGCAGGCGAATTGCGCGCTGAGTGCTCCGGGTGGAGCTGCTGTACTGCACGCGCGGCTGAATTAAGCCCTCTCTCGGAGGACAGTGCGCTTCGGCGTAGATTGCGCAGAACCAATACTCGGATGGCGTCGCGAGAACTTCCGGCAATAATTGCTGCCGCGCTGCCGGCACCTTCCGCTTGGGTCGCCAGCGGGCAATGCAAATCACCGCGCTTTCCGTATAGACTCTTGAGCGAACGCGAATCCCTTCTTCCTCAGGTGGTCACCATGCCGGAAACAGTCTCCGCAGAACATGCGGCAAGCCTGGTTAAATCGGGAATGTGGCTGGATTATGCCGCGGCGCTGTGCCAGCCGGATGTCTTCGACAAGGCTTTGGCAGCGCGGAAGGAAGAGCTTGAGAACGTCAAGATTCGTTCATGTCTCTCGATGCGGCCGCGTGCAGTAATTGAAGAGGATCGGGAGGGCCGGCATTTCCATATGTTCAGCTGGCACTTCTCCGGCTATGACCGCAGGAAACATGATGCGGGCCGCTGCAACTATGTGCCGCTGAACCTGGGCGAGGTGCCGGATTATTACCGGCGCTTTCTCGAGCCGCTAGATATCGTCATCATCAAAACGTGCCCGATGGATGAGGGCGGGTATTTTAATTTTGGTCCTACGAATCTGTGGATTCGAGCGGCGATCGAGCGCTCGAAGATGGTGATCGTGGAGACCAGTCGCGAGATGCCTTATGCCTTCGGCAAAGAGAACGGCGTGCATCTGCGCGATGTGGACTACGTGATCGAGGGAGACGATCAGCCCGGCGCGGAGCTGCCGAATCCAGATCCGAGCGAGGTGGACAGCACGGTTGCGCGACGCATTGCGGCCGAGGTTGAGGATGGCTCGTGCTTGCAGATCGGGATTGGCGGGATGCCGAACGCAGTATGCGGCCTTCTGCTTGAAACCGGCGTGAAAAATCTTGGAGTTCATACGGAGATGATGACGGATGGGCTCGGGCTTCTTTACCGCTCGGGACGGGTGACTGGATCGCGCAAGATGCTCGATCCTGGAAAGGTGACGTATACGTTTGCGCTCGGGTCGAGTGCGCTGTACGCGACGATCAATCGCAACCCGGATATGTATTGCCACCAAGTGGATTACACGAATTCGCCGAACATCATCATGCAGAACGAAAAGGCGGTGTCGATTAACAACACGACCCAGGTGGATCTGCAGGGGCAGGTGGCTTCGGAGTCTGACGGGCAGCGGCATCTGAGTGGGACTGGAGGGCAGTTGCAGTTTGTGCGCGGTGCCTACGCGTCGAAGTGTGGGAAGTCGTTCATGTGCCTGTCTTCAACGTATGAGAAACGTGGAGAGCGCAGGAGCAGGATCGTGTTCAGCCTGACGCCGGGGAATATCGTGACGACACCGCGGTCGGACGTGATGTACCTGGTGACGGAGTTTGGGATGGTGAACCTGAAGGGGAAGTCGGTTGCGGAACGGGCGAAGGGTCTTATCGAGCTGGCGCATCCGGATTTCCGAGAGGGGCTGGAGCGGGAGGCGTACGAGTACCGGTTGATTCCTCGGCATGTTTCATTTGGGGTGCGGGAGGAAGAGGACGCGGACCCCGATTGAATCCCAGGTCTCAGAAGCGAGACCTGGGGCACCAGTTCAGTTCAATTTGGTTTGAGTAATTGCGCGCTTATTCTGCGTTGTCGATCTGGGCGCGCTGGAGTTTGTCGCTGTAGTCGACGTAGACGGCTTTCCAGGTGGTGAAGAAGTCGATCGCGCCATTGCCTTCGCGGTGGCCGTTGCCTGTGGCCTTTACTCCGCCGAAGGGGAGATGTACCTCGGCGCCGATGGTGGGAGCGTTGATGTAGGTGATGCCGGCTTCTAGATCGCGGATTGCGGCGAAGGCCCGGTTCAGATCCTTGGTATAGAGGGCACTGGAGAGGCCATAATCGATGGAGTTGGCGATCTCGATGCCCTGCTGGAAGGTGTCGAACTCGATGACCGCAACGACCGGGCCGAAGACTTCTTCGCGGGCGAGACGCATGTTGGGCGTGATGCCGCCGAAGATGGTGGGCTCAAAGAAGGTGCCCTTGGCGTAGTCGCCTGTCGTGAGAGCGTGGCCGCCGCAGAGCAGCTTGCCGCCTTCTTTGGAGGCAATCTCCACGTAGCGCGAGGAGGTTTCGATCTGGCCTTTGTTGACCTGCGGGCCGACTTGAACTGACTCGTCTAGGCCGTTGCCGATTTTCAGCGCTTTAGTGCGGGAAACGAATTCGTCAGTAAATTTCTTTGCGATTCCCTTTTGCAGCAGGATGCGGCTGGTGGCGGTGCAGCGCTGGCCGGTGGTGCCGAATGCTCCCCACAGCGCGCCGTCAAGGGCGATGTCGAGGTTGGCATCGTCGAGGACGATCTGGGCGTTCTTGCCGCCCATTTCGAGGGAGACGGGCTTGAATGTTGCGGCGGCACGCTGGGCTACGTGGGAACCGACTTCGCTTGAGCCGGTGAAGCTTATGGCGCGGACATCGGGGTGCTCGATGAGAGCGTTGCCGGTAGATCCGCCGCTGCCGCTGACGATGTTGACGACCCCGTCGGGCAGGCCGGCGTCGACGAGGGTCTGGACCAGGTTGTAGGTGGAGAGGGGCGTGTCGGTGGCGGGCTTGATGACACAGGTGTTGCCGCCAACGAGCGCGGGGAAGAGCTTCCAGCTGGGGATGGCCATAGGGAAGTTCCACGGCGTGATGAGGCCTATGACACCAACGGGCATCCGGATGGACATGGCGAACTTGTTTTGAAGCTCGGAGGGGGTAGTCTGGCCAAAGAGGCGGCGGCCTTCGCCGGCAACGTAAAACGCTTCGTCGATGGCTTCCTGGACGTCGCCGCGGGTTTCGGCGAGGACCTTGCCCATTTCGCGGGTCATGTCGCGGGCGAACTGTTCTTTGCGCTGCTGGAGAAGGATGCCGGCGCGGACAAGGATCTCGGCGCGCTTGGGCGCGGGGACCAGGCGCCAGGTGGCGAAGGCCTTCTTTGCGGCGGCTACGGCTTTGGCTACGTCTTCTGGGCCGGAGGACGGGAATGAACCGACAATGTCGTCGTGGTCTGCGGGGTTGACGTTCAGGGTGGTTTTGCCGCTGGCAGCGGGCATCCACTCACCGCCGATCAGATTGTGATATGTGGGGTAGGTCATAGGGGGTCTCAGTTCCGAGTTATCAGTTGCCAGTTATGGGTTCAGTTATCAGATTCATAAGAGAGAGGGACGGTGCTGAGAACTGGCAGTGCGGTTCCCTTCTGTCAAAACCACCTGATTTTAGCCTACGGGACTGGGGCGTGTCCGATGTTCAGATGTCACAGAAGGCCCGTATGGCATGTCTTAGAATGAGTTCATTGGCTGCCGCTCTTCCCTTCTGACGCAATGCGAACGGGGTATTTACAAATGCTCCCCCCGTTTCCTATTACCAGCGGTGTTTGTTATTCAGGCGGAGAGTCACCGTACAATGTTTTTGAGGTAGAGTACCCTTTAAATGTCTCAGAACGGTTATCCTTCGCGCACTTCGCGGTCGCATGGTCTGCGTTCGCTTTTCAGCATGTTTTCGAGCGATCTGGCCATTGATTTAGGCACCGCCAACACACTGGTTTACGCCGCCGGCAAAGGCATCGTTGTGAACGAGCCTTCGATAGTTGCGATCAACAAGAACACCGGCGAGGTGGAGGCGGTTGGGAAGGAAGCCAAGGACATGCTGGGCCGCACACCCGGCAATATAGTGGCCATCAAGCCGATGAAGGACGGTGTTATCGCTGACTTTAAAGTCACCGAGAAAATGCTGAACTACTTCATCCAGAAGGCACATAACCGCAAGATGCTGGTTCATCCGCGAATCGTGATCGGGGTGCCATCGGAGATCACACAGGTGGAAAAGCGGGCGGTCGAGGATTCGGCGTATCGCGCGAAGGCGAGCGAAGTTTACCTGGTGGAACAGGCCATGGTGGCGGCGATCGGCGCGGGACTGCCGATTACCGAGCCGGGCGGCAACATGGTTGTCGATATCGGTGGCGGCACGACGGACATCGCGGTGATTTCGCTTTCGGGCATCGTCTATTCGCGGTCGGTGCGGATGGCCGGAAACCAGATGGACGAGTCGATCACGAATTATCTGAAACGCAAGTACAACCTGCTGATCGGGGAGCGGACGGCGGAGCAGATCAAGATCGAGATCGGGTCGGCGTATCCGCTGGACAAGCCGCTGACGATGGAGATCAAGGGACGCAATCTGATCGAGGGCGTGCCGAAGACCATCACCATCGACGACAGTGAGATCCGCGAGTCGCTGGGCGAGTGCATCGCGGTGATTATGAATGCCATCCGCGTGGCCCTGGAGCGGACGCCTCCGGAACTGTCGGCGGACATTTCGGACCGCGGGATTGTGCTGACGGGCGGCGGCGCGCTGATCAAGAATCTCGACAAGCGCATTCGGGAGGAGACGGGGCTGCCGGTTTCGGTGGCCGACGATCCGCTGGCGTCAGTAGTGCTGGGAACCGGCAAGATGCTGTCGGATTTCAGATTACTGAGAAAAATAAAGATCGATTAAGGGCAGTGGACAGTGATCAGTGGACAGTGATCAGTTTCAAGCGTCGAGCGCGCTGCCTTAGCTCCGAAGTCAACGGCCTCGTGAACAGGGTCCACTGTTCACTGACCCCTGATCACTGGTTCTCATGGAATCGTTTGTAGTTCGATATCGGAATCTGCTGGTGCTGCTGGTGTTGCTGGTGGCGCAGATTCTGGGTCTTGCCATGCAGGTGCGCCGCGCCAACGGCGGGCAGGGCGATGGCCAGGGCGTTCGTCTGATCAGGCTTTGGGCCAACGGAATCGTGAGCCCGCCGGAACGGCTTTTGCATAGCAGCGGTTCGGGAATATCGGGAATCTGGAATAACTACTTCGATCTGCGGCACGTTCGGCAGCAGAATGCCGATTTGCAAAAGACCGTGGACCGGCTGAGGCTGGAGCAGGCCGCGCTGCTGGAAGATGCCAAGCAGGGGGAGCGGCTGCAGGCGTTGCTAAAGTTTCAGCAGAAGTATGTTTACAAGACTGTCGCTGCGCAGGTGATCGGGTCGAGCGGGACTGATCAGTCGCGCGTGTTCTTCATCGATAAGGGAAAGAGTGACGGAATCGATCGCGATATGGCGGTGATCACGCCGGACGGGATCGTGGGCAAGGTGCGCGACGTGTTCGGACACACCGCGCAGGTGCTGGCGATTAATGATCAGTCGAGCGGCGCGGGCGTGATTATGGAATCGACGCGGATTCGTGGAATCCTGCGGGGCAATTCGGCGGGCCGGCCGGAAATTGTAGATGTGATTAGCGACCAGCGCATCAAGGCCGGCGACAAGGTGCTGACAGCGGGCGGCGATCAAATCTTTCCCCGCGGATTGCCGGTGGGAGAGGTGGAGAAGGTAGTGAATGATCCGGAGCGCGATGGCTTTGTGTATGTGATTCTGAAGCCGGCGGCGCATCTCGATCAGCTGGAAGAGGTCCTGGTGATCACAGCGACGGAGCCGCGGTTTCCACCGGATCAGCAGCAGGACATCGCGACCAGCGAGGCACTGAAAGGAGCGGAGGCAGCGGAGCAGAAGACTTCGGAAGGCATGGCAGAGAAGCTGCCGGGCCTGATCGAGCCCAACCTTCCTGCGGACCAGCAGCCGCTTAACGATACTTCGAATCCGAATCCGGTTTCGAGACCGCCTGTGGCGGTTCATCCTGACCGGTTTACGCCGGGAAGCGGGACAGCTCCAGCTGGCGCAGCAACGCCAGACAACGGACAGGCCGCACCGGGGACGCCGCCCGGAGCGGCGAAGAAGAAGCCTGCGCCCCCGGCAACAGATCAGAGCAATCCGGCACGAGCGCCGCAGGGGGATAACCAATAGCCATGTCGGTGCTAACGGCTGACGCACGCCGCGAATTTGAAATTCACCGCTATCCAGTGCTGATCTACGCTCTGGTGCCGGTTCTTGCGGTCGTACTGCAGGCATGGCTTCCTCGCGTGCTGGGGCGGTTCGCATGGTTCGATCTGCCGCTTGTGATCACGGTGTTCTTTGCTTTGAGCCGGCGGAATCCGATTCAGGGGTCGCTTTTGGGGGGCGTTCTTGGAATCTTCGAAGATGCGCTAACAGGACATGCAATTGGCATCAACGGGATCGCAAAGACGCTCGTGGGATATCTGGCAGCTACGATCGGAATTCTGGTGAACGTCGAGAATCATGCTGTACGGCTGTTCCTGACGTTTGTTCTATCGCTTGTGGGGAGCGCGACCTATTTCTTTGTGGTTCGCTTTCTGCTGGGAATGTCGATGGACACGAACTGGATGTCGGAGTTGTACAAGGCTTTGGGCAACTCGCTGATTGCGCTGGTGCTCTTCCCCGTGCTGGATCGTACCAAAATTCGCGATTAGAGAAACGCGATTGAGTACGTTGGTTCATTGCACCAAAGAACAAGCTGGCGCAGACAAACACATCAAGGGAAGAATTGAGGATAGCGGTATCCTAGAAGTAGATTCACATGAATTTTGATAAGGTCACACGCGGCGAAAAGCTCTCCACCATCAAGCTCGCGGTGGTCCAATACGGCGTTCTTGCGCTGATCCTGGCGCTCTCGGCAGGACTGTGGCGGTTGCAGATTCTGGGCGCGCAGAACTTCAAAATGCTTGCGGAGCAGAACCGGATACGCAAGGTACCGATTCTTGCCCCGCGAGGCAAGCTTTTCGATCGCGAGAACCGGCTGGTGGTGGATAACTACCCGTCCGTTTCGTGTTTTCTGGTGCGCGAGCAGAATCGGAATGTGGATGCCGACCTGCCGATGATTGCGCGAGGGCTGCATCTCGACCTCGATCAACTAAAGGCGACGCTCCACAAGTTTCGACTCGCGCCGGGGTATCAGCCGATCCCAATCAAGCAGGACGTGACCGCAGACGAGCAGGCGTTTATCGAGGCGCATCGCAACGAGCTGCCGGAACTGGAGACGATCGAGGGTGAGCGGCGGCTGTACCCGCGGGACGGATATGCGTCGCACCTGATCGGGTATGTCGGCGAGGTAAGCGAAGAGGATTTGAACCAGACCCGCTATGCGGCGTATGAACCCGGCGATGTGGTTGGCAAGGGTGGCGTTGAGGAGATGTACGACCAGGTCCTGCGCGGGGAGGATGGCTCCCGGGACGTAATCGTGGACAGCCACGGGCGCGAGGTTGGTTTCCTCGGAATTCAGCATGCGGTTCCGGGACAGGATTTGAAACTGACGATCGACAACGATCTGCAGCGCGCGGCGGAACTGGCGCTGGGGGATCGCAATGGCGCAATTGTGGCAATGGATCCGAGGAACGGCGAGATTCTCGCAATGGTGTCGCGCCCGAGTTTCGATCCTAATTTGTTCGCGGTGAAGATCGATCGTGGTGAATGGAACAAGTTGATTGCAGATCCGGATCACCCGTTGATGAACAAGGCCATCCAGGCGCAGCTGGCGCCGGGGTCGACCTTCAAGATTCTGATGTCGGTAGCGGGATTGCAGGAAGGCGTCGCGCAGGATATGCATGTGAACTGCGCCGGCGGGTGGGGGCCTTACGGGTATTTCCATCACTGCGATGAGAAGCATGGCGCTGTTGATATTCATAATGCGATTCCGTACTCGTGCGATACCTTCTACTACCAGCTTGGCGACAGGCTGGGAATCGATCGCATTTCGAAGTACGCAACTGCATTTGGGTACGGGCAGAAGACCGGGATTGACCTGCCCGGCGAGCAAGCGGGGTTGATGCCCAGCCAGCGCTGGCTTATGAAGAATTACCACCGCAGATGGTATCCGGATGAGACGCTGGACGTGGCGATCGGCCAGGGCGCCGTTGCGGCGACTCCGCTGCAGCTGGCGCGGATCATTGGCGGTATCGCGTCAGAAGGACACCTGGTTCGGCCGCACGTTGTGTTCCCCGATCAGCTACCCGGGGAGTTCCGCAAAGACCTGTATGAGAATCTGTCGGGCACGGGGGATGTGAATCTACCGATCGATCCGGATAACTGGGTGACGATAACCGATGGCATGGCGCAGGTGACGCAGCCGGGTTACTTCCACACGGCGGGCTCAGCGCATTTGGAGGGTATTGATCTGGCCGGGAAGACGGGTACAGCTCAGGTCATGAGTCACCAGGCCCTGGACAAGACAGCTAAGGGCCACAACACGCGTCCAAATGTATGGTTTGTTGGTGTGGTGCCGCGCCGGAATCCGGAGCTGGTGGTGGCGGTGCTTTGGGAACATGGCGAGTTCAGCTACTATCCCGCTCGGCTCGGAGCGCGGTTTGTCGCGGCCTACGTGGAGAAGCAACGGCGGAAAGCAAATAATCTGATGCCGGTGAAGGCTCCAAATCCGCCGCCGGTGGAAGTGGGAGCGGTGTGGACGTCGCCGAACCCGGCCGCGGGTGGGCAAGGTCAACCAGCCACCAAAATGCAGGCGGGCAAGTTTTATGTCGGTGCGAATGGTGCAGTGACCGGAGCTGCTGGAAGCAAGCCGAGTTCGACTGCGTCAAAAGGTGCGCCAGCGGGATCTGGGCCAGCGGGGTCGGGTCCAATGAAGAATTCGGGGGCCAATGGCGGCAAGCCAGCGAGCGCACCTGATAAATCCGCACAGCTTAGAAACAGCAAACCGACGCAGCCCGGTTCTGAATCGGCAAAGCTGAACACCTCGCCGGCACTGCCGGGCAAAGCCTCCCAGGTGAAATCGCAATGAGCCAGATGCGCCGTTTCATGAGCTTTCGCGACTTTGACTGGACGCTGTTCGGCATTGTCTCGGCGCTGTGCACGATTTCGGTGCTCGAAATCTATTCAGCGACGCTGCATACGAAGTATGTCGGCTTCCACACCAAACAGATTTACTGGATCATCGCAGGCGTGATCGCGATGCTCATTTTCGCCAAGATCGACTATCACAAGCTGATCGACTTCGTGCCGTGGGTCTATGGTTTCTTTCTGTTT
>Ga0207667_10008714_pt1 | contig 12023 bp, 8 predicted proteins | sample KBSCornC52_FD_184301 | JGI IMG/M metagenome (GOLD analysis project Ga0207667, IMG submission 184301) | Corn rhizosphere microbial communities from Kellogg Biological Station, Michigan, USA - KBS Corn C5-2 (SPAdes) (version 2) | ecosystem: Host-associated > Plants > Roots > Rhizosphere > Soil ...
GACCAGGATGGCTGCGCCAGCGGCAGCTTGCTGGATTCGATAAAAGGTCTGGTAGCCGGCGCTGTCTTCAAGGTTGAGATCAAGCAGAATTACATCAGGATGGCTCCTCTCAAGATATCTCAAAGCTTCGCCCAGGCGAGTAACGTGCTCCCATTGCAGGGTCGCCGTGGGCAAACGGAGCAATCCCGTAATGAACTTTGCATCGAGCACGTTGTCTTCGACCAGCAGCATTCGAAGGAGTTCCGTTTGTCGCGAATCCATTACCACCGTTGACATCTTTACATCCACTCCGCGAGCTTTTATTCGTACAATCCTCGTGGGGCGCGGTACCGGCTCATGTTATAGCTAGACCCCATCCCGCACCATTGCACGCAATGTTTGCTGCAATTCAGAGATTTCCTGCCGCAATTTCTGCAACAAGCTTTCCGTTCCGGCCATTGAGCCGATCCGTCCATTTTGTTCGAGTTGAAGCGCGATATCGGCCGCAGCATGTGCCGAAAACTGGAGCATTGATCCTTTAATCTTATGGCTGGCCCTTTCCAGATCGGACGGCAAACCATTCTTGATTGCTTTTTCGATTCCAGCCAGCATCACTGGAACTTCCGCGGCAAACAGGTCCACCAACTCCCGCAGCAGGGTCACATCGCCATGTACGCGGTTCCACAATGCGTCCGGATCAAAATGCTGGCTCTTCAAAGGATTCAACCACGCCACCTGTAGCAGCGCATTGGCAATTATCTCTCGATTTAATCCGGGAATAGCCTGTTTTTCAATAACCACGGGCCAGATTCTCCTGAGGACAGGCAAAGTTTCGTTTTGCCAGGATTGATTACGATAATCGGCAATGATCGAGATGCAGCGTGACGAATTTTTTTTTGCGCTTTCCAAAACCGAACAGTATGAGCCAATTGACTTCAGTGCCTCAATCCATGAACAACGCTAGTTTAAAGTGCCCAGCCCCGCTTTCTAAGAAAAACCCAAACTACCTTACTGGCAGTACAAGAACTTTCCAACAATTTGCGATTTAGTAGTAGGCAGCTAACTACCATTCCTGGCTACAGAGCTGTCATTTCCCCATACTGACGCCCAAGGCGTAATCTGTTACTTCAGGATCTTCTGAACAAATCGTGATATCCCAGATGAAAGCCGCTGTTCTGTCTTCGCCGTGTGATGTTTCGAAGCATCCGCTTGAAGTCTGCGAGGTATCGCCACCGCAGCTCAAGCCAGGGCAGGTTCTCCTTCGTGTGCGCGCCTGCGGAGTTTGTCGTACGGATTTGCATATTGTCGAGGGCGAGCTGCCGCCACTTTGCAATGAACTCATTCCGGGGCATCAAATTGTTGGAGAGATTGCGGATCCCGGTACGACCGACCTTACGGCAGGCGCCCGCGTTGGCGTCTCCTGGGTTGGCGGGGTGGATGGAAGCTGCTGGTATTGCCAGCATGGCATGGAAAACCTTTGCGATAAGCCGATTTTTACCGGCTACAGCCTGAATGGCGGCTACGCCGAGTATGCAGTCGCGCGCAGAGATTTTACCTTTCCGCTGGAGAACGGGCTCGACGATCTCCAAGCTGCTCCACTGTTGTGCGCCGGCATTATCGGGTTTCGCAGCCTTCGCGTGGCTGAAGTAGAACAGGGGGACCGCGTTGGGTTATTCGGCTTTGGTGCTTCAGCCCATCTCACGATTGCTGTCTTGCGTGCCTGGAACTGTGAGGTTTATGTCTCCACGCGAGGAGCTTCTCACCGGCAGCTCGCGGAGTCGCTGGGGGCGAAGTGGGTAGGCAGTGAGGCAGAAAATCCGCCGGTGAAGCTTGATCGCACTATCACGTTCGCGCCCAGCGGCGATGTGGTTATAGCGGCTCTGGCCAGCCTGCGCAAAGGCGGCGTGGTCGCTATCAACGCAATCCATCTGGATCACATCCCTCAGTTTGATTATGACCGTCTCTTGTGGGGCGAGCGGCAAATTCGCAGCGTCACGAACATGACGCGCTTAGATGCCCGGGACTTTCTGAAAATCGCAGCCGAAATCGATCTCCGTCCGAAGACCACAGTGTTCTCTCTTGATCAGGTCAATGAGGCCTTGGTTGCGATCAAAAATGACTCCATTGATGGCGCAGCCGTCATTGTTCCCTGACCAACAATATCTCTTGGGCATCTGCAGATCCTCAGAAGAGCGGGCCGCATGTACCGTCAATTATCTGCCACACTTCATGCTGATTCCAAATCACTGTTTTGCGTGATCGTGATCACAGCCAAGAGCCGTAGCAAGTTCGAATAATAAATAGTTCGGAGGAGGTCCAGATGAAGGATGATGTTGCACTTAAGCCAAAGAAGGCCAAGATAGCTTTCGACCCGACATCTCTTACGCAATTTTGCGAAAGGTCCGATCGCATCACCCATCAGCTCGCAAAACGTGCATTTCAGCTGTTCGAAGAGCGCGGCTGCGCGCACGGCCATGATTTGGACGATTGGTTCAAAGCAGAAGCGGAGTTGCTCACCCCTATTCCTATCAAAGTCAAAGAGACGGCCGGAGAGATTCGCGTCGAGGCCGAAGTGGGCGGGTTCAACGACGATGAGGTGGCGTTCAACTTGGAAAAGAACCAACTGACAATTCAAGGCATCAAGCAGACAAGCCACGATGACGCTACGGGCAGTGAATCACAATTCCAGATGGTTTACGGAAGCATCTCGTTGCCATCTGAGGTTGTGACGCAAAAGGCACATGCAACCTTGAAAGGTGGAATCCTGGAGATCGTCGCTCCAAAATCTACAACTAAGCCAGTAAAAGCAATAGCCGTGAGCGCGGCCTGAAGGCGCAAGCCCGAAGGAGATGTTATGAAAAACCGAGTTAAGGAAGTTTACCTGCTGCTGGGGCGCATATTGAATAACCCCAAGGCTTTTGGGTTGGAGGAAAGACTGCCAAAAGCCCTGGATGAAGCCCTGAGCACAATGCAGTCGAACCTGATGCATGAACTTCGAGAAGAACTGTCTGTAGAAGATTTTTTAGAGATGGAGTTGTCACAGGACTCCGACCACGAGACTTTTCCAGCAGTCACCACAACCTCTTTCAGCCTGAAGACTGGCACTTAAAGTTCTTGCTGATTTGAGTCTCTAAAGCCTGTTGATTGCTCCAGTCGCGCTGATAATGATGCTCGGCTGCTCTGCAAAGTTTTGGCGGAACGGAAAAATGGAGGTCTTTATGAACCACCCAAATGCAGCCTCGTCCGTAAGAGAACCGCACCTGGAAACCATGCGAGTGCATTTTGATCATCTGCTGGTAGCGGTTGATTTGTCGCCTTCCTCCGCGAACACGATAAAGACCGCCGCGGAACTGGCAAACAGATCCGGCGCCACTCTGGTCGTTGTTCATGTGCTTAACCCAGCCCTCATGCTTCCTACGGAGACCCGAGCGAATGTGAAAGAAATACTCAATGCGTGGGTGGAACCGTGCATGAAAAAGGAAACGCGCTTTGCTGTTGAGGTGGCAGAGGGTAATGTGGTTGAAGAAGTGTCACGGCTGGCCAGAAAACACCGGGCTGATCTGCTGGTGATTGGGACACATGCCGCAGGAGGCGCCGCAAAATTCGTCTTTGGCTCAACGGGTGAGGCACTTTTTCGCGAGATGGGTATCCCGGTGCTTACCATTGGACCGCACATTCATGCTTGCGGCGAACGCTTCTCTTCCATACTGCTGCCCACTGACCTTGAACCGCATTCACTCCGTGCCGCGCAATACGCGGTGGCGCTGGCGGAAGAATCCAACGGAAACCTCACGCTCCTGCACATCCCGAAAAAAGGCGAAGATAAAAATGCTTTTGGAAACAGGCAGCGAATGGAGCAGCTTGTGCCGGAAGACGCTACTTTGTGGTGCAAGCCCAGCTTCAAAATCGCAAGCGGCGATCCTCTGGATACGATCCTGGAGAGCGCACGGGAAGTGAAAGCCGACTTGATTGTTTTAGGGGTTACGCATTCCCGTCCGTTGTCAGAACATGCCAGTTGGTCTATTGCGTCCAAAGTTGTTCGCCACGCGGAGTGTCCGGTACTGACAGTGCGGGACCGCTTATAGCCGGAGCGCAAGCTCTGAGTTCAACAACATCTGCGCTGCTGTGCGCCATTCCAGGTGGAGCAGTTGCATGGCCGAAAACCTCTTCGGCGGCGATTGCTTCATGTGATAGTCATCACAGAACAGTGCCGTTTTCCGGGCATATAGTCAAAACAAGGAGGTTCATATGGCTGCCGTTCATGCATCCACTGTTCCGAGTCCGGTCGCAAGCCTGAAGAATATCTTATTCGCAACGGATTTTTCTGAGGCTTCGATGAAGGCGTTTCCGTACGCCGCCTCCCTTGCTAAAAAGTTTGGCGCATCCGTTTACGCCTGCCACATCATTACGCCAACGTCGCTGGCGACCGCGGCGCCCCAGTCGGTACCTTATTTCTATGAAGCTGAGTACGAGGCTGCGACCAAAGAGCTGGACAACATCCTGCATTCGCCACAATTGGAAGGAATCAAAACTAAAGCGCTGCTGTCGTCGGGCATCCTGGGTGACGCGTTGCAGGCCGAGATCAATCAAAATCATATTGATCTCATAGTCGCCGGCACCCACGGACGTACTGGGTTACGTCGTCTGCTGCTGGGATCGGCGGTGGAAGGGATCTGCCGTGTGGCAACGTGCCCCATCTTGACAGTTGGCCCTGATCAGCCAAGTTCGAGAATAAAAATAAACAACATCCTGGTGCCCACGGACCTTTCAGAAGACAGCATGCGCTCGTTGCCATTTGTTGTGGGCCTTGCCGGAGCATACGGGGCCAAGGTAACCGTACTCCATGTTTTGCCGGAGGAAACTGCCAGCAACCCGGACACGCAGAAGCTATCCGAGCCAGTGTGCAGGAACATGGTCCATATCTTTGAGCCGCGGCTTGCGCCCCTGAAGACGGAATTTGTGATTGAATCCGGCGAGACTGTGGAAACTATCCTGAAAGTCGCCCGAGACAAGAGCGCGGATATGATTGTGTTAGGCCTGAGGGATGATTTTCTTCCGGGAGTCCACTTTCGGACGAGCGTGGCCTACCGGATCATGGCAGCGTCTCACTGCCCGGTAGTCAGTTGCCGGTAAACCTCGGATGGGCGGAGAGTGAAAGGCTTTAATTATTTCTTCTGCTTCACTGGCGATTTAGAGACCAACTCCAGTGTGGCCACGGCGAACTGGTCTCCTGTGCGCTTCCCGGTAGCCCGGAGCAGCCATCCGCTTTCGATCCGGTGTCCGTTGACAAGCCTGGCAGCAAGATCATTGCCCCGCTTATCGAAATGTAGCACATCATTATTATGTGAGCGCAAAAGTAGCGCATAGCCGCTCTCCTTACACGCCGGCATGTCAAGACATTTCTTGGTGTGTTTCACACCCAATTCAGAGAGCTGGGCGGCTTCCTCTTTCACGCAGACGGTATCTACCAGGTATCCACGTACTGACTCCTGAGCGCCCGCCTTTGTGCCCCGCTCCGCGCCCCGTGCATTCAGTGCCAGCAGGCTGAGAACACAACAAGCCATCCAACAAATACGTGCGCAAAACTTCATACTCCCATCACCCAGTCGTCGCTCAGCGCGATCAGAAGTCATCCTTCCACCCAGGTATTCAAGATCGATTTTGCCACGTTCACGTCTGACAGGATGCCGCTGAGGCTCCACGTGATTGTCCTCTGCTTGATGCCCAGGATCATAGGCGCACCCGTCAGCTTCATCAAGATAAAAGCGCTTTTGTTGGTATCGGCATACCACGTGGCCTGGGCGAGTTCAGGAAAGCGCGTCTGCGCGGTCTTCAGGTCGTCAACACTGCCGCCGACGATAATCACAGCATGTTGTGCCAGAGTGGGATACTGGTCCTTCTTGAGCAACCGCAGCAGATTGTCACTAAACTGGTTGCGCGGCTGTATATAGATGATGAGCCAGTTGCCCGCGGTGGGCAGGGCAGAGCTTTTTACCGCAGAGCCATCCGCAGCGGTGAGCTGAATATCCGGCAATGGAACGGGTTCTACGGCCAGCGCCGTCATCGACAGCAGAAAGGCCATCCCAAGAATAGTTGCAATTGCGCGTATGAACTTCTGTTGTGTCCGCATACATCTCCCTATGGAATTATGAAGTTAGCCACGGCTGCTTTTTCCGCCGCCGACATGCCGCTAAGCGCATTCGGATCGGTCAGATTTACAAGGCTCGCAGCCTGTGCTTTTGTGCCTGTGAGATCGCTGGGCGGACGCTGCACGGCAAAGTGCATCAGGAGCACGGCCTGTCCCGCCGGTATGGAAATGCCGTCCCAACGATAGAAAACATTGTCATTGGTTGTAACGAACTGCACCGTTGGTACCGCCAGAGTCGATGATGCACCACTGAATACGTGGGCGAGCAACGGATCGCAGCAAATTCCGTTCTGGTCCGTTACCGCATACGTAAAGTTGGTCTGCGACGGCGCTACCACCACTCGCGTATTGTTGTCCGAACCCAGATTGCCGCTGATGGTCAAGGACACAACCACCGGCGTCGTCCCAGGATTTTGAAGCACCTCAAGATAACGCGCAAAGCCACCGGCAGCAGGTGAAAAGATTTTGCGCGAGACCTGAAGATTGTGGACGGTTACCGGACCAAGAACAAGCTGGCGTCCAGCAGCCTCAAACGTGGCGGCGTTCAGGCATGGGAACTGGCGAACAAAATCTGGCCCGCTTAAGCTCGCCTGATACATGCCATCGTACGCGTCATTGAAATTGCGATCCACAGTGCCGCCATCATTCAATTCACCGTCGCAGGATACGTCATAACGGAAGCCATCCGCTCCGTCAAGATTCACGATGCCGAAGCGCTGGAAACTGATGGCATTCCCCAGCGTAATGTTGAGATTGAGAGGCGCACCGGCTGTGAGCACACCGGTTGCGGCGCCGCCCGAGGTCCCACTTTGGTCTGAAGCCGCAACCTGCAGCGAGCCAACCTGTACTCCATCAATCTGGTAATTGCCGAGGGCGTCCGCTGTAGTCTGCCCAAAGAAGTTCCCTTCCGGACCAAAGCTGTCAATGCTGACAGCCGATACAAAGGGATTTACAGCCGGGGTGAGGCCATCCGACCCGAACACTGTGCCGAATACCGTGCCTGTGGCCGGCATGTTGACGTCAAGGGTAACAACTTGTCCATCTGTCGATATAGCTCCATCAACCGTGGCAAAGGTTTGATTCGCGAACAGAGCTGCCTGTACGGTAAACGGTCCCAGCGGAACGCGAGTGAATCGATAGACGCCCAAACTATCCGTGCCTCCGAACAAGTTGAAGCTGGTGGCGGTGGTAGCCAACGCGACCGAAGTGAATGGCACCGGGTTACCGTTGCTGTCGCGTACGATTCCCGTGACCGTTCCGCTGAGCAACACCAGGTTCAGCACCTGAGGTTGAGTGACATCTGTCAATGCAATCGTGGACGTGGCCACGATACCTGTATTCGGATCCTGGGCGCTGAGCGTAAATGTGCCCAGCGGCAGGCCGATAATCGAGAAGCCTCCATTAGCGTCTGTGGCAGGCAGGAAAGTATTCACATTGCCAAACGAATCCGTTTGGGAAATGACAACGGTCGGGAAAGGTACAACCGTTGCGTCAGAATAGCGGACGGTCCCGCTGACCACGGAAAGCGGCAGGGTCAGGTCAATGGTGACCAGATCGCCGTTAGCGACGAAGCTGCCGGTCTTCTCGGCAAAGATCGCCGGATTCAGAATGGAGCTGGCGCGAACCTTAAACCCTTGTGGTCCGGCGCTGATGCCATTCAATTTGTAGAAGCCATTGGCATCCGTGCCGCCCAGTGCCAGTTGAATGCCCGTGGCCACGTCTACAACTTCAACATCCGTGGCGATGACCGGGGTTAATGAATCCGCAGCCAGGACATGGCCCTGGATAGCACCGGTAATACCGGCATTGATCATGATGGAAATACTTGAGCCGATGTCGCTGGGCTGCACCACTCCGCTTGCCTCGCCGACAAAGCCGTTCTGATAAGCGGTGACGGTGAAGTTGCCTGCAGGGACATTGGGTATTGAGAGTGTGCCAGCAGTATCGGTAATGCCGGCAATCCTCTGAGTGACGCCCGACTTGAGGGCTATTTCTGCTCCGGCCAGCGGGGTTGCGCCATCACGCTGCACGGCAGTCACATTGACTATCGCCGTGCCCGGCAGGATCGCCTGGTTGACAATGTTGAAGTTCACCACCTGGGCTTTTTCGGCGTCCGTCATGCCGGTGAACTCATCCGGATCGGTGAGGTTCACCAGGGCCTGCGCTTGTGCCTGGACACCTGCCAAATCGTTTGGATCACGCTGGATTTCAAAATGCATCAGCGTCACCGTGGCGCCAGGCGGAACAGTCATGTTCCAGTCATAGGAAACCGATCTCTGCTGGTTCGGGAACTGCAGATCACCAACAGATACAGCGGCATTGGGCCCGGCAAAGACAGCACCCAGCAATGGCGTGCAGCAGATGCCGGTACCAGTGACCGCATAAGTATTACCTGTGTCAGAGGGCGCCACCGGGACCGTGATGCCTCCCTGAGTATTGAGGAAGCTCTGGATTAGCGGCGTGACCGGCACAGGCACCGATGTCTGGTTGCTGAGAACTTCCAGATAGCGGGTGAAACCGCCGCCAGTCGGCGAGTAGACCTTGCGCGTTACAGCGAGACCGCTGATGCCTGCCGGCCCGTAGTCTATTTCGCGCCCGCCCTGTGCGGTCTGCGCTCCCGCAACGCACGGGAAGAATTCATTGAAATTGAAGCCGTTGAATAGCAGATTCTCACCACCGGAGTAACCGCGGGTAAGAGTGTTGTCAAAGCGGCCGCCAGATTGGATTTCGCCATCGCACTCGATGTCGTATCGATAACCATTGGTTCCATCAAGATTGAAGTTGAACAGTCTGGTATCAAAGAAGTCAAAGCCTTGTCCGAGCACCACGTTGATGGTCGCGTTCTGGCCGGCCGTAACCTGCCCGGTACCGAAGCCGCTGGTAACTTGAGTTACCGGATCGGCAGTGGTGATATGTATCGTGCCCACCGGAACTCCGCCGAATGAATAGTTGCCATTTGCATCGGTCTGAACAAAGTTGTAGGAGAAGCCCTCCGGTCCTGTGCTATCCAGGTTTTCAATGTTCACCGGAGCGTTGGCCACCGGAGTCACACCATCAATATTGAAGACTGTGCCACTCACGCTTCCAACCGCCGGCAACTGGGGATTCAGTACCACGGTATCGCCATCAGAAACCAGGTTCCCTCTCACAGTGGTGAATAACTCGAAGTTTTCGTCAGTAGCCTGCAATGTGAACCGGCCAAGAGCAACGTGATTGAACACAAAATTGCCTTCGAAATCTACTCTGGTAAATGCATCGCGGTTCATGCCGGCGTTCGCAATGCCGACTCCGCCAAATGGCGCTGGGTTGCCGTTGGCATCGTAGACCACGCCCTTTACAGTACCGGTCGGCGGCATGGTGACATCCAAAATCACCGGAATGCTAACGTCAGATACTGTTCCCGTGACCACCTGGACCAGGCCCGAATTGAAGTCCTGCACCGTGAGGGTAAAGTCGCCAACAAGCGGGCCTGCGATGGCATAAGTGCCGTCTGCATGAGCATTGGCAAAGAATGAGCGTGTAACGCCATCCGCATTCGTCTGCGTGACGAACACTTCTGGGAACGACACTGCTGTGCCGTCTCTATATGTAACTGTGCCTCTCACAGCTCCCACCGGAACGGTCACATTTAGAGACACCGTCTGTCCCGGGGTGGTAAAGGTTCCCGTGCTCTCGCCGAATACGTTGGAATCCCATGGCGACAAGGCGCGTACGCGGAACCCGGCGGAGCCCACCGTAATGTTCGAGAAGGAATAGCTGCCACCAAAGGCAAACTGGGAGTTAAGGAAATTGCCCGTGGCTGCATCAAAGATTTCCACCGTGGTTTGCAGCGGGGTTTGACCGTCGCCAGCAAAGATCTGGCCGTTCACGTTTCCGAAGGACGGAGCGGTGATGGTGATATTGACGGAGCCGCCGTCGTCAGCGGGCGTAACCGCGCCCACCGCGCTGCCGGCAAACCGGAAGGTATTCGGGGCAAAGGCCTCAACCGTAAAGTTGCCTTCGGGGACATGTGAAATGTTCAGGACTCCGTTAACGTCAGTGACACCGCCAAAGCGGAAGAACCCGTCCTGGGCAAACATGATGTCGATTTGGGCATTGGCCAGGGGCACATTAGCCGCCTGCTGCGCGATTACATGTACCGTTGCCTGGGCCGGTATTACGGCATTGACCGTCAATGTCGCGCCATCAGCAGGAACCACATTATTCGTAATCTCACGGAAGCCCACAAAGCCGCGCGGATCGAAAGCCCGCAGCGTGAATGGACGGCCCGCTACCACCTGAGTGATGGTGTAGAGACCATTTGAATCCGCACTGGTGGACGCGAACGGCACGTTGTTGCCGAAGATCTGGATCTGAGCGTTTGCTGCCGCAGTTCCATTCAAGAAAGTCGCCCGGCCCGTGACTACACCTGTACCCGGCAGCACGACCGTGATCGGAACCACTTGTCCATCGCTAGCCACGGCGCCATTAACATCCGTGAAGATGCCGCCATTGCTTGGGTGATGCCCGCGCACAATAAACGTGCCGACTGGAACGTTCAGGATCGTCATTCTGCCGCTGGCGTCAGTGGATCCGGCAAAGACGAAGAAGCCTCTTGAGGGTTCAAAGATGTCAACCTGGCTATTGGCAGCGGGCGTTCCGCTGGCAAAGTTTACCTGCACCTGCACCGTGCCTAAACCAATCAGTGAAAGGTTCTGGGTAGTGGTCTGGTCCTGTACCACTGAGACTACGACAGAAGTCGGAGCGCCGGTATTCGGTTCGAAAGCCCTCAATGTAAACAGGCCTGTGGGAATATCAAAGAACGTGAAGTTCCCGCTCGCATCCGTACGTATATCGCGCTCGAAGAACCCAAACGACGTTGATCCCTGCAAGCTCACTGCAACATTTGGCGCCGGAACTCCGCTCGCCGTAAGGATCGTTCCTGTGACCGTTCCTGTGGGCTGAATTGAGACATTCGCATTGCTGGCTTGGCCGGCAATTACCGCGACAATGCTACGGCCAAAGAGATCAGTACCCCCTTGAGGAACCGAGGTTTCTGCCTGCAGGTTGAATACTCCGGGTGGAACACCGGTCATCACGTAGGACCCGTCCGGGTTGATCGACGTAAAGTTAAAGCTCCCGCCAAATAATTCCACGGAACCATTGTTCACCGCTACGCCGGTATGGCGACGGACAAATCCATGAACGACGCCAGTATTCGTAAAGGTCACATCCTGAACAGCAGTCGTCTGTCCTGCACTGAAAGCGCCGGTGGCGGCTGGCGATTGTATGCCGGTGAATGGATGGAAAGCCTGTACAGTGAAGGCGTCTAGCGGGATCGCAAAGCTATTGCCAAAGTTATCAAACGACGTGGCAAAGTTATATGTGCCGTCAGCGGCGCTGTTTACCTGAAGCGTGCGGCCATAGAAAAGGCTGTTGCTGTGGAAACGCACTGTGGCGTTCGGGATGGTAGTGGTTCCATCACCTGCAAGAACCCTGCCGGTTACATTCCCAGTCAAGCCAGGCAGAGGCGACAGAGCGCTAACGCCGGTGGAAGGCACGCTGAAATTCCTGATTTCAGTGATCTCATCCGGGCTCAGGCCCACCAGCGCTTCCGGTGACAACTGGTCAAGACGGTCAGCGGATGCTGCTGCCGAGGCGCGGCTCACCTGTTGCGCGCCAAAATGCATGTACGCAACCGTGCCGCCGGCGGGAATCATAATGTTGCTCCACGTGACCATCAATTGTCCCGGACTAGAGCTCGGGTTCACGACATAATTGGCTGACGCGGCATGATCGGGCGCTCCAATGCCATCGAAGGCGAATGCCAAAGCTGGTTCGGCGAACGTAAGGAATGGATCGCCATCCTGATTGTCTCCAGTCACCAGCCAGCGATCTGGCTGGATAGGATCAGACA
>Ga0207667_10008716_pt1 | contig 12023 bp, 6 predicted proteins | sample KBSCornC52_FD_184301 | JGI IMG/M metagenome (GOLD analysis project Ga0207667, IMG submission 184301) | Corn rhizosphere microbial communities from Kellogg Biological Station, Michigan, USA - KBS Corn C5-2 (SPAdes) (version 2) | ecosystem: Host-associated > Plants > Roots > Rhizosphere > Soil ...
CGCTCGAATTCCCTCCGCTTGCGCCATACCTCCGAAGAATTGTAGAGGGTGGAGGCAATTCCCTCACGATTGCCGTTCGCGCGATGCAGGTCGAGCGCGGCGGCGTAATGGACCTCCGCCTCATCGAGCCTCCCTTCCTGGCACGCGAGGATACCTATATTCTCGCGGATGAACGCTCGATGGTGCGGCGACGACGCGGGGCCGGCCAGGGCGAGCGCCGCTTCCCATTTTTCGCGGGCCAAAGCGAACTCGCTTCGGAGCCAGTAGACATTCCCCAGATTCGCGCAGGCTACGAGCGCCCGGGAACTGTCTCCCAGCGCCGCGCTGATCGAGTGACTTTCGTCGAGAAGCGCGGCTGCGCTGTCCAACTGGCCTCGCTCCATCGCGAGAAGCCCGCGCTGATTCAGCAGACGCGCCAGCATGGTCTGGTCGCCCACGTCGCGCGCCGCATCCTCCGCAATGGCGAGCCGGGTGTCTCCCTCGTCGTAGAGCCCATGACGGCGAAGATAGGGGAAGAGCGCCTTCCCAAACGCCATCGTCATCCGGGGGTCGTTGCGCGTTGACGCCCAGTCCATTCCCGCACGGATGTTTTCCAGGTCCGACCGGAAGACTTGTTCGGCCTGTTCCGCCTCGCCGCCGGCGCTTGCGAGCCGTTCGCTCCACGCCGAAGCGCGGTCGAGATAGTGGGCGGCGTGCCGGTCGCGCAGGCCGTCGAGCGAACCCAGCGCAATGAGCTTCTGCTGGGCGTACTCCCGAATGGTCTCCAGCATGTAATACCGCGTATCTCCGAGCGCTTCCCCTGTCTTCAGCAGCGACTTGTCTCGCAGCGAGAAGACCAGCTCCATCGCGTCCGGCAGGTTTGACACCGCCTCCGCTGCTTCGAGAAAGAAGCCGCTCTGGAACACCGCCATCTCGCAAAACAGTGCCCGCTCGTCTTCCGTCAGCAGATCATAGGACCAGTCGATCGTGGATCGGAGGGTCTGCTGCCGTTCCGGAACGTCGCGGAGCCTGGTAGAGAGTATGTCGAACCTCTGGGTCAGCTTCTGCAGAATTTGGGCGGGCGAAATGACGCGCACGCGTGCTGCGGCGAGCTCGACCGCGAGCGGGATGCCATCGAGTCGGCGACAGATCTCGCCTACAATCGGACCGGTGGTATCGGTGAGCTCGAAGTCGCCGCGAATGGACTGGCACCGTTCGAGGAAGAGCTGGACGCTCTCATACGATCCCCAGTCTGCGTGAGAATCGTGAGAAGCGGAGGCAGTCGGGGCCGCCAGCGGCTCGACGGGGAAATCTTTTTCTCCGCTGAGGTGAAGGTATTCGCGCGAGGTGATGAGGCACGTAAGTCCCGCGCTCTCACGCAGCAGGTCGGTCACAAGCGGGGCCGCATCCGCGACCTGCTCGAAATTGTCGAGAACGAGCAGCACCTGCTTCGTCCGCAGATGCGCGATGATGGCGGAACGCGCGTCCGTGGAAGCAGGAATGTCAACACGCAGCGCGTGCGCTATTGTCGCGGCGACCGCGCCGGGATCTCGCACCGGCGCGAGATCCACCAGCCAGACGCCGTCCCGGTAGTCCTGCAATCGGTCGGCGGCAACCTGGAGCGCCAGACGCGTCTTGCCGCTGCCGCCGGGGCCAGTCAGCGAGATGAGACGGTTCGCCTGTCGGGAGAGCATCGCATTCAGTGCATCGCGCTCGCGCTGCCGGCCCACCAGGCTCGTCATCTGCTGCGGAAAGTTGTGCTGGAGCGATTCAAGGGTGCGGAGCGGCCGGTCGCACCAGAGACTCTGAAATGAGGTCGAACGCACCTCGTAGAGGCGCACCGGCTGGCCGAGGTCTTTCAGCCGATGGGACTGGTGATCCTTGATCTGGACGGAAGGGGAGAGGATAGCGCGCGCCTGGGAAAGAGTATCGCCGGAGATCAGCACCATGCCGCCGTGCGCGGCGTCCGCAATTCGCGCCGCGCGATTCACGGGCGGCCCGAAGTAGTCGTTATCCCGAAGGGCAGGCTCGCCCGTGTGCAGCCCGATTCGTACCCGAATTCCGCCGACCGCCGCCCAGGGGCCCGTCGGGTCGACCGCTGCAAGATTCGTCTGAATCCCGACGCACGCCTCGATGGCTTCGGCCGCCGACGTGAACGCCGCCATGAACCCGTCGCCCGCGCTCTTTACAACGTGGCCGCCATTCTCCACGATGGCGCGTCGCACCAGGTCGTCATGAATCCTCAGCGCCTCGCCGAATATGGACCCGTGCGCCTCCCATCCGGCCGTCGATCCCTGCACGTCCGTGAACATCAGCGTCACGGTCCCTGCCGGAAGCGGTGATTCCGGACCTGAATGCGCGGTGTCGTTCGCGGTCTTCATTTGTGTAGTGCGCAACGCGGCAGGACCAAACGAAACACCCCATCAGGAGGAGTGAGCTTACAGCGACGCTAGCAACAATCGGGCGGGTGGGACCGACTCTCAGAGATACTCGTCCGCAGGCACCGAGAACACCTTCACGGCAAGCCTCCCGCCACGCTCGTCTTCCAGCTTTTGGAGGCTTTCGACGACCATCGGCACAATCTCCTCCGGCATCCCGGCCAAAATCAGGTTGTTCAAGCCCGGCCAGACGGGAGTGCCTTCGCGCGGACCGTGCTTCCCGTCACCCGTCGCGCCGGCAAATCGCGTATAGCCCGGCGCGCCGCATCGCTCCAACATCGCAACAACGCGATTCTCGACGCTCGCCTCGAAGACAATAAACAGCAGGCGCATGTCCTATCCTCTCTCCTCAGTAACATCTGCTACACTCTGGCATGCGTCGCGTCACGCCCGCTTCATCGTGAGCTATCGCCAGGAATTCACCCGCCGCCCCGGCCGTATCAGAATTGTACCCGCCCGGCGCTCGCTTGCCGGGTTATCGAGAGGAAAGCCAACCCGTGCACTCCGTGAATCCGTCAACCACTGCCAACGTCTCCAGATTCGTGCTGGGCAACGGCCTGACGCTCCTCGTAAAGGAGAACCACACCGCGCCCGTGGCGGCCGTTCTCGCCCACGTCAACGTCGGCTACTTCAACGAGCCCGACCGCTGGAACGGGATTGCCCACGTCGTCGAGCACATGTTCTTCAAGGGCACGAAGAACCGGCCTGGCAAGGAACAGATCGCAGAGGAGATTCGCGCGCTCGGCGGCTCGATAAACGCGGGCACCTACTACGACGAGACGAGCTACTACGTGGTCCTGCCCAGCGAGGGAGTCGAGCGCGCCCTGGAGATTCAGGCCGACACGTTCAAGAACTCTCTCTTCGACGGTGATGAGCTGGCCCGCGAGATCGAGGTCATCATCCAGGAATCGAAGCAGAAGCGCGACAATCCGACCGCCATGCTGGTCGAAACGATGTACGCCCACGCCTTCGACCGCCACCGCGTTCGCCGCTGGCGGATCGGCCCCGACGAAGTCCTGCGCGCGCTCCGTCACGACGACCTCGCCGCGTTCGTCGCACAAACCTACCGGCCCGAGAACATCACGCTCGCGGTGGTGGGCGACGTCGACACCAGCCGAATCGTCGATCTCGCCCGCCGCTACTGGGAGGAGCTTGAGAGGGGAGAGCTGGTCCGGGAGTCATCGCCCGCGGAGCCGGAGCGGACGGGCTTCCGATTCCACCGCATGCGCGGCGACATCCAGCAGCGGCTCGTCGAGTTCGGGTTCCACGCGCCACCGGTCCTCCACCCCGATTCCGCGCCGCTCATGGCACTCGGAAGCCTGCTCTCCGACGGCCGGTCGGCGCGCCTCTTCCGGCGGCTCCGCGAAGAGAAGCGACTCGTCAGCACCGCGTGGGCGGGCTACGAAGGTTTCGAGGACATCGGCGTCTTCACCCTGGGCGCGGACTGTCTCTCCGACGACCCTCTCGAGGCCGAACGCGGCCTGCTGGAGGAGGTTGCCCGAATCGTGAGCGCTGGCGTGGGCGAAGACGAGCTGCGCCGCGTGAAGACGCGGATGGAGAGCCGCCGCCTGTTCGGCCAGGAGGAGGTCCTCGGCGTCGCCCGTCATCTCGCCTCCTACCAGGCGCTGGGTGATTACCGCCTTGCGGACGAGGTGCTCGTCCGGCTCCAGGCCGTCACGTCCGCGGACGTTCAGCGCGTTGCCGCAACTTATCTCCCCCCGGGTCGCGCAACGCTCCAGGAGTATCTTCCCACGGCCGCCTCAGCTCCGGAACGAACCGAATCGGAAATGAAGCGCCTCCTGCTTCCGGATGACACTATCCCCGTCTCGGAGAAACGCGCAGGGGCTTCCCGCAACGTTGCCGATGCCGAGGAGCTAACGCTCGAATCCGGAGAAACGCTCCTCTTCCGCGGACGGACCGACCTGCCCATCGTCGCCCTGCACGTCCTCTTCCCCGGCGGCAGGCTCGGCGAGACACGTGCCATCGCGGGAATCACCAACCTCACGCTCAAGTCGATCATGAAGGGCGCCGCCGGGCTCAGCGCAGAGGAGATTGCGGAGCGAATCGAGAGCCTCGGCACCGGGATCGGCACCTCCGTCACGCCTGACTACCTCGGTTTCTCGATGAAGATCCTCGCCGATCGGCTGCCGGAAGGGATCGCCATCCTGCGCGACGTGCTGACGTCCCCGACCTTCGCGCCCGAAGAGATCGAGAAGGAAAAGCAGGCTATTTATGCGGAGATTCGGCGGCAGCAGGACAGCATGTCTTCCCGCGCCGTCGATCTCTTCAACGCCGCCTACTGGGGCGACCAGCCCTATGGACTGCCGTCGAGCGGCATCGCGGAGGCAGTAGCGGTGCTGACTCCGGATAATGTGCGGGATTGGTATCGCCGCTGGGTCGTCGCCTCGGGCGCGATCATCGGCGTCGTCGGGGATGTCGGCGGTGCTGCCCTCCGTTCGCTGCTGGAAGGCCTGGTTCCCGCGGGCGAGGCGACCGCCTCTCTCCCGACAACCCTCAGCCGGGCCGCGCCGTCGGAGCGCACCGTAGTGGTCGACAAGCAGCAGACGGCGGCAGTCATGGGATTCGCGGGCGCGGCCGTAGACGATGATTCACGGCACGCGCTCGACCTGATTGCGGAGATAACCTCCGGTCTCGCGGGCCGTTTCTTCCAGGCAGTGCGAGGGGACAACGGGCTCGCCTATGCCGTCACGAGCTTCCACCGCGCGCGGCGCTACGGCGGCACGTTCGCAACCTATACGGCGACTTCGCCGGAGAACGAGGCGGCTGCACGCGAGATTCTCCTCGCCGAATGCGCGCGCCTCCGCCGCGAGCCGGTTTCCGACCACGAGCTTTCCGCGGGGAAAATTGCAATTCGCGGGGAGCGCGTAACCGGTCTCCAGACATTCAGCGCACAGGCCGGCGAGCTCGCGGTCAATCGCCTCTACGGCCTGCCGCCGGACGCGGGCGCGCGCTATGTCGAGCGCATTGAGTCCATTACGTCCGAAGAGCTCCGGGAAACGGCGGAACGCTATCTGCACAGCGACCGCGTCTGGATCGGCGCGGTTCGCGGCTCATCGGGCCAATCATAATGGAAGAGCGAAACCAGTCCGTCGCGCCCGTTACAACCCGAATCGCGGCTACCGGCGACGATCGCGACAAGTGCTACCGGATTCGAATGGTGGTCTTTGTCGAGGAGCAGAAGGTTCCTCCGTGGGAAGAGATGGACCACTTCGACGAAGATGCCGACCACTACCTGGTTGAATCTGGCGGCGAGCCCGTCGCGACTGCCCGTCTTGTAGATAAGGGTGACCGAACCGGCAAGATTGGCCGGGTCGCAGTGCTAATGGAACATCGGAGGCTGGGTATTGGCGAGCTCCTGATGCGCCGGCTGGTCCAGGACGGGCTCACACGCTTCGAAACTCTCGTTCTCGACGCGCAGTTACTGGTCATCCCCTTCTACGAGCGCCTCGGATTTGTCGCCGAGGGTGACGTCTTCCTCGACGCCGGGATCGAGCACCGCCGAATGACGCTCAATCGCGACGGCCCATCATAAGCCGACCGGCTAATCGCGGAGCCTCGCGTGCCCGGCGGCGACGCATGCGGTAACAAGCGATATAATAAATCGCTTGCATAAGTGACGACAAGCAGATTCCTCGGTCGCTAATGCTCTCTCGGAATGACGGGCTGCTACGCTCGCGAGACGGACAGACATGCTCGTCGTGCTGAGCGGAGCGAAGCATCTGGCTGCGCGTTGGCAAGAGGTCTAATAACCAGCGCACCTTACGCAGGCAGGCAATTGATCATGGAGTCCGCACTCGATACGGTCGGCGGGCTGCGCCCCGCCGCTGCCATGCCTGCGGCCAGCCCCGCACCAGACACTCACCGTGCGCGGAACGATACCAAGCCGGTACGCCCTGCGCGCGAAGGTGCGGAGTTTGCGCGTAGCGCATGTTAGCGGGAGGGTGCAGCCTCACCGGCCCGGCGGCGAGACAGGTACCAACCAGCGACATAGTGATTAGCGTGTGAGTGCTCGTCTTTGCTCGAACGGTCAAGCCTCGAAGGAAGCTTTTGTTTCGTAGAGAGGGGTTTCAACCCCGGATTACTGGCCGATCCTCTTCAGGAACGCCGACACGTTCTCTCCCTCTCGTATCTGCCCAATCCCATACTTGCGAATCTTCGCGGCGACGACCTTTGCGAGATCGTCCCGCTCCGGCGTGCCGGGCTTCGCCTGCATGAGCGCGACATATTCGAGCGCCAGCTTCGCCCGCTGTACCTCGTCGAGGGCCGCGGGGTCGTTCGCGACCGACTGCTCGGCCTTGTCGAACAGCCTGAGACCGTAGCCAATGGTCTCCGGGTCGAGATAGGGAGCGTTGGGGCGATCGTAGATCCGCGCGTGGACGTTTTGCGTTCGGGCGGGCCGGTGGAGCAGGTCGAGCCAGAGGGATATCTGCGGCGCGGCCGCGCCATAGACGGCCCGAACGTAATCCTCGATGATGGGCTCCGGGTCGCGGTTCACGTCCCACATCAGCTTCGACATGAGGTATGCCTTCAGTTCCGACATCTCGCCGCCCCCGCCGGGCGCGTAATCGCCCTCATAGAAGAGGCCGACCACGCCGTGCTTCCTGAAGAGCGGGATGTCCTGCGCGATCTCGTCGAGGTCGGGGAGGGGCTGGAGGTAGTTCGCGAAGTTGGTGCTGTAGTGCCAGATGTAGAGCTGATTCGTGATATTGCCCCACGACACGAGATTCGCGAAGGGCTTCTTGTTGGCGTCGCACTTGTCCAGCGCGTGCGCGAAGCACGCGCCGATGGGCGCGAGCCGGATTCGGACGTTTTTGCGCGGGCGGACCAGCTTCGGTGGGTCCTCGGTCCACTGGTAGGCGAGGGTGTCGATGAGGACGTTCGGATGGTCCTTCTCAATCGCCTCGGCCACCGCGTTCACGAATCGCAGGAGCGGACCGGAGGGCGCGCCCTCCTCCTGTTCGACCGCCTTGCAGTTGGGACACTCGCACCGGCCGTAGGTGTCGTTCTGCGATACGGAGAAGATCGTGGCGTCCGGCCGCTCCTTTATCCACTGCTTCACGCGCTCGATGGAGATGCGGAGCACGTCCGGGTTGGTGAGGCAGAGCTGGTAGTACCCCTTCATCCGCTTCCCGTTGATCATGGAGAAGTATTCCGGGTGCGTGTCGAAGTACTCGTTGGGCGGCACGAGCGATTCGAAGGTGTGGACGAACGGCCCATAGGACACCTTCCCGCCGACCGATTCGTCCAGCCGCTGCGCGTTGCCGTTGGTGCGATTCCGGACCGCCCAGTCCCGGTCGAGCGCTTCCGTGTAGTAGGGTTCGCGGTACTCGAAGGCGGGCTTCTGCCGGATGTCGAGCCTGGCGATAGTAATCGTCTTCTGCCTGGGTATGCGGCTCACGCGCGCGTTGAACCAACGGCAGCCGAGCACATCCTCCAGCAGCGCGTAGCAGCCGTACATCGCGCCGCGCTTCCCTCCGCCGGAGATTCGGAGGGTCTGCCCATCCGTCCGGATCCGCAGCTCCTCCTCGCCCAGCTTCGGATCGGTCTCGATGCGAATCGCGCGCCGAATCGGCTTCTTCCCGGCCGTTTCCTCGACGATGGGCAGCTCCGCGCCGGACATCTCCTTTACGAATCGCTGGAGTTCCTGCGCGCCGTGCCGCATGGCCGGCGTCGCAGGCGGCGCGAGCAGAATGGTGTATGCGCTCTTCCCCTCCTTCACGAGGGTGATGCGCTGCGCGGCGGCGGGAATCGTCAGGCAGGCAGCAATCAGAATCAATGCAAGTCTCACGTGCATCCTCCGTTGGCTGGGTGAGAGGGGCGGCGGGAATCAGGGAGATAATGATGTGTTTGACACGCTTTCGCTCGCTTTGCATCGGCGATTCGGCGGATTCGATCCCTCTCGTCGCCAAACAGAACGGAGGGCATCGCGCCTGCCGCATCGAATACGGGTGTCATGCGGACGAGAACAGCATTAATTCACGCGTGTTTCGCGACGGCGATGGTTGGATGCGCGATCGCGGCCCGGTCACAACCAGATGATTGGCCGCGCACACGGGCCGAATCCTCCAAATATGCCGAGACTTCCACTTACGACGATGTGATGGGCTTCCTGGCTGCGCTGAAGGCACACGGAGCGCCGATCCGCGTCGAAGCCATCGGGAAGAGCGACAAGGGCCGCGACATCCCGCTCGTAATCCTCTCCCGCCCGCTCGTGAAGAACGCCGCCGAGGCCCGCCGACTCAAGCGGCCCGTCGTCTATCTTCAGGCGAATATCCACGCGGGCGAAGTCGAAGGGAAGGAGGCGGTCCTCGCTCTCCTCCGCGACCTCAGCCGCCAGCCGAAGGGGCTTGCCGACAAGCTCGTCATCCTCGCGACGCCCATCTACAACATCGACGGCAACGAGGCGTGGGGCGAGGGGAGGGTCAACCGCTCTCACCAGAACGGCCCGGCGCGGATCGGGCTGCGGACGAACGGAAAGGGGCTCGATCTCAACCGCGACGCGATCAAGGCCGAATCACCGGAGATGCGCGCGGCGCTCGAACACATCTACACGGCGTGGGAGCCGGACGTGATGATGGACCTCCACACCACCGACGGAACCCGCCACGGCTACCAGCTCACCTACGCGCCGCCCCTCAACCCGAACACGGAGCCGCGCGTGCTCCGCTTCACCCGCGACGAGCTGCTCCCCGGAATCCGCCGGAAGCTGGCCGCCCGCGGAATCGCGACGCAGGACTACGGAAACGTGGAAGGAACGGGGTCCGAGCGCGCCTGGCGCACGGTCGAACCGGAGCCGCGCTACGTCACCAATTACGTCGGCCTCCGCAACCGAATCGCCATTCTGAGCGAGGCAGCCAGCTTCCTCCTGTTCAAGACCCGCATCGACGTGACCCGCGCCTTTATCGACGCAGTCCTCGACGAGACCGCCCGCCAAGCCCGCACAATTCTCGACCTCACGCGCGCCGCTGATTCGCGGGTGACCGCGGAGGGGAGGCGCGGTGAAACGAAGCTCGGCGTCCGCTTCGAGATGGCGAAGCGCGGCACGGAATCGGTCCCGCTGGAGAAGCTCCCGCCCGGCGCTGCCGTCGATCACATGTCCGCCCCGCTGGCCTTGGAATCGATCGACCTGCCGATCTACGACCGCTTCACGCCGACGAAGACCGCCCGTCTGCCCTCCGCTTACCTGATTCCCGGCGCCGAAACCGCCGTCGTGGACCTGCTCCGCCGCCACGGAATCGCGGTCGAGACCCTGAAGCAGGAGTGGCGCGGCCTCGTCGAGCGGTTTGTGGTCGAGCAGCGCCAGGAATCGCGAACGCCGTTCCAGGGCCACCGCCTCGTCCGGCTGGACGGCCATTTTGAGCAGACCACCGGCGGCGCGCTCCCCGGCGCGTTCCTGGTCCGCACCTCTCAGCCACTCGGCCGTTTGATCTTCAGCCTGCTCGAGCCTGAATCGCTCGACGGCGTCGCCGCATGGGGAATCCTGAAAGACCCCGTCACACCGGACGGGGCGTTCGCAATCCTCAAGCTGACCGGACCGCCTGAATTGAGTGACACCGCCCATGACCGTTGAACACACTATTGAGGCAGACGGGACCCTGCAGGTTACCGCCGACTTCTTTGACCTGCCTGCCAGCGCCCTGTTCCGTTATTGGATAGAGCCGGAGCTGCTGTATATGTGGTGGCCGCCGGAGGCCGAAGTCGAGCCACACGTCGGCGGGAATTACTTCCTCCGCTGGCCGTCCATGGATTGGACCGTGCGCGGCACCATCACGCGATTCGAGGCGGGTCGCTCGCTCGGCTTTACATGGGCATGGGACCACGAGCCCGACACGCCTGAAACCGAAGTAATAGTCGATTTCACCGCTGCCGGCGAAGGCACCCGAATCTCACTGCACCATGGTCCATACCCGGATTCACCTCGAGGCGAAGAGATGCGATCCGGCCACATCGAAGGTTGGAATCATTTCCTCGAACAACTACAAATCGTTGGGCGACGAAAGACATCACGGAGCGCTGGGCCGACGCTGGCGAATACCGAAACAACGGACGAGATGATCGATCGGCATTTCGGCGAACGGGATGAGACCGGACGCCGTAAGGCAACAGATCGCATGATTCGGCGCGCGACGGAAATGATGGCGGAGGGATTTGGCCCGGACGAGTACATGGCGCGACTTGGCCGAAACATCCTCGTATGGGCAGGAGCAATGAACGGATATCCCGACCCGGATATGCAGGCGTGGGTCACCCGCGCGGCCGACGTGTTGTTCGACCTCGACAAGCTGGCGGCCGCCGAAGAGCAGTATCTGACTGGCGACGACCTCGTAGCGGCTCGAAAGCACCGCAAATCAATTCTTCGCTTCAAAGACCGCCTGGCGCGGCGGCGCCGTAATCGTCCCACGATGTGATTTGCCGCCACCGTTCATAGCCGCAACGTACGGGCGAATAAATCGCCATCGGAACTGTGTGCCGAGCCTGGAACTGCCGTTGGCGATTTATTCGCCCCTACACACTCACGCCATCGGAACTGTGTGCCGAGCCTGGAACTGCCGTTGGCGATTTATTCGCCCCTACACACTCACGCCATCTGAACTGTGTGCGGAGGTTGGAAGTGACATTGGCGATTTATTCGCCCCTACACACTCACGCCCGCGGAACTGTGTGCGGAGGTTGCAAGTGACATTGGCGATTTATTCGCCCCTATTCCTGCGGCACAGGGACAACCATCCGGGTCGCTCGTGACCAACCGTCCGCAACCTTAAATTGGAGATCATCGCATTGAATCGATTCATTCCGATAACGCTCGCCGCTCTCATCCTATCGTCTCCGGTCACTGCCCAGAATCGACGGGGGAATCGGCCGCCCGGTGCTGCTGGCGCTGGCACGGTCGATCCGCTTGCCAGCGTCACGTTCCGGTCCATCGGGCCGGCGCTCACGTCGGGGCGCGTCATCGCGTTCGCGGTGAACCCGAAGGATTCGACGCAATACTATGTCGCCGCGGCGTCCGGCGGTGTTTGGAAGACGACGAACAACGGGACGACTTTCACGCCCGTGTTCGACAACGAGGGGTCCTACTCCATTGGGGCCATCACGCTCGACCCGAACAACCCGAACGTCGTCTGGGTGGGGACGGGCGAGTGCAACGGGCAGCGGTCCGTGGGCTGGGGCGACGGCGTCTACAAGTCCGAGGATGGGGGCCGGAGCTGGCGGAACGTGGGGCTGAAGGCGTCGGAGCACATCGGGCGGATCGTGGTGGACCCACACGATTCCGACACGGTATGGGTGGCAGCCCAGGGGCCGCTCTGGGGGCCGGGCGGCGACCGCGGTCTCTACAAGACCACCGATGGCGGGAAGACCTGGACGAAATCGCTCGATATCAGCCCCGACACCGGCGTCACAGACGTGGTGATCGACCCGCGGAACATGGACGTGGTCTACGCGGCCTCGTGGCAGCGGCGACGGCACGTCTTCACCTACGTGGGCGGCGGGCCGGAGGGCGGAATCCACAAGTCCACGGACGGCGGAAAGACCTGGACGAAGCTCCACGGCGGCCTGCCCGCGGAGGTCGGCCGAATCGGTCTCGCG
>Ga0207667_10008718_pt1 | contig 12021 bp, 9 predicted proteins | sample KBSCornC52_FD_184301 | JGI IMG/M metagenome (GOLD analysis project Ga0207667, IMG submission 184301) | Corn rhizosphere microbial communities from Kellogg Biological Station, Michigan, USA - KBS Corn C5-2 (SPAdes) (version 2) | ecosystem: Host-associated > Plants > Roots > Rhizosphere > Soil ...
ACAGCCATCACAGTAAAATCTATAATTACCTGATGGCGAATTCATATTTAGGGCTTGTATCGCTGGAAGAAATTGCAGCCAATTTTAATGTTAGCACACGCTGGTTGCAAAGGAAATTAAAAGATGAAGGCATCAGCTTTCAGCAAATTGCCGATGAGGTGCGCAAGTCATTAGCATTGCATTATCTTAATTCGGGCAATTATCCGGTTAAAGAAATTTCTTATTTCCTGGGATATAATGAAATCAGTGCATTCAGCAGGGCCTTTAAACGCTGGACGGGCACCACACCGCTTGGTTATCAAAAAGAAAATTAGAGGTTCTTTGTGTTGCTATTTACGCCGCATTCAATTACTACGCTATTTGGTAACGCAAAGGTCGCAAAGAAGACGCAAAGAACACAGAGGTAATACCTTCTTAATTAACTATTTCCTGCTTGCTTTTCCTGTATTGCCTTTAATTGAAACAGATCAGCCAGCAATTCATAACTACGAAAACGGTCTTCTTTGGTTTCGGCGAATGTAGAAACAATGATTTCGGGCACATCTAATTCAGCGGCCATAATTTCCATTTCTTTCTTTACCACATCTGGTGTTCCGATAATAGTGCGTTCGCGATTAAACAATACCCGTTGCCATTCATTGTCGGTGTACTTATATTTTTTTGCCACTTCATAGGTTGGAATTTCATCATAGCGGCCTTTTTCAAAGCTCAGTAGGCGGTAATCCATAATAGCCTGTACCTGTGCTGCTTTTTGTTCACTTTCAGAGCAGAATGCAAAAACGCCTGCACTTACTGTGGGTTCTTTTAACTGATCAGAAGGTTTAAACCGCTGACGATATGTTGCAATAGCATCAGCGCCACCAACGGGGTTTATAAACTGCGCATAGCTTAATGCCATACCGGTATGTGCAGCCAAATAAGCGCTTTCACCACTGCTTGTGAGCATCCATAATTCAGGAATGGTGTCTATTTGAGGAATAGCCCGTATTTTACCCTGTGCATTATTCAAACCGGGAGAATCGGTTAAATAATCTTTCAGATCTCTGATCTGTTCAATGTACTCCTGCGGATCAAATGTATTGGAAGGGTTCAACAACTTTGCCGTTAAGCGATCGCCACCAGGTGCACGGCCTACGCCTAAGTCGATACGATGCGGATATAATGCCTCCAGTAAACGAAAATTTTCTGCCACCTTTAATGCACTATGATTGGGTAGCATAATGCCACCTGAACCCAGACGAATACGTTTACTTTCTGCCGCCAGTCGCGCTATTAATACTTCAGGAGCAGCGCCCGCCAGCGTAACGGTATTGTGATGTTCACTTATCCAGTAACGGGTATAGCCCAACTTATCTGCCAGTTGCACCAATTCAATTGATTCCTGCAAAGCCTGGGTTGCATTGCTTCCCTTGCGAATAGGGGTTTGATCAAGTACGCTTAGTTGAAGAGACATGCATATAGTAACAGTGGGGGCATGAAAAGGTTCAGGTTATATTGTTAGGTTTTCGTTGGGTATTTGGTAGGTCTTTGTTGGGTATTTATTGGGTGTCTCCCTATGAAAAGGGCAACAAATACCCAACAAAGAGGCAACAAAGTATTAATGAGGTATTACAAGAGGGTGAATATCAGGGGTGTAGATACGAATGCTAAGGAATGCTTTAGGTGATTAATAGTAAGAAGATTGTCTAAAATTATCAATTCTATTGCTACATATTCATTGCGGCGGTTAAGCGATCACACAGATCTTTTATATCATCGCTTCTTTTGATCTCTTTAATCCATTTTTCCGGAATGGAATCAAAGCCATAGTATAATCCGGCTAAACCGCCCGTTACAGCACCCGTAGTATCGGAATCATTACCGAGGTTTACGGCCATGAGTGTAGCATCTTTATAATTATCTGTGGTCATAAAACAGTATATAGATGCTTTAATGGTATTCATAACATATCCATATGAAGGGATAGCATACGTACTTAGCTTCGTAATATCGTCGTGCAGTAAAGGGGCAAACAGACTAATTTCACTTTTTATAATCCTTTTACCTGTAATAAATTCGTGCACTTTTTTGCCTGCATTATTATATGCTGTTTGTTTATCGCTGCCTTTTAATAATTCCAGAGCAAATTCAAGGTAATAAAAACAGGCAATCACTGACCGTATGTGTCCATGTGTGATAGATGATACTTCTTTTGTAATTGCATACCTTTTCTCAATATCAAAATCCCGTATATAAAACAACAAAGGAAGTATGCGCATTAATGATCCATTACCATTACAGCCTTCCTCGAAATCACCGGCTAGTGAAGGTTTTGTACCGGTTTTCAAACGACTGATAGCCCTATGGGTTGTGATACCAACATCGAAAACCTCGCCACCTGCTGTCCAGTAGTTGTTATCAAGCCAATGAATAAAGCGATTACCTATGTCGTACATATCGTACCCCTGGCACAATGATTCAGCAAGACAAAATGTAAGAGAGGTGTCATCTGAAAAAGTTCCTGGAGGTTGGTGATGACTTTTATACCCCTCAAAATCCTGTATAGGTTCCAGTTCTAAAGTCTGGCGATTTCTAAACTCGGCTGGAACGCCCAATGCATCACCGATGGCTACACCAAACAAAGCTCCGTGAATTATGTTCTTTTTCATGACTATTGTTTTAACCGATCTCTTACCTCCATTAAAGCAAAACCTAACCAGTTGGTACCGCGCCACTGAAAGGGATCTGTGGCTTTTTCTGAATTTTGAGATAATCCAATTCCCCAGATGGTATCACGCGGACTTGCTTCAACAATTATTTTATTACCTGTTTTGATCAAAAAGCTTTTAAGCGATTCATGCTGAGAAAATTTATGATAATTCCCCTCCACTACTATATTGCCAGCATGTTCATCCCAAACTTCCTTAACAAAATTCCTTACTTCCCGACCTATTGCTTTTGCAGAACCGGGCTTGGGTGTACCAAGGATTTTTGAAAGCGCCTCTTCATCCTTAAATAACTTTGCCTTGCCTGCCATCATCCAATGTTCGGCGGTAGCATATGTTATATTGTCTACTTTAAACGGCAGAGGAAACCATTGGCTTAAACACGATTTATCAACAACTCCTTCCTGCTTAGGTGTATGACCCCAGAAGAAAAAATAATCAACAGGTATACCTTTTGAGATTTGATCTTTTAACCAGTTTATTGAATATTTCATTTCCTTTTTTTATAAATCATACACCGTAACAGGAATATTCCTGTTTATCAGTTCCTGAATTATTATTGGTTCCATTTTATCCCATGTGCCTCCTGCCAGGCCACATCCTATTCGGGGCATATGAACGGAAGCATTCTTTTCAGCAGCAAATACAGCAACTTTCTGAAGAGCTTTTGCTATAGCTTCATATCGAACAGGAGGAACGCCATCTTTATCCTTCACATCTCTTTGACCAATCATGTTAGCTACCCATGTATCGTCTTCAACCTTCACAAACTGAACTTCACCCAAGACAAAATTTTCTTTCGACTGAAACCATCTTCTATATTCCTGTTCGGGTTTTTGCCATCGGGCAGATAACGCTAATACAAAACCTCTTCCCCAACCGCCTATATCATTACACACATGTACTATGATTTTATTGCCTGACGATACTGGTTTTGTTGCATCGCCTTTTATATACTTAACAGATTCCATGTAGTTTTTATTAATTTAATAAACCATTATTTCCTTATTTACAGCCGCTCTATCCCTCACTTCTTCAAAACTAACCTGATTAAACAGCTCGCCGTTTTCAAAAACAGTGATCAGTTGATCGCCGTGCTCGGGCATTGTTTCTTTTCTTACGGTGTGATAGCTTTGGCCGGTTTTGATGAGTTTTAACTGACCGGCTTTGGATGTTTTGAATGATTGTGTGAGCTTACCATGTGAATCCACTTCTACCGGATGCTTTTGTACATCAACGGGTTTTCCGTTTACTTCGGCATAGGAACATTTAAAAGCGAACTTTTGGGTATCTCTGTCTACCTTTTGTAATAAGGCACCACCCATGCCCAGAACCAGGTTTTCGGCGCTGATACCATTTACTTTTAAAGCCCCATAAATGGAACGAATGGTTTGTACATTAATGCCATCACCCTGAATTACCCTTACCTGAGGAGGTAATACTTTGTACCCTTTTGCATTAATGGTAAAGCCGAATTTGTTTAATAAGATGTCAAACACTTTCAGCAGGGTAAATACTGGATCGCCACTATCCGGACGAATAACCAACACTCCATCTCTTTTTAAAATCAGCTCCTTCAGTTCGGTACCCCAGTACTGACTACATGCTCTGAAAATATCAAACGAGTCAGACACGCAGGCCACTACACCGGAAGGGAATGTTTTTAAAATATGTTTAAATACTTCCAGTTCTCCTTCTTCACCGAGCAAAGTACAAACAGAGTGTTCCGTAGCCGGCACTGACAGTCCGTATACTTTTTGAGTATTGTAATATCGTTGCGCCAATACACTACCCATGATTGTATCGCTACCCATAAAACTGATAAGGTGAGCAGCGCCTCCTAAACCGGCACTTTCTACTGAGCTTACACCACGAAATCCAAAATCGTTCAGTACAAAATCAATGGCTGACTTTGATGATTCAGAAGCTGTTTCTTCAAAATATTCTTCTACAATCTTTCTTACTTCACGCGAAACAGTAGCTACGGTATTAGGATACCAGACCTGCATTAATAAGGTTTCCAAAAAATTCGAGAGCCAGAAACACTCAGGATCGGTGTTCTCAATCGTCATTAAAACATTATTCACAGGTATTACTGTTCCTTCAGGCACTGCTTTGATGCGAACGGGTAAACGGCCATCGTATTTATTGACTATGTAATCGAATTTACTGCGGTCGAATACGTCGTTTCGTCCGAATACCTGTTGCAGTAATACTTCAGCTTCATCTATTTTCTCTTTGGTTATTACTTTTCCTTCGAGATAATATTTCAAAAAATATTGCAGACCGAAGAATACGGTTTCATTGAATTGTCCGCCACGGCTTTCGAGATAAGAATAAATTTTTGTAGTACCCGGATAATATAATTTATGGTGAGAATATTTATAGGCATCGGCGAGTAATACAAAATTTTCCTGCGTTTTCATACAATGAGTTTTAGATTTCTAACAGTTGTTTTAAGGTCTTTCTATATTAAGCATTCAAATTCTTCAATAACAGGTCTACCAGCACATGGTGTTCTTTGGCAAGAGTGCCGTTTTGCATCATGACTCTTAATTCTTTTACCTGAAACCAGGCAAGCTCTTTCAAATCGTCGCTTGCTTTGGCATTGCCAAATACCCATTGTGCTTTAAAAAACAGGGTAATGATCTTGTCTTCTTCAGCGCGATACCGCCAGTCGTCTATTTTTGCAGAGCCCACGTACTGCAGATCATTTATTTCTATATCGCCACATTCTTCCTGCAATTCGCGACGAGCTGCAGCTTCATAATTTTCATCTGTGGGATCGCTAAAGCCTCCCGGAAAACGCCATTGTGGTGCATTGTGTTTTTTACCCAGTAACACCTGGGTATCGCCGTATTTTAAAACGGCAATATCAACAGTGGGGTACACTTTGGCGTAGGTGTTCTGATAAGCATAATTGATACCCATTCTGAAATCTGTTGTATCGAGCACCTTGTCGCTGTTTTCGTTTCTGATAGCGGTGGCAGAATGTTCACCTAGTTCAGGCAAAGCAATAACCTGCAAATGGCCGCTGTAATAAGGAATAAAACAATCGCGGCTGCCGTATAATGTAAACGATTCCTGCGGAAATGTATTTTGCAATAAGGCATCGAGTTGTTTGCTCCAGGTTTCATCAGAAGGATGATCGCTGAGCGGCAGTACCATCAGTTCAGGGGCAAACTGTTTGAGTAATTTCTCCCTGGTATAAAAATCAAATGGATTACGGCGACTTCCTTTTACGGGCGATACGCCCAGTACAACTATTACTTTATTATGTTTGGAGCAGATTTCGTTCAATATATATTTGTGGCCTTCATGTAAATAGGGCGTTTGAAAGCGGGCTATTATAACACCTGTAGTTTTCATTTTGCGTTGTTTATACGCAAATTTAAAAAGGCATTCTGATATATGCAAGTTTTTTTGCGTAAAAATAACGCAAAATGTTTCTTTAGCTTTGGCCGAGTCGGCAGGCAGGCCACGATATTAAACCGTGATCACACTTAAATCTCAAAATTAATTCCTTCTTTAACCAACTCCTGGTAGCGTTTTTTATTGAACTGAAACATTTTGGAGGGGCGGCCCTTGCCATCGCTTTTGGCGTACTCATTCGTCTCGTCAAGTATGCCGAGGGCCATCATTTTTTTGTAGAAGTTGCGGCGGTCTATTTCGCGGTCGAGCAATGTAGTGTATAATTTTTCCAGATCAGCAAAGGGAAATTTACGATCAAGCAGTTCGAAACCGATAGGCTGGTAGCGGATCTTAACTCTTACCCTTTCAATAGCAATATGTAATATTTTTTTATGATCAAAGGCCAGGGATGGCAGTGATTTAATATTGAACCATTGGGCATTTTCGGCATCGGTACTTGCCTTCAATTGCTGGAACTGAGCCGATTTTACCAGTGCAAAATAAGCCACCGATATAACCCGCTTGCGCGGATCGCGGTCGGGATCGCCGAAGGTATATAACTGTTCAAGATAATTAACCTCGATTCCTGTTTCTTCACGTAATTCACGGCGAACAGCTTCTTCAAGCGATTCATCGGGCAATACAAAACCACCGGGTATTGCCCATGCATTTTTAAAAGGAGGATATTTTCGCTGTATAAGCAGGATGGAAACGCCTTCGTTTTTGGAATATCCAAATACGATAGCGTCCACAGCGACCTTTATTTCTGAATCTGATACCGACATGCAGGTGCAATATAAAACATTCAGGCGGTTGTATGAATCATTCACCCGTTTTACGAACTTTAATAGCCTTTACACCCGCGATTACTTCTGAATAAAAAACCGGAGGCAAACTTCCTAAGGGAATAAGCCGCTCGTCTTTATCGTCAGCGGGAGGGTTGAACCAGCGCTTTTTTTCTTTAGTGGTATCTATAAAATATAAACTGCCGAGTTTAGGGTCCATATCGTTATCAAAGCCGGCAACGTGTACACCTTCTACTTCCAGTATTGCTTTTATATTGCCTGAATAATCGTCTCTTGAAAATGATTCTACGAAACCACCGTCAACGACAACGGGTTTGTTCCATCCATGCTTATCAAGCGTTGCTTTTATTGATCCGGGCTCTGTTTTTACATCTTCAAACTTCCGGATAATAGTAATGTGCTTGTCTTCGGGCGCGAGCCGGTAAACCGGTCTGTTTAACTGACGGAATACAGGTTCAAGTGACAGATTGAAAAACTTACGCTGCCATGCCTGTAATGCTTCTGCAGAAAGCTGTAACGGATGTACAATACCAATGCTGGCTTCTTCTGACAGTGAAATTTCATTGTCTTCTTCATCCACCAGTGTAGTATCTTCCTGGCAATAAAAACATTGTTTCAATACATTGTTTTCATATAGGCCCCATAATAATCTGGTAGCATAAATGAACATAACCGGATTGTTTAAAAAGAATTGCTTCCATTGGTCAACCGTCCAGCGGCGTTGTATGACCACATAATACTCAAGTCGCGACGATTGCGACTTTACCACATCCCGTACTTCTTTGGCAATGACCTTAAATTCTTCTTTCAGTTCATTATCCGTAGCCGAAGGAAGCGATTTTAATTTCTTATTATCATCATTGAAAAAAGCCAGTTTAAAATTACTGTCAACAAATGCGCGATAGTTTTCGCCACCAACTTCAAAGTGTTTAAACAAACCATCGAAACCAAAGTCGGGAACAATACGGTCGCCCAACTCGTAAGACGTTATATTAAGTTCTTCGGCAGCTGTTTCAAGAGCGACTAAAGCGGCTTCTCCCACACTGGCTTTTCTGGTACGATATTTACGACTGTACCACTCGACTAAGCGTAAGGCTTTGTTACTTCCCTGTAATGCAAGAGCGCCTACGCCATATTCAGCCATTTTAAACCGATTATCATCTATCCACTTGTTAATAGTACTGCGAATTTTATCTACAACAATATCATCACCCAGTAAAGCAGACAGTGCAAGCAGGTATTTATATTCAACCTTTGTTCCTTTTTCAATAAAACGCTTAATAAGTTCCAGTGCAAAGTCGGCGCTTTTTGTTTTATCTATCTGATCTATAATTAATCTTGCTTCTATATCAGATCGCATGGCCTTTACCCGGTTCATGCGGTACAATAAAAAGCGAACGGCATTATTATTTAACTGTTTACCGTTTTTGTAATACAGGGCAGGAAGGCTTTCTTCATTGAGCCATTCTTCCAGTGGTTTAACAAGTTTTCCGCGTTCAGCAGCATCATCAATTAGCTGCTGCAGGGTGGCTTCGGTTATTTCATTATACAGATCATCACTCACTGTTTGCAGCATAACATCTCTTGCATCATCATTTTTTTCAGATGCAACCGCTTTTTGAAGCAATGTTTTTGCTTCGGCTGTTGGTATCAGACTTAAGATTCTCGCTGCCGTTTGCCGTGCTTCAGCATTTTTATACTTTAATAATACAGCGCTTTTTTCAATGGCATTCTCGTGTTCGCTTAAAGCCTGAGCCATTAATTGCCTCACTTGTTTCGATTTGTGTTGTGCAAGTGCCCACAATTGCTCACTATATTTATTTTTGTCGAACCTGTTTAATATCTTTAAAACCTGGGCATGATGTTCAAGACCGCCTACAGATACATCGGCCTGTAATGCCTTTAACAAAAATGGAATGGAATCCTCCTGCAAATTTTCAGTAATAACATGAAGCGTACTATAATATAAGTATTGGGTTTGCTCAATAACCTTCCATAACTTTTCTTTTGCGGTTGCCGGTTCTTTCTTTAGTAAAACATCGGCTGCCATTGCACTAAATGGATACCAGATTCCTGTATTAAGAAGGGTGTATCGATGTTCCCATCCCTTATGCTGAATGGATATAAAAATTTCGAGATAATCGTTTGCAGTTTGCACGAGCAACTCGTCGGCTACTCCTGGTTGCATTTCATTTAATATCAGCAGAACTGTAAAGCGGTTTTCAACCTTGTCGCGGTCTTTATAAGAAATATGCTCCCTGATCTTATCGAGTAAATATGTTATGTATTTATCCTTATTGTAAGATAGTGCCGATAGTATAACATGGGTATTAATTATCGGACCGCTGGTCAAATTCTTATTAATATATGGTTCTACTGCTTCCGGCAGAGCTTCAATGAGTAGTCCTAAAAAATCCACGTTATAAGCAGACTGCGTATCGGCACGTATGCCAGCAATCAACGCGTCTTTATCAACCCGCTTTAAATACTCTTTTAGCCAGGTAATTTTAAATGAAGACGGCTTCACCTCTTTTCTAAAATTATATGAACCACGGATGGCATATAACAACATTCGGAATATTTCATCTGAAGCATCATATTTTTTCAGGAAAACAATAAAGGCATCCCAGGCTGCGTGTGAGGCTGATTCCTCTATCTGTTTCGAAACCCGATCAACAAAAATATATTTTAAATAAGGCCAAACGGCGGCACTGGTCAACACATCCAACACTTTCTGATCTTTACTGTCCCATGCATCAGGTAAACTTAAAAGCAGAGACAGGTCAAGTAAAACATAATTGTATGAATTGGCTGTAATGGCAGGTACCACGGTTGTTTTACCAGTGAGATAATCAACTATCAACGAGAGGTCGGCCTGCAATTGCCTGCCATAATATGTATCGTTAATTGATTTAATAACCGGTTGCAATTCTTCAAGCGTAAAGGCCATAGGGATTTATTTTTTTAATACCATATCTTCTTTGGCGGCCCATAATGCGATATCCTGTTTGCTTAAAGCGGCGGCCATCAGATCGGGAAATTTATCAGGCGTACAGGCAAACACAGGAATGCCCAGATTAGAAAAAAATTGTGCGTTGTGATGATCATAGGAAGGTGCGCCTTCATCGTTCAAGGCAAGGAGTACTACTACCTGTACACCGGCAGCCGTGAGTTCAGTAGCGCGTTTACGCATTTCAGCCTGGTTGCCTCCTTCGTACAGATCAGTGATGAGCACGAGTACAGTATCATTTGGTTTGGTGATGATCTGTTGACAGTAAGTAAGCGCAGCATTAATATCGGTACCGCCACCCAGTTGTACGCCAAACAACAGTTCAACGGGGTCGATGAGTTCTTCTGTCAAATCGGCAACGGCTGTATCGAACACGACCATTTTTGTTTTTATTGCAGGAATGGATGCCATTACCGATCCAAAAATGCCGGAGTATACAACGGAGGTGCCCATCGATCCGCTTTGGTCGATACACAGCACCACATCTTTTAAGGAATTACGTTTGCGACCATATCCGATCCTTGTTTCGGGAATGATGGTTTTATAATCGGGCTGATAATGCTTCAGGTTTTTAAGAATAGTGGCATGCCAGTTAATTTCATTATGCCTCGGCCGGCGATTGCGGGCGCTACGGTTTAAACTACCAGCTATGGCCTGTTGCGTGGGCTGCGAGAGTTTACTTAACAATTCATCAACAACTTTCTTAACAACGAGGCGGGCAGTATCTTTTGTTTTATCAGGAATAACCTTGCTTAAGGTCATAAGCGTAGCTACGAGGTGTACATCAGGCTGTACATTTTCGAGCATTTCTTTTTCAAACAACATCTGGGTAAGATTGAGCCGCTTTAATGCATCCTGTTGCATTACCTGCACTATGCTGGATGGAAAGAAAGTGCGAATATCACCCAGCCAGCGTGCAACGTTTGGAGATGAAGCTCCCAATCCGCCCTGCCGGTTACTATCATATAACGCTTCGAGCGTTTTATCCATTTGCAGATCACGCTCATTTAACGTAAAACCGGTTCCGTCGTTTTGGTCGCTGCCAAGAATGAGCCGCCATTTGCGGATCTGTTGTTTGTTGTTCATTGTTTTAAACCGATTAATTGCATAATAACAGGAATGCCTTGTTTTGCCCTTTCTTCATCAAGGTCTGCTTCTGCTTTTTGTATGACGGTGCTTTGGGTGGCCCCTGTTTTTGCTTTTTCTCCAAGCTTTTTTCTTTCGGGCGGTGAAAAATTTGAAAAGGTCCTGCGCAGCAGCGGCAGTACACGATCGAATATTTCCTCATCCAGTTCGCCTATCCAGTTATTGACAAGGTTCCATAAGTCCTGATCAATTAAAAGAATAGTGCCGCTTCCTTTTAAAAATCCTTCGAGCCATAATGCCGCTTTATCAGGTTGCGTAGCAGTTGACATGGCATAATGAAATACACGCACGAGATCATTACCCTGTAACAGTTTAAAATCTGCCAGCAGCCTTGTTGCATATCCGGCAATCAAAGGCGCGGTGTTATCTGCTCCTGCTATTGTTTGTAAAGTTTGTTGCCACGCTGCGGTAATAACAGCCTCCTGTAACAGGTTCACCGCATCATTTACTTTAAAGAAAAGATCGAGTAATTTTTGTGCAGCTTCTTCATCTACCAGAGAACATGCAGCAGGCAGGCTTACACAAATACGAGTGAGCATGCTGATGACAATATCCAGTACCAGGTCGGCATCTGTTTTGCGCACATTGCCATAACGGGTTATCTGCACCAGACCGGGAACAATTTCCATTAGTTGCATAACATCTCCACTGGCGGCAGCGAGGTTATTAATGCGATGGATACATTCTTCCACGGCCTTTGGCAATTCAGCCGGAATAGCATTTTGCAACAGCTCACTTACCACGTTTAATGAATCGGCGGTACCGGCATTTGCGATAACAAATTTTTCTGCGGCTTCGGCTACTGTATTGCCCCAGTTGCCTTTTTCAATAATATCGATGGAGAACTCAGGTTGCCATTGTAAGCGCCACAACTCTTTAAAGGTTCCCTTGCCGCTCACATCATGGCGGCTGCCCCATTTTATATTCAGCAGTTGAAGTCGAT
>Ga0207667_10008719_pt1 | contig 12020 bp, 7 predicted proteins | sample KBSCornC52_FD_184301 | JGI IMG/M metagenome (GOLD analysis project Ga0207667, IMG submission 184301) | Corn rhizosphere microbial communities from Kellogg Biological Station, Michigan, USA - KBS Corn C5-2 (SPAdes) (version 2) | ecosystem: Host-associated > Plants > Roots > Rhizosphere > Soil ...
ATATGTCGGCAAGCTCACTGGCAAGGTATTTGGTGATTCCAAAAATCCGCTCCTGGTCTCGGTGCGCTCGGGCGGCCGAGCCTCCATGCCCGGCATGATGGACACCGTTCTTAACCTCGGCCTCAATGACACCACCGTGGAGGCCCTGGCGGCGCTCTCCGGGGACCGCCGTTTTGCCTATGACAGCTATCGGCGCTTCATCACGATGTATTCGGACGTCGTGCTCGGCCTTGAACACCATCACTTCGAGGAGATCCTTGACGCGTTCAAGGACAGCCACGGCTATTCGCTCGATACCGATCTGACCGGGGACGACTGGGTTGAAGTGGTCGGCCAGTACAAGGCAGCGGTCGCCGATGAAACCGGCAATGATTTTCCGCAGGACCCGCACGCCCAGCTTTGGGGCGCGATCGGCGCGGTGTTTTCGTCTTGGATGAATGCGCGCGCCGTCACCTATCGCAAGCTGCATGACATTCCGGAATCCTGGGGCACCGCCGTCAACGTCCAGGCCATGGTGTTCGGCAATATGGGGGATACCTCGGCGACCGGTGTGGCATTCACCCGCAACCCCTCGACCGGAGAGCGACGCCTCTATGGTGAGTTTCTGATCAACGCCCAGGGCGAGGACGTGGTGGCCGGCATTCGCACACCACAAGACATTACCGAACATGCGCGTGTGGAATCGGGCTCCGACAAGACCTCGATGGAAGTTGCGATGCCCGCGGCCTTCAAGGAATTGACGCGGATCTATACGCTCCTGGAAAAGCACTACCGCGACATGCAGGACCTCGAATTCACTGTCGAGCAGGGCAAGCTGTGGATGTTGCAAACCCGCAGCGGCAAGCGCACCGCGAAAGCGGCGCTGCGGATTGCGGTTGAACTCGCCAATGAAGGGCTGATCACCAAGAAGGATGCGGTGACGCGGATCGATCCGGCGTCGCTGGACCAACTGCTGCATCCGACGATCGATCCCGGCGCCAAGCGCGACGTCATTGCCACGGGCTTGCCGGCCTCGCCCGGCGCGGCGGCGGGTGAAATCGTATTCTCCTCGGACGAGGCCGCCAAGCTGCAGGCCGATGGCCGCAAGGTCATTCTGGTCCGCATCGAAACCAGCCCGGAAGACATTCACGGCATGCATGCCGCCGAAGGCATTCTCACCACCCGCGGCGGCATGACCTCGCACGCAGCCGTGGTGGCACGCGGCATGGGCAAGCCCTGCGTCTCCGGGTGCGGCGGCATTCGCGTCGATTACGGCCGGGGCACCATGACCGTGGGTTCCCGTACTTTCAAGACAGGCGACGTTATCACCATCGACGGATCGATCGGCGAAGTGATGGCCGGTCGCATGCCGATGATCGAACCGACGCTGTCGGATGAATTCGGCACGCTGATGGGATGGGCGGATTCGGTCCGCAAGCTCGGTGTTCGCGTCAACGGCGATACGCCGGACGATGCGCGCACCGCGATCCGCTTCGGCGCCGAGGGCATCGGGCTCTGCCGCACCGAGCACATGTTCTTCGAGGAAACCCGTATCCGCACCGTGCGCGAAATGATCCTGGCGGAGGACGAGCAGAGCCGTCGCGCCGCGCTTGCCAAGCTGTTGCCGATGCAGCGCGCCGATTTCGTCGAACTGTTCGAGATCATGAAGGGCCTTCCGGTCACGATCCGCCTTCTCGATCCGCCGCTGCATGAGTTTCTGCCGCATACCCAGGCTGAGATCGAAGAGGTGGCGCGCGCGATGAATACCGATCCGCGCCGGCTGGCTGATCGGGCCCGTGAACTGGCGGAGTTCAATCCGATGCTCGGATTCCGCGGCTGCCGGCTGGCGATCGCCTATCCGGAGATCGCTGAGATGCAGGCCCGTGCCATCTTCGAGGCTGCGGTCGAGGCCGGTAAGCGCACCGGCAAGGCTGTCGGCATCGAGGTGATGGTGCCGCTGATCGCAACCAAGGCGGAGTTCGATCTGATCAAGGCGCGCATCGATGCGACCGCGCAGGTGGTGATGAAGGAGACGGGCACCACGCTCGGCTACCAGGTCGGCACCATGATCGAATTGCCGCGCGCCGCGTTGATGGCTGGCCAGATCGCGGAAACGGCCGAGTTCTTCTCCTTCGGCACCAACGACCTGACCCAGACGACCTTCGGCATCAGCCGCGATGACGCGGCGAGTTTCCTCGGCACCTATGTGGCCAAGGGCATTCTGCCGATCGATCCGTTCATTTCGCTGGACCGTGATGGCGTCGGCGAATTGGTGAAGATCGGGGTCGCGCGAGGTCGCAAGACGCGGTCAGCGCTCAAGGTCGGGATTTGCGGCGAGCATGGCGGCGACCCCGCCTCGGTTGCGTTCTGTCACGAAGCGGGACTGAACTATGTGTCGTGCTCTCCCTATCGCGTGCCGATTGCGCGTCTGGCGGCGGCACAGGCGGCGCTCGGAAAGGCCATCGCCAGCCAGGCGTAATTTTTTCAAGTCGGAAAATCGAGAAAAGCCGCCGTTTTGGCGGCTTTTCTTTTTCGGGGCCGGTTCTAAGACGGGAGATTCAGTCCGCGATGCATCGCGCGAACAGCACAGCGGATCGAAAATCTTCATCATTTTTGTTGACGCGATATTTACCACTTTCATCGAGCGCTGATTTACCAACGCTTTCGAAAAGGTTCGCCGATCACAGCCCGATCTTGCCTGTGTCCTTGGTGCATCAGCGATTAACTCCCTCGCAACCTAAATTGGCTACCAACAAATTAGATCGAATTGCACGGATGTACTGAGTTCGATTCAGAGTAGTGTTGCGTGAGCGTACGATGTCAGTCATGCGTAACCGGCCGAAGGGCGCTCGCTTTGCGTCCTTCGGTCTTGGTCTCTGTATCTTCTCGCTGATGCCGACCGAGATCGGCTATCAGGACATCGCCTCGCTGCTGGCGCGGCAGCCGGGCGTCGCCGAGCGCTGGCAGAAGCGGGTCCACTCCGCCGTCAGCACCATCCAGGTGGCGACCTATAGTTTCGGCAGACCGATCGGTACCTCGGTTCCCCAGCCGATTTTTCTTCAGCTCGCAAGCCTCGATCCCGCCGGCGGTCAAACGACGCGCAACGGGTTGTTGCAGCCGCCCCCACGTTACCAGGCCTCCGACTTCCCGAAAGTCGATCGCACCCTGAAAGGCGATCGGCTGGTGAAGGCGCCGCCCGAATCGGATTTACCCACCGACGCCGCGCCGGCCAGTTCGAGCGCGCCGCCGAATTCGAGCGCGCCAAATGCGCCTTCGTCCGGTGCGCCCATTGCGGGCGCCAAGGCTGCCGAGGCTTCCGACCAGCTCGATCCTGAGCTCGCCGCTGCCCTGAAGGCGCCACCGCTGGCGCAATATGATGTGTCGATGTCGCTCGAGGCCCAGCCGTTCGGCGATCTCAAAGGCGCACCCGGTCAATCTCCTGATGTCACCGAACAGCCTTCGACCCGGGATCCTTTCTCGTTCAAGACCGCAAGCCTCTTCTTCGGAAGCTCGTCGCTCGGCGTGACCGCTGAAGGCATCGAGCGCTGGCAACCGGGCGCCGAGCCTATTGTGGTCCGGGATCCGGAAATGAAGGTCGCGGCTTTGCCGCAAGGGCCGGACGACGCTTCAAAAGCCGGACAAAGCATCGCCAGTAAAGGCGAGGTGAATGCAGACAATCAGCGCATCAAGACGCCGGCCGAACGCCTCGGGCTGTTTGATGAGAAGTCTCGCGCCAAATCTGAAAAGTGCCTTGCCGAGGCGGTCTATTTCGAGGCGCGCGGTGAGGCGGTGCGCGGCCAGATCGCAGTCGCACAGGTCGTGCTGAACCGCGCCTTTTCGGGCTTCTATCCGACGACGATCTGCGGCGTGGTCTACCAGAACAAGCACCGCCACTTCGCCTGCCAGTTCACGTTTGCCTGTGACAACGTTGCCGACGTCGTCCGCGAGCCTGAGATGTGGGATCGCGCCAAAAAGATTTCCAAGGCGATGCTGGACGGCCGGCTGTGGTTACCCGAAGTAGACAGGTCGACGCATTATCACGCCTACTGGGTGCACCCGTCCTGGGTCAGCGAGATGAAGAAGATGTATCGGTTCGGCGTGCATACCTTCTATCGGCCGCGCGCCTGGGGTGATGGCAGCGATGCGCCAAGCTGGGGATCGACCGCGCAGACGGCAGCGATTTCGGCCGAACTGGCCGGTGAAGCCAAAAGCTCGGCGGAGTTGAATCCAAATTCTGTCCGGCGCTAAAGCGCGGCTTCTTTGAATCAAGCCAACATGTAGATGACGAATGGGGCCGGCTCAGGCGTCGATATCGAGCGCGACGTCGAAATTGGGCGCGGAATGGGTGAGCGCGCCTGACGAGGCATAGTGAACGCCGGTGGCCGCAATCGCGGCGATCGATTTCTGGGTCACGCCGCCGGAAACCTCCAGAACCACTCGGCCCGCCGCTATCTCAACCGCCTCGCGCAGGGTTGCGACATTCATGTTGTCGAGCAACACGACGTCGGCAAGACCGGTGTCCAGCACCTCCTTGAGCTGGCCGAGCGTATCGACCTCGATCTCGATCTTGACGAGATGGCCAGCATGGCGCCGCGCCCGTTCGAGCACCGGGCGCACGCCGCCGGCGACCGCGATATGGTTGTCCTTGATCAGGATGGCGTCATCCAGCCCGAACCGATGATTGAAGCCGCCGCCGCAGCGCACCGCATATTTCTCCAGCGCGCGTAACCCGGGCGTGGTCTTGCGGGTGCAGCAGATGCGCAACGTGGTGCCGGCGGTGTGCCGAACGAAGTCGGCTGTGAGCGTCGCGACGCCGGACAGCCGGCCAACGAAATTCAACGCTGTGCGTTCGCCGGCCAGAATGGCGCGCGCCGGACCTGAAATGGTGAGGAGATGCATGCCTGCCGCTGCCGCCGCGCCGTCACGGCAATGAGCCTGGATGTTGATGTCGGCGGAAAGGCTCTGAAAGGTGGCAACCGCAAGGGGCAACCCGGCGATTGTGCCGGCCTGTCGGGCGATCAGGATCGCGTGCGCCCGGGTATCTTCCGGAATGGTAGCAATCGAGGTGACGTCACCGGCGCGGCCGAGATCTTCCTCCAGCGCGCGTTGTACCGCTTCGCGGATCGCGAGCGGCGACACAAAGGCCTCGGGGTGGAGCAGGGCGGTCGGCGTCGTCATCTCGTGCTCCCGTCAGGCCGTGATCGGCTGGGCGGATCGGATTGGCGCCGGCTCGGAGAGCGAAGCTGCGACCTTGCGAGCCGCGGCTAGCGTCGTCTGGGTACGACGTGAGGCTGGATCTTCAGCCGGAAAATCCGATCGATAATGAGCGCCACGGCTTTCGCGGCGACTCCAGGCAGCAGAGGCCACCAAGAGCGCGGCCGTGGCCATGTTGCGGAGTGTGAGCGAGGCCGCGTCTCGCTCGACCGCGGCGAATGTCCGTACCGCTTCAGCAAGGCTCGCGCCATCGCGGATGACCCCGACATGGGATGCCATCATCCGGCGCAGATCTGCCTCCGCCTCCGCCGGGACCGCGAGACTCGGCTTGCTTCGAAGCGGCAGCTTGCCGTGCTGCGGCGCCGGCGTGGAGCCGTTGATGTCCTCAGCGATCCGCGCCGCATAAACCACCGCTTCCAGAAGCGAGTTCGAGGCCAGGCGATTGGCTCCGTGAGCACCGGTGCAAGAGACTTCGCCTCCCGCCCACAGGCCTGCCAACGAGGTTCGGCCGCGCAGATCCACCGCAACACCGCCCATGTGATAATGCGCGGCGGGCGCGACCGGGATAGGTTGGGTGGCCGGATCGATACCGGCCGCTATGCAGCTTGCATAAACCGTCGGGAATTTTTCGGCGAAATGCCGTCCCAGCGCAACGGTGGCATCGAGGAACGCGCCGCGTCCGGCCTGGACTTCGGCAAACACCCCGCGCGCCACGATGTCACGCGGCGCCAGTTCGGCGAGCGGATGCTGCGCCAGCATGAAGCGTTCGTTCCGGCCGTTAATTAGCGTGGCGCCCTCGCCGCGAAGCGCTTCAGTAGCAAGTGGCGCCGGATCGCGCCCGACCATGATCGCCGTCGGATGGAATTGCACGAATTCCGGATCGCCGATTATCGCGCCAGCGCGCGCGGCGATGGCAAGTCCGGTCCCGGAGGCTTCGGCGGGATTGGTGGTGACAGCATAAAGATGCCCGATGCCGCCGGTCGCCAGCACAATGGCATTGGACGCCAAAACGGCCGCTTTGTGAGGTGTTCCGGCTCGCCGCAACTGAACCCCGCTGACGCTGCCCTGATCGGTCAGCAGCGACTCCGCGACGTATCCCTCGATCACCCGGATCGAAGGGGTTTTGTAGACAGTGTCGATCAGCGCCTGGATGATGGCCTTGCCGGCCATGTCCCCCTGCACATGCACAATCCGCCGCGCTGAATGTGCGGCTTCGCGCGAGACTGCCAGCCGTCCTTCCAGGTCGCGGTCGAATGGCACGCCATAGTTAAGAAGGTCATGGATGCGCGCGCCGGCTTCACGCGCCAATTGCAAGGCCACGTTCTCGTCGACCAGGCCGGCGCCGGCGGCGATGGTGTCGGCGGCATGGGCTTCCGCCGTGTCACCGTCAGCGACCGCCGCCGCGATCCCTCCTTGCGCCCAGGCGGTCGATGCTCCCACGCCAAGCGGCGCAGCCGAAATCACCGTCACCGGACGGGGCGCAAGCTTCAGCGCGCAGAACAGGCCCGCAAGACCGCCACCGATAATGACGACCTCTCCGGAATTCCGCGTAAGGTCTTCAACCTGGTCCGACATGTTGGTCTCCACCTCCCGATTCCTTGGGGTACGCTATGCTTCCATGGGTTTCGGGATCCTGCGATCGGCGCGGCTGCCCGCGCCGATCCGCCTCAGTTCTTAAGGTTGATCATCCGCTCGACCGAGCGGCGCGCCTTTTCTGCGATCACCGGATCGATGACGACTTCCTCGCGAAGGTAGACCAGGCTGTCGAGAATCTTGGCCAGCGTAATCCGCTTCATGTGCGGACACAGATTGCACGGCCGAACCATCTCGACATCGGGCAATTCGGCCTGAACGTTGTCGGCCATCGAGCATTCGGTGATCATCACGACCCGCTTCGGATGCTTGTTGCGCACCCAATTGATCATATGCGCGGTGGAGCCGGTGAAATCGGCCTCCGCCAGCACGTCCGGCGGGCACTCCGGATGCGCGATGATCTGCACAGACGGATCGGCCTCGCGATAGGCGCGGAGTTCGTCGCCCGTGAAGCGCTCGTGCACTTCGCAAGCGCCTTTCCAGGCGATGATCTTCACCTTGGTCTGCGAGGCGACATAGCGCGCCAGGTACTGGTCAGGCAGGAAGATCACGGTCGGCGCATTGAGGCTTTCCACTACCTGAACGGCGTTGGAAGAGGTGCAGCAGATGTCCACCTCCGCCTTCACGTCGGCGGAGGTGTTGACATAGGCCACCACCGGCACCCCGGGAAAACGCTCGCGCAGCAGGCGCACATCCGCGCCCGTGATGCTTGCGGCCAACGAACAGCCGGCTCGCGAATCCGGAATCAGCACGGTCTTGTTCGGATTCAGAATCTTCGACGTCTCGGCCATGAAATGGACGCCGCACTGGATGATGATGTCAGACTTCACTTTGGTGGCTTCGATGGCGAGCTGAAGCGAGTCGCCGGCGATGTCAGCCACGCAATGGAAGATTTCGGGCGTCTGGTAGTTGTGTGCAAGGATCACCGCATTCCGGGTCACCTTGAGCTCGTTGATCGCCTTGATGTAGGGCGCCATCAAGGGCCATTCGACAGGCGAAATCACGTTCTTCACCCGCTCATAAAGATGAGCGGTGGCGCGTTCGACCTCGGGCGTCCATTCCAGCGACGGCATCGCGAACTCACGCCCGTGAGCCTGTTGCTGGCGCGATTGGGGGGCCGGTTGCGCCGGATGCACGGCTAGGGAGCCACCCAGATCTTTAGGACCGTAAATTCCAGCCATCGGCATGGAAGCCTCCCAGTGGATCATATATACTCAATATGAGCATATATGAGGTTCGAGAAATCCGGCCTCCAAGGGCCGGCGGTAAGTGCTCAAAAGAGGCTTATCCTCATATCGAGCAAATCGAATATAGCATGTCTCCGTTACTCCCGCTAGAGGCCGCTTCCATTAAAATCGCATGGCAGCTTATTGGGCCCGCCAGCGGCGAGGGGCAACCTCTCGTCAGGGGCGGAGCGGCCGGATTGCAAGGGTTCATCCTTGCTGCGGAAGAGTGCGTGGATCGAAAGCTGGCCGAAATCTGCGGAAAACGGCATCAGGGCGAGCCGCGCGGTGATTACCGCAGGGTCGTCGCCGTCCGATCGTGGTAAAAAATCACTGATCGTATTCCGATTTTTTCAGACTTTACCAACCAAGCTGCTCCAATGTTGCCACGGTGGGTATGGTAAGCAGCAGGTAAAGACACCGGGCTATCGCCGCTGCTCGTTTGGTTGGAGTGACAAATGCTTGCGCGTTTCACGTTGGGAGCCGTGTTCGGAACCTTGACCGCTGTGGCGGTCGTGGGGCCGGCCCTGGCCGGACAGATAATGACGGCTGAGGAAGCCCGGAGATTCGTGAACGGCAAGGTGTTTGCGTTTACCTGCTTTGACGGCACTCGCGGGGCTGGACGCGTGTTCGAGGATGGCGGCGCCGCGGGCGCAGTCCAGTTCAGCGGAAGCGGTCCGGTTCGCCACATGCGGTTGCCCGGCAACACCTTGCAGGTTCGTGGTCAGGCGGTTTGCGCCTCGATCAAGGGAATTCCCTTTGAGCCCTGCTTCAACCTCGACAAGAAAGACGAGCGTAACTTTCGGGGATCGGTATCGGGCATGGGATTCGCCTATTGCGATTTCCACCATGAGGGCGCTCGGCAGATGCTGATGGCTCGCGCGGTAGCCCGGCCGCGCTCGCTGCACCCATCAGAAACGCGCTCGGCCGACGCGTCACGCACGGAAATTTCCGCTCGGGTCGAAACCCCGCGCGTCGAGCGGAGTGGAATCGAGCCAGTGAAGACCGACTCGAAGCTCGAGTCGGTGAAAAGCGATGGCGCATCGGAATTGCGCCGTTCCACCGAATAGTTTTTTTCTTCGACTGATTGGATGAATGCCTGATCGCCGGCTTTCGCGGGCGATCTTATCGCGCTTGCCTGCATCGCAGGGACGTGGCGTCGATCTTCTTGGATCGCCCGAGTACTTCGCAGTTTTTGGGTTTGTAATACGCCCTCCGTTAGCTTGCGATCGCCGTTCTCCGCGCAACATCGTCTTGATTTCTCCCCGCAAGCAACACACAGAGGCCGCAAGGCATGATCGCCAATCTTTCGATCCGCATGAAAACCACCCTGATCGCTGGCTGTCTCTTGTTCGGGATGATTGCGCTGGGGCTGCGCTCACATCAACGATGTGCAGCAGGGCGCCGTTAATACCGGATCAGCTTCGACGCAGGTTCTGGCCGCAGCGCAGTCGTTATCCGGCGACAGCGCCCGCCTCAAGATTGAGGTCGGCAAGTTCCTGGCCGCCGTGCGCGCGGCTTAAGGCGGCTACGAACGGCCCTCGTAAAGCTCGGGTATTTGCGGGCCGGCATAGATCGCCCGCGCGGGCGCCGTTGCGCTGGTGTCCCGTCCGCGTTAGCACTATGGTCGTTCGAGGAAACTCCGGCAGCGAGAAGGGCTCAACATGGCCACAGCAACCGCGGCGCAGTCCATACCTGATCAGCAGACCCGGGAGGCCATCTCTTTCTGCCGCATATGCTCTGGGGGCTGCGGCGTCGTGCTCACGATTGACGGCGAGGATCGCATCGTCGGCGTTCGGGGTGACAAAGAGAGCCCGCTGACGCGCGGCTATGCCTGTTTCAAGGGAAGGCAGGTCGAAGCCTCCCTCCATGGCAAGCAGCGCCTGCTGAGACCGCTCAAACGTCTGGCCGACGGTTCCTACATCGAAATCTCTTCCGAGCAGGCGCTTGAGGAAATAGCTGCGAAGCTCGGCGGAATACTGGAGACCCATGGCAAGGACGCGATGGCGGTTTACGTGGGCAACGGCGGCGCGTTCAACATCTCCGCCTACTACATGATCCCGGGCTTCCTGCAGGCCTTCAAAACCGACCAATATTTCTCGACGCACACGATCGACCAGTCCGGCAAGATGATTTCCGTCGGCCGTCTCGGACGCTGGGGTGCCGGCCAGCACGCGTTTGAGGATATGGACGTTCTCCTGCTCTTCGGCACGAACCCGCTGGTCAGTCACAGCTCGGCCGCGGGGATAGACCCCGTGAGAAGCTTGAAACGCGCGCGCCAGCGCGGGCTGAAACTCATCACAGTCGATCCACGAAGATCCGAAATCGGCCACTTCGCCGACATCGCGCTTCAGCCCTTTCCTGGGCAGGATGCGGCTATTGCGGGCGGGCTGATCCGCCTCATTCTTGCGGAAGGATGGGAGGACAAGGAGTTCTGCGCCCGCTGGGTGGGCGAGGCGAACCTGGCGGCGTTGCGACGCGCGGTCGAGCCGCTCACCGAAAGCTATGTCGAGCGTCGCGCCGGACTGGAATTGGGATCACTGCGTCGGGTTGCCGAAATGTTCGCCCGAGACGGACGCATCGGTGTGGCTTCTGCCGCTACCGGCACCTCGATGTCGCCTTACTCCAATGTTGCCTTTCAGCTGATCGAAACCCTGAACGTAATCTGTGGCCGCTATCTGCGTGAAGGCGAGCGCGTCCACACCATCAACGGCATGGGAAAGACCGCACCCCTGAAGGCGCAGGTCTATCCGCCGTCACGTTTTTGGGAGCGAGCCGGACCAAGCCGAATTCGCGGTGCGCGCCGCCTCGCCGCGGACCGCTGCACCGGGACCGTGGCCGACGAAATCCTCACTCCGGGCGAAGGCCAGATCCGCGCGTTGCTGGTGGATGGTGGTGATCCGCTGACGGCTTGGCCGGACCAGCAAAAGACCGCGAAGGCGCTGGCAGCTCTCGAATTGCTGGTGTGCATCGATCCCTGGCCGGTTCCGACCGCGAAATTCGCGCATTACGTTCTGCCTCCGCTAATGATGTATGAACGCGCCGACCTGACGATGTACTATCCGGGATTCCCAAACTGGCCCGGATCCTGGGCGCAATACACGGCACCGGTGTTGGCTCCGCCGGCAGGGTCAGACCTGGTCGAAGACTGGTACGTGTTCTGGTCGCTGGCAAAGAAGCTTGGCAAGACCATCACCTACAACCGCGTTCGTCCGCTGAATATGGAGAATCCGCCTACGACTGACGAATTGCTCGAACTGGTGCTCGATGGTGCTCCGCAAACGCTGGCAGACCTTAAAGCCAAGCCGCATGGCGCGCATGGTCCGATTGCCCAGAAAGTTGTGCTGCCGGCGGACGAAGGGGCCGATGCTCTGTTCGAGCCGATGCCCGCCGATACCGCCCTCGAACTGCAGAACTTCCTCGCGGAGAACAGCGGGCCCGGCCAATGGAAGCGAGACGGTCGCTCGTTCAGCCATCTTGTCGCGACTCGTCGTATGCGGGACCTGTTCAACTCCATCGGAAGATTTGTCGATACCGTGCGCACGCGCACGCCATTCAACCCCGCCTTTCTCCATCCGACCGAATTCGCGAAGCTCGGAATCCGTCCAGGCGACAAGGTCGAAATCGAATCGGCGCATGGCCGCGTCGTGGCGATTGCCGAAGAGGACGACGCGGTGCGCCCGGGCGTCGTGTCGCTCGCGCACGGATGGGGCGATCCGCCGGGCCACAATACCGCTGTCGAAGAAGCGGGGACGGCGATAAACCACCTCATCGACACCGATCGAAATTATGAGCCGGTGAATTCGATGCCGCACATGTCGGCTATCCCAGTCAACGTGATCCCGGTCCGGGGATAAGCGCTGTCTCTAAACGGCCGGTGATCCATTCAGAGGGTCGGATCACCGGGAGGTCAAAGCCCTAGCCTTCCGGTTGGATGGCGGCGGTTGCGGGCGTCGGCGGGCGAAACAGGATCTTCTGGTAAAGCCAGCCGATCGCCACCAGCACCAGTCC
>Ga0207667_10008720_pt1 | contig 12020 bp, 10 predicted proteins | sample KBSCornC52_FD_184301 | JGI IMG/M metagenome (GOLD analysis project Ga0207667, IMG submission 184301) | Corn rhizosphere microbial communities from Kellogg Biological Station, Michigan, USA - KBS Corn C5-2 (SPAdes) (version 2) | ecosystem: Host-associated > Plants > Roots > Rhizosphere > Soil ...
CTCACCCGCGGGTCGATCAGGGCGGCGATGATGTCGACGATGAAGTTGGTCAGCGCGACGATCACGGCGAGCAGCGCGACGATGCCCTGCACGGCCACGAAGTCGCGCTTGGACAGGTAGTAGGCGAGCTCGAAGCCCAGCCCCTTCCACTCGAAGGTGGTCTCGGTGAGCACGGCGCCGCCGAGGAGCACCGCGATCTGCAGACCGATCACCGTGATGATCGGGATCAACGCGGGCTTGAGAGCGTGCTTGCGCACCAGCCGGATCTCACGCACGCCGCGCGAGCGGGCGGCATCCACGTAGTCGCGCGACAGGGTGCCGATCACGTTGGTGCGCACCAGCCGCAGGAAGATCCCGGCGGTCAGCAGGCCGAGCGCCAAGCCGGGCAGCACGGCGTGGCTGAGCACATCGCCGATCACCTCGGGGTCGCCGGTGCTGATGGCGTCGATCAGGTAGATGCCGGTGCGGTGCGGCATGGTCGAGAACTGGATCTCGGTGCGGGTGGATGCCCGCCCGGCCACCGGCAGCACGTCCAGCCAGACTGCGAAGACCAGCTTGAGCAGCAGGCCGGCGAAGAAGACCGGGGTCGCATAGGCGAGGATCGCGAAGATGCGCAGCACGGCATCCGGCCAGCGATCGCGGTAGTAGGCGGCGACCTGCCCGAGCGGGATGCCGACGATGAACGCGACGATCAGGGCGTAGAACGCGAGCTCGAGGGTCGCGCCGCCGTGGGTCAGCAGGATCTGCGTGATCGGCTGACCGTCGGTGATCGAGGTGCCGAAATTGCCGGTGAAGATGTTGCCGAGGTACTCGAAGTACTGCACCAGGATCGGCCGGTCGAAGCCGGCGTGATGGATGCGCTCGGCCAGCTGATCGGGAGGCAGCTTGCCGCCCAGCGCGATGGTGATCGGGTCGCCGGTGATCCGCATCAGGACGAAGACCATCGTCACCAGGATGAAGACGGTCGGGAAGATCAGCAGGAACCGGATCACCAGGTAGCGCCACAGCGTGCTGCCCCCGCGCCCGCGCGACTTCGAGGCGGCGGGCGCCGCGCCGCCGGGGGCGGCCGGGGATGGGGCGACGGTGGTCATCTGGTCCTCGGGAACGAGAGGGAACGGGGCGACCGGCGTGAGCCGATCGCCCCGTTCATGCTAGTCAGTGCTGGTTCAGCCCTTGACGAGCGTGCCGAAGCGGAACTTGAACGCACCGTCGAGCGTGGTGCCCGAGATGTCCGTTCCGGTCACCGCGACCTGGGAGCCCTGAAGCAGCGGCAGGATCGGCAGATCCTTTCCGACCAGCTTCTGGATGTCCTCGATCTCGGCCTTGCGCTTGGCGGGGTCGGTCTCGCTGGCCTGCTTCTGGATCTCGGCGATCACGTCAGCGTTGCTGTAGTGGTTCACCAGGAAGCTGTCGGCTCCGTAGAACGGCGTCAGGTAGTCATCCGCGTCCGAGTAGTCGGGGAACCAGCCGAGCTGGTACTCCGGGTACACGTCCTTGGTGCGATCGGGCGAGTACTGGGTGTACTCGGTCGACTGCAGGTTGACCTTGAACAGGCCGCTGGCCTCGAGCTGGCTCTTCACGAGCGCGTACTCGTCGGTCGACGACTCGCCGTAGTGGTCGGTGTTGTACTGCAGGTTGAACGTAACCGGAGTCGTGACACCCGCGTCGGACAGCACCTTCGCGGCCTTGGTCTTGTCGGGTCCGCCCTTGCCGTCGCCGTAGAGGTCCTTGAGCACCGTCGTGGCGCCGGTCAGGCCGTTTGGGACGAACGAGTACAGCGGCGTGTAGGTGTTCTTGTACACCTGATCCGCGATCTCGCTGCGGTCGACCAGGTCGGCCGCCGCTTGACGCACCGCGAGCGCCTTGGCCGCGTCGGCATCCGGCTGCGTGGCGCCGTACGGCATCGTGTTGAAGTTGAACACGATGTAGCGCATCTCGCCACCGGGACCGTCGACGACCTTGACCTTCTTGTCGGAGCGCAGCGACTTGAGGTCGGTGGCCGACAGGCTGCGGTACGCCACGTCGATGTTGCCCTGCTGGATGTCAAGCTTCAGGTTCGAGGCGTCGGTGTAGTACTTCTGCGTGACGTTGCTGGTCTTCGCGGCACCCAGGAGGCCCTTGTAGTTCTTGTTGGCCTTGAAGGTGATCAGGTTGTTGAAGTCGTAGCTGTCGATGTCGTACTGACCATCGAAGGCGTGCGCTTTCACGATGTCCGCGTCGGGCGTGACCTTGTCGGCGGCGAAGACCTGCTCGTCGACGATGGCGCCGGCACTCGTGCTGAGCACCTGCGGGAACACCTGGTCGTTCGCGGCCTTGAGGTGGAAGTTGATCGTCGTGTCGCCGTCGATCGTGGTGTTGTCGAGGTCGCTCAGCAGGTACGACGGCCCGTTCGGGTCGTTGATCTTGAGCTGCCGATCGAAGCTGAACTTGACGTCGGACGCCGTCAGGGCGTGACCGTTGGCGAACTTGAGACCCGGCTTAAGAGTCACCGTGTAGGTGTTCGGGTCGCTGAACTCGGCCTTGGAGGCGAGGTCGGGCTGCACGTCGGCGGTGCCCGGCTTGGAGTTCATCAGGGTCGCGAAGACCTGCGTCTGCACGGTCAGCGAACCGTTGTCGAACGAGCCCGCCGGGTCGAGGAACGTGACCTTGTCGGTCGTTCCGACCACGATGCTCTTGCCCGAGCCGCTGTTGTTGCCGCTGCCGCCGCCACTCGCGCAGCCGGCGAGCACGAGGGCGACAGCCGCCACGCTCCCGACGGCGGCGATGCGCCAGCCCTTGTTGGACACGGATGTCATCCGTCCACCTCTTCCTGTTGAGTTGCACTCCTGTGCATGGTGCGGGGTGGACACGCAGAAGCCGCCCACCCGTACTCCGTCAGTCCTAACACAGGGCTGCAGGCGGTTCTACCGCGAGGACACCTCGGCAACGGATATTTACGGCATTGAAATGTTCAGACGCGCGAATGGTGCGTCAACCGGCGATCCAGCGGCTATTCCTTGCGGAGCTGGCGCCGCTCGGTCTCGAGTGCGACCGACTCGCGGCTCAGGCGATCCCAGCGCTCCTGGTCGCCTTCCGACTTGGCACGCTGCATCGCGCCGAGCACCTCGGCCTTCTGCCGCAGGAGGTCACGGTCGACCAGCGCCGCCACGACGCCTTCGCAGTACTCGGCGACCTGGTCGTCGCGCTGCGGGATCGGCGCGACCCCGAGCTGGATCACCAGCGACTGGAATCCCGCGGGCACCTGTCCGCCCACCTGCTGCAGCCAGTCCGGCGCGCTGGCCTGGTCGATGCTCGCGGCAATCCCATCCCGGATCACAGCGAGCGTCGCGTTGCCGAACCGCACCCGCATCGCCCGCGACATCAGGTCGTGACCGACGGCCTCGGGATGCTGCAGCATCGCCATCAGAGCATCCCGCTCCCCGCGCGTGATCGGGTCGGTCGGCAGCTCGGTGAGGTTGATCTCGCTGGCGCGCGGCGGGGTGTCGGCCGCGCCGGGTTGCGTGCCGCCCCGCGGAGCGTCGGCCGGTGCCGCACCACTCGCGCCACGGCTCCCGTCGGCCGAGGCGCTGCGCGCCGGGGCGCGTCCCGCCGCCGCCCGCGCTCCCGCCACCGCACGCGAGACCTCGTCGGGCTCCAGGCCCAGCCAACCGGCCAGGCTGCGCACGTAGCCGACGCTCATCGCGCGATCCCGGATGCCCGCCACGACGGGCGCCGAGGCCCGCAGCGCCGCGACCCGGCCCTCGACCGTCTCGAGGTCATGCCCAGCCAGCTGGCGCCGGATCATGAACTCGAACATCGGCTTCCGGGTCGCGATGAGGTTGCGCACGGCGGCATCCCCGCGCACCTTGCGCAGATCGCAGGGGTCGAGGTTGTCGGGCGCGACCGCGACGAAGGTCTGCGCCGCGAACCGCTGCTCCTCGGCGAAGGCCTTGCTCGCGGCGTTCTGCCCGGCCTCGTCGGGGTCGAAGGTGAAGATCACCTCGCCGGTGCCCTGGGTGTTCACGTTGGCGACATCTCCCAGCACGCGTCGGATGATCTTGATGTGGTCGACCCCGAAGGCGGTGCCGCAGGTCGCGACCGCGGTGGTGACGCCTGCGAGGTGGCAGGCCATGACATCCGTGTAGCCCTCGACCACCACCACCTGCTTGCCCTTGGCGATGTCGCGGCGGGCCAGGTCGAGCCCGTAGAGCACCTGGCTCTTGTGGTACACCGGCGTCTCGGGGGTGTTGAGGTACTTGGGGCCCTTGTCTTGATCGTCGGGAAGCAGCTTGCGCGCGCCGAAGCCGACGGTCTGGCCGGTGATGTCGCGGATCGGCCAGATGAGCCGCCCGCGGAAGCGGTCGTAGGCGTTGCCCCGGTCGCCGGTGCTCAAAAGGCCGGCGGTGACCAACTCGTCCTCCTTGAAGCCCTGGGCGATGAGCACCGTGTGGAGCGCGTCGAACGACTTGGGGGCGAACCCGACCCCGAAGTGCGCGGCTGCGGCGGCGTCGAACCCGCGCTCCCCCAAGAAGTCGCGGCCGAGCTGCGCTTCGGGCGTGGTCAGTTGCTCCCGGAAGAACTTCTCGGCCGCCGCATTGGCCGCCAGCAGCCGAGCCCGGTTGCCGTGCTCGGTGGCCTGCGCGCCGTCCTCGTAGTGCAGCTCGAAGCCGATCCGCGCGGCCATCCGCTCGACTGCCTCCTGGAAGCTGGCGTGATCCATCCGCTGCAAGAAGGTGAAGACGTCACCGCTCTCGCCGCAGCCGAAGCAGTGGTAGTAGCCGACCGCCGGGCGCACATTGAAGCTGGGGCTTCGCTCGTCGTGGAAGGGGCAGAGCCCCTTGAGGGAGCCGGCGCCGGCGCTCTTGAGCGTCACGTAGTCGCCGATCACGTCGGCGAGGTTGATGCGCGCCCTGACCTCGTCGATATCGCTTCTGCGAATGAGGCCGGGCATGTGCTGATTCTAGGAGGGGCTCGCGACGCCCGGCTGGGTCGGGGGCTCGGGGACGTGGGCGGCATCTGGCATCGACGCTGCCAACTGGATGACGCGCCGGCACCCACGGAGGGCTCGAGCGTTCTGTGTCAGCATGAACACCGTCAGACCGGCGTAAAGCACCTGCAAAGTCACGCCGAACGCTAGCTGGCTGGTGACGACGTACAAGACGCTCATCATCAGAGTCGCGCCCACCAGCAGCAGCGGGGTCGAACGGAAGCTGAGTGGCAGATTGATGGCACCCTGACGGGCATAGGCGATCGTGACGTCGCGAAGGGCCGGATCCGCTGGGAACGTTCCCCGGATGATCGCTCGTCGCACCACCCTGATCTGATCGACGCTAAAGCCGCCGGTCCGGATGATCCGGTCCTGCCGAGGACGAAGAGCCATGCGGATAATGAACGCAGCGATCACGAGGAGCGCCCCGACGATCGCCAACAGCCAGGGCAGCACCATGCCGCGAGCCTACTGCGAAGGCAGGTGCGCCAGAGCCGGCGAGCGACCACGGCAGAGCGGCTGCCAGACCTTAGTCTTCGGGGTCAATGAGGCGCATCGCCGCCTCACGATTCTCGGCGGAAGGGTGAGCGCTGACAAGGCGGATTGCCGCCATCAAAGGGCCGAGAGACGGTTCGAGTCGCTCGATCGATTGAAAGTGGCCCTCGCAGCGACTAATGGTGTCGCGGATCAGAGCATCTACTCCATCGCCGTAGGAGCCCTCTTGCATCCCGTTGGGCGACACGTCGCTGCCCCCGATCGCAATGCATCCGATGAGGATAGCGAGATCCTTGCGCAACTCCGCGGACACATTTCCCGAAGCAACTGATGCCAGGAATGGCACCGCAAATGCGCTTGCCTCGTAGACAGTGCCCTGGTGGCAGAGGCTGGACCAAAGCCCTTCGTTCAGCGCACCACGGGAGTCCTCTTCTATGAGCCTGAGCGCCCGCTCGACATCGCCGTGCAAGTCCGCCCCGACAACGCCCTGCCCGTACGCGTGGCGAAGGTTTGACCAGTCCACGTGATCGAGTTCGTCGAGCGCGTCGAACCCGACACCGACCGGCAAGTAAGGCTCGAGACCCATGCGCAGACGGTAGCAGGCGGCCTGCCACAAGAAATCGCTCGGCTATCCGACCAAGCGTTCGTGCCAGGCGTTGGCCGACACATCGGTCAGCGAGGCAACCTGGTCGACGACGACGCGGCGCCGGGCCGTATCATCGCCGGCCGCCTCCCAGTCGGCCTGGAACCCCAGGTCGAGATCACGCGGCCCGGTCGCCCACAGGTGATCGGCGAGCTCGGTGAGGATGTCGCGCTGCTGCGCGTATATCGGCCGGCGCGCGTTCGTCGACATCACGTTCGCGGCGACGATGCCCTTGAGCACGGCGATCTCGGCGCGCGTCTCGGCGGGGACCACGACGTCGGCGGCGAACCGGGTCAGCGATCCGGTGGGATGCGCGGCCCGGGTCGCCCGCACCGCCTCGCCCGCGAACCGGCCGATGAGCTGACTGGTCAGATTCTTCAGGCGGGCGAGATCCCGGCGGGTGCCGTCCCAGGCATCCAGCCAGGCCTCCAGATTGTCGAGCCGGTCGAAGGCGGCGATCAACTCGTCGTGCGGGATCTCGCCGCCGATCCAGGCGAACATGCTGTTGACGAGCGCCTCGTGGTCGACACGGGCGCTCAGCGCCGGCACGTCGAGGTAGCCGTTGACGATCGCGTCTTCGAAGTCGTGCACCGAGTAGGCGATGTCGTCGCTGAGGTCCATCACCTGGGCCTCGATGCAGCGGACCCGGGGCGGCGCTCCGGCCCGCAGCCAGACGAAGGCCGGGGTGTCATCCGCGTAGAAACCGAACTTGCTGCGTCCGCTCGGGTCGGCGATGCCATCCGCGTCGGGCCACGGGTACTTGCAACTCGCGTCGAGGCTCGCGCGAGTCAGATTCAGGCCGTAGCTCCTGCCGTCGGCGTCGAACACCTTCGGCTCGAGCCGCGTGAGCAACCGCAGCGTCTGGGCGTTGCCCTCGAAGCCGCCGATGTCGGCGGCCCAGTCGTTGAGCGCGCGCTCGCCGTTGTGACCGTATGGCGGGTGGCCGAGGTCGTGAGCCAGGCAGGCGGTGTCGACGACATCCGGATCCAGTCCCAGATTGATCGCCAGCTCCCGGCCGATCTGCGCCACCTCGAGTGAGTGCGTGAGGCGGTTGCGCGCGAAGTCCAGGCCGGTGGACGGGCTGAGCACCTGGGTCTTGACGGCCAGCCTGCGGAGGGCGCTGGAGTGCAGCAGCCGAGCGCGATCCCGGGCGAAGTCGCTGCGCCGCGACGAGTGCTGCTCGGGCAACCAGCGCTCGCTGTCCTCCGGTCGATAGCCGGGTGCCGGAGCGTCAACCACCGCTGTGGTGCAGCTCGGCCTCGGCGACCTCGGCCCGGTGCGTCTCGTTCAGCTCGCGGCTGTCGAGCCAGCCGTAGGGCAGGGTCGGCTGCTTCGGCGTGCCGGCGCGGCCGCGCTGACCCTCGGCGTCGACGCCCGGGTACGGCTGGTCCAGGTCGAGCCGGGTCAGGATCTCGTCGATCTCGTCGAGGCTGCTACTGGTCGCGAGCGCCGCCCGGATCTCGCCGCCCACCGAGTAGCCCTTGAAATACCACGCGACGTGCTTGCGCAGATCACGGCAGCCGCGTCCCTCGTCGTCGAAGAACTCGATGAGCAGTTCGGCGTGCCGACGGTAGGCGGCGGCGACCTCGCCGAGCGTCGGCTCGGCCTTGAGGGTCTCGCCGCGGAAGGCCGCTGCCAGATCGCCGAACAGCCAGGGACGGCCCAGGCAGCCGCGCCCGACCACCACTCCGTCGCAGCCGGTCTCGTCCACCATGCGCAGGGCATCCTCGGCGCTCCAGATGTCGCCGTTGCCCAGCACGGGAACACTGGTGATCGTGCTCTTGAGCTTCTCGATCGCCGACCAGTCGGCGGTGCCCGAGTAGAACTCGGCCGCCGTGCGTGCGTGCAGGGCGATGCTCGCCACGCCGGCGCCCTCGGCGATGCGGCCGGCCTCGAGGTAGGTCAGATGGTCGGAGTCGATCCCCTTGCGCATCTTGATGGTCAGCGGCAGCGGTCCGGCAGCCTTCACCGCGCCCTCGACGATCTCGCGGAACAGGTCGAGCTTCCACGGGAGCGCCGCTCCCCCGCCCTTGCGCGTGACCTTGGGCACCGGGCATCCGAAGTTCAGGTCGATGTGATCCGCGCGGTCTTCGGCGACCAGCATCGTGACGGCATCCGAGACGGTCTTCGGGTCGACGCCGTAGAGCTGGATGCTGCGCGGCGTCTCCGACTCGTGATGCTGAATCAGGCGCAGGCTCTCGGGCGTGCGCTCGACCAGCGCGCGGCTGGTGATCATCTCGCTGACGTACAGCCCGGCACCGTATTCGCGGCACAACCGGCGGAACGCGGTGTTGGTGATGCCCGCCATCGGCGCGAGCACGACCGGCACTTCGAGCCTCAGAGGCCCGATCATGAGCGGCCGCGCGGGCGCGGATATGGTGGACATGTCTCGATTGTCTCAGAGAGGGGTGGATGCATGCCGACAGTGCCGCAGACCGGACGCGACCGGGTGACCGCGGATGCCGCCGCCCGCGGCATCCCGCTCGAGATCGTCGAGCGCACCAATGCCCGCTCGCTCGAGGAGGCGGCCCAGATCCTCGGGATCACGCCGGCCGACATCGTGAAGTCGCTCGTGGTCAAACGGCACGACGGCAGCTTCCTGTTCGCCGAGATCCCGGGCGACCGGCAGATCTCGTGGGCCAAGCTGCGTGCGGTGGTCGGGGTCAACAAGCTGCAGCTGCCCGAGGCATCCGTGGCCCTCGAGGCGACCGGCTACGAGCGCGGCACCATCACTCCGCTGGGGTCGACCACCGCATGGCCGGTCTACATCGACGAGCGCGTCGTCGGGCGCCGCGTATCGATGGGCGCGGGCGAGCACGGGCTGAGCGCCTTCGTCGATGCCGACCGGCTCATCGCCGGACTGCACGCCACCGTCGCCGACATCAGCGACGAACTGCAGCCGCGCTAGATCCGATCCTCGTCGACCCGGCGGTTCATGACCGCCTGCTCGCGGTGCGCGGGCAGTTCGCAGAACTCGCCGTCGCAGGATTCCGCTTCGGGGTCACCGAGGATCTCGAGCTTCTCGTTCATCCCACCGCTGCCTTCTCGTCGCGAACCTGTGTCAGCACGTTAGCGAAGGTCGCGGCATCCTGAGCGCCGGACACCCCGTACTTGCCATCGATCACGAAGAACGGGACGCCCTGGATGCCGTACTCGACCGCCAGCGCCTGGTCGGCCCGCACCGCGTCGAGGTACTCGTTCGCACGCAGGGAGCGCACCACGTCGTCACGGTCGAAGCCGACCTCGGCCGCCAGGTCGGCGAGGTCGTCGACCCGGCCCACATGCCGCCCCTGCTCGAAATAGGCGGCAAGCAGCCGCTCCGTCATCTCGAGCTGGCGGCCGTGCGCCTTGGCGTAGTGGATGAGCTGATGCGCGAGCACGGTGTTGGTGTGCTGCAGCGCGTCGTAGTCATAGTGCAGTCCGACGGATTCGGCGATGCCGGTGACCCGGGCGAGCATGCCGTCGATCCGGTCGGCCGGGAATCCGCGGGTCAGCAGGTAGTCCTGCTCGGTGCCGTCGAAGTCGACCGGCGTATCGGGTGACAGCTCGAAGGAGTGATACTCGACCTCCACCTCGCCCCCGAACTCGGCGGCGCCCGCCTCGAACTTGCGCTTGCCGATGAAGCACCAGGGGCAGGCGATGTCGCTCCAGACATCCACCTTGATCGGTTCGCTCATATCAGGATCAACCGGATGACGTGTCAGCTATTCCCGCCGAGAGCGACGGGCTCCTCCGTCGGTGCGGGAGCCTGGGCGGCGATCGGCATCAGCCGGTTCTGGATGCCGCGCTTCCGCGCCGCTCGATCGATCCAGATCGCGTACGGCACGATCGTCACCACCGAGACCAGGAACGACAGCAGGAGGGGCAGCGGGTCTCCGCCGGCGTTGGCGCTGGTCGAGGTCGTTCCCCCCAGGCTCGACGCCAGGCCCAGGAAGGCCAGGGTGTTGTTCACAGCGTGCAGGGCGATGCTCGACTCGATGCCGCCGGTGCGCCAGGTGACGAACCCCGCGACCAGGGCAAACAGGGTGACGTCGGCGGTCGCCCAGGTCAGCGAGCCCCCGTCGCCCAGGTACTGGGTGTGCGCGGCGGCGAACGGGATGGCGCTGAGTACGATCACCAGCGGCGCTGCACGCAGCCAGCCGCCGAACATCTGCGTGATCAGGCCGCGGAACGCGAACTCCTCGGCCGCGGCCTGGAGCGGCGTGACCACCACCACGATTGCTGCGCAGATCACGAAGGTGCCCAGCGGGATGGTGGGTGCGACGACACTCGGACCGCCTAGGAGCAGCGGCAGAACGAAGAACTGCAGCAGCATCGCCGCGACCGTGACGACCAGGGCGGGCAGCAGGCTGAACCCGAGCCACCGCCACCGGAACCGGAACTGCACCGAGCGCAGCACGGTGAGCGGACGCAGTCCGACGATCAGGTAGCCGAGCAGGGTCGCGGGCAGCAGGGTGGCCACGCCGATCAGGGCGACGGACACCGAGAGCGGATCGCCGGCATCCACCACTCCGAACATGCCGAGCAGGTCGCTGGTCGCGCGCTCGGTCGACGAGAAGTCGATCCGCCCCTGCGCCGTGGCGATCACCACCCCGATCACCAGCACGATGCCGGTGAAGACCACCCAGAGCACCGCCGTGATCACCAGCGCCACGAGCGGCTTCCACCAGCGGTAGCCGGGCAGGGCGCGGAGCAGCCGGTGGTACGGAAGGGGCGGCGGGGAGGCCGACTCCTGACCGGCGCCCGCGACCGGCGGCGCCTGGTCACGAACCCAGCAGACGCTCGGCCAGGTACCCGGTGAGGCGGTCGAGCGACACCCGCTCCTGGCTCATCGTGTCGCGCTCGCGCACCGTGACCGCCTGGTCATCGAGGGTGTCGAAGTCGACGGTGACGGCAAAGGGGGTGCCGATCTCGTCCTGCCGGCGGTAACGGCGACCGATGGCGCCCGCATCGTCGAACTCGATCATCCAGTGCTGGCGCAGCTCGTCGGCGAGCTTCTTGGCGATCGGCGACAACTGTTCGTTGCGCGACAGAGGCAGCACCGCGACCTTGATCGGGGCGAGCCGCCGGTCGAGGCGCAGCACGGTGCGCTTGTCGACGCCACCCTTGGTGTTGGGCGCCTCATCTTCGGCGTAGGCATCGACCAGGAACGCCATCAGCGCGCGGGTCAGGCCGAATGCCGGCTCGATGACATACGGGATCCAGCGCTCGTTCTTGGTCTGATCGAAGTACGACAGGTCGACGCCCGACTTCTCGGAGTGGGTCTTGAGGTCGAAGTCGGTGCGGTTCGCCACGCCCATCAACTCGCCCCACTCGCTGCCGCCGAAGCGGAACCGGTACTCGAGGTCGATGGTGCGCTTGGAGTAGTGGCTGAGCTTCTCTTTCGGATGCTCGTAGCGCCGCACGTTCTCGGGGTTCAGTCCGTGCCCGATGAACCAGTCGTAGCAGGCGTCGATCCAGTAGTCGAACCACTCCTCGTCGGTGCCGGGCTCGACGAAGAACTCCATCTCCATCTGCTCGAACTCGCGCGTGCGGAAGATGAAGTTGCCCGGCGTGATCTCGTTGCGGAAGCTCTTGCCCACCTGGGCGATGCCGAACGGCGGCTTCATGCGCGCACTCGAGAGCACGTTGGCGAAGTTGACGAAGATGCCCTGGGCGGTCTCGGGGCGCAGGTACGCCATCCCCTCCTCGTCATCGACCGGGCCGAGGAAGGTCTTGAGCAGACCCGAGAAGTTGCGCGGCTCGGTCCAGGCGCCCGGCTGGCCGGTGTCGGGATCGCGGATGTCGGCGAGGCCGTTCGCCGGCGGATGCCCGTGCTTCTCCTCGTAGGCCTCCAGCAGGTGGTCGGCCCGGTAGCGCTTGTGGGTGTGCAGCGACTCGACCAGCGGGTCGGAGAACACCTCGACGTGCCCGGAC
>Ga0207667_10008728_pt1 | contig 12013 bp, 9 predicted proteins | sample KBSCornC52_FD_184301 | JGI IMG/M metagenome (GOLD analysis project Ga0207667, IMG submission 184301) | Corn rhizosphere microbial communities from Kellogg Biological Station, Michigan, USA - KBS Corn C5-2 (SPAdes) (version 2) | ecosystem: Host-associated > Plants > Roots > Rhizosphere > Soil ...
TGGATGCAGCAGGCAGGTCTGGAGTGGCTGTTCCGTCTGGGCCTCGAGCCTGGACGTCTCTGGAAGCGGTACCTGCTCGGGAATCTGCACTTCATGCAAATCGTCGCCTGGCAGTGGATGGCGCAATCTACTGCGACGACAGCAAGTTGATGAACAGCGGGAGCTGCCAAGATCACGGCGGCTCCTGTGCCTCACCACCGCTACTTACAAATTTTGAAAAGGCATTGGTTGGGCTGTTCGGGTCCAGATCAGCGTTGGAGCGCGTTTATGAAAAGTAAAAAGATCCTCTTGATCGACCTTGGGGTCCCGTTCGGGGGAGTGGAAACCTACCTCGTGAACCTCTCGAAGATTCTGCACGGCCAGGTGGAACTGTTCGCGTTGTGCGTGAATGCGAGCCTCGCGGCGGCGCTCAAGAACGAGGGCGTCTGTGTGGTTCCGCAGGGCGGAATGAAGAATCGCGGTAAGCTGGCAAACATCCTGATGGCGACGCTGCTGATGGTATGGGTGCGCGTGCGGTACGTCATCTCGACGTTCTGGGTGAATGGCTACTCGGAGATCGTGCTGCTGCCTGTAGCGAAGTTGCTCGGCGCGCAGGCGGTCGCAACGCGGCATCTCACGATGGAGCCACAGCCGAATGGCTGGCACAGCAACCCAAGCCGCAAAGTTGCGCATACTCTCTACCAGGCATTTGCTTTCACCGCAGACAAGATCTTCTGTGTGTCGCGTCGCGTCTCCCAGGACATCGTGAAGATTGTCGATGCGCGAAAAGTCACTGTGATTCCGAATTGGGTCCCTGAGCTTCCTTCTGCAGGTGCTCCCGATCGCCACAAAGGCAAGATCAATTTGCTCTTTGTCGGCCGCCTCGAAAAGTACAAAGGGGCTGGACTGATCCTGGAAGCGATGCGCGGCCTGGAGCATCCGGTGTCACTAACGATCGTCGGAGAAGGCACTTACAAGTTCGAATTGCAGGCGATGGCCGTAGGACTCGACGTTCACTTTGCAGGATTCCAGTCTGACCCTCGGAAGTTCTATAGCGAGACGGATATCTTCATCAACCCCTCGGTGGGTCCAGAAGGGCTTCCGCTGGTGTCCTTGGAAGCGATGTCGTTCGGCTTGCCCTGCATTCTGAGCGATCTCGACGTTCACAAGGAGATCTCGGGGGATGGTGAAAGCGCGGCGCTGTTCACGATCGGCGAAGCCGCTGATCTTCGCAGGAGGATTGCAGAACTGGCTTCAAACCTCGGATTGCGATCGGGTTTCGGCCGCCAAGCTCGCGCTGCGATCGTGGCCAGGCACAGTCCTCAGGTAGCCAGAAGCGCGTATCTCGAGCAACTCGAATCTTTGAGAAAGGCAGCTTAGTCATCATGACAGTAATAGCCGAGCCATGCGTCAGCGTGGCCGAGCGGCAGCCGCTCGTAAGTGCTGTAATTCCTACTCGTAACCGCCCGGAACTTGTGTGCCGGGCGGTGCGCAGTGTACTTGCGCAGACCTACCCGAAGGTTGAGGCCGTGGTCGTTGTGGATGGGGCCGACGAAGTGACCCTTGCAGCACTCAAGGACCTAAACGATCAGCGAGTTCGTATCGTAGCACTCCTAAGTAATGTTGGGGGTAGCGAAGCCCGGAATATTGGAATCCGTGAATCACGCGGCGAATTCGTCGGACTTCTGGACGACGACGATGAATGGCTATTAGAGAAGCTGGAGAAACAAGTTCAAGTGATCAAGAACTTGCCATCGGGGCATGCGGTTGTGACATGCAAACACATACAGCGCACTCCCGGGAAACAAGACATCGTACTACCACGCAGGGCGCCCATGGCTGGGGAGGACATCAGTGAATATCTGTTTTCCTCGAAAGGCATCGATCTCCCTCTGTATGGACCTCAAACATCGACCTACATTGCCTCGAGGGACTTGTTTCTAAGGATCCATTTCAAGAAGGGCCAACCCTGCCACCAAGATTGGGACTGGTTCCTTAGAACGATGAACACTCCAGACGTTGCTTACGAGATGGTAGATGAACCTCTCTGCGTCTTCCACGTGGCGCCAAGCATGAGTGGAATCACTAAAGGCACAAACTGGAAGGCGTCTCTTCAGTGGATCGATTCGGTGGAGCACCTGGTCTCGAGAGATGCGTTTGCATCCTTCGTTGTACATCAGGTCATGTACCGCTGTGATGATTACACGAAACGCGCTCGCACGTTCAGAATGCTCGCTGCTCGTGCAGGCGCCCGCCTCTCGATAGCTAAACGTCTGTGTGCTCTTAAATGGTTCATCATCTCACCTCAAAGGCGCACTCAGGTGAAAGGCTTACTGTCTGCTTTTGTGGCACATTCTTACGCTTCGACCTTGGAGCAAGGGGATAGTGCTCCCTAACTATACGCATATTCCGCGATCAGATCCTGTATGACTGATCCCCAAATTGAATGGAGTAACTAGCCATGAATATCTCACCTGCGGGGGGCTGGCGTGGGCAGCCCATACCCGCGAAACCGCCCATTCCTGAACGAGTGATCACGTGGATTCTGTGCATCACATTTCTTTATCTGGCAGGTCACGGATCAATCCTTATCCATCAGGCTCAGGGAAATATTGCCGGCGGCGGTATGTACGCTGGCATCGTTAACGCTACATCTAGCAATAATCATGATTGGTCGGAGATGCTTGCGGCGTATTCCATGCTGGTCATATCAGCGTTCCTGGCGCTTATGCAAGGTCGGCAAATCTGGCGCGTGTTTGCACAAAACAAGATCTTGAGCGCGCTAATTGCATTACCGCTGCTTTCAACGGTTTGGTCACAATCTCCGCACGTCACGTTAGTATCCGCAGTGTACCTTGCGGGGAACTACCTATTCGCTGCTTACCTTTCGACACGGTTCAGCGCCGAGGAGCAGGCTGATCTTTTCAGCGTGTTCGGATGGGTTGCTATTTTGCTAAGCTTCGCTCTTGCAATGGGTTTCCCTGACATAGGTATTGACCGGCGAGAAGGCCTTGGGGCTTGGCAAGGAATGTTCGTTCAAAAGAACAGCGCAGCTGTATGCATCGTATTCTTGATTTCGGCGCAACTTGCGCAAAAGAAGAAGGCCCTGTTTGGGTCCATTGGTCGCGCTGTTCTCCTTTGCTTGTCCGTCGGACTGCTGATTCTGACGCAATCGCGAACCGGGTGGATCATCTTCGGTGTGTACCTCAGCTTCTTAGCACTCGTCAGAGCCGGGCAGAGGCTTGGCCGGAGCGAGAGACTGCTGTTTGGCACACTCGCATCTGCCGCAGCAATTGCAGTATGTACGTTCGCTTATCTCTATGCGCCGCTGGTTCTTTCTTTTATCGGGAAAGATGGCACCATAACGGGAAGAATCCCTCTGTGGAAAGCTGTCAGCGGTACGATTGCGCGCCAACTACTGACCGGATACGGTTACCAAGCGTTCTGGGAGGGTATGCACGGAGGCTCGGCAGACATTCAGCTGGCGGTCGGATGGGCTGCATCACACGCGCAAAATGGATTTCTAGACACCTTGCTAGGCCTTGGCGTGCTTGGCTTCGGGTTGCTAATCCTGACAATGCTCCTCGGGGCAAGAGATGGGTGGAAGTCTCTTAAGGGCGGCGCTGACCTAGGTGTGGAGTGGTACCTGTCCATCATTCTAATCACATTCATTTGCAATCTGAGCGAACGAACGATCATGTATCCCCATTTTATTGAATGGATCATGTACATGATTGCCTGCATTGGGCTGTCTGGCAAGATGCAGGTCGTTCGTTCAAATGGAGGAGCGAAACCCGATGGACCTGGAGGGCTTGTGCCCTGCAGCCACACGTGTTTTGCAGACGTGACACGCGAAGCTTCCATTCCAACGCCCGTTACCGAATAACGGCTCGCGCGGGCAGGTCCAACTCCCGCGCTTTCCATCCTTTAGGGTGTGGGCGCCCACTGCCCACCTAAATCGGGATCTCCACGTTTTGTGCCGACCGTAGTTTGGCTTGGTATAGGGCGTATTTCGGGCGGGGACACAAAGGTGTACACAATGATCTATCACTTGCTTCCAGAAGCGGAGCCGTTCTCTGATGTCACGGGCGGCGCCATATCGCGGTGGGTCGCCAATGTCGCCAAAAGCTGCGGAGACATGGTCGTGTGCGGACTCGCGGACGAGACTTGGGGCTTTCCTCGCGAGCGCATAATAAAGGTTGTCGACCTCCATCGGCTATCGGCGCTTCGAGCTCACCCACGACGGATCCCCGCTTGGATGCAGAAGACAATCATTACTGGTGTCCTCCGTCCACTCATTCGTTCAGTGCGCGCAGGCGATATCGTATGGGTACACAACCGACCGGAGTTCGCTTCCGTGCTGTCCCAACCACTGACTGATGGTGGCGCGCGGGTTGTGCTCCACATGCATAATTCCCACCTCAAGGCTTTCGATAGTAGAGCCCTGAGGCTGGATGCGGTCACTCCTGTGTTCTGCAGCAACTTCCTTGCTCAAGAAGCGGCGTGCCTCGGACTCGCAATGAAGCCAGGGTTCGTGCTGCATAACGGAGTGGACCTTGAGCGTTTCAGTCCTTCGCGGCGAGGTGCGGTCGGCATTGTCGAGATTGCTTTTTCAGGGCGGCTTGTCCCAGAAAAAGGAGCGCATGTTCTAGTGGAAGCGATGGGCCTGCTCCATAGGCAATGCTTCGATGCCCATTGTACGATTATCGGGGCGGCGGGGTTCGGCACGAACACGACCTCCGATTATGCTAAACAACTTCACTCCAGACTTCCTTCGAATACCACAATGGCCGGGTACCTGGCCGGAAGCGAATACGCCGCAAGACTCCGACAGGCAGACGTGTTTTGCTGTCCATCGATTTGGGAAGAACCTTTCGGCGTGGTGATCATCGAGGCCATGGCCAGCGGCCTGCCGGTCGTCGCGTCATCGACTGGCGGTATCCCCGAAATACTTCAGCACGGCGGCGGGCTCTTGGTAGAGCCATCCGACCCCGCCGTCCTAGCTTCGAGACTCAAAGTTCTGATCACCGACGCACGATTGCGGTTACGGACGCGAGATGAGGCGCTCTGCGCCGTTCGGCAGCATTTCTCTTGGGATGTAATTCGACAACACTACTCCCGAATCACAAGTGAGGTGACAAGATGGGGCAGCTCCGAAGGAAGTCTGTTGCCCAAAACGCTGGTTTCATGTTGATAGGCAGGGGCGTTTCCGTCGTCTTCCAGAGCCTCTACTTTGTGATCCTGGCGAAATTGCTAGGAAGCGTGGAGTACGGAATCTACGCAGGAGCGTTTGCCTTAGTGTCAATCCTGAGCCAATACAGCACGTTTGGATCGAGCACGATGCTCTTGCGGTATGTAAGCCAGGATCAACGCCGGTTTTCGCTCTACTGGGGCAGAACTCTTGCCACAACGGTTCTCCTCGGTGCTACTTTCACCGGTGCTGTTTGCTGGATCGGGCCGCATATTGCGAAAACGTACTCGCATGGGCTTCTTGCGGCAGTGGCTGCATCGGATTGCCTATTTGGCCAGTTGACCATCGCGTCAGGCTGTGTGTTTCAGGCACATCAGAAAATGCACTTAACTGCGCTCTTGAACGGCCTTTCGAATATGCTGAGGGCGACTGCCGCGGGACTCCTTCTGCTGAACTTTGGTCATGCGACAGCAGGGCAGTGGATATGGGCGGTGCTCGGAGTCGCAATTTCCAATGCAACGCTCTCAATTGCTCTGGTTAGCTATCAATTCGGACCGCCGACTTTCTCGTTGCGGGCTTTAGTGAGCGGGTTGGCGGAGGGGGCGGTGTTCGCGGTATCGGAATCCACAACAAATATCTACAACGATGTAGACAAAACGATGTTGGTTCACTACGGCATGCTTCGCGGCAATGGAATCTACACGATGGCTTATCGTGCCATCGATATTGCCATGATCCCAGTCGGTGCAATGCAGGCTGCTGTTTTCCCGCGCTACTTCCAGGAAGCCGAAGGCGGCGTGAAGAAAGTTGGACTGTTCGCATCCCGCGTGCTGCGAAGAACGGCGCCCGTCAGTGCGATCTCGGCCCTGCTACTTTGGTTTGGTGCTCCGCTCATCCCGCGTCTGCTTGGGGAAGGATTCTCTGACAGCGTTGCAGCGATTAGGATACTTTTCCTGCTGCCCGTATTCAGAACTCTGCAGTACAGCGCAGGTGACGCGCTTACGGGAAGTGGGCACCAGCCGCTGAGACTGACAGTCCAGGCAATTGCGGCTGTCTTCAATTTTTTAGTCAATCTGTGGATGATCCCACGGTTTGGCTGGACCGGAGCTGCGTGGTCTAGTATCGCGACCGACGGGATGTTGGCAGCTTCGAATTGGGGGTCCCTGCACTTTGTTCAAAGCAATGGGAAACGCTGCGAAACAGTTCCGGCTGCCGCTTAGCCACGGCTGGGCGGTTGCCGAATTCGCCTCGAAAAGAAGCTGGCACTTTTTAGACAGTCAAGCCTCCCGCTCTCGCATCTGCGCAGCTCCTGTTTTTGCAACTGGACAAAGCTGGCCCGACAGAAAGTCTGATTAATGCCTAAAGTTTTGTTGTTCCGTGAATCCATTCTGCCGATCTCGGAAACCTTCATAGCCGCTCAAGCAGGTTCACTGCGCGAGTACGAGGTGGAGTTTTGTGGCATCCGTCCCACCAGGCCGTCTCTTTGTGTCCCGGCGCGGCCACGAGTTTTATTGCCATTGCAAGAAGGCAGGCTTTGCCGCTGGCTCACGCGAGCCTACAAATTAACTGAGATGGCCCCGCTGTTTCATCGAGCATTGAGCAGAAGTGGCCCCAATTTGATACATGCACACTTTGCCCCTGACGGAGCCATCGCCTGTATTCTTGCAGAGAAACTCAATATTCCTCTGATTGTGACCCTCCACGGATACGACGTGACGGTAAAGGCGGACTTCAAAAGCCTGTACGGGAGGCTCTGGAGGAGAGCAGACCGCTTTATTTGTGTATCCGAATTCATCAAGAGGAAGGCTATCGAGGCTGGATTTCCGGCAAAAAAATGATGGTCCACTACATCGGCGTCGATAGGGCGAGATTTCGTCCGTCCAACTCTGCTCGGACGGCCGGCATGGCTCTTTTTGTCGGACGGTTGGTGGAGAAGAAGGGATGCACTCATCTCCTCGACGCCATGAGCACGGTTCAAAAGCGCTATCCACAGGCGTACCTCGTGCTCATCGGAGATGGACCTCTTCGCCCAGCGCTAGAACAGCAAGCATCGAACCTTAATTTGAGTTGCAGGTTCTTGGGCAGCCAGCCTCAGCCGGTCATCCAGGAATATCTCGCCCATGCTTCCGTCTTCTGCGTTCCAAGCGTTACAGCTTCGAATGGCGATAGCGAGGGACTTCCGATCGCGATCCTCGAGGCAATGGCTATGGGAATTCCTGTTGTAGCCTCGAATACCGCCGGTATCCCGGAGGCTGTGCGCGATGGAGAAACTGGTTTACTTGCAAAAGAAAGAAACCACGAGACTCTGGCTGAGCATATCGTGCGGTTCCTTGAAGATGCGGGCTTCGCAGAAGATTGCGCCAGGCGCGGGAGTGAAGTGGTGGCTAATCAATTCGATCTCAAAACGCAAACGAAACTCCTGGAAACGATCTACACCGAGGTCTTAGCAAATTCCGGGGAACGGCAAGGCTTGACCACTGCTGTTGCTAGATCACAGCGATAGATAGTTGCCGGCGTCGCGGCCTAATAGCCACGAACAGCGCCCATCGAACCGGTGCTCCTCTATGCTCTCTTCATCTCGGGAACCGCGATCCGCAGGCTGAATTTCGCGCCCGCCGATCAGCCGCTGGAGATTTATGACACTCCATCGGCTGTGGAGCCTGGAAGCCGAAAGTTTCTCGGTCGCCCGATGCGGTGCTGCTGAGCCCTGCCGTTTGCAGGCTCGATCTACGGCAGGGCCTCCATCGTCTCCTCTTTTCTATCGCTTTTTGGGTTTTGCCGGCGCTATGTTTGCCCTTCTGCAATGCATTTGCGAGCCTCGGGGGCGAGTGTTGAGGTACCGTCCCACTGGGAAGGATTGCGCGAGCTTGTTCGAACCCAGCCTTTCTTTTATCAATAAAGGCGATAGGTTTCCGGTCAGCTATTTTCGCGAGTGCTGCCTCGAATCGAGCTCATGGTCAATCCACTTGCTCAGCCTCGGGAGTCGAAACACCTAGCTTTTGCCTTTCTTCGTAGCGGGAACTACGCCTGTACGTGCCATCATCTCCACAGTCTTGTAATGAAGGCGCAGAAAAGGAGCCGCCTCGCGCGAAGTCAATAGCGGTTCGAACAGTGCTTCAGTATTGATCGGAACTTGCAATTGTGGACATGACACCTCGTGATCAGTGATTACGGACGCGATCTCCCCGGAACGTGGAGATCGCAATCGGTTTCGAATTGCGTATTGGTGAAGTGAGTTGGGCTATGGATCCGATGCGGGCCGTCGAACTTGCGGCAAACCCAAACTCAACCCATCTGCATTTCTACCGCAGCTTCCAGTAGATTCCCGGAGGACAGTTGTAGATAGCCAACCATGCTTGCTCACTCTATGTTGTTGCTACCTTTAAGAACTCATAACCCAAAGGTCGATGGTCAAATCCAGCCCCCACAACCAAAGCCATCATATTGATTTCCCGGAGGGAACCGTTGAATTCGGTTCCCTTTTGCATTGTGTAAATGACTCGATAAAATCCCACGATAACGGAATCTGGAAACGAGTCGCCGCAAGTCGGGCCGAATTCAAGCTGCCTCTTTCGATAACAGCTCTAAACTAGTTTGGCTTCTCGTTTCGAATCCATTTGCCCTTGGTATAAACATTCATTGTGGTACTCACCTGAGCCTCTCGCATCAATTTTTCTAGGCACCCCGGCTCATTGACTTCCACTCGCTCAGTCGAGCGAAGCTTCTCTCGCCGGCTACCATCCAAGCCTGTCTGAATCACTCCAGAGTTGAAAATGCCGCTGATCTTGATTGTCATCTAGCGGTGCGGCTTCCGATGCCAAGTGGTCGTTTGGACCTGCAGAATTTCGTTGTACGCTTCCTCCTCTGAACGCTGTGCCACATCTCGCCACGCCGCAATCGTCGAGGTCATTGTGCAACCGGGAAGCTATAGATTTCGATGCTGATCGGTGCGACCGACACGCTCGTCAGGGCTTCGCCGGTCTCGGTTTCCTTCGCCTCAACCTGGGGTATTTGCCCTACGTGGTTGGCGGCATCGAGATCGGTGCCGGTCATCCGCCACATCTTCGTCTTGCCGATCAGGCGTGAGCCGTTCACGGTGAGGCGGAACCTCTGCTCTGAGTGGGTTGCGTTCACGACGGCGAGCGTGAGAAATTTGCCGTCCGCACTCAGCGCTGCGAACATGTCCAAAGGATAGGTCGGGCTGCCGGCGCTGGTCCGCGGCAGATCGCCCACCATATGCTGCGACGGAACTGGCTGGGGCGAATTGCCAGTGAGCGCGACTGGAACCGAGCCGGCACCGAAGTGCTCGCCGTAAAGCTTGAAGAGCAGACCGTTGGTGTTGAGTATTGCGGCGGTTTGGTTGTAGTCCATAGTGGAAACGCCCATTGTGAATGCCGACATGTGGAGGAAATCCGTCTGGCGCAGCATTTCATTGAAGACCATCGCATAGGCGAGAGCTAGCTTGAGGTTAGGTTGACCACCCGTGTAAGCGTACTCGTCATTCGACATGAAGGTCTTCTTCTTCATCTCAGGGTAGCGTTGCTCATACTCCTGCCACTCTTCGCCTTTGAGATGCACCCGATCGGAAGGACGTCGTATCCACTCCAAATCGGTCTCCTCGTCGGGTACATATCCCGCTTCGAGGCGGCCAACTTTGATTCCTTTCTCCGCTCGTTCGCGATCCCAACGCACTCCGGCGCGCGTGTACCAGTGTTCGGTGATCCCGTCGAAGTTGCCCCAATCGTGTTTGAGGAAGCCGCATGTCCAGTCAACGTCGGAGCAGATGCCGGCCTGATCGAATGGGATATGCCAGTCGGCGGCTACGCCTTCGAGGATCGCCTCCTCGGGCATGGAGCCTGATGCCAGTATCGTTATCGACGGGTCGATTGCGCGCATCGCTTTCGCAAACTCGTTATGCTTGAGCAGGTAATACTTCAGATCAGTGCGGCCAAGCTGCCATTGTCCGTAAGGCTCGTTGCCAATGTTCCAAAACTTGACGTGGTATGGCTCCGGATGTCCATTCCGCGCGCGCATTTCGCCCATTAGTGTTGTGGTTGCGCCGTTCATATACTCGACTTCTTCGGCCGCGGAGTGTGCATCGCCGAATCCCGCATTAACAGTGATGTAGGGCTCGACACCGATGAGTTCGCAGAAACGCATGAACTCATCCATTCCAACATCGTTCGTCTGCATGGCATTCCATGCATAATCGAAGTCCGGCACTCGCTTGTCACGGGGTCCGACCGAGTGATACCAGTTGAAGTTTGAGATGAAGTTGCCACCGGGAAGACGCCAGAACCCGGAATGCAATTGTTTTAGTTGTGCAATGACTTCGGGACGGAAACCGTCGATGTTTTCCGCAGGCATGAGCGAGACTGCACCGATATGGAAGTTCCCAGTGCCTACTCCGGAGATTTCGAACGCGCCAGCGTCAGTATCACCTTGAGCGGTAAACGCGAACGGCAGTTTTTTATACGTGTTTGAGAGCGCGGGAACCACAATGGTTTGCCTCTCGTTCGAGGCTGCTCCCCAGACCAGCGAAATCTTCAGCTTCGTTCCAGCCATCGCGCAGAGCCACACATGGCCGGTGTATCTCTTGCCTTTCACGAGAGCGAAGCCGGACTGGCGGATACCGCGCGGTGTGGATGCATCGAGTTCGATGCGCGGGCTCTGCTCCCCGACGAAGGGATGCTCCTTGTCCATTACGACTGCCTCGGCTGGGCCTATGGGATGCCATTTTCGCAATTGCATATTGCGGAAAGGACCGCCCTGGGCTGGCGCAGCGGTTTGAGGTTCCTCCGGCTTGATCGGGAAGTAAAACTTGCGATCATCCAGCATCTCGGACCACAAGCTTCGATAAATGAGCGAACCGATGTGCTCGATGAACATGCCATATTCGTAAGCTGATACGGGCTGCGCAGTTTGCTGAGTATCGATGTTCACTTTCAGGTCCTGCGAGTTGTTCACTGCCTTTTCCTGGGCTGTTCCGACTCGAGATACGCCAACCAGCACGAGTATGACGGCAGCGATGATGGCAATTCGGTTCTTCATGCAGCACCTTCCTTATCTTGGGACATACAGACGCGATTTGGATTAGTTTCGGTCGCGGGACCCTGGCACGTTTCCAATAGCTGCTGCGCTTGCAGCTAGTCTTGATCACCGGAATCGTAATCCATCAGTCGGATGATAATAAAGCGATTTATTTCGTTGTGCAGCATCGTTCGACTCTCGTATAGTCGAGAGTTTCAAACGCACGCACAGGAGTTTCAGTCCATGTCTAGATCCGAAAAGAGCACCGTCATTACTCGCCGAGATGCACTCCTTCTTGCTGCGACAGCCGGGATCAGCATCGGCACCGGTGCCCCCGCCCTCGCGTCCGACAGCATAAAAACCGCGGCCCACCAGGGCCCTGGCAACTGCTCGACACCGCGCTCGGCGATTGCTAAGACGCAATATGGCAAGGTGCGGGGATTTCTCGATGGCGGCGTCCTAACCTTCAAGGGAGTCCCGTACGGTCGCACTACCGCAGAAGAGAATCGTTGGCTGCCGGCCAAGCCTCCTGAGCCGTGGACGGATGAGTATCCTGCGCTGGTCTATGGAGCAAACTGCCCGCAGAATCTTCACACGTGGACAAGCCCTGAGCAGACTTTCATCCAGGATTGGGACGACGGCTGGCAAAGCGAGGACATGCTCAAACTGAACGTCTGGACCCCTGGCCTGACCGGAAAGCGCCCTGTGATGTTTTACATGCACGGCGGGGGATTCAGCTTCGGCTCTTCCTATGAACTGCCGTCGCATGAGGGCGCTCAGATGGCCCGGCATCACGATGTCGTACAGGTATCA
>Ga0207667_10008732_pt1 | contig 12011 bp, 6 predicted proteins | sample KBSCornC52_FD_184301 | JGI IMG/M metagenome (GOLD analysis project Ga0207667, IMG submission 184301) | Corn rhizosphere microbial communities from Kellogg Biological Station, Michigan, USA - KBS Corn C5-2 (SPAdes) (version 2) | ecosystem: Host-associated > Plants > Roots > Rhizosphere > Soil ...
CTATCTGCTCAAGGGTGATACGCCGCAGGACGCGGTGAAGAAGTCATTGCCGCAACTGCGCGGTGCGTTCGCGCTGGCGTTCGTCTTCTCCGGCCATAACGATCTGATGATCGGCGCCCGCAAGGGATCGCCGCTCGCGGTCGGCCACGGTGACGGCGAGATGTATCTCGGGTCGGACGCGATCGCGCTGGCGCCGTTCACCGATACCATCAGCTATCTCGAGGACGGCGACTGGGTGGTGCTGTCGCGCGAAGTCAGCGTGATCTACGACGAGCACAACGCCGTCGCCAATCGCGAAGTGCTGAAGTCGGGCGCGTCGTCGTTTCTGGTCGACAAGGCCAACTACCGCCACTTCATGGCCAAGGAAATCCACGAGCAGCCGGAAGTGGTCGGCCACACGCTGGCACGTTACGTGGATATGGCCAGCGAGCGGGTCATGCTGCCGGTCAAGCTGCCGTTCGACTTCAAGGACATCCAGCGTATCTCGATCGTGGCCTGCGGCACCGCGAGCTATGCCGGCTATGTCGCCAAATACTGGTTCGAGCGGCTCGGCCGCGTGCCGGTCGAAATCGATGTCGCTTCCGAATTCCGTTACCGCGAAGCGCCGCTGCGCAAGGGCGATCTCGCGATCTTCATTTCGCAGTCCGGCGAGACCGCCGATACGCTGGCAGCACTTCGCTATGCCAAGGCCTCGGGCGTTCATACCTTGTCCGTCGTCAACGTGGCGACCTCGACGATCGCGCGCGAGAGCGAGACCATGCTGCAGACGCTGGCCGGTCCCGAAATCGGCGTCGCCTCGACAAAAGCCTTCACCTGCCAGTTGATGGTGCTGGCTTCGCTGGCGGTGGCCGCCGGCAAGGCGAGGGGCGAATTGTCGGATGCCGACGAAGCCAAGCTCGTCCATGGCCTCGTCGAAATTCCGCGCCTGATGGCGCAGGCGCTGACCATCGAGCCGCAGATCGAAAAGCTGGCGCGCGACATTTCGAAATCCAAGGACGTGCTCTATCTCGGCCGCGGCACCAGCTATCCGCTGGCGCTGGAAGGCGCGCTGAAGCTGAAGGAAATCTCCTACATCCACGCCGAGGGCTACGCGGCCGGCGAGCTCAAGCACGGGCCGATCGCGCTGATCGACGAGAACATGCCGGTCGTGGTGATCGCGCCGCACGACCGGGTGTTCGAGAAGACCGTCTCCAACATGCAGGAAGTCGCCGCCCGCGGCGGCAACATCATCCTGATGACCGACGCCAAGGGGGCGGCGGAAGCCACCATCGATTCCCTGGTCACGATCATTTTGCCTGATATGGCTGCGACATTTACGCCGATGGTCTACGCCATCCCGGTGCAGCTTTTGGCCTATCATACCGCCGTGGTGATGGGCACCGACGTCGATCAGCCGCGAAATCTCGCGAAATCGGTAACCGTCGAATAGCCGTAAGCCCATTGGCTGTCAGGCCGGCCCTTCAAAAACCTGCTAGGATGGCTTAGCTGCTGTCGGGGCGTCCGCACCCCCGTGGCGATAACGGCCGTACGACCATCTGGAACTGCAATGAACCGCGAAGAGCTGCCCCCGACCGCCCCCCCGGAAGACATTGTGCCGGATCACCCGCGCGGGCTGATGGCCCGGTTCCGGAACTATTTCCTGACCGGACTGATCGTCGCAGGCCCGATTGCCATTACGTTTTACCTGACCTGGTGGTTCGTGAACTGGGTCGACAACCTGGTCCGCCCGTTCGTGCCGACCGCCTACCGGCCGGAAACCTACCTGCCGTTCGGCCTTCCTGGCTCCGGCCTGATCGTCGCCGTGATCGCGCTGACGCTGCTGGGCTTCCTCACCGCCAACCTGATCGGGCGCACGCTGGTCGATCTCGGCGAACGGCTGCTGGGGCGCATGCCGGTGGTGCGGGCGATCTATCGCGGCCTGAAGCAGGTGTTCGAGACGCTGTTCTCGGGCTCGGGGTCGAGCTTCCGCCGCGTCGGTCTGGTTGAGTTTCCCTCGCCCGGGATGTGGTCGATCGTCCTGATCTCGCAGCCGCCGAGCGTCGAGATCGCCAACAAGCTGCCCGGCGGCGAGGAACAGGTCTCTGTGTTCCTGCCCTGCGCGCCGAACCCGACCACCGGATTCTTTTTCTACGTGCCGCGAAGCAAGATCATCGAAGTCGACATGAGCGCCGAAGACGCCGCGACGTTGATCATGTCGGCGGGCGTGGTGCAACCCGGCTCCGACCAGCAGAAGAAGGTGGCGGCGCTCGCCGGCATGGCCAACGCCGCAAGGGTGGCGAACTCCGCCTCGCTGGCGCCGGCGAAGGTGGAGTAACCTTGGCTGTCGTTCCGGGGCGATGCGAAGCATCGAACCCGGAAGTTCGAGATTCCGGGTTCGCTTCGCGCCCCGGAATGACAGCAAACTAGCCAGCCCCGATCAGCGGCACGGCCTCGTCGCGTTCGTAGAGATACAGCAAGCAGCGCAGCGCGGCGCCTCGCTGGCCTTTGAGCTTGGGATCGTCTTTCAGGATACGCAGCGCCTCGTCGCGGGCCTGGATGATGAGCTGGCCGTGGACCTCGGAACGGGCGATGCGGTAGCCGGGCAGGCCGCTCTGGCGGATGCCGAGCACGTCGCCTTCGCCGCGCAGCTTGAGGTCCTCCTCGGCGATGCGAAAACCGTCGGTGGTCTCGCGGATCACCTTCAGCCGCGCGGTCGACATTTCGCCGAGCGGCTCCTTGTAGAGCAGCAGACAGGTCGAGGCTTCGGAACCGCGGCCGATCCGGCCGCGCAACTGGTGCAGTTGCGCCAGGCCAAAGCGTTCGGCGTTCTCGATCACCATGATCGAGGCGGCGGGAACGTCGACGCCGACCTCGACCACGGTGGTCGCGACCAGGAGCCCGATTTCGTGGGCGGCGAACTGCGCCATCACGCGGTCCTTGTCGGCGCCCTTCATCTGGCCGTGCACGAGGCCGACCTTGTCGCCGAACCGTTCGCGCAAGGTCTCAAAACGCTCGGTGGCGTTGGTGAGATGCTCGGTGCCTTCGGCCTCGGATTCCTCGACCAGTGGGCAGATCCAGTACACCAGCTTGCCGGCCTTCAGCGCGCGGCCGACGCCGTCGACGACCTCGTCGAGCCGGCTGTTCGGAACCGCGCGGGTGTCGATCGGCTGCCGGCCGGCCGGCTTCTCGCGCAATTCCGAGACGTCCATGTCGCCGAAATATGTCAGCACCAGCGTGCGCGGGATCGGCGTCGCGCTCAGTACCAGCACGTCGACGGCGTCGCCCTTGTTGGTGAGCGCGAGCCGCTCGCGGACGCCGAACCGGTGCTGTTCGTCGACCACAGCCAGCGCCAGGGCCTTGAACACGACATCGTCCTGGATCAACGCATGGGTGCCGACCAGGAAATCGATCTCGCCGGCTTCCAGCCGTTCCAGAATCTCGCGGCGCTCCTTGCCTTTCTCGCGGCCGGTGAGGATCGCGACCCGCAACCCTGCGCGCTCGGCCAGCGGTGTGATGGTCTTGATGTGCTGGCGCGCCAGAATTTCGGTCGGCGCCATCAGTGCCGCCTGCTTGCCGGCCTCGATGACGGCCGCTGCGGCCAGCAGCGCCACCACCGTCTTGCCGGATCCGACATCGCCCTGCAGCAACCGCAGCATCCGCACCGGTTGCCGGAGGTCCTCGGTGATGGCGGCAACCGCCTCGCGTTGCGATCCGGTCAGCGCGTAGGGCAGCGCGTCGATGATCCTGTTGCGCAGATGGCCGTCGCCGGCGTGGCGGTCGCCGGCCGGGCGGCGCAATTGCGCACGGACCAGCGCCAGCGCCAGCTGGCCGGCGAGCAGTTCGTCGAAGGCGAGCCGCGACCAGAACGGGCCGTCGGGCAGGATATCGGTCAGTTCGACCGGGACGTGGACCCTGTTCAGCGCTTCCCGGATCGGCGGGAACTTGCAGCGGCGCAGCACGTCCGGGCTGATCCATTCCGGCAGGTCCGGCAGCTTCGTCAGCGCCTGCGCGATCGCCCGCCGCAGCGAGCCGAGCGCGAGGCCTTCGGTCAGCGGATAGACCGGATCGATGCCCGTGAGCTTGGCAAATCCGGCCTCGTCGATGACGCGGTCGGGATGCACGATCTGCGGGATGCCGTCATACATCTGCAGCGTGCCGGAAACGTAGCGCTTCTCGCCGACCGGCAGCAGCTTTTCGACATAGCCCGGCTTGGCCCGGAAAAACGTCAGCACCACGTCGCCGGTATCGTCGCTGGCATAGACCAGGAACGGCGCGCGGGCGTTGCGCGGCGGAGGCGGGCGATGCCGATCGACGGTGACCTCCAAGGTCACCACGGTTCCCTGCACGGCGTCGCGAATCTTCGGCCGGGCCCGTCGGTCGATGACGCTGGCCGGCAGATGCAGCAGCAAATCGACCAGCCGCGGGGTTTCGTTACGGCTGAGCAGGTACTGCAGCAGCTTGTCCTGCTTCGGTCCGACGCCTTGCAGGCTCGTGACCGGCGCAAACAGCGGATTGAGCAGACTGGGGCGCATACATTTGTCTTCAAGAGGATGGATGGCCGGGCCTACGCCACGCCGAAGCATCCGGCAACCATTGTTGCCCAGATGGCTTCGGCCGCGCAGGCGGGTCAAGCCCGGCAACGACGATACAGTCGATAAATCGGGGAATAGTAGGGCTGACATCGCCGGTCCCGGTCGCTATATCAACCCCGCCCGGCACGTCCGGGCTTTTGGCGTTCGGATGGGATTGCAGAAATGACGGGATCGACACGATCAAGCGGCGGCCTCGACGACCGCCGCAAGCGGCTGCTGTTTCGCTGCTGGCATCGCGGCACCCGCGAGATGGACCTGATCCTCGGCCGCTTTGCCGATGCCGAGATCGCAGGCCTGACCGATGCCGAACTGACGCAATTGGAGCACCTGATCGAGTTGCCCGATCCCGATCTCTATGCTGCGTTGACTGGCGACAAGCTGTTGGCGCCGGAATATGCCAGTGCGCTGTACGACCGCATCAAGGCGTTTCGCGCGGTGGAACACGACGCATGAAATCACCTGCCAAATCGCCCGCCACACTGCTGGTCCCCGGCCGCGCGCTGACCTTTGCCAATGTCGCCGAGGGCGCGGAAGGACTTGTTGTCTCCGATCTCGCGCGAGCGGTCGCGGCCAAGCCGAAGCCGTCGGCGGTCAGTCTTGCGGTGGTCTGCCGCGACGGTCCGCGCATGCAGCAATTGGCCCGCGCGCTGGAATTCTTCGCGCCCGATTTGCCGGTGATGCAGTTTCCGGCCTGGGACTGCCAGCCCTATGACCGGGTGTCGCCGCATGGCGGCATCCTGGCGCAGCGCCTGACCACCCTGGCGCGGCTGGCGCGCCTGAAGGGTAGCGACAAGCCGCTGATCGTGCTGACGACGGTCAACGCCGTCGTGCAGCGGGTGCCGGCGCGCGAGGTCGTCGCGGCGCAGGCGCTGTCGGTCGCTCCAGGCCATGTCGTGCCGATGGACTCGATCGTCGCCTGGCTCGAGCATAACGGCTACAACCGCTCCTCGACCGTGCGCGAACCCGGCGAATATGCCGTGCGCGGCGGCATCCTCGATTTGTTTCCGGCCGGGCTCGAACAGCCCGTGCGGTTCGATTTCTTCGGCGACAGCCTGGAATCGATCCGCACCTTCGACGCCGAAACCCAGCGCACCCTGCTCGACATGCGCGCGCTCGATCTGGTGCCGATCTCTGAATTCCAGCTCGTCACCGAAACCATCCGCCGCTTTCGCATGGGCTATGTCGCGACCTTCGGCGCGCCGCAGCGCGACGACCTGCTCTACGAAGCCGTCAGCGAAGGCCGCCGGCACCCCGGCATGGAGCATTGGCTGCCGCTGTTCCAGGAGCGGATGGACACGCTGTTCGACTATCTCGACGGCGCCGTGGTCGCGATCGAGCCGCAGGCCGAGGACGCCGCGCGTGAGCGGTTCAAGCAGATCGCGGATTACTACGACGCCCGGCGCGAGGCGATGGAGCATCCCGGCGGCGGCGCGATCTACAAGCCGCTGCCGCCGGACCGGCTCTATCTGACCGACGCCGAATGGACGGAACGGCTGGGCGAATCCGCATTGGCGCGGCTGACGCCGTTTGCGGTGCCCGAGGACGGCGCCGACGTGATCGATGCGGGTGCGCGCGCCGGCCGCAGCTTTGCACCCGAGCGTGCCGATACCGCGGTCAACGTGTTTGAATCCGTGGTGGCGCATGTGCAGGCTTTGCAGGCGCAGCGCAAGAAGGTGGTGATCGCGCTGTGGAGCGAAGGCTCGCGCGACCGCATGGGCAGCATGCTGCGCGACCACAAGCTGCTCAACCTCACCAGCGTCAACACCTGGCGCACGGTGCTGGCCACCCCGCGCAACGAGGCCATGCTGGCCGTGGTCGGCATGGAAAGCGGTTTCGAGACCGACGACGTCGCTGTCATCTCCGAACAGGACATTTTGGGCGACAGGCTGGTGCGGCCACGCAAATCCAGCCGCAAGCTCGACAACTTCATCTCCGAGGTGACGAGTCTGGCGACCGGCGACCTCGTGGTCCATGTCGAGCATGGCATCGGGCGGTTTGTCGGCCTGCAGACCATCGAGGTCGGTGGTGCGCCGCATGACTGTCTCGAGCTGCATTACGCCGCCGAAACAAAACTGTTTCTGCCGGTGGAAAATATCGAGCTGCTGTCGCGCTACGGCTCCGACCACGCCAACGTCGAACTCGACCGGCTGGGCGGCGGCGGCTGGCAGGCGCGCAAGGCCAAGCTGAAGAACCGCATCCGCGAGATCGCCGGCGAGCTGATCAAGATCGCGGCCGAACGGCATCTGCATGAAGCGCCGAAAATGCCGGTGCAACCGCATGTCTATGACGAATTCTGTGCGCGCTTCCCCTATGAGGAAACCGAGGACCAGCTCGGCGCCATCACCTCGACGCTGAAGGATCTCGAAAGCGGCCGGCCGATGGACCGCCTGATCTGCGGCGACGTCGGCTTCGGCAAGACCGAGGTGGCGTTGCGCGCGGCGTTTGCCGTCGCGCTCGACGGCAAGCAGGTCGCCGTGGTGGTGCCGACCACACTGCTGGCGCGGCAGCACAGCAAGAATTTTGCCGAGCGGTTTCGAGGTTTTCCGGTCAATGTCGCGCAGGCCTCCCGTCTGATTCCGCCCAAGGAACTAACGCAGGTCAAGAAGGGGCTTACCGACGGCAATATCGACATCGTGATCGGTACCCATGCGTTGCTCGGCAAGGCGATCAAATTCCGTGATCTCGGTCTGCTGATCGTGGACGAGGAGCAACATTTCGGCGTCAGCCACAAGGAGCGGCTGAAACAACTGCGCGCGCAGGTTCATGTGCTGACGCTGAGCGCCACCCCGATCCCGCGCACGCTGCAGCTGGCGCTGACCGGCGTGCGCGATCTCTCGATCATTGCCTCGCCGCCGGTCGACCGGCTCGCGGTGCGCACCTTCGTGGCGCCGCATGATCCCTTGATGATCCGCGAGGCGCTGCTGCGCGAACGTTATCGCGGCGGCCAGGCGTTCTACGTGGTGCCGCGGATCGAGGACCTCGCCGGCGTCAAGGATTTCCTCGACAAGAACGTGCCGGAGATGAAGGTCGCGGTCGCCCACGGCCAGATGCCGCCGACCGTGATCGAGGACATCATGTCCGCGTTCTACGACGGCAAATACGATATCCTGCTGTCGACCACGATCATCGAATCCGGGCTCGATATCCCCACCGCCAACACGCTGATCGTGCACCGCGCCGACATGTTCGGGCTGGCGCAGCTCTATCAGTTGCGCGGCCGGGTCGGGCGCTCGAAGCTGCGGGCCTATGCGCTGTTCACGCTGCCGGCGCAGCAGAAGATCACAGCCCAGGCCGAACGGCGGCTGAAGGTGCTGCAGTCGCTGGAAACATTGGGCGCGGGTTTCCAGCTTGCCTCGCACGACCTCGACATCCGCGGCGCCGGCAACCTGCTCGGCGAGGAACAGTCCGGCCACATCAAGGAAGTCGGCTTCGAACTCTATCAATCCATGCTGGAGGAGGCGATCCTCAACCTCAAGGCCGGCGTGTCGGAGCCCGCCGCCGACCGCTGGTCGCCGCAGATCACCATCGGCATGCCGGTGCTGATCCCCGAGGAATACGTCAGCGACCTCGCGGTGCGGCTGTCGCTGTACCGCCGTTTGGCCGATCTCGAAACCGACGAGGAGATCGACAACTTCGCCGCCGAAATGCGCGACCGGTTCGGTGTGCTGCCGGACGAAGTGCGCTATCTGTTCAAGGTCGCGGCGATCAAGGCCTATTGCCGCCGGGCCAATGTCGAGAAGGTCGATGCCGGGCCGAAGGGCGCCGTCATCACTTTCCGCGACAACAAGTTCGCCCAGCCGGATCGATTGGTGTTCTTCATTCGCCAGCACGGCCAGGCCGCGAAGGTGCGGCCGGACATGAAGGTGGTGTTCCTGCAGGTATGGAAGACTCCGGAAGAACGCCTGATGGGCACGACGGAGATTTTGCGACAGCTCGCCAATCTCGCGGAGAACAAGAAGGCGGCGTAGCGATTTGCTTGTGTCCCGGACGCGGTGCAGCGTTCTTTACGCTGCTCCGCAGAGCCGGGACCCATGCCTCGATGGACCCCGGAACAGCAGCGCACCGCTTCGCGCTGCGCCGCATCCGGGGAACGCCGGCGAGATAACGCAAACAGCCGCCGGCGTTGACGCCGACGGCCGTTCTCACGTGGCAAAATTATTGCTTACTTCGGATACTTGAATTCCGGCGCGGCCTTCAGTGCTTCCTTGGTGGTGTTCATCGACGCCACCCATTTGTCGTTCTTGGCGTCGTGCTTCACGCTCACCGAGGACGGCGACACCGCGACATAGTGCTCGCCCATGCCGAGGAATCCGCCGACCGAAAGGATCAGCGCGTCGACCGCGTTGTTCTTGATCGCGATATCCGTAATCTCGCCGACCGACTCGTCCTTCTGGTTATAGACGTTGAGGCCCTTCAGTTTCGACGAGAACATCTCGTTGCCCGCGACCGTCGAGAATTTCGCTTCTGCCGGCGCAGTGCCGACCGTCCTGGCTTCTTCGGCGAGAACCGGGCTTGCCAGCAGGGCCAGCGACGCAGTGATCAATGCAATTTTCTTCATGTCGTCCTCCAGTGTAGAAATGATGCTCTACAATGCTGGAGATGCGTAGATGTTCCTTCAGATATGAAGGAACATCTACGACGCGGCGCGCTGCGCTTCTTCCTCGAGCCGCGACAGCAGCGACTTCGCCGAATCTTTCGGCAACAAGGTCGCGACCGTCACCACGGGCTCCGAACGTGTGTCGCGCGGGCCGTGGCTGGTGTGGCGCATCACGCTCGACAGCCGACGTGCGACGGCGTGCGCGGTCTTCAGGTCGGTCTCGGCAAAGGCGACAACCACCGATCCGTCGGCCTCGGCGGCGCCAAAATCCATTTGCCGCATCAGGCGGCTGATGATCCGCGCGCCGTCGATCTGGGCGCGGGGATGCGCGGGTTCGAAGGCAAAGCGCGCCACCGACAAGCCGCCGCCGCGTTGCTGGGTCTGGTAGACGGCGCTGGCGAAATCGCGTTCGAAAGCGGTTGGCGTCAGCAGGCCGGTCGCGGAATCGATCAGGCCGTCGGCGTCGATCGATTTCAGCGTCCGGCTCAAATGCGTTTCGAAGGCGTGCTGGCGGATCAGCGGCAAGACGGCCGCGACCACCTGTGTGGCGTCGCCGGAGATGATTTCGAGGTTCGGCAGATCATAGGCCGGCGCGAGGTCGCCTGACGTCACGACAACAGGCAGATGTCGAAAGCGGGCATCCTCGGCCAGTACGGTGAGGAAGGCATCGACCACGCGCGCGCTAAAACCTTCACCGAGAACGATGCCGTCGATGTCCCGGACGTTGAGATGGTTTGCCGCGGCTTCGATCGAGAGCGCGCCGACGAGGCCGGTCCGTTCGCCGAGCGTAACGGACAGCGTGGGATAGGCGCCGCCGCGGCCGATCAGCAGCACGGTCGCTTCGCGCGCGAGATCGATATTCGACAAGCCGATCGGTGTCGGCGGTACCTGCCGGCGCATCACGGTGGCATGTAATGCGCGGATCCGCAGCGCCGCGCGCAACCGCGCAACCAGCCGATCGGAGTGTCCCTGGATCTGAAAGAACGGAATGGCGTTGTCGGGGAGCGCGATCTTCGGATCGATCGCGATAAGAGGCAGATAGGGCTGACGCGCGGCCACGCGCGTCGTCAATGCCGCAATACCTGCTTCATCGATTTCGGAGCAATCGGCCACGACCGCGGTGGGCTGTACCTGGTCCACCGCGCGTGCTGCGTCCGCCCATTCCGCCTCGATCACCGGAAACAGCTTGGCGACGTCAAGCGCATCGGCAAAGGACGGCCGCCTTGCAGTCGAAACGAGGAGGATCGGGCCTTGCTGGGACATTCTGACAACTCGGATCACGCGTGGAAGGTGCGATCCTAGTTTGCCGGGCTTAATGGCGCGTCAACGGTCGCCTTCGGCAGCCCTCACGCGGAATTGGTACGATCGCGAAATGCTTCGACCATCAACGGGTTAAGCCCGAGTTCCGCCAACGCGTCGCGGGCGCGGCCGTTGTCGTGGGCGCGGCCGGCGAGCCGGTGGCCGCTCAGGCGGTCTGGCAACGCCGTCAGCAGCGCGCCTTGTCCAAGCCTTCGGGCCCACTCCTGCAGGTCCTGCGCGAGGAAGCGATAGCCGCCGACCGCCATGATGCCTGACGGCGGCGCGGTGATATTGATCGCGCCGGTCGCGCGGTCGAGCCGTGCCGCATAATCGGTGTCGACGAAATCGCGTGGCGGCGCCGCGATCAGCGAGCCACTCGGCGGCGGGGGCGGTGCATAGGCGGCGACCGGCACCATCGGTCCGCGCAATCCCAGCGTCCCCCGCGGCGTCAGCAGGATCTCACCGGCGATCGAGGTGCCCGGCAGTTCGCGCGGTGCGCCGTGCGGGCCGGGTTTGATCCGGGCGGGCGAGCCGTCTTCGGCCATGCGGCGTGCGCCGAACAACCCGGCCTCGCCGAACAGATAGATATCCGTCAGCGTGGCCTGTCGGGCGGCCCAGCTCGCGCTGGAGGCAACCTGTTCGGGGGCGCGCCAAAGGCCGATGACATTGCGCAGGCTCGGCATCCGCGCCGCGAGATCGAGTTCGTCCAGCCGCAACGCCAGTTGCGCCGGTGCGATCAGGGTATCGCAGGCATGCTCGTTGATGTCCTGCTCCAGCACGTCCTCGTCGAACGGGTGATGCAGCACCAGCGTTCCGCCCGACAGCAGCCACACCGCCAGCGAGGAGGCGAGGCCGGCAAACGACATCGGCGCGAATGCCGACAGCATGGTGGCGCCCTGGGGCACGTCGCTTTCGAGCGACATCGCAAGGCCGCCGGCGATCAGGCTGAGATGCGCCCGCGGCACGGGGCGGAAGCCGTCGACGGTCACGTCGAAGCTGATCAGCGCCGCCTTGCGGCCGTCCTGGATGACGGCACGCGTGGTGGTGGATTCCCGGGTCATCGCATCGTCGAGCGAGAACATGCCCTCGGGGAGATCAGTGCCGAAGCCGCAGACATGGCGGATCGAGAACGCCTCGGCCGCGGCGTTCATGGCCAGATCGGAATAGAGGATGCCGTCGACCCGGCTCGACGTGACGATGGCGCGGGCCGCGGTGCGGTTGAGCGCCATGGTCAGTTCGGCCTGTCGCCATAGCAGCGGCAGGACGGCGACCACGAGGCCGGCGCGATAGGCGGCGAGCACCGTAAGAGCGAACTCGACGGTGTTCGGCAGCTGTACCGCGATCACGGAATTCGCAGGCAGGCCGGACTCGATGAAATGCGCCGCCAGCGACGAGATCATCTTGTCGGCCTGCGCGAAGGTCAGATGCCTCGGCGCTTCGCCGGTAATGCGCGGCTTGTTGGCGGGGTCCACCAGCGCCAGCGCGTCCGGCCGTCGCGACAGAACGCGCTTGAACAGCGTGTCGAGGGTTGGCGAAGCGGTAGG
>Ga0207667_10008733_pt1 | contig 12011 bp, 6 predicted proteins | sample KBSCornC52_FD_184301 | JGI IMG/M metagenome (GOLD analysis project Ga0207667, IMG submission 184301) | Corn rhizosphere microbial communities from Kellogg Biological Station, Michigan, USA - KBS Corn C5-2 (SPAdes) (version 2) | ecosystem: Host-associated > Plants > Roots > Rhizosphere > Soil ...
TTCACCATCCGCATCGCGCTGGATCGCAAACTGCAGATTGACTAGGCCGACGACTTCAAGCGCCAGTGCAAGTTTGCGAGTATATGTTCTCAGCGTATCGAGGGTTTCTTTTCTGATGTCTACGGCTGGGAGCACGCAGGAGGAATCGCCGGAGTGGATGCCGGCTTCCTCGATATGCTGCATGATTCCGGCAATGATGACATCTTCCTTATCGCAGAGCGCATCGATGTCGACTTCGACAGCGTCTTCAAGGAAATGATCAATGAGCACGGGGCGTTCTTGCGAGTACTCGACCGCTTCGCGCATGTATTTTGCCACTGCTTCGGCGTCGTATGCGATGACCATAGCACGCCCGCCGAGCACATAGCTGGGTCGAACAAGGACCGGATAACCGATACGTTCGCCGATGGCGAGCGCTTCCTCAACGCTGGTTGCTGTGCCGCCGGCGGGCTGCGGAATGTCAAGCTTCTCGAGCAGTTTGCCGAAGCGTTTGCGATCTTCTGCGAGGTCGATCGACTCGGGCGAAGTTCCGATGATGGGAACTCCGGCGGAACGAAGTCGCTGGGCGAGATTCAGCGGTGTCTGGCCGCCGAACTGCACGATCATTCCGATCTCTGCACCCGATGACGCTTCGTGATTGTAGACAGCGAGCACGTCTTCAAGAACCAGGGGCTCAAAATAAAGGCGGTCGCTGGTGTCGTAATCGGTAGAGACGGTCTCAGGATTGCAATTGACCATGATGGTTTCGTAGCCATCATCTTTGAGTGCGAAGGCGGCGTGGCAGCAGCAGTAATCAAACTCAATGCCCTGTCCAATGCGGTTGGGGCCGGAACCAAGAATGATGATCTTTGGCTTGTCGGTCGGGGGCGCTTCGTCCTCTTCGTCATACGTGGAATAGAGATAAGGCGTCATGGATTCAAATTCGGCGGCACAGGTGTCGACCAGTTTGAACACAGGCTTAATGCCCTTGCCTTCTCGCAGTTCCCTCACCTGCTTAATGCCTTCATGGCCTTCCAATTTCCACTCGGTGGCAATGCGCTCATCGCTCAGGCCGAAACGCTTGAGCTGACGGAGCTGTTCTTCGCTGATTTCAGCGGGCGTGGTTTTGGAGATCTCCATCTGAGCGAGAGTCACTTCGCGAATTTGATGCAGGAACCACGGGTCCATTTTTGTGAGCCGGACAACGTCGCGCACGCTCATGCCGCGTTCGAAAGCGTAGCGAATGTAACCGAGCCTTTCCGGCCGTGGTGTGACGAGCATCTGCGTGAGTCGGCGCGGCTCCAGAACTTCAGCGCCGGTTTTTTTACCAGTCTCAAGTGCACGCCATGCCTTCATCAACGCTTCTTTGAAGGTGCGGCCCATGGCCATGACTTCACCGACGGACTTCATTTGCGGTCCGAGGGTGTCGTCCGCACCTGGGAATTTTTCAAACTGCCATTTCGGGATCTTTACAACGACGTAGTCGATGGTGGGCTCGAAGCAGGCCGGTGTTTTGCGCGTGATGTCATTGGGAATCTCATCGAGCGTGTAGCCTACGGCGAGCTTGGCCGCGATTTTGGCGATGGGGAAACCGGTGGCTTTGGATGCCAGCGCAGAAGAGCGCGAGACGCGCGGGTTCATTTCAATCACAGTCATGCGGCCATCGGCAGGATTTACAGCAAACTGCACGTTTGAACCGCCGGTTTCGACACCAATTTCGCGCATCACGGCGAGGGCTGCATCGCGCATCTTTTGATACTCGCGATCGCTGAGCGTTTGTGCAGGAGCAACGGTGATGGAGTCGCCCGTATGCACCCCCATGGGGTCAAAGTTTTCAATGGAGCAGATGATGATGACGTTGTCGGCGAGATCGCGCATGACCTCAAGCTCGTACTCTTTCCAGCCGAGCACGCTCTCCTCGATAAGACACTCGTGGACGGGAGAGAGGTCGAGGCCCCGGGTCAGAATCTCCATCAGTTCTTCGCGGTTGTAAGCAATGCCGCCACCGGTGCCGCCCAGCGTAAAGCTCGGGCGAATTAATGCCGGAAAGCCGATCTTCGAAGTGAAATCCATGCCGTCGCGAAGATTGTTAACGAGCGCCGACTTGGAAACTTCGAGGCCAATGCGGACCATCGCGTCCTTGAACAGGAGGCGGTCTTCGGCCTTTTTGATGGCCTCAAGCTTGGCGCCGATGAGTTCAACATCATAGCGGTCGAGAATTCCCGCATCAGCCAAATCGACGGCGAGGTTGAGTGCCGTTTGTCCACCGACGGTGGGCAGCAGGGCGAACTTGCCGGAGCCGGGATTGGAACTGAGCATGGCGGCTTCAATCCGGATGACTTCTTCGACGTAGTCGCGCGTAAGCGGCTCGATGTAAGTGCGGTGAGCCAATTCCGGATCGGTCATGATGGTGGCCGGATTGGAATTGACCAGCACGACCTCATAGCCCTCCTGCCGTAGAGCTTTGCAGGCTTGCGTGCCGGAGTAGTCGAACTCGGCCGATTGGCCGATCACGATCGGCCCCGAGCCGATCACCAGGATCTTCTGAATGTCATTTCTGCGTGGCATAGGTACCTGTACCGTTCAGTATGGGGAACGAAATTCGAGGAGTTCCCTCAGTGGCAAAAACCCGCTTCATCAAAATTTCGTGCCCGGCACGATTAAAGTGGTGCGTCCGTTCAACGTTCCAAAAAACAGCGGAGCCATAAGCCCCGCTGCTGTTAAAACACTACGTCCTTACACGTGGCAAACTTCATCCCTTCCACTCCTCCATCATGTTGCGGAAGTCGCGGAACAGGTAGTGCGAATCGTGCGGGCCCGGCGCTGCTTCAGGGTGATATTGGACGGTGAACAGGGGCAACGTTTTATGGCGCAGACCTTCAAGCGTCTGGTCGTTCAGGTCAACGTGTGTCAATTCCACTTCATTAACATTGATGGAGTCAGGATCGACGGCGAAGTTGTGGTTGTGCGCTGTGATCTCCACCCTGCCGTTGGTATTGTTACGGACGGGGTGATTGCCGCCGTGATGACCGAATTTGAGCTTGTAGGTGCGTCCGCCGAGAGCGAGACCAGTAAGCTGATGGCCAAGGCAGATGCCGAACACCGGAACGCGGCCTAGAAAACTGCGGATCGCTTTGACGGCGTAATCGACCGGCTCCGGATCTCCGGGGCCGTTGGAGAGAAAGATGCCGTCGGGCTTCATTTCGAGCACTGTCTCGGCGCTGGTCTCGGCTGGAACTACGGTGACGCGGCAGTTCTCGCGCGTGAGCATGCGCAGAATGTTGTGCTTGATGCCGAAGTCGTATGCAACCACGTGTAAGTGCTTCTGCAGATCCTGATCTATCAGAAGCGACTCAGGCAGGTACTTATCGCCTGACTGGTTGCGCCCATCTTCGCAATTGAACTCATATTGCGACTTGGTGGAAACCACCTTCGCAAGATCGGTGCCGTCCATCTTGCGAATGTTACGGGCTCGCTGCACCAGGGCATCAGGGTTGCTGACGCCTGTGGATATGACGCCGCGCATAACTCCGTTGGTGCGCAGGTGACGGACAAGGGCGCGGGTATCGATTTCGGCGAGAACCGGGACCGAATAGCGCTCCATATATTCGTCCGTGACCTGCTCGGACCGCCAGTTCGAACTGATGGCTGAGAATTCGCGGACGATCAAGCCTTCGATAAAGGGCCGGGCCGCCTCATTGTCCGCTAAATTGGTTCCGTAATTTCCGATTTGGGGATTCGTGAGAACGACGATTTGACCGGCATAGGAGGGATCAGTCGCGATTTCCTGATAACCGGTAAGGGAAGTATTGAAAACGACTTCACCCTGGCATTCGCCGGGATGACCATAGCCGTGGCCACGGAAGATGCGCCCGTCTTCGAGCGCTAAGATTGCCTGCATTGCCGCTCCGAGGAGTGGATTTAATAGATTTTAGCAGGTTTTTCCGGCCGATTTCCGGGTTGTTTTCGTCCGATTAGTGCACGACTCCCGCATCGCGAGCCGGCCAGTAGATAAACACTGCTTTTCCATAGATGAGCGAGCGGTCAACGGGACCGAATTCGCGGCTGTCAGATGAAATCGAGCGGTGATCTCCCATCATGAAGTACGTCTCCGGCGGGACAACCATTTCCGCCATCGAGCGAGTGTCGCGGTACATGAGAGGCACGTAGCTCTCGCGCAGGAGCTTGCCGTTGACGGAAACTTGGCCCTGGTCGATTTCTATATGATCGCCAGGCAGAGCGATCACGCGCTTGATATAGCTCTTTTCGGGATCGCGCGGATAATGGAAGACCACCACATCTCCACGCTCGATGGCGGTGATGTGGTAGACAAACTTGTTGATGAACAGGCGATCTCGATCTTCAAGCCGCGGCAGCATACTGGTGCCTTCCACCCTTACGGGCTGATACAGGAAGGTGATGATCAGTACAGAGGCAGCCGCAGAAACGACGAGGTCGCGCAGCCAGATTCCAAGGCCCGCAGCTTTGAGTGAAGGGGTGGGCGCGGGCTCATGGGCCGGCGCTGTTGAGCCGATCTGTGGTGTTTCAGCAGGACTGGGAGAAGGTGATTCTTCAGAAACCGTGTGCATTACATTTCCAGATTACTATTATTCGCAACCAAGTCCCCCGGGCGGACACATAACTCTTGCATGACTCGGCTTTTTGATCGACTTGGGTTGATTATTTGATGGAACAAAATTAGGACCCGTCCCCACGCTGTTGCCGCCGGCGAGGTTGGCGTCCTCAAGATACAGGGGGCGCTGCAGCACCATTTCCACCTGCGTGCCGTTGGGAATGTTCACGTCCGCACCCCGTGTGAACACAGTGGCCAGACCCATGGCGGCCAATCCAGCGCCTACTCCTGCAAGCCCGCCGCCGATGGGGTGTCCGCTGTGGATTCCGCCAATAGCGCCAATAGTTCCGCCGGTAGGAATGGCAACTTGACCAACTTTGCCGGCATTACGGGTCTTATTGGGATTCTGCTCGACCGTTCCCTCGCCGTCGTTCTTGACGCTCTGTTCTGTGGCTCCGGGAAGGTTGTTGACCATACCCGGAACTTCAACCACGGATCCGTTGGGGAAAATGATGGAGGTAAAGTGCATGTCGAGCTGCGCTTTGCCTTTGACTCTGCCAGCGCGCTCAACGCGGTCAACCACGCCTTGCACGTAGACGCCGCTAGGGATCATGACGCGATTGCCAACCACCACGGGAAAAGTTGAATCGAGGTAGACTCCGTCCCCGGGCTTGGCGCTCTTAGTGTTGATGGGGCTGCGCAATTGCAGCAGGATCTTGGTGCCGGCAGGGACTACATAGGTCTTCTGGCTGGAAGCTATCTCGGAAGGAGCAGGCGGAACGGGAGCGGCCGCTGCAGGGGGCTGCGGGGCAGCTTCTTGCGCGGCTGCAGTTTTCGCGACCGCGCTGGCCGTGATCGCAAGAGTGAGGCCCAGCTTCGCGAAGCGTGCCAGTGTTTTGCACGACAAAAGCATTTTTACCTCCCTGCCTGCGGAAACAGTTCCCTACTACATAGATAGACGGCTGTCCCGTGTCCAAGGATAGCCCCCTTTTGACCGTCGCGAAAACATGTGCGCTGCACATGATTAGAATGCAAATCAGCAATGGCTAACCAGAGAAATCCGCCCGGCAATTCGCCGACGATCACCGATCACCGATTTGTGACGGCCAGTGGGGTGCTCGAGGACGCGATCGCTGCTGGGGCTTTTCCGGGATGCGCATTTGGCGTTCTTGCGGAAGGTGAGGTCCAGCTACAGGACGCGCGCGGTCGGTTTACCTATGAGAGCGCCTCGCCAGCCGTTACAAGCGGCACGGTCTTTGACCTGGCAAGCGTGAGCAAGGTGGTGGCGACTACAGCAGTCGCTATGCTGCTCTACGAACGTGGGCAGCTGGATCTGGACACAAGATTGGGAGATATTCTGCCTGAATTTCTCCGCGGGCGAGATACCTCTGATCTTGCGCGGGAGATCCGCGTCAGGCATTTGCTGGCGCACAACTCAGGGCTGCCGCCATATGTGGAGTTCTTCCGAACTGCCTTTACCCCATCTGAACTGATGAGCGCGTGCATGCGGCTCCAGTTGGAAGCTGAACCCGGTACTCGCGGTGAGTACTCCGATCCGGGCTTCATCCTGCTGGGCCGGGCTCTTGAAGTCATTATGGGTGAAAAACTCGACACGTTTTCTTCCCGGGAAATTTTCACGCCGCTAAATATGGAGGCGACCCGCTATTGCCCTTCCCCTGAAATTCTTCAGGCCATCCCTCCCACTGAAGAAGACACGACATTTCGGCGTCGTCGAATCCAAGGCGAGGTGCAGGATGAGAATGCCTGGGTTCTGGGCGGGGTCGCCGGGCACGCGGGACTGTTTTCGAATGTCCCGGATGCCTTGCGATTTGCAAGTGAAGTGCTCGATTCGCTCGCTTCAAAAGCTGCTAAAAACAACCTTTTTCAAGCAACTACCATCGAAACGTTCGAAATGCGTCAGGGCCCGGCAAATAGCTCTCGCGCCTTGGGCTGGGACACCCCATCGGCAAATTCTTCTTCGGGACGGTATTTCTCACCGCGCTCTATTGGCCACCTCGGTTACAGTGGCTGCTCGCTTTGGATCGATCTTGATGCCCGCATCGCAGTCGTGCTGCTGACGAACAGAACATGGCCAGACCGGAAGAGTCAGCTAATACGACAAGTTCGACCCGCCTTCCATGACGCTATCCGCCAAGCCGTTTAGAAACTGGTTACTTTTGCGCCTCAGGACGCATCACGCAACTGACATTTCTTGGCTGCCTTGCGTATTTTGAAGATACAATTAGAAACTGGGGGTTGTTGCGTGGTTACGAGTTCGATGATGCAGGATTTAGTTGGAACCCAATCAGTCGATCCAAAGAATGACCAGGCGGCCCTGCTTCAGCACCTTACTACGGAGAGCCAGAACGAAGCTTCTCAGGGGTTCGATACCAAGTCCGCCCTGGAGATTGCGCGCATTATCAATCACGAAGACGTCAAAGTAGCGGCGGCGGTCAAAAAAGCGATCCCAGAAATCGCCCAGGTGATCGATCAGGTTGCTCGTTGTCTTCGCGATGGTGGCAGGCTCATCTATGTTGGAGCAGGATCAAGCGGGCGCATCGCGGCTCTCGACGCCTCGGAGTGCCCTCCTACGTATTCAACTGCCCCGGGCCAAGTGCAGTACATCATGGCCGGCGGACCCAAGGCTCTTGCCTCCGCAGTTGAAGTCAATGAGGATTCGGAAGAGCTTGGCCAGCGCGACATCGCCCGTCGCCGCCCTACTCGTAAAGACATTGTTCTTGGCGTGTCCGCATCTGGACGTACTCCTTACGTAGTGGCTGCCGTAGCCTACGCGCGTGCACGAGGCGCACACACAGCCGCCGTCACATGCAATGCCGGAACTCCGCTTTCAGAAGCAGCGGATATTTGCATCGTTGCCGAAGTGGGAGCAGAGGTCATCTCCGGTTCGACCCGAATGAAGGCCGGCACCGCCCAAAAGATGGTGCTGAACATGATCACCACTGGCGCGATGACGCGGCTCGGCTATGTGTACGAGAACCTGATGGTCAACGTGCACATGCAGAACTCGAAGCTGGTTGAGCGCGGTATTCGCGTACTAATGGCCACTTGCAAGATCGATCGCCAGACTGCGGTGAACACGATCAAGAGCGCAGGCCGCAGCATTCCAGTAGCACTGGTGATGCTAAAGGCAAAGGTGGACAAGCCCGAAGCCGTTCGCCGATTGGCCAAGTCAGACGGCAACGTTCGACTGGCAATCGAAGACAATATTCTCGAACTCTAATCGAAAATATATGATGTTGGCCGCGAATCTTTGCGGTTTCCCTTTGCCCTTCACAAGGGCAATGATGGGCTCTTCCTCGCTTGGGGCTGGAGCGCAACAGCACCTCACGAACGCCAAAGAACCGCTGGCTTGCGATTACGGAACATACAGCAGCAGTCCTTTTCCAGCCACCCCCTCCATCCCTCTCGCACTTTCATCTTGAGGAGAGAATGACGAAAGATCTGCGGTTGTTGCTCGATTTTGATCGCGGCTTCCCCGCGTGGATTTGATTCTTCTCTGATGGCAGGGTTTCGGCGCGACTGAAGTCGTGCCTTTTCAAAAAACTCATCGCAATCGGGTTATCGACCAACCCGGACTTTACAGGCAGGTCGTGATCAACCCGTATGCCTTTGGCAAAGATAAGGGTTCCATTCACTTTTCCATTGCGCATAAGGCACAGTTCTTGGAGTATTATGCAACGGTAGGTTTTTTGCTTCCCTGAGAGGTCCTCTGTTTAAGCGCTCAAGAAAGCCCGGCGCAGGGCCTTGAACTGCCTACGCAATATACCTGGAGCGGCGGTACTGCTCTGTTCAAAAGGATTTCAACTTTGCTTCAGGCCGAGCCTGAATGGATTGCGAATAGGAAAAGCCCATGTTTGCTAAGCGTTTTCTGTTTTCAGCGGTGATTGCACTGCTTGGTGCAACGCCGATGTTTGCTACTGGTCCTTCTTTTGAACCTGATGTGACGTTCCAGGGTTCGAGCCTTTCCGGCTGGCACACGGTTGGCCAGGTAAGTTGGCGCGCCGAAAACGGCGAACTGATTGGGACGCCTCAATCGAGCGGCGGTGGCTGGCTGATGCTTGACCACTCCTACCAGGACGTGGGCGTCTATTCCAATTTCCGCTGTACTGGCGGTTGCGAAACCGGGGCGCTGTTCCGCGCGGAAAAGACGGCGGATGGGTGGAAAGGAATTTACGTAGCTCTCACGGAACCCGACACGCCCTCGTACAGCGTGACGCTGGATACGCAGGGAAAAATCCTGACGCGTGAAAAGCTGCGGCGTGGCGGTGGTCTGATCCGGGTGGCACCTCCGGCGAATCCGAATGCGCCGGAACGCAGGTTTAATATGCCCCACTACAACGTCAAGCTGCCTTTCGAAATGCCCGATTACAAGCTGCGACCGAACGATTGGAATGAGATTGAGTTCATGTTCGACGCGAACATTGTGCGCGCAGTGCTGAATAACGGCCGCGAAGCAGGTGGTGTGGCGGATGCTGACGGATACGGCCCCATCGCGTTGTATGTGGGAGGAGCCGGAGAGGTTCGCTTCAAGAATCTTGCGTATGCGGATCTCGGATTGAGAGTGCGAGTCCTGGACAAGACCTCGAGCGATTTTCGCAGGCAGCAGATCAGCGATTTCTACTACTCCATGACGGCTGCAGCGGCGGATTTTAACCACGACGGCGTTTTGGATCTGGTGTCAGGACCTTACATTTACTACGGCCCCGACTACACGAAGAGAAGAGAGATTTCGCTTGCCGAGACGACGAGCCCGTCCACCTCGTTCAATGAGTATTGGGTGGAATACGCGGAGGACTTTACCGGCGACGGCTGGCCTGACGTAATCAACGTAACCTACGGCGGGCCGGGAAGCGGCGTCTACTTGTATGTGAATCCCAAAGGGGAAAATCGCCGTTGGGAAAAGTACAAGGTAGTGCCCAACGTCCAGAGCGAAATTGCAATGGTATCGGATTTGGATGGCAGCGGTAAGCCGGCGGTCGTCTTCATGGGCAACGGTTACGTGAGCTATGCCAAGCCGGATCCCGCCAATCCAACCGGTCCGTGGAAAGTCAAGAACGTCTCTGAGCAAGGCTATGGGGTTGCGCACGGTATCGGAGTAGGCGATGTCAATGGTGACGGACGAAAAGACATTCTGAACATGTACGGCTGGTGGGAACAACCTGCTGCGGGCAGCAATGAGCCGTGGACCTATCATCCGGAGGTATTCGGCCGCTATGGCCACGGTATTGCTGGTGGGGCGGTGATGGCTGTTTACGACGTAAACGGCGATGGCAAGAACGATGTGGTGACGGCATTAGACGCTCATGGATGGGGCATGGCGTGGTTCGAGCAGAAGCGCGATGCTCAGGGGAAAACTTCATTTGTGCAGCACATGATCATGGATGATTTGGGAACAAAGAAGGAGAACGCGGGAGGGGTCGTTTTCTCAGAGCCGCATGCAAGCACCTATGCGGATATGAACGGTGATGGCATTCCGGATTTCATCGTTGGGAAAAGATATTGGTCGCATAACGCCGATTACCTGGATCCCAATCCTTTCGGTGCACCGGTTCTCTACTGGTACAAGACGGTCCGCGATCCCAAAGCCCCGGGAGGAGCGCGTTTCGAACCGCAATTCATAGACAACCACTCGGGTGCGGGCTCCACTCTGTTAGCCGTAGACCTGAACAAAGATGGAGCCTTGGATATCGTAAGCGGCACGAAACTGGGGACTGTCATCTTCTGGGGTAAACCTCACAGTGGAGGAAAGACGAGCGCGAAGCGTTGACATTCATGCGCAGCCTGGACGTGGATGCTGCTGTCCACGTCCAGGCTGCTGCTCCTCAATTTCGCATGGGACCTCCGCCCGTGCGCCAACTTTAGTAGACTTACGGCAGCATGTCTGCCTCCTTGCGAACGCTCTGCATTCTCCGCCCCGCAATTCGTTTAGCCGCCATCGCTACAGTTGTGTTCGCCGCAATTGGCGCGCTGCCTGTGTGCGCCCAAGGCACTCACCTCTGGACCCAATCCAAGCTTGAAGAATTTGAAAAGGGCACGTCGCAGGGCGTGGCTATGGAGAGCGATGGGCGTCTGCGCGAGGGCCCCGGTCTCAAGGACCTGTACACCACGCCATCCACTTTTGTGTGGTCAGTGGCGGCGAACAAAAGTGGCGTTGCGTTTGCAGGAACCGGTTCGCCCGGAAGCGTGATTCGCATTTCACACCTGCCGGGCAGCAAGCCCTTTGTGATGCTCGAAACCAAGGATCTGAGTGTGCAGGTTTTGCGCGTGGGGCCGGACGGCTACGTTTACGCAGCGACCTTGCCTAGCGGTAAAGTTTATCGGCTAAAGGCGGACGCGGAAACCAAACAGGACGATGCGAGCGCCACAGTCGTATTCGACATGGCGAAACTGGGGAGTGGCAGCACAGGCGAAAACAAGGAGAGTACCAAGCCCGACGCGAAGGCGCACTACATCTGGGATATGACATTTGATTCCACGGGCAAGCTCTACATAGCGACGGGCGATCCAGGCGCCGTGTATCGAGTGGACCCGGCCCATGCTGCTACTGCTCCCGTGCAGTTCTTCAAGAGCGACGAGGCGCATATTCGCACGCTGGCGTGGGATGCGAAGGGTAATTTGATTGCGGGCTCGGACGGATCAGGCCTTGTGTACCGCATCAGCCCTGACGGAAAAGGTTTCGTAATGTTTCAAGCGCCGCGGCGCGAGATTACCTCGGTTTCAGTTGGCGCGGACGGCACCATCTACGCGGCTGATGTAGGAGACAAGTCGCGCAACCCGCTACCGCCATTGCCTGTGCAAGGGATTGGTACAGCCACCATCACAATCGTGCAGCCTTCGTCCGTGCAGGCGGTCAACTCCAGCGCTTCCCTGCCCGACGGCACTGAAATCTATGCACTGAACGAGGGACAGGCTCCGCGAAAGATATGGTCGGGCAAAGAAGAAGTTGTCTACGCGATGGAAGCGCGGAATGACGGCTTGCTGGCTCTGACCGGCAACCGCGGCCACATTTTGCGCATTCAGAAGGACGGCAGTTTTGCAGATGTCGGGCATCTGGAGGCACAGCAAGGTCTGAGCCTCGCCGATGTCCACGGGCCCCAGGGTTTTGACGGCGTGCTGATTGGGACTGGCAACACCGGTAAGGTGAGCCTGTTAGGCGCGGCGGAGAAGCACGAGTACGCCAGCGACGTCCTGGACACGGGAGCGATGGCCAAGTTTGGGCGCATTGAAATTGAGCCCGGCTCGTCAGGATACGAGTTCTGGACGCGCAGCGGCAACGTCTCACAACCGGTGCGCGGATGGACGGATTGGCAACCGTTGAACAACGGCGAAGTAGCATCTGCGCCAGGCCGTTTTCTGCAGTGGAAGGCCGAACTGCGCCTGGGCGGAAACATTGGGGGCGTGGGCGTGAACTATTTGCCCGTGAATGCTGCGCCGGCGG
>Ga0207667_10008737_pt1 | contig 12007 bp, 14 predicted proteins | sample KBSCornC52_FD_184301 | JGI IMG/M metagenome (GOLD analysis project Ga0207667, IMG submission 184301) | Corn rhizosphere microbial communities from Kellogg Biological Station, Michigan, USA - KBS Corn C5-2 (SPAdes) (version 2) | ecosystem: Host-associated > Plants > Roots > Rhizosphere > Soil ...
TAATGCGGCTCCTGACCCTCCCGGCAGGTGATCTGATAGGGCCGGCTGCCGATCCGGATCTCGAGGTTGATCATCCGCTGGCTCCCTCGCCGAGCAATTGATCGAGCTCGCCGATCGCCTCCTCGACTCGTGCCCGCAGCTGGGCGTGGCGTGCCTCAAGCTGGGCGACCCGGGCGGGATCGGCCTCGCCCGCGCGGGCCGGGGCCGCCACCGCTGCCTCGGCTCGCGCGCAGGCCCGCTCGACCCGCGCCAGAGCCGCCGAAAGACGATCCTCGCTCATCGGCTTAAGGGATAGGCATCTGGGGATGGCTCGGCAAGCGGGAAGGCGCAGGTGTTGACGGAGCCGCCGACAGGCGACAGATGAGCCGCGCGCCCGCCCGCCCAGCAGAAAGCCCCGCCCGAATCATGGCCGCCACTCCCGATATGCTCGCCAACGCGATACGTGCGCTGGCGATGGACGCCGTCGAGGCGGCCAATTCGGGCCATCCCGGCATGCCGATGGGCATGGCCGATGCCGCGACCGTGCTGTTCACCCGCTATCTGAAGTTCGACCCGAGCGATCCCCACTGGGCCGATCGCGACCGTTTCGTGCTCTCGGCCGGCCACGGCTCGATGCTGATCTACGCGCTGCTGCACCTCACCGGCTATGCGCGGCCGACGATCGAGGACATCCGCAACTTCCGCCAGCTCGGCAGCCCCTGCGCCGGGCATCCGGAAAATTTCGAGCTCGAGGGCATCGAGACGACCACCGGCCCGCTCGGTCAGGGCTTCGCCGCCGCGGTCGGCATGGCGATCGCCGAGCGTCACCTCAACGCCGCCTTCGGCGACGCGCTGGTCGATCATCGCACCTGGGTCGTCGCCGGCGACGGCTGCCTGATGGAGGGGATCAACCATGAGGCGGTCGGCCTCGCCGGCCACCTCCGCCTCGGCCGGCTGAATGTGCTGTGGGACGACAACCGCATCACCATCGACGGCGCGACCAGCCTGTCGACCAGCGAGGATATCCCGGCGCGCTATGCGGCGAGCGGCTGGCATGTCGTGCGTTGCGACGGTCAGGATCAGGCCGATGTCGCCCGCGCGCTGGACGAGGCGATCGCCGATCCGCGGCCGTCGCTGATCGCCTGCCGCACCACCATCGGCTACGGCGCGCCGACCAAGGCCGGAACCCATGGCAGCCATGGCTCGCCGCTCGGCGCCGCCGAAATCGCCGGCGCGCGCGAGGCGCTCGGCTGGGCCGCCGCACCCTTCGTCATTCCGGACGATATCGCCGCCGAATGGGCCAGGGCCGGCGCACACGGCAAGCCGGTGCGCGAGGCCTGGCAGCAGCGGCTGGCTGGTCATGATCGGCGCGCCGAGTTCGAACGGCGCATGGCGGGCAGGCTGCCGGCAAATTTCTCGCTCAAGGCGCACCTCGACGCTCTGCTCGCCGAGCCCAAGGCGGTGGCGACGCGCAAGGCGTCGGAAGATGTGCTCGCGCCGATCAACGCTCAGTTGCCCGAAACGCTTGGCGGCTCGGCCGATCTGACCGGCTCGAACAACACCAAGACGAAGGATCAGGCGCCGCTCACGCGCGACGATTACTCGGGACGCTATATATACTACGGCATCCGCGAGTTCGGCATGTCGGCGGCGATGAACGGGCTGGCGCTGCACGGCGGGGTGATTCCCTATGGCGGCACCTTCCTGGTCTTCTCCGATTATGCCCGGCCGGCGATCCGCCTGTCGGCGCTGCAGCGGGCGCGCGTCGTCTACGTGATGACCCATGACTCGATCGGTCTCGGCGAGGATGGGCCGACCCATCAGCCGATCGAGCATCTGATGGCGCTCCGCGTCATTCCCAATCTCGACGTCCTCCGCCCAGCCGACGCGATCGAGACGACGGAGTGCTGGGCGTTGGCGCTGGAGCGGACCGAAGGTCCGTCACTGCTCGCGCTGACCCGTCAGAACCTGCCGCAGCTGCGCAAGGATGCTGGCGAGAATCTCTCGGCGAAGGGCGCTTACCGCCTGCGCGCAGCGACGGCTGCGCGCCGCGTCATCCTGATCGCGACCGGCTCCGAGGTCGAGATCGCGGTCGCCGTCGCCGATGCGCTCGAAGCGGCCGGCGTCGGTGCCGATGTCGTGTCGATGCCGAGCTGGTCACGCTTCGATGCCCAGCCGCAATCCTACCGCGACGAACTCCTGCCCGATGTTTCCCCGCAGGACATTCTCCGGGTGTCGATCGAGGCGGGAACGACGATGGGCTGGGAGCGCTACACCATGGCGCATGGCCTGCGCATTGGCATCGATGAGTATGGCGCCTCGGCGCCGGCCAAGGCGCTGTACGATCATTTCGGACTAACCGCGGCGAAGATCACGCCGCGCGTGCTTGCTGCCATCGGCAAGGCTTGAGGAGGACATAATGGCGAAGGTTGCGATCAACGGTTTCGGGCGCATCGGGCGGCTCGTCGCGCGGGCGGTGCTCGCCAAGCCGGAAAGCGGGCTGGAGCTGGTCGCGATCAACGATCTCGCCGATGCCAAGTCGAATGCGCTGCTGTTCAAGCGGGATTCGGTGCATGGCGCCTATCCCGGCAGCGTCGAGGCCGACGGCAACGACCTGATCATCGACGGCAAGCGCATCCACGTCACCGCCGAGCGCGACCCGGCCAAGCTGCCGCATGCCGCCAATGGCATAGACATCGCGCTGGAATGCACCGGCTTCTTCGCCGACAAGGCCAGCGCCGGCGCCCATCTCACCGCCGGTGCAAAGCGCGTGCTGATCTCCGCTCCGGCCAAGGGCGTCGACCTGACGGTGGTCTATGGCGTCAACCATGACAAGCTGACCGCCGACCACCTCGTGGTCTCGAATGCGTCCTGCACGACCAACTGCCTCGCGCCGGTCGCCAAGGTGATGTTCGAGACGGTCGGCCTGGAGCGCGGGCTGATGACGACAATCCACAGCTACACCAACGACCAGAAGATCCTCGACCAGATCCATCCCGATCTGCGGCGCGCCCGCGGCGCTGCCATGTCGATGATCCCGACGACCACTGGCGCTGCCCGTGCAGTCGGCGAGGTGCTACCGCAATTGAAGGGCAAGCTCGACGGTTCTGCGATCCGCGTGCCGACGCCCAATGTCAGCCTCGTCGACCTGACTTTCACGCCAAGCCGCGACACCAGCGTCGAGGAGGTCAACAGTCTGCTCAAAGCTGCTTCGGAGTCCGGGCCGCTCGCGGGCATCCTGCAATATACCGACGAACCGCTGGTCTCGATCGACTTCAACGGCAATCCCGCCTCGTCGACCGTCGATAGCCTCGAGACCGCGGTGATCGAAGGCAAGCTCGTCCGCGTCGTCAGCTGGTACGACAATGAATGGGGCTTTTCGAACCGGATGGTCGACACCGCCGCGGCGATGGCGAAGCTGCTTTAGGTCAGGTCAGCGATGAGCGGCTTCCAGACTCTCGACGACATCGGCGAGGTCGCCGGCAAGCGGGTGCTGGTCCGTGAGGATCTGAACGTGCCGATGGACGGCGTGCATGTGACCGACGACACCAGGCTGCGGGCCGCCGCGACGACCGTCGCCGAGCTCGCTGACCGCGGCGCGATCGTCCTGATCCTCGCCCATTTCGACCGGCCCAAGGGCAAGCGCAATCCGGCGATGTCGCTGGCGCCGATCGCCCGACCGCTCGGTGCGGTGCTCGGCCGCGAGGTCCAGTTCATTGACGATTGCTCCGGCGAGGCAGCGGAAACGGCGGTCGGGATGCTTGAGGGCGGCGATGTCGCCGTCTTGGAGAACACGCGCTTCCACGCCGGCGAGGAAGCCAATGACCCCGCCTTCGCGGCAGCGATCGCGAAGCTCGGCGATCTCTACGTCAACGACGCCTTCTCGGCGGCGCATCGCGCCCATGCCTCGACCGAGGGACTTGCGCATCTGCTGCCCGCCTATGCCGGCCGCGCGATGCAGGCCGAGCTGGAAGCGTTGGAGAAGGCGCTCGGCAATCCCGAGAAGCCGGTCGCCGCGGTCGTCGGTGGCGCCAAGGTCTCGACCAAGCTCGACGTGCTCAAGCATCTCGTCGACAAGGTCGATCATCTGATCATCGGCGGCGGCATGGCCAACACCTTCCTTGCCGCGCGCGGGATCGACGTTGGCAAGTCGCTGTGCGAGCACGATCTGCGCGATACCGCGCTCGACATTCTCGATGCCGCGGATCGCGCCGGTTGCACGGTCCACTTGCCGTATGACGTGGTGGTCGCGAAGGAATTCCGCGCCAATCCGCCGACGCGCACCGTCAACGTTCATGAAGTCGGCGCGGACGAGATGATCCTCGACATCGGGCCAGCCGCGGTCGAGGCGCTCGCCGATGCGCTGAAGACCTGTCGCACGCTGGTATGGAACGGCCCGCTCGGCGCCTTCGAGACGCCGCCGTTCGACACCGCGACGATGAGCCTGGCGCGGATCGCGGCGGCGCTCACCCGTGACGGCTCGCTGATCTCCGTCGCGGGCGGCGGTGACACCGTCGCGGCGCTCAACCAGGCCGGCGTCGCCGACCAGTTCAGCTTCGTCTCGACCGCCGGCGGCGCCTTCCTCGAATGGATGGAAGGGCGCGCGCTGCCGGGGGTGGCTGCGCTGCAGCGCTGAGATGGTTAGCGCGGTTGCGGGAATCCGGCGGCAAAGCTAAGTCGAAGGCCCGCGCAAAATCTGGGATTGTGGCCATGAACACTGCCGAAATGACCGCCAACATCGCCGCCGGTAAAGGCTTCATCGCGGCGCTCGACCAGTCGGGCGGTTCCACCCCCAAGGCGCTCAAGGGCTATGGCATCGAGGAGGGCGCGTGGCACTCAGAGGCCGAGATGTTCGACCTCATTCACCAGATGCGCTGCCGGATTATCCAGTCGCCCGTGTTCACCGGCGAGAAGGTGCTGGGCGCGATCCTGTTCGAGCGAACGATGGACGGGACGGTGGGCGGCAAGACGGTGCCGCAGGCGCTGATCGACAAGGGCATCATCCCCTTCATCAAGATCGACAAGGGGCTCGAGGCCGAGGAAAACGGCGTCCAGCTGATGAAGCCGATGCCCGAGCTCGATGCGCTGCTGAAGCGCTCCAGGGCGCTCGGCGTGTTCGGCACCAAGGAACGCTCGGTGATCAATTCGGCCAACCGCGCCGGGATCGCGGCGGTGGTCAAGCAGCAGTTCGAGGTCGGGCGGCAGGTCATCGCCCACGGCATGATGCCGATCATCGAGCCCGAGGTGAACATCAAGAGCGAAACCCGCGCCGAGTGCGACCAGATCCTGCTCGATGAGATTCTCAAGAACCTCGATACGCTGCCCGCTGGCCAGCAGGTCATGCTCAAGCTCAGCCTGCCGGTGCAGCCGGGCCTGTTCGATCCGCTGGTCGATCATCCCAAGGTGCTGCGCGTTGTCGCGCTTTCCGGCGGCTACAAGCGCGCCGAGGCCTGCATCGAGCTGGCGAAGAACCGCGGCGTCATCGCCAGCTTCAGCCGCGCGCTGCTCGACGATTTGCGCGCGCAGATGAGCGACGCCCAATTCAACGCCTCGCTCGGCGAGGCGATCGACGAAATCTACCAGGGCTCGACCCAGAAGACCGGCGCCGCGGTCAGCGCCTGACCTTCGCCTGCTCAGTGGCCGATCAGTTCCAGGCCACCGACGCGCATGAACTCGAAACCGAAGCGGTAGGCGCGGGGCGCTATACTGTGGCCGACCGTGAGGCGCGCGGGCGCAACCGCCGCGAGCTTCAGCTGACCGGCCGATACCGCCACCGGCTGACCCAGCGTCAAGGCGCGCGTCACCCCACCGACGCGCGCGGACAGGCGGACCTGGCCGGCCCAGACGCAGGTCACGGCCTGCGGACATCGGCTGTCCTCCAGCACTCGCAGCGGCGTCACCCGGATGCCGTGGACGCGGACCGTCTCGCCGAGATGCGCCATGGCGCGGTCGCGCAGCGGGACGGCATCGGCCGCGACCGGGCCGAGAAGGATCATCGCGAGCAAGGCAGCGGTGGTCTTCATCCCATCGATTATCGTGACGGCGGCTGAACGATTGCCGAATGGACGGGGGTTTGGAGGGGATCTACACCGCTTCGTCAGTCAAGAGCCGAGAGCAGCGTGATGCCCGTTCTGCCCGTGGGCGAGGTCGATGCCTACATCATCGAGAAGTTGCACGGCCGGGATCCGACGCTCGATGCCGCGCTCCGGGCCAACAGGGCGGCGCGCCTGCCGGCGATGGACGTCTCCCCGCCGCAAGGCAAACTGCTCCAATTGCTTGCCCAAATGGTTGGTGCGCGAAATATTCTCGAGGTCGGTACGCTGGGCGGATATTCAACGATCTGCCTTGCGCGTGCCCTGCCGGCCGAAGGTCGCCTGGTCACATTGGAGATCGACCCGCATCATGCTGCGGTCGCCCGCACCAATATCGCCCTTGCCGGGTTTGATGATCGGGTCGAGGTGCGCGTCGGTCCGGCGGGCGACAGTCTCGCCGCTCTGGCTCGGGAGCAACATGAGCCATTCGACCTGAGCTTCATCGATGCCGACAAGGAAACGAACACTGACTATTTTCGGGCGGCGGTGGGGCTCTCGCGACCAGGTGGCGTCATCATCGTCGACAACGTCGTCCGCGGAGGTCGGGTGATCGATGCGGACACCCCTGACCCGTCCGTTCAGGGGGTGCGCGCACTTTATGATGCGGTTGCCGCGGAACCTCGGGTCAGCGCCACGGTGATCCAGACGGTCGGCGCCAAGGGTTGGGACGGCTTTCTCATCGCGCTCGTCGGCGATAACTGAGTCCGGTCCGGATATCGGTCGAGCAGGAGCGCGGGTGACAAACGGCACTGAGACTTTCCCGGACGACGAAGAGGCGGACCCGCTTGCGCTCGACCCCGGCTTTGCCGAGCGTTTCGAGCGCGACCCACGTCGGCCGGCCTGTCAGCTCTACCTTATCTCGCCGTCGACCATCGATGCCGGCTTCGCCGAGCGCTTGGCCGCGGTTCTCGCAACCGGTCTGGTTTCCGCGTTTCAGCTCCGCGTGAAGGGCCTCCCCGACGACGAGATCATCGCGCTGGGGGCGCCGCTGCGCGCGCTCTGCGCGGCGCATGACACCGCTTTCATCGTGAATGACAGCATCGTCATCGCCAAGGCGCTGGACGCCGACGGCGTCCACCTCGGGCAGGGGGACGGCGATCCGCGCGAGGCGCGGCGCATCCTCGGCCCGGAGGCACAAATCGGCGTGACCTGCCATGACAGCCGCCATCTCGCGATGGAAGCCGGCGAGGCAGGGGCGGATTACGTCGCTTTCGGCGCTTTCTATCCGACCACCACCAAGCAGGTCAGCCACCGCGCCGATCCCGCGCTCTTGGGCTGGTGGTCGACGATCTTCGAGCTGCCCTGCGTCGCGATCGGCGGAATCACCGCTGACAATGCCGCGCCGCTGATCGCCGCCGGCGCCGACTTCATCGCCGTCTCGGGCGCTGTCTGGACTAGTGAGGACCCGGTCGCTGCGGTGCGCCGCTTCGCGCCGTTACTGGGGCAGGGCTGAGCCTACCAGGCCCGGACCGGGCCGGTGTCGAGGTGGACGAAGCCGTCGCGCGGATAGAAACCGACACCACCGCGGTTCATCGCCAGCCCGGCGGCCTGGAGCCGCTCGAGCGGCACGCCGGGGATGTGCACGTCAGCCGCCTTGCCGAGCAGATGCTGGCTCTTCGAGGCGACCGCGCCGGAACGCTCGTGCAGCATGAAGTTGGTCGCCGGCGAGCGATAGCCGGAGATCAGCTCGAATTTGGTTGAGGCGCCGATCCCGAGCTTTTCTCGCACGCTGACCAGCAGGTCGAACAGCTCTGGATCCATGCGCGCGATGCTGCCGTTGCGCCAATCGCGCATCGCATGGTTGAGCTCGGCGATGCCGTCAGGGCGGAAGCGGCCCTGCGAGAAATAGCAGGCGTCGGCCCGCTCGTTATTGTGGATGTTGCGGAAGGCGAGGCGCCGTTCGGGCATCGCCGCGAGCAACGGGGAGGGGACGAGCGCGGTTGCACCGGCCGCGATCATCGCGCCGAGCACCGTCCGCCGATTAATCGATGCGAGGTTCACATCGGGCAACATGAATTGGGCTTGGCCCCCCCGGGCAAAGGCTTAAACTGAGCTTAGGAATATAGGGGGGCTGAGTGTTCAAACGCTATTTCGTTGCGGCGCTTTGTCTCTCTTTTCTAACGGCTTGTCCCGCCCTGGCGGCCGGATCCTTCGAACCCGCAGTTCTTCACGCACAGGTTTTGCTCGACCGGGCGGGATTTTCGCCGGGAATCATCGACGGACACCGCGGAAATCAGCTCGAGGAGGCGCTCAAGGCCTATCAGACCGCCCATGGGCTCAAGCCGACGGGCGTTTTTGACGATGAAACCAATGCCTTGCTGGCAGCCGATAAGACGCCGGCGGTGATTCGCCTGACGATCAGCCAGGAGGAGGCGGCCGGGCCGTTTACGCCGATTCCGCCGAAGCTCGAGGATCAGGCCAAGCTGCCGGCGCTGGGCTATGCCGACCTCCTCGAAGAGCTGTGCGAGCGCTATCACACCTCGCCGAATGCGATCGCCGCGCTCAATCCGACGATGAAAAAAGCGCTGGACGCAGGGGTCAGCCTGATGCTGCCCAATGTCGCGACCGAGGACCATGGCTATCCCGACCGGCTGAACCCGATCTGGCGCAACACGCTCGCCGGCCTCAACGTCGCCGCGACCCAGCCCCTGGGAGCGATGGTGCTGGTCGATGGTTCCGAGGGCGTGCTTCGGGTCTATGACAAGGGCGGCAAGATGGTCGCGCAATTCCCCGCGACGATGGGCAGCAGCCATGATCCCCTGCCGGTCGGCGAATGGAAGATCCTCGGCGCCTCCTACAACCCGGTGTTCCACTATAATGCCTCGCTGTTCTGGGACGCCGATGACAAGACCGCCCAGGCGGTCCTGCCGCCCGGGCCGAACGGACCGGTCGGGGTCGTCTGGCTCGATCTCGACAAGCCGCATTACGGCATCCACGGCACGCCCGAGCCGACCCGGATCGGGCGCAGCGAAAGCCATGGCTGCATCCGCCTGACCAATTGGGATGCGGCGCGGCTGTCGCTGATGATCAGGCCCGGCACCCCGGCCGTCTTCCAGCAGTGACCCGGCTCGGCTGGGGAGTTCTTGCCGGTTTTGTGATCGTGCTGCTGATCTTCGTCGCGCTGCTCGGCCCGGGACAACGGCGGGGAAGCGCGCCGCGACCCGCCTTCCCGATCTCTGCGCCCATAGCGGCCGGTCCGCTGACCATCCCGGTTGCCGGGGTTCCACCAACCGCGCTGGTCGACAGCTTCGACGATGTGCGCGGGGGTGGCGGTCGCGTCCATGGCGCGATCGACATCCCGGCCCCGCGCGGGACGGCGGTGATCGCCGCAGGCGACGGCCGGGTCGAAAAGCTGTTCGAAAGCCGGCTCGGCGGCCACACCCTTTATGAGCGCAGCGTCGACGGCGCGATCAGCTATTATTACGCCCATCTCGATGGTTACGCCCCCGGCATCGTCGAGGGGCTCGTCCTCCAACGCGGCCAGCAGATCGCCTTTGTCGGCTCGACCGGGGATGCCGATCCGTCAGCGCCACACCTTCATTTCGAGGTCCACCGCATGGCGCCGGGCGAGCGATGGTGGCAGGGAACCGCGGTTAATCCCTATCCCTTGCTTGCCGGTGAGGCAGCCCGCCGCTAGGGAACGCGCGGCTCTTTCCAGCATCTGCGAGAATCCCATGAAGATCAGCGGCGTCGACATTCGCCCGGGCAACATCATTGAATATGAGAAGGGCCTGTGGCGTGCGGTGAAAATCCAGCACACCCAGCCGGGCAAGGGCGGCGCCTATATGCAGGTCGAGATGAAGAATCTCATCGACGGCCGCAAGACCAACGTCCGCTTCCGCTCGGCCGAGACGGTCGAGCGCGTCCGCCTCGACACGACGGATTTCCAGTTCCTGTTCCGCGAGGGCGACCAGCTCACCTTCATGGACAAGCAGACCTATGACCAGGTCGCGCTGCCGGCCGACCTACTCGGCGACGCCGCCGCCTTCCTCGAGGATGGCATGGACGTAGTGATGGAGCTTTACGAGGAGCGGCCGATCTCGGTGCAGCTGCCGCAGCAGGCCGAGGCGACGATCGCCGAGACCGAAGCGGTCGTGAAGGGCCAGACCGCCTCGTCCAGCTACAAGCCGGCGATCCTCGACAATGGCGTGCGCGTCATGGTGCCGCCGCACATCACGGCAGGGACCCGCATCGTCGTCGACGTCTACGAGCAGGAATACGTCCGGCGCGCGGACTGATCCGGTGGCACTCGGCTCAGCCCTGATTACCGTCATGGAAAAGGCCGCGCGCAAGGCCGCGCCACGGCTGCGCCGCGACTTCAACGAAGTCGATGCGCTGCAGGTCTCGCGCAAGGGGCCGGCCGATTTCGTGACCATGGCCGACAAACGCTGCGAGCAGGTGCTGCGCGAGGAGCTCAGCCACGCGCGTCCGGACTGGGGCATGCTGCTCGAGGAAGGCGGCGAGGTCGGCGGCGATCCCGACAAGCCCCGCTGGGTGGTCGATCCGTTGGACGGCACGACCAATTTTCTCCACGGCTTGCCCCATTTCGCGATCTCGCTGGCGGTCGAGGATCGCGGCGAGATCATTGCCGGGCTGGTCTATCAGCCGCTGACCGACGAGAGCTTTTGGGCCGAGAAGGGCAAGGGCGCTTGGCTGCAAAACAAGCGGCTGCGCGTCTCCGCCCGGCGCGATCTCGCCGATGCGCTGGTCGCCACCGGCATGCCGTTCAAGGGCCATGGCGATTTCTCCGAATGGGACCGCATCGCCCGGGCGGTGACCCCCGAGGTCGCCGGCGTGCGCCGTTTCGGCTCCGCAGCGCTGGATCTGGCCTGGGTCGCGGCAGGCCGTTTCGACGGGTTCTGGGAGGCCGATCTCAACCCTTGGGACGTCGCCGCCGGCATCATATTGGTGCGTGAGGCGGGCGGCTATATCACCGACTTCCGCGGCCGCGGAACGGTGGAAAGCGGCAAGCAGATCCTCGCCGCCAACGACCAGCTCCATTCCAAGCTGCACAAGCTCGTCGCGGGGGCCTTGCGGACCAGCTAGATGCGAGCGATTTTCAGCCACCAGCCGGCTTGCTTCGCAGGTGCAGCGGTCGTAGAGCCACGGCACTTTCAAGCGTTCACGGGAGCGTCCCGATGACCTCGGTCGCGGCCGGCTATCTGCCGATCTTGTTGTTTCTCGGCGTCGCCCTCGTCCTGTCCTCGGCTTTTGTCGTGCTGCCGATGATCGCGGCCCAGTTTACCGGGGCGGCCAAACCCTATGCCGACAAGCTGGCCGAATATGAGTGCGGCTTTCCCGCCTTCGAAGACAGCCGCTCGCAGTTCGACGTGCGATTTTATCTCGTCGCAATCCTGTTCATCGTGTTCGATCTCGAGGCCGCCTTCCTCTATCCCTGGGCGGTATCGCTGAAGGAGACCGGCTGGACCGGCTGGTGGGCGATGATGGTGTTCCTCGTCGAGCTGGCGCTTGGCTATGCCTATGCCTGGAAGAAGGGCGCGCTCGAATGGGAGTGACGCTCAACCCGGGCGAGAACCCGAACCCGATCGAGGACGTCGCGCCCGACCGCTCCTTCTTCGACGATCTTTCGCGTGAGGTCACCGACAAGGGCTTCCTCGTCGCCTCGGCCGAGGATTTGTTCCAATGGGCCCGGACGGGCTCGCTGTGGTGGATGACCTTCGGCCTCGCCTGCTGCGCGGTCGAGATGATCCACGTTAATATGCCGCGCTATGACCTGGAGAGGTTCGGCGCGGCGCCGCGTGCGAGCCCGCGCCAGTCCGACGTGATGATCGTCGCCGGCACGCTGTGCAACAAGATGGCGCCCGCGCTGCGCCGGGTCTACGACCAGATGTCCGAGCCGCGCTACGTTATCTCGATGGGCAGCTGCGCCAATGGCGGCGGCTATTATCATTACAGCTATTCGGTGGTGCGCGGCT
>Ga0207667_10008740_pt1 | contig 12005 bp, 8 predicted proteins | sample KBSCornC52_FD_184301 | JGI IMG/M metagenome (GOLD analysis project Ga0207667, IMG submission 184301) | Corn rhizosphere microbial communities from Kellogg Biological Station, Michigan, USA - KBS Corn C5-2 (SPAdes) (version 2) | ecosystem: Host-associated > Plants > Roots > Rhizosphere > Soil ...
CGGGCAGCACTTCCATGATCATCCAGTCGGGCTTGATGCCCGACTTGTTGAAGGCCTCCAGCACCTTGAGGCGCTTGGCGATCTTCTTGATCTTGGTCTCGGAGCCGGTCGCGGCGAGCTCGGTGCGCAGCGTGTCGATGTCGTGCGGGACGTCGAGCTTCCTCAGGAGGTCGCGGATGCCCTCGGCGCCCATGGCCGCCGAGAAGTCGTCGCCGTATTCCTCGACCTTGGCGAGGTAGTCGTCCTCGGAGAGGAGCTGGCAGCGGTTCAACGGCGTCATGCCCGGGTCGGTCACGACGTAGGCCTCGAAATAGAGCACGCGCTCGATGTCGCGCAGCGTCATGTCGAGCACCATGCCCAGGCGCGAGGGCAGGCTCTTCAGGAACCAGATGTGCGCGACGGGCGAGGCGAGCTCGATGTGGCCCATGCGCTCGCGCCGGACCTTGGTGAGCGTGACTTCCACGCCGCACTTCTCGCAGATCACGCCGCGGTGCTTCAGGCGCTTGTACTTGCCGCACAGGCACTCGTAGTCCTTGATCGGCCCGAAGATCTTCGCGCAGAAGAGGCCGTCGCGCTCGGGCTTGAAGGTGCGGTAGTTGATCGTCTCCGGCTTCTTCACCTCGCCGTACGACCAGGAACGGATCTTCTCCGGGGACGCGAGCCCGATGCGGATGGCGTCGAACTCTTCTTCCTGGGTGACCTGCTTGAACAGATCGAGCAATGCTTTCATTACAGAATCTCCTGGTGGCTAGTCTCTAGGGTTGGAATCCAGCGACTAGTCGATCAATAACGCTCGAGGTCGATGTCGATCGCGAGGGAGCGGATCTCTTTCACCAGCACGTTGAACGACTCGGGCATGCCCGCCTCGATCTTGTGCTCGCCCTTCACGATGTTCTCGTACACCTTCGTGCGTCCCTGCGTGTCGTCCGACTTGACGGTGAGCATCTCCTGCAGCGTGTAGGCCGCGCCGTAGGCTTCCAGCGCCCACACCTCCATCTCGCCGAAGCGTTGTCCCCCGAACTGCGCCTTGCCGCCCAGCGGCTGCTGGGTGACGAGCGAGTACGGGCCGGTCGAGCGCGCGTGCATCTTGTCGTCGACGAGGTGGTGCAGCTTCAGGATGTGCATGTAGCCCACGGTCACCGGCCGGTCGAAGGCATCGCCCGTGCGCCCGTCGTAGAGCGCGATCTGGCCGGTGCGGGGCAGCCCCGCGACCTCGAGCATGTCCTTGATCTCCGCCTCGGTGGCGCCGTCGAACACCGGCGTGGCGAACGGAAGGCCGCCCTGCAGGTTCTTCGCGAGCTCGATCACGTCGTCATCGGTGAGCGCGTCGATGTCCTCCTTCTTGCCGCTCGAGTTGTAGACCTTCTCGAGGAACTTGCGCACCTTCGCCGCGCTCTCGTTGGCGCGCAGCATCTCCTGGATGCGGTGCCCCACGCCCTTCGCGGCCCACCCGAGGTGGGTCTCGAGGATCTGGCCCACGTTCATCCGCGATGGAACGCCGAGCGGGTTCAGCACGATGTCGACGGGCGTCCCGTCGGCCATGAACGGCATGTCCTCAACCGGCACGATCTTCGAGATCACGCCCTTGTTGCCGTGGCGGCCGGCCATCTTGTCGCCCGGCTGGAGCCGGCGCTTCACGGCGACGTAGACCTTCACCATCTTCTGCACGCCCGGGGGCAGCTCGTCGCCCTGCGTGAGCTTCTTCTTCTTCTCCTCGAACGCGCGGTCGAACTCCTTCCTCGTGAGGTCGAGCGACTCGCGCAGCTGCTCGAGCTGGGCGGCCGCGTCCTCGTCCGAGAGGCGGATGTCGAACCAGTCGTGGCGGTCGATCTCCTGCAGGTACGCCTTGGTCACCTTGGCGCCCTTGGCGAGCTTCTTGCCGCCCTTCGCGGTCTTGTTGATGATGACCTTCTCGATGCGGTGGAACGCGTCGTCCTCGACGATGCGCAGCTGGTCGTTCAGGTCCTTGCGGTAGTCCTTGAGCTGCTCGTCGATGATCTGCTGGGCGCGCTTGTCGCGGGTGATCCCCTCGCGCGTGAAGACCTGGACGTCGATCACGGTGCCCGAGATGCCCGACTGCACGCGCAGCGACGTGTCCTTCACGTCGGAGGCCTTCTCGCCGAAGATCGCGCGCAGCAGCTTCTCTTCCGGGGTGAGCTGGGTCTCGCCCTTGGGCGTGACCTTGCCCACCAGCACGTCGCCGGCTTCCACCTCGGCGCCGATGTAGACGATGCCCGACTCGTCGAGGCGCGAAAGCATGCGCTCCGAGAGGTTCGAGATGTCGCGCGTGATCTCCTCGGGGCCCAACTTGGTGTCGCGCGCCACGACCACGAGCTCCTCGATGTGGATCGAGGTGTAGCGGTCCTCGGCGACGATGCGCTCGGAGATGAGGATCGAGTCCTCGAAGTTGTAGCCGTTCCACGGCATGAACGCGACCAGCAGGTTCTGGCCGAGTGCGAGCTCGCCCATGTCGGTGGAGGCGCCGTCGGCCACCACGTCGCCGGCGGCGATCTGGTCGCCCACCTTCACCAGCGGGCGCTGGTTGATGTTGGTGTTCTGGTTGGAACGGGTGTACTTCGTGAGGTTGTAGATGTCCACGCCCGCTTCGCCCGGGCGCGTCTCGTTGTCGTTCACGCGCACCACGATGCGGCCCGCGTCGACGTAGTCGATGCGACCGCCGCGCCGCGCCTGGACCGCGGTGCCGGAATCGATCGCGACCGTGCGCTCGATGCCGGTGCCGACCAGCGGCTTCTCCGCGCGCAGGCACGGAACCGCCTGGCGCTGCATGTTCGAGCCCATGAGGGCCCGGTTCGCGTCGTCGTGCTCGAGGAACGGGATCAGGGAGGCCGCGACGGACACGATCTGCGAGGGTGCCACGTCGATGTACTCGATCTTGTCGGGCGACGAGAGCGTGAACTCGTTGCGGTGGCGGCAGGAGACCAGCTCGTCGGCGAACTTGCCGTTCTTGTCGAGGTCGGCGTTCGCCTGGGCGATCACGTACTTGCCTTCCTCGATCGCGGAGAGGTACTCGATGTCCTTGGTGACCTTGGCGTCCTTCACCCGGCGGTACGGCGTCTCGATGAAGCCGTACTCGTTGGTGCGGGCGTAGAGCGCGAGCGAGTTGATGAGGCCGATGTTCGGGCCTTCCGGCGTCTCGATCGGGCACACGCGCCCGTAGTGCGTCGGGTGGACGTCGCGCACCTCGAAGCCCGCGCGCTCGCGCGTGAGGCCGCCCGGACCCAGGGCGGAGATGCGCCGCTTGTGCGTGATCTCCGAGAGCGGGTTGGTCTGGTCCATGAACTGCGAGAGCTGGCTCGAGCCGAAGAACTCCTTGATCGCCGCGGAGACGGGCTTCGCGTTGATCAGGTCGTGCGGCATGAGGTTCTCGCTCTCGGCCTGCGAGAGGCGCTCGCGCACCGCGCGCTCCACGCGCACGAGGCCGGAGCGGAACTGGTTCTCCGCGAGCTCGCCGACGGAACGGACACGCCGGTTTCCGAGGTGGTCGATGTCGTCGATCTCGCCGCGGCCGTTGCGCAGCTCCACGAGGATCTTGATCACGGCGACGATGTCCTCGTTGGAGAGGGTCATGGGTCCCGTGAGCTCGTCGCGCCCGACGCGGCGGTTGAACTTCATCCGGCCGACGTCGGAGAGGTCGTAGCGGTCCTCGCTGAAGAAGAGCCCGTTGAAGAGCGTCTTCACGGCGTCCTCGGTCGGCGGCTCGCCCGGGCGCATCATCCGGTAGATCGCAACCTGCGCGTTCATCGGATCGACGGTCTCGTCGATGCGCAGCGTCTGCGAGATGTACGGGCCCTGGTCGAGGTCGTTGGTGTAGATGGTCTTCACCTCCTCCACGCCCGCGTCGAGGATCTTCTTGAGCACGGCCTCGGTGATCTCGTCGTTGGCGTTCGCGACGATCTCGCCGGTGTCCTTGTTCACCAGGTTCTTCGCGAGCGTGCGCCCGACGAGGTAGTCGGGCTCCACCGAGAGCTTCTTCATGCCCGCGCTCTCCATGTCGCGGATGTGCTTCACGGTGATGCGCTTGTCCTTCTGCACGATCACCTTGCCCGCCTTGCTCACGATGTCGAACTTGGCGATCTCGCCGCGCAGGCGCTCGGGCACCACCTCGAACTCGATGCCCTTCTTGGTGACGTGGAAGGTGTCGAACGAGAAGAACTGCGCGAGGATCTGCTCGGGCGTGTAGCCGAGGGCCTTCAGCAGGATCGTCACCGGCATCTTGCGGCGGCGGTCGACGCGGAAGTAGAGGTAGTCCTTCGGGTCGAACTCGAAATCGAGCCACGAGCCGCGGTAGGGGATGACGCGCGCCGAGAAGAGGAGCTTGCCCGAGGAGTGCGTCTTGCCGCGGTCGTGCTCGAAGAACACGCCCGGCGAGCGGTGCAGCTGGGAGACGATCACGCGCTCCGTGCCGTTGATGATGAAGGAGCCGTTCCGGGTCATGAGCGGGATCTCGCCCATGTACACCTCCTGCTCCTTCACTTCCTTCACCGTGGGCTTGGAGGCCTCGCGGTCCATGATCGTGAGGCGCACCTTCGCGCGCAGCGGGCTCGCGAAGGTGAGGCCGCGCTGCTGGCACTCCACCACGTCGAACGGCGGCTCGCCGAGGCCATAGCTCACGAACTCGAGGCGCGCGTTGCCCGAGTGGCTCGAGATCGGGAACACGGACGTGAAGGCCGACTGCAGGCCGACCATGTTGCGGTTGTCCGCGGGCGCGTCCGCCTGCAGGAATTCCGCGTACGAGTTGATCTGGGTGGCGAGGAGGAACGGCACATCCAGCACGGCCGCGCGCTTGGCGAAGCTCTTGCGGATGCGCTTCTTCTCGGTGAACGAGTAGGTCATGGGGGCTCCGGAGATCACGGACGAGCACGGCCCTTTCGATCGGATGAGCGAGGGAACCGCGGACGTACGTCTTGCATGCACCCGACTGGCGCTCAAGTGGCCTGGTGGCTCGCCCCTACGAGCCGCTGGCGGACAGCCGTACTGGAACGCACGGCCCGACCAAACCCGTCCTCTGCAGTCGCTTCAGAGGACAAATCGAAGCCCGCTAGGGCTTGGATTTGGCATCTGGAACGCTCCGCGCGGATCTTTCCCGAAGGTTCAACCTGCCGCTTCAACCTTCGGAAGGCGCTGAACGGCGGTCCCGTCCGCTCCAACGCCGCTGCCGCGGATGAGCGGAGGGCTTTCGACCCTCCGCTCCATCTCCGTGTTACTTGATCTCGGCCTTGGCGCCTGCCTCTTCCAGCTTCTTCTTGACCGCTTCCGCGTCGGCCTTGCTCACGCCTTCCTTCACGGGCTTGGGCGCGCCGTCGACGAGGTCCTTGGCTTCCTTCAGGCCCAGGCTCGTCACTTCGCGCACCGCCTTGATGGTGTTCACCTTGTTCTCGCCGGCGGCGGTGAGGATTACGGTGAACTCGGTCTTCTCCTCGGCGGGAGCGGCACCCGCGCCGCCGCCCGCGCCCGGCGCGGCCACGGCGACCGTGGCGGCGGCGGCGGAGACGCCGAACTTCTCTTCCATGTCCTTGATGAGCTGCGAGAGCTCGAGGACCGACATGCTGCCGATCGCGTCGAGGATGTCTTGCTTGGCGATAGCCATAGATGGGGCTCCTGGTTCAGTTTTCAATGGGTGTCGGGAAGGGTCAGGCCGCGGCCTTCTCCTTCTGGTCGCGCACGGCGGCCACGGTGCGCACGAACTTCGCGGGCACCTCGTTCAGCGTCTGCACGAACTTGGCGATCGGCGCCTGCATCGTGCCCATCAGCTTGGCGAGCAGCTCCTCGCGGCTGGGCATGGAAGCGAGGCTTCCGACTTCCTTCGCCGTCATCAGGTGGTTGGGCAGCATGCCGGCCTTGATGACGAGCTTTTCGTTCGCCTTCGCGTACGCGTGGAGCACCTTCGCGGCGGCCACCGGGTCGTCGGAGATGCCGTACGCGAGCGGACCGACCATCTGGTCGGCCAGCTTCTCGAACGGCGTCCCCTGGACGGCGCGGCGCGCGAGGGTGTTCTTCAGCACGCGAAGGTAGACGCCGGCGGCGCGCGCCTGCGCGCGCAGCTGCGTGATGTCCTCGACGGGCAGGCCGCGGTACTCGGCCAGAACGACGGCCTGTGCCTTGGCGAGCCGCGTGGAGACTTCCGCGACGACTTCCTTCTTGCCTTCGATGTTGAGACTCAAGGTCCTTCTCCTGTCTCTTCCGGCTTCGCCTCGCTCTCGGTCGGCTGCGCCGTCGCTAGCGACCTTTCGTCAGGAGCGCCCGCTCTCGCGGGAAACCTGTCTTGGGTTCGCCATCTGCGTAGGCTTCGGGGATGCTCTCCCTCGTTTGAGTCCGTGAAGGACGCCTACGGTCTTTGATAACCCGCAGCCCCTGCTGCAGCTGCGGCCCAAAGCCTGTTACTGCTGTGCCGGCGTCGCCGCGCCGGCGAAAGTGCCGTGGTCGATGCGGATGCCCACGCCCATCGTGCTGGAGACCGAGACCTTCTTGAGGTAGATCCCCTTCATCGTGGCGGGCTTCGCCTTGTTGATCGCCCCGAGCAGCGCCTCGAGGTTCTCGGCGAGCGCATCCACCTCGAAGGAGGCGCGGCCGATCGTGCATTGCACGATGCCGGCCTTGTCGGCGCGGTACTGCACCTGGCCGCCCTTCGCGTTCCTCACCGCTTCCTCGACGTTCGGCGTGACGGTGCCCACCTTCGGGTTCGGCATGAGGCCGCGCGGGCCGAGCACCTGCCCGAGCGGGCCCACGACCTTCATCGCGTCCGGCGTGGCGATCACGACGTCGAAATCCATGAAGCCGCCCTTCACGCGGTCCGCGAGGTCGTCGAAGCCGACGACATCCGCCCCCGCGGCCTTCGCCTTCTCGGCGTTCGCGCCCTGCGTGAACACCGCGACCCGCACGGTCTTGCCGGTGCCGCGCGGGAGGACGACGCTTCCGCGCACCACCTGGTCCGATTTCTTGGCGTCGATGCCGAGGTTCACCGCGACGTCGACCGACTCGTCGAATTTCGCCGTCGCGGTCTTCTTCACCAGCTCGAGCGCCGCCTTCATCTCGTAGGCCTTGCTGCGATCCACCAGCCCGACGATCTTCTTCACCCGCTTGGAAACGTGGGCCATGTCAGATGCCCTCCACTTCCACGCCCATGCTGCGGGCGCTGCCGGCGATGGTGCGCACCGCCGCGTCGAGGTCCGCCGCGGTGAGGTCCGGCTGCTTGGTCTTCGCGATCTCCTCGGCCTGCTTCCTCGTGAGCTTGCCGACCTTGTCGGTGTGCGGCTTGGGGCTTCCCTTCTCGATCTTGAGCGCCTTGCGGATCAGCACCGAAGCGGGCGGCGACTTGAGGACGAACGTGAAGCTCTTGTCCGCGTACGCGGTGATCACCACCGGGAGCATGAGCCCCGGCTCCATCTTCTGGGTCTGCGCGTTGAACGCCTTGCAGAACTCCATGATGTTCAACCCGCGCTGGCCGAGCGCGGGACCGATGGGCGGCGACGGATTCGCCTTGCCCGCCGGCACCTGCAGCTTGATGAAACCGACGATCTTCTTTGCCACGACGATTCTCCTGTGGGTGCAAGCGGACGCCCGAAGGGACGTCCTCCCCGGTTGGTTACGCTTTCTCCACCTGCCCGAAATCGAGCTCGACCGGCGTCGCGCGGCCGAAGATCAGCACCGAGACGCGGATCTTGCTCTTTTCGTAGTTCACTTCCTCCACGGTGCCGTTGAAGTCCGTGAACGGGCCTTCCGTCACGCGCACCGATTCGCCCACCTCGAAGAGCACCTTCGGCTTCGGCTTCTCGACGCCTTCCTGCACCTGGTGGAGGATGTTCTCCACTTCCTTGTCCGAGATGGGCGTGGGACGCATCGCCGAGCCGCCGATGAAGCCGGTGACCTTGGGCGTGCTCTTCACCAGGTGCCACGTCTCGTCCGTCATGTCCATCTGCACGAGGATGTAGCCGGGGAAGAAGCGGCGCTCGCTGATCGCCTTCGCGCCCTGCTTCATCTCCACGACTTCCTCGGTGGGCACCAGCACCTGCCCGAACTTGTCCTGCATGCCCGAGCGCTTGATGCGATCGATGAGCGCGGCCTGGATGCTCTTCTCCTGCCCGGAGTAGGCGTGCACGACGTACCAACGCATTGCCATGTTCATCAGCCTCCCTGCCCGAGCAGCTTCTGCGTCACCCACAGCAGGCCCGTATCGACGACCCACAGGAAGAACGCCATGAGGAACACGAAGGCGAAGACGACGCCCGTGGTCTGCAGCGTTTCCTTGCGCGTCGGCCACACGACGCGCTTCGCCTCTTCCCACGACTCGCGCGAGAAGGCGAGGAAAGCCTGGCCGGGTTGCGTGAACCACATGATCACGACCGCCGCGGCGAGCGCGCCGAGGAGCGCGGCGAGCCGCAGCACGAGCGCGCGGTCGCCCAGCCAGTAGAAGGCGACGAAGCCTCCTACGGCGACGATGGCCGCGATCGCGATCTTGATTCGTTCCACCATTGCCTCTCGTCCGTCTTCCTGCCGCTGGGGGCAGGCCAGGAGGGTCTCGAACCCCCAACCTGCGGTTTTGGAGACCGCCGCTCTGCCAATTGAGCTACTGGCCTAATCCTTGGGTTGCGCCTCTTACTCGAGGACCTTGGTGACGACGCCGGCGCCCACCGTGCGCCCGCCCTCGCGGATGGCGAAGCGCAGCTTCTCCTCCATCGCGATCGGCGCGATCAGCGTCACCGTCATCTTGATGTTGTCGCCCGGCATCACCATCTCGGTGCCCGCCGGCAGCTCCAGCGAGCCCGTCACGTCGGTGGTGCGGAAGTAGAACTGCGGCCGGTAGCCGTTGAAGAACGGCGTGTGCCGCCCGCCCTCTTCCTTCGACAGCACGTACACCTCGCACTCGAACTTCGTGTGCGGCGTGATCGTGCCCGGCTTGGCGAGCACCTGCCCGCGCTCCACGTCCTCGCGCTTGGTGCCGCGCAGGAGAATGCCCACGTTGTCGCCCGCCTGCACCTGGTCGAGCAGCTTGCGGAACATCTCCGTTCCCGTGCACACGGTCTTGGTCGTGGGCTTCAATCCCACGATCTCGATCTCGTCGCCCACCTTGCACACCCCGCGCTCCACGCGCCCCGTCACCACCGTGCCGCGCCCCGAGATCGAGAACACGTCCTCCACCGGCATGAGGAACGGCCCGTCGGTCGCGCGCTCCGGCGTCGGGATGTAGCTATCCAGCGCATCGGCAAGCTTCATGATCGACTGCGTGCCCAGCTCGCTATCCTCGCCCTCGAGCGCCTTCAGCGCCGAGCCGATGATGATCGGCGTCTTGTCGCCCGGGAACTGGTACTTCGACAAGAGCTCGCGCACCTCCACTTCCACAAGCTCGAGCAGCTCCTTGTCGTCGACCATGTCGGCCTTGTTCAGGTACACCACGATGTAGGGCACCCCCACCTGGCGGGCGAGCAGGATGTGCTCGCGCGTCTGCGGCATCGGGCCGTCCGCGGCCGACACCACCAGGATCGCCCCGTCCATCTGCGCCGCTCCCGTGATCATGTTCTTCACGTAGTCGGCGTGGCCCGGGCAGTCCACGTGCGCGTAGTGGCGCTTGGAAGTCTCGTACTCCACGTGCGCCGTGTTGATCGTGATCCCGCGCGCCTTCTCCTCCGGCGCGTTGTCGATCTGGTCGTAGGCCTTCGCCTCGCCGCCGAACTTCTTCGACAGCACCGTCGTGATCGCCGCCGTCAAGGTCGTCTTGCCGTGGTCCACGTGACCGATCGTGCCCACGTTCACGTGGGGTTTCGTACGCTCGAACTTGCCCTTTGCCATGGTGTTTCCTCGTGAATTCAGTCCGCTGCTGCTTTCTGGTTGATGATCGAGTCGGCGACGTTCTTCGGAGCCTCGGCGTAGTGCTTGAATTCCATCGTGTACGTGGCGCGCCCCTGCGTCGCCGAGCGCAGGCTGGTGGAGTAGCCGAACATCTCGGCGAGCGGCACCTCGGCCTTGATCACGATCGTGCCGGCGACGTCCTCCTGGCCCTGCATCTGGCCGCGCCGGGACATGAGGTCGCCGATCACGTTGCCCACGAACTGCTCTGGCGTCTCGACTTCCACCGCCATGATCGGCTCGAGCAGCACCGGGTTCGCGCGGCGCATGCCCTCCTTGAAGCCGATCGAGGCGGCCATCTTGAACGCGTTCTCGTTCGAGTCGACCTCGTGATAGGAGCCGTAGTGCAGCGTCACCTTGACGTCCACCACGGGATAGCCCGCCAGCACGCCGTTGGGCAGCGTCTCGCGCAGGCCCTTCTCGACCGCGGGGATGAACTCGCGCGGCACCACGCCGCCCTTGATGGCGTCGACGAACTCGAAGCCCTTGCCGTGCTCCTGCGGCTCGATCTTGAGCACGACGTGGCCGTACTGGCCGCGGCCGCCGGACTGCTTGATGAACTTGCCTTCGACCGAGTCGACCGCCTTGCGGATCGTCTCGCGGTACGCCACCTGGGGCTTGCCCACGCTCGCCTCGACGCCGAACTCGCGCTTCATGCGGTCGACGAGGATCTCGAGGTGGAGCTCCCCCATGCCGGAGATGATCGTCTGGCCGCTCTCCTCGTCGGTATGCACGCGGAAGGAGGGATCCTCCTGGGCGAGGCGGTTCAACGCGATGCCCATCTTCTCCTGGTCGGCCTTGGTCTTGGGCTCCACCGCCTGCGAGATCACCGGCTCCGGGAAGATCATGCGCTCGAGGATGATGACGTTCGACGGATCGCAGATCGTGTCGCCGGTGGTCGCCTCGCGCAGGCCCACGGCCGCGGCGATGTCGCCGGCGCGCACTTCCTTGATCTCCTCGCGCTGGTTGGCGTGCATCTGCAGCAGCCGCCCGATGCGCTCCTTCTTGGCCTTCACCGGGTTGTAGATCGTGTCGCCCGAGTTCACCACGCCCGAATAGACGCGGAAGAAGATGAGCTGGCCGACATACGGGTCGGTCATGATCTTGAACGCGAGGCCGGCGAAGGGCTCCTCGTCGGCGGCGCTGCGCTCGGCGGGTTTGCCGGTCTCGGTCTCGCCGGTCACGGGCGGAATGTCGGTCGGCGCGGGCAGGTACTCGATCACGGCGTCGAGCATCGCCTGCACGCCCTTGTTCTTGAAGGCGCTCCCGCAGAGCATCGGCACGATCTCGTTGGCGATCACGCGCTTGCGCAGCCCGCGCTTGATGTCCTCGACCGTGAGCTGGTTGCCCTCGAGGTACTTGTGGGTGAGCTCCTCGTCGGCCTCGGCAGCGGCCTCGACCATCTTGTCGTGCCACTCCTTGGCCGTTTCCTTGAGCTCGTCGGGGATGTCGCGGAACTCGAACTTCATTCCCTGGCTCGCGTCGTCCCAGTAGATCGCCTTCATGCGGACCAGGTCCACCACGCCCTGGAACTTGTCCTCGGCGCCGATCGGCACCTGGATCGGCACCGGATTGCCGCGCAGGCGCTCGCGCATCTGGCGATAGACCTTGAAGAAGTCGGCGCCCACGCGGTCCATCTTGTTCACGAAGGCGAGGCGCGGCACCTTGTACTTGTTGGCCTGGCGCCACACCGTCTCGGACTGCGGCTGCACGCCGCCCACCGAGTCGTACACCATGCAGGCGCCGTCGAGCACGCGCATGGAGCGCTCCACCTCGATGGTGAAGTCGACGTGGCCCGGGGTGTCGATGATGTTGATCCGGTGCTCGGGAAAGGCGCCTTCCATGCCCTTCCAGAAGCAGGTCGTGGCGGCCGACGTGATGGTGATGCCGCGCTCGCGCTCCTGCTCCATCCAGTCCATCACGGCCGCGCCGTCGTGGACCTCGCCCATCTTGTGGGAGACACCGGTGTAGAACAGGATGCGCTCCGTGGTCGTGGTCTTGCCGGCGTCGATGTGCGCCGAGATCCCGATGTTGCGGTAGCGTTCGATAGGTGTCTTGCGGGCCACGATGACTTCCTCTTCACTCTGTGCCGCTTGCCCCTTCAAGCGGCACGCGAGCGGTTGATCGTCGTTAGAACCGGTAGT
>Ga0207667_10008743_pt1 | contig 12005 bp, 7 predicted proteins | sample KBSCornC52_FD_184301 | JGI IMG/M metagenome (GOLD analysis project Ga0207667, IMG submission 184301) | Corn rhizosphere microbial communities from Kellogg Biological Station, Michigan, USA - KBS Corn C5-2 (SPAdes) (version 2) | ecosystem: Host-associated > Plants > Roots > Rhizosphere > Soil ...
CTTTCGACCTTGTCCGCCATCAGCTCATGGTGCTGCAGCAGCCGTTATCGGCGGAGGACATGAAAGAGATCATTGATATTTTTCCTCTCGTCCGGACCGATTAAGCCGAGAGATATCGAATTGCAGGGAAAATCTCGGCGCAGCGCCACGCGTACCCGATAGTGGTGCGATTACTTACTGAAAAGAAAAGAAATCTCCAACATGCAGACAAATCCAAGCCGCATGGCCATGATGGTCGCTCGCCAGCGAGCCGCTCATCAAATGCTCGCGATGATCTGGGAAAACGCGAGCATGAAGCGCTCCTCGATCGCCCGCTTCATGCTGTAGCTACCCAAGGGTTCGATGTTTGATCTTACCCTCGGCGTCGGCTGGTTGCGCGTCGCCGAACAGTCGCCCAACATCTCCAGGGTGCCGCCAGCAGCTGTTCGTATGAAAAAGTGGATTGCGGTAGGCGACAACTAGAGTTCATAGACGCAGTATACTTTCCCGCGCACGCTCTCGCGCAAGGAGGAGTGATGTCTCACAAAATCAAAGCAGCAGGTCTTGCGGCATGCGCGATTGTTCTCGGCTCAGCTGTTCTTCTAGCTCAAGCCCCCAAGGATCAGAAGGTAGCGGAGGCTGGAGCCTCTTCACCTGCAGACACTGGGACGAGAACTGCCCATGGTTGTGTTGAATGCGAACTGCCGATCACCCTGCGGCAAACTGTAGAAGCGGGAAAGACCCCCGTGGGAACAAAGGTTGAAGCGCGCCTGGTGATGGGCACAATGATTGAGGGCGGAGTGCTTCCTCGGGGCGCGGTGATTTTGGGCGAGGTAATCGAGTCGGTGGCGAAATCAGAAAATTCTCCATCGAGGCTTGCGATTTGCATGGATTCGGCGCAATGGAAAAATGGCGGGGCGAAATTCAGGGTCTTTGTGACCGCGTGGTATTATCCGCCGGCGCCGATGGCTCCCCCGGACCTCTCCTATGTTCCGCCGGGCGACAACAGGAATTGGGGCAGAGTCGATCCCACCGTTGATACCACCGATCCACCGAATCCGGCTCAGAAGTTGTCGACTCAGCAAGACAATGGTATGAACGCGGGTGCGCCAGCATCGATCATCTCTAAGAAACGGGTTCTAATGAAGAATATAAAATCAGCGAGCGGCGCAGACGGCTCGGTTGTTCTTGTTTCTTCGCGCTCAAACATCAAACTCAACAAGGTGACGACTTATGTCCTCGCAATTAATGAATTGCTCCCCGGTAGATAGTTGGCCGAGGAACGGACTCCATGTTTGCTGGGAACGTCTGTTTCTGTCCTAAACATACGTTGTATATTCGCTGGTGCCGCTGAAGGGTGGATTCGAAAAATCTCATTGAGTTAAGAATCAGAATCTCCACCCTGTCGCAAGGTGCGCGTCAAGGGTGGGACAATTGCATATTGCGGAAGGGCCGCCCAGTGCGAGTGCAGCCACCGTGGACTCCTCGGCTTGATTGGAAAGAAGAACTTGAGGTCATCAAGCATCTCGGACCACAGGCTGCGATAAATGAGCGCGCCGAGATGTTCGATGAACATGCTGTATTCGTAAGGCGGCACAGGCTGCGCAGTTTCCTAGGTGTCAATTTTGACTCTGAGTTCCTGGTGCGCTTTGGCTCGTCATGCAAGGTGCTTCTGGGTTCAACTACGCCGGCCGGCAAGAGAGTAGCCGCTGCAATAATGGCAGTTCGATTTATCTGCCCCACTCTTTAGGCATCGATATTGGTGATCATTGAGGCAAAGACGGAAGTCATTTTCCCGATGTGAGGTATGCTGCCGTCTTCTCTTCGACGAGCCGTCAGCAGTGTTAGCCTTCAGCACCCAGCTGCTGATGACAGAAACGTGGACGCTGATACCAAAGCATGAAGAATAGCGCGATTCATTTCACTTGTCTGCTTCACGTTAGCCTTTGTATCGTCGATCCCTTGCGAAACAACTAGACACCGGCGTCAGGGGCCGATGGCATGACCTACGATCCACTCGCCGTACCGAACCGGCTTGGCAAAACGGAGCGCCAGGCCGGATTGAGCACGGGATTACACAAAACAGCGCAGTCGAAAGTGCCAGAATTCGTATTCAGAATGGAGAACAACATGAAACGCCGCATGATGCGAATCGTCGAGGGGATTGTTATTTGTGTGGGAGCGCTCTCCGTAGGGGCAGCCTTGCAAAATGCCGTTGCGCAGGAATCTGAGAATCCTGCCTACCTGAATCCCCAGCTCTCACCCGAGCAGCGCGCAACGGACCTGGTTCGGCGTATGACCCTGGCGGAGAAAGCTTCGCAGATGCAGAACAATTCAGCTGCCATCCCGCGGCTAAAGGTTCGTGCGTACCAATGGTGGAGCGAAGCCCTGCACGGAGTGATCAACGAGGGAGTGACTGAATATCCCGAGCCGATTGGGCTCGCGGCGACGTTCGACGTGCCAGGTATTCACACCATGGCCGCGCAGATTGGCATTGAGGGCCGCATTAAGCACGTACAAAACGTGCGCGAGGGGCACGTCGGCATCATGGGGGGCCTAGATTTCTGGTCGCCCAATCTGAACATTTTCCGCGATCCACGCTGGGGCCGTGGACAAGAAACCTACGGCGAGGATCCCTTCCTCACAGGCCGCATGGGAGTTGCCTACGTGACCGGATTGCAGGGCGATGACCCCAAGTACTACCTCGCCATTGCGACACCGAAGCACTTCGCTGTGCATAGCGGGCCAGAACCAACGCGCCATTTCACTGATGTGGACGTCAGTAAGCACGACGAGGTGGATACCTACGAGCCCGCCTTCCGCGCCGCTGTCGTAGAAGGCAAAGCCGGATCGGTGATGTGCGCCTACAACGCGATCAACGGCGAGCCGGCATGCGCGAACCAGTACCTGCTGCAAGATCAGTTGCGAGGGAAGTGGGGTTTTCAAGGATACGTCGTCTCCGACTGTGACGCAGTCAGAGACGTCGCCGCAAACCACCGCTACCGTCCAACGCAAGCGCAAGGCGCTGCGATTTCTGTGATTCGCGGTATGGACAACGAATGCGTTACCTTCACTTCTCGATTCGGGGAACCGGTCGATAAGGCGTACATCGATGCCGTTCAGCAGGGGTATCTCCCGGAAAGCGACCTCGACACGGCGCTGATTCGGTTGTTCACGGCACGGATCAAGCTAGGCATGTTTGATCCGCCTGAAATGGTTCCTTACACGAAGATCGACGAGAAGGAACTCGACAGTACGGAACATCGCGCACACGCCCGCAAGCTGGCCAATGAGTCGATGGTCCTGCTGAAAAATGATGGCCTTCTTCCGCTAAAGCCGGGAATCCGCAAGATCGCCGTGGTTGGGCCTCTTGCCGATCAGACCAGACCGCTCCTTGGAAATTATGCGGGTCAGCCCACTCATATCGTCTCTATACTTGATGGGCTCCGCGCTGAGTTTCCCAATGCTAATATCACCTTCGTCCCCGGGACGCAGTTCCTTCGCGCTGATGGAACTCCCGTACCGAATGCCCTTCTGACCAGTCCAGATGGCAAGCCCGGACTTAAAACCGACTACAACGAAAGCATGCGTCGAGGAGAGCCCGGTCAAGGCGCTCCGCCCGCTCCACTGGTCAGCCGTACGGAGACGAACGTCAAGCTCACCGAAAACGATCTCCCAAAAGAAATCGCGGGAAGGAAGACCTTCGGCGTGCAATGGTCTGGGTTCCTTACGCCTTCGGAGTCTGGCGACTTTCTCCTCGGCATTCGCTGCGCGGGATTCGGCAGGCTTACGGTCGATGGCAAGCAAGTAGCAGCCGCGATCGGCGGTGGCACAAGAGGAGTGGCATCAGGCGCGGGCCGCGTTCACCTCGAAAAGGGCCGTAAGGTCGCGCTCGAAATCTCCTATGGGACCAGGAACGGCAAGCCCTATTCCGAACTCTTTTGGACCAAATACAGCAGCGCTCCTTCACCTGAAGCGGTAGCCGCCGCGAACAAGGCCGATGTTGTCATCGCCGTCGTAGGAATCACCAGTCAGCTCGAGGGCGAGGAGATGCCGGTTAGCGAACCCGGCTTCCTCGGCGGAGATCGCACGAGCATCGATCTTCCTCAGCCTGAAGAAGATCTGGTGGAGGCCGTCGCCGCGACCGGAAAACCGGTCGTCGTCGTTCTCATGAATGGCAGCGCTCTCGCCGTCAACTGGATCAACGAGCATGCCAACGCCATCCTCGACGCATGGTACCCCGGAGAAGAGGGCGGCGGGGCGGTGGCTGCAACCCTTAGCGGAAAAAACAATCCTGCCGGCCGGGTACCTGTTACGTTCTATAGGGGAGTTGACCAGTTGCCCCACTTCGAAGATTACGGAATGGCGAACCGCACGTATCGCTATTTCACCGGCAAGCCTCTCTATGCGTTCGGCTATGGGCTCAGCTACACGAAATTCAGCTATAGCAACCTCCAGTTGCCGGCAGAGGGCATCGCTGCAGGACAACCTTTCGGGGCTGATGTAACTGTGACCAACGCGGGAAACGTCCCAGGCGATGAAGTAGTTCAGCTATACCTCAAATTCCCGCCGGTTAAGGGTGCACCCCTCATCGCTCTTCGAGGATTTGCGCGAATTCATCTCGATCCGGGCGCAAGCCGGAAAGTTCATTTCGAGTTGAAGCAGCGCGACTTGGGCATGGTGACTGAAGACGGCAATCCAATCATCGCTCCAGGAGACTACACCATTAGCGTCGGTGGCGGCCAGCCTGACACGGGAGCCCCCTGTGTCACCGGTCATTTCCACATTGATGGCCAATACGCATTGCCCGAATAGGGATGAGTGCGGAACCAGGCTACGCCACATCCTTGGGGTCTGATTTCTGCCCAGGTTTTACATGCATGGCGGAGGATTCAGCTTCGGCTCTTCTTACGAAGTGCCCTCGCAGGAGGGGCGCGCAGATGGCGCGGCACTACGAGGTTGTGCGAGTCTCTGTCAATCACCGCCTGAATATCCTCGGTTTCTTCGATGTCTCCGAAATCGGCGGCCCTGCCTATGAAGATCCCGCAATGTTGGCATGACGGATCTGGTGTCGGCGCTTCGCTGGGTTCATGACAACATCGAACGTGCCCATGCTCATCGGCTCGGTAACTGAAGAAGGGAATCACATGTCTTCCAAGGCGACCGAAGAAAAGTCGCACGCGAGGGCAACTGTCATCATTGCCGCGTTGAGGAAGGCTTGCGCGGAAAGAAAATCCAGGCCCCGACAGCTTGGCCGAATCTTCCGGGGTTTTCACGGCTGCAAGGGTTCTTTGCACGCGCCCCGCTTGCCAGCGTGGCAGCGTGGACGCCGGACCCGAAGAACCACCGCCGTATCTTGATCTTCCAATGAAGGATAAACAGCCTCAGCCAGACGACAGGGCTAACTTCAGGTGCGTATGCTCCGTTTCCAGGTAGGACACGCCCGCTGTGCCCGTATCCTAAACACGCCCAGTACAAGGGAACAGGTGACACCGAGAAACGCCAATAATTTTGAAACCAGTCTTACCTATTCTGCCACACAAAAAAATGGGATGCCCCCAACCTCACGGTGACTTCGCTTCCACATGCCCATATTCTCTGCTCAAGTCCGCCGCTCAGCTGCTAGTCGATCGCCGTACCTAGCACTGCCAAGCCCGCGATTGTAACCTTAGCGTCGAAAACGTGCTCGGAACACAGGACGCACAATGACTTTTAGGGCCGGTTCGTCTTTCCCATTTACATCTAAAACAATTTAGTACTGGGTTTTCTCAGTTCATTTTACTTGACAATGGGTCGCGCGTTTGCGAGGATTCACCCCGGCTGCTACTACCAAAGAGCTCCCAGCGGGCGCCATGGCACCTGTTTCCACCTGTCGCCGATGCGGGCGCACGGGAGTTCTCTGCCGCGCACCAGGTGGCGGAGTTAGTACAGGCACCCTGCTACGTCAAGTTGAGAATGACGCCGTATCCGCCAACCAGGAACCGATCAAATTCGGGAATGAGTATTCACGAAGTCGCGAAACGGGCAAGGGTATCATGCGCAACAGTGTCTCGGACCCTTAACCGCGTTCCCACCGTTCATCCACGACTCGCCAAACGGGTCTGGAAGGTGGCATCGCAAATGGGCTACCACCCGAGCAAGCTGGCCCGTGCCTTGGTTTCGGGACGAACACAGATTCTGGGACTGATTGTTTCCGACCTCACCAATCCCTTTTTCCCCGAAATCATTCAGTCCTTTGAGAATGCTGCAGTAGAACTCAACTACGAGATTCTTCTGGTTTCAACCCGGCATGACCGCGAACGAATGGAAACGTCGGTTCGCCGCATGATCGAAAGGAGGGTCGATGGCGTGGCCGTCCTGACATCAGGAATGAGCGAAAAGGCCTTGCGTCAGTTGCAGGATCGCAAGGTGCCACTTGTCTTGGTTGATGCAGATTCTTCCTTTTTTGGAGGCTCCCATCTTACGGTTGATTATCAGCGTGGAATCCGCCAAGCTGTGCAGCATCTGGCGGCACTGCGCCACAGAAGGATCGCCTTCATAACGGGACCATTGCCCCTCCGGTCAGCCTTGACCCGCAAACTCGCCTTTGAGAATGCGCTCCACGAGATTCGAATCCGCGTTAATCCTCATCTGGTAGTTGAAGGCGACCATACGCTGGAGGGGGGAATGCGTGCCTTTCGAGAACTGATTGAAAAAGGGCTGCGCCCAACCGCTGTCATGTGCTCCAACGATATCTCGGCGATCGGCGTCATGCGGGAAGCCTTTGAACAAGGTATCAAGGTGCCAGAGGAGCTGTCTGTGATCGGATTCGATGACGTGCCAATTGCGAAGTTTACCATCCCTCCCCTGACAAGCGTCCGGATTTCAGGTGCAAAAATGGGCCGCTTGGCGTTCGAAGCTCTCATGGCGGGCCTTCAGCGGGAGAGATGCTCTGAGTCGAATACCGAGTACGTTGTGAACACTGAGCTCGTGCTGAGAGGTTCGACGGCTCTTGTTCTCCATACGCCAAAATCAGGTCCGTTGAACCGGGTTGTGCAGAGACCCACTTGGGAAAGGGAAGGATGATCATTTTTCGAACTCATGGATTGCAGTTGATCGCAAAGCCGTGCAATTTCGCACGCATTTCCTTCTCTTGAATATCTCGGCGATAATCCTAGTCCTGGCGGGGCCGGCATGAGTCGCAGATAAAATCGAAATGTCGCTGGACGCCTCGAGAGCCAAAGTCAGGATGGATCGCAATATCTTCGGCCAGCTCCCTGAACGTCTCGGTTAATGGAATTCATGACTGCATTTGGGTCGGTCAGACCCCCCTATCCCCCAAATACCCGTGGCATTCGCAACGACGTCGTTGCCGCACCGGAAGCGATCAAGGGTGCCACTATGCCGCTAGACTCCAGAGATTTCGACGATGCACGGACATCAGAGGTATTGATGTTGGAATTAATAGCCCTAACTGTAAAGACGTGCGAATTTCAGAGCAGCACTTTTTGTCCACAACGTTCACTGTAGAATAGCTGCTCCGCCGAGAACTATGCTCGCGCCTTTGCTCTGGAAGCCATACTTTTAGTTGCACGCCTCTGTGTCGAGCGCCGCACGATTAGCTCTGGCTGCAGTATCACGCTCTCGGGTTTAGGCGGTATCTTGGAGTTCAAGATACCAAGCGCAATTCGCGCCGCTGTCTCTCCAATTCGCCTACTGTGTTGATTAATGCTTGAGAGAGGAACGCTCAAAGCATCGTCATAGTGAAGATTTCCGCAGCCAATGACGGCAACATCCTCCGGGATGCGCAGCCCCTGATCGAGTGCATAGCTCATTGCGCCCATTGCCAAGGGATCGTTGAAGCAGAAGATTCCATCCGGTCTAGGCTTGCGACTCAAGAGCTGGCGCATAGCTTCGGCACCACGCTGTCTTGTTTCCACATCGCCCTTAGGTTCTGTGATGATGTAATCGTCACTGAGTTTGAATCCGTTCTGGGTCAAAGCCCGTTTATACCCCTCCACCCGCCGAATGCCGGGGCTTGTTCCTGGTCCTCGGACGTGCGCAATCCTCTTGCAGCCGATGTCGATCAAGTGCTTGGTGGCCAACATTCCGACTGCTTCGTCGTCAACGCCCACGAAGTTTGCCGAAAGGCCAGGCAAGATGCGGTCGATTAGCACGTAAGGAGTATTTTGCTTCTCAATTCGGAAGAAGAGTTCGACCGTCGAACGACAGGATGCGATGATCAGGGCGTCTAACCGGCGCGCGAGCAGTTGATTGATTTCTTGTTCCTCTAGATCCGAATCCTCGTCCGAGGAAGAGATAATCAGGTAGTACCCACTGGCTCGCAAAACCTCGGAAAGAGACTTGGCGATTTCTGCGAAAAATGGATGGAGCAAGTCCGGGACCACTAAGCCAACCAGATACGTGCGGCCAGTCACGAGGCTCCGCGCCGCCAGGTTTGGACTGTAATCAAGCTCCTTGACCCGCGCGAGAACTCGCTCCCGAGTTTCGTCTCCCACATCCGGATGATTACGCAGCACCTTGGAGATCGTTATTACAGATACCCCTAGGTCTCTGGCGATGTCCTTCATTCGTATGCTCATAAATTTCCACTCAGTATATAAAACGCGAATCACGTACACACGGGTGACCCCGTCCTGTCGCAGTCGCTCGCCGACCTCGGACGCGTTGGAGTACGATAACGAACAACATTGGGGACGAACTGCCGTCCTGGACGGCACATACATCTTGAAGACGTGTTAACCGTAACTGAGAAGGTCGTCTTGCCGTTGGGCAAAGACAAGTGATCCTGCCGGAAAAGAACCCCTGCGTTCTACGGATTCCCACTTTCGGGATTTCCCGTAAATCTGATGGGGCCCTGTTACCCATTCGCGGTAGATGCTAGCTGTTCGGGCTGGTTCAGGCGATGTCATAAGCTTGCGCTTTTCATTCGCCTTTTTTGCGCCAGTGAGCGATTCGGGGAGTGGTTCCATCGGTTGGCCCAGCGTGCCATCGCGCAACAAAGCAGGTTCTGGGGAACGGTGGTGCAGGACCCTACCGTGACATCTTTCCCTCTCGGGCATACGACGGAATTAGGGCATTTATCGCTGACGTGTTCGTGCCTTTAGCTTTTTCGGAATCGTAAGAATGAACACGCCAAATCGTTTCTGTATAAACTAAATCGACACTAAATCGCTTTAGTCACTTGACAATCAAACTCCTTCTGACGTACATGCATCTGAGTTGCCCGGTCGCTGAGCCGAAACCAGAGCGGCTCGATCGGAGTTAACAAAGAGACAATCGCTGGCTTGATGCGTAGTTACTAGAGTTGCCCAAACCAGACAATTGGCTCTGGGGCCGAACCCAGGGACAGTGTCCCGTCTTTGGTGATCCTCAAAATCGCCGGGCCTTGCAGCCCGGCACCCCCCAAAGGAGGTGGCTAATGGAGTCAGAAAGACTATCCAAGATGATAGGACTGCTGGTTTCGACCGCGTTGTTCCTTGGTGTCGCGCAGCAGTCAAAAGCTCAAACAGTTTGCAGTAACCAAACCGGAACCAACAACGGGTTCTTCTATTCGTTTTTCTTGAGTTCCGGGTCGGCCTGCATGACTATGACCGGGAATTTTGGCGGTGGCAATTACAGCACGACTTGGAGTCTCGGTTCCAGCGGCAATATGGTTGCGGGAAAAGGCTGGAACCCGGGATCGACAAGCAGGGTTGTTGGCTACAACGCGGGCAACTTTTCTCCGGGTTCAAACGGATACTTGGCCCTCTACGGCTGGTCAACAAATCCGCTCGTCGAGTATTACGTGGTGGATAGCCACGGCCCCTTTACGCCACCGGGCAACGGCGCACAGTCGTTAGGCACCGTGAACAGTGATGGCGGAACCTACAACATCTACAAGGTCTCCAAATCGGGGCCGAATATTCTAGGCAACGGACCTTTCACGCAGTACTGGAGCGTGCGAACGTCCAACAGAGGCCAAGGGAGCAACAACACGATCACCTTCGCCAACCACGTCAATGCGTGGAGGAGCCATGGCATGAATCTGGGAACTATGAATTACCAAATCATGGCGACCGAGGGATTTGGAAGCAATGGCAGCTCGAACGTAACCACGTGGCAACAGTAGGGTTTTTGTGAGGGGGCCGGGAGAACTCCGGTCCCCAAAACTACAAATGCTTGGGAGCTCCCGAGCTAAGTGGATCGTACCGTGCAGACCGTGATTCGGTTAAATCATCTATTTCCCAACGACAGGACAGAGCATTGACTCGGATTGTTCTTTTATTCGGCGCGTTGGCGCTCTGCAGTTCGCAGGCCGGAGCAGCGTCTGTTTCAGGACGGGCCATTCGAAAGGATGGTTCGAACCCAACGGGGCCGTGTCGTGCGATGATGCGAGCTGAGATGGACCGACGTGGCGCACCGGATGATGGTGCAGAAGGGATGCCCAACGGCAAGACGACCCTCTCGGTTCCGGTCAATAAGAGTGGCGATTTTCACTTCGCTGCTGTTCCGAACAGCAAGTACGTGCTGACGGTGGAATGTGCTAGTGCGAGTGCAGTCCGTGAACTGGATCTGCAACCGGGCGAAGAGACTCGGATTGATCCTCCGTTGCTACTCGAGGATCTAACGCTCGAGGTCGTCGTTACTCCAAAAAGCGATCCTGATGGTCATCCATGGCAGCTTACTGTCGATGCGACCATGCCTCGCTTGCGACGAATCGCAAACAACGCCACCACGTCGGCGGACGGACACTGGGCACGCCGCGGCATGGTTGCTGGCAATTATCGTGTCAACATCAGCACCTCCGACGGCAAGCCGTGGTTGCAACGGTTTTTTAACCTCAGCTCAGAGAGCGGGCCGCTACGATTGCGACTGCCATCTATGCAGCTATCGGGCGAGGTGCGGCTGAGCACAAAACCCGTGCAGGCCCGCCTGATCTTTCACAACGAGGCGGGCGGCGAGCCTGTGATGCTTACAAGTGACGGCAACGGTTTCTTCCAGGGACGGGTGCCTGTCACACCCGGCGTCGAGGAAACCAATTGGACCGTGGAGGCGCGTGCCACGAATCCGCCGATCAGCCGGCGCGTTACGGGGATCAGCGTGCCGACGATTGGCGAGACTAGCGCCTGGCTGGATCTGACGCTGCCTCTCTTTGCTGTACACGGAACCGTGGTTTCCGAGGCTGGGAAACCTCAGAGCAATGTGGAAGTTACATTCGAGGAGATCAGCAGCGGAGCCAAAGCCTCCACGGCTACGGACGACGCTGGCGCCTTTGAGCTACAAGATCTGACGCCGGGGAAGTACACGGCAGTGGCCGAGTCACTCGATGGCGTCTCCGAGCCCACGGCATTCCAGGTTGCGGAGGGCGCCGAAAGCGAACTGAAACTGATCTTTAATTCCTCTGAACGCGTCCCCTTCTACATCATATCCAACCAGGGTCCGGTGGCGGATGCCGCAGTCCAGGTGTGGATTTCGCCGGGCGCACCCCACTGGTTCACGCACACTGATCAGAACGGTTACTTCGAAGTGAAGTTGCCGCCGGGGATAACAGAAGTTGGCTTGACAGTGGGCACGCAAGGGTATGCCCTCAAGATGATAAGGTTGCAAGTCTCGCGCGACGAGGGCAACAGGAATGCAAACACTGTCACCCTAGATACGTCCGGCGGTACCCTGGTACTTGATCTTCAGCCACCTGGGCACGTTTCCGACAGCTCTATTACACCTTACCTCGTACACAACGGGGCCGTAGAAACAGTCGGCACAATCGTCGGATTGAGCACTAACAAAACTGATGTTGGCCCCGGACCGTCGGTAATTGAGAGCATCGAACCGGGAGTTTACTCGATCTGCCTGGTTAGGGATCCTGGGGAGTTGTCAGCATTCTGGTTTGGCGCATCTCCATCAAACCGCTGCCGGACAGGCTCCGTAGAGCAGGGCGAAACATCGACTCTGTCCTCACCATAGCCAAGACGCGGAACGCAGGCAAAGGAAGTCGGGTTCTGAAATCACGTTTTACTTCGGCATACTAGAATTCTTCAGGCGGG